>ERZ808259.258-NODE-258-length-28091-cov-7.838814_pt1 | contig 28091 bp, 24 predicted proteins | sample MGYA00521279_ERZ808259 | MGnify/ENA primary metagenome ERZ808259 (study PRJEB31516, sample SAMN03275586) | gut metagenome | biome: mammalia-associated habitat; material: feces | host: Papio cynocephalus | place: Kenya | collected 2012-07-27 ... | reverse complement strand
ACTACTGCCTTTGTCCACGAAGTACTACTGCCTTTGTCCACGAAGTACTACTGCCCCTGCCCGTGAAGTACTACTGCCTTTGTCCACGAAGTACTACTGTACGGGATGCCGCTTCTGTTTTCCCGCAAGCGGTTGGCCAGAACATGCGGCATGCTTAGAGGTGTTGATACGCGCCCCTTTTCCGGTATCCGTCAAGACCCAGTCGGGTGATACGGGAGAGTGTGGCGGGAGTTGGGCCAAACTGTTTCCTGGCTTTTTGGTGTCCAGAGCTTTTCCCGCCATTCCCTTGTCGGGCAGTGGATGCCGGTGGGGCAGGGCGGAATGCGGGCTGGCTGTTCAGTCCTCGTAGTCGGCCTTCCGCTTAGGGTTCATGGGAAACCACCCTTTCTTTACCCTGTTGTGCTGCGAGAATATCTCGCCTATGCTCCAGAAGGAGGAGAAGGCGATGACTCCCAGGATGATGCTGGCCGTGTCGTTCTGACAAACCAGGCTGGCGGTGCAGAACAGCACGCCCGCCACCAGGAACACCCACCAGCACCTGCGCCCCAGGTGGTACTCGGCCTTGATGACCAGTGGATGGAAGAGGCCGATGGTGAGGAATGAGGCTATGCCGATGATGATGCCTGTATAGTTCATTGGCTACGAAGTTTGTGTGTCGCGAGCAGGGTCTGTATGATGCCTCGGGTGAACAGGTAGCACAGGAAGGCCATCCACAGGGCATCGTTTCTCAGGATATCTTTAGACGACAGGTAAACGGAGAAGAAAATGAGGGTGGCGCCGGCGGTGGACATCAGCATGCCGCGTGTGTAGGTCATGCCGATGAACACTCCATCCCAGACCATTGCCTGCAGGCTCACGATGGGGATCAGATACACCCACGGCAGGAACAGGGATGCGAGACGCTGTACGCTGGGAATGTCTGTGAAGATCCCCAAAATCCACTCCCCGCAGAAAATATAGGCAATGGTGAACGTGGCAGCGAGGATGCCTCCCCACAGGAAGAGGGACAGGATACACTGGCCAAGTCCGTGACGGTCTCCCGCGCCTGTGTATTTGCCGCTCAGTGCCTCTCCCGCGTTGGCCAGCCCATCGGTGACATAAGAGAAGAGGATGAAGAATTGCATGAGCAGTGAGTTGGCGGCCAGGATGCCGCTGCCCTGCATGCTGCCCGCACGCACAAAATATACGGTGACACACACCAGGCACAGGGTGCGCAGGAACAGGTCGCGGTTGACGGCCAGGAAATCTCTCCAGCGTACAGGGGCACCCGTGGAGCAGGGCGGCACATGGGAACGGGTGCGGTGCCGGCGCATAAACAGGACGCACGCCCCAAGTCCAGCCCATTGGGAAAGCATGGTGCCGGTGGCCACACCGTCCATCTTCCAGCCCAGGCCATACACGAGGAACAGGCTGAGCAGGATGTTGGCCACATTTTGGAAAAGGGCCGCGTACATGGGCGGGCGTGTGTCCTGCGCGCCGATGAACCACCCGTTGAGGCAGTACTGTCCCAGCACAGCGGGAACGCCCCATATGCATATGCCGAAGTATATGGCCAGCTGGACCCGCGTGTCGGCATCTGGCTGCATGACCAGCGTGGCAAACTCGAATAGCGGCTTCCTGTGCACCAGCAGCAGCAGGCTCACAATCACGCTTGCCAGCAGAGCCTTGCGGAGCACGGCGTTCATGCGCGTGGCATCCTGCTGCCCGTTGGCCTGTGCCACCAGCCCCGTGGTGCCCATGCGCAGGAAGGAGAACAGCCAGTAGGCCATGTTGAAAATGGTGGTCCCCACAGCCACGGCCCCAATGAACACAGGACTGCCCATGTGCCCCGCAATGGCGTTGTCCGCCAGTCCCAGCAACGGCACACTGATGTTGCTGATGACAGCGGGCAGTGTGAGTCTGAGTATTCTCCTGTGGATACTCTCTTCGGCCACGTCCTTATCTTATGTTGAGTTTCACAATCTTGCGGTCAGCATTGAGCAGGGCTGACGCACGGTACTGGCGTTCGGAGTTTTGTGTGGGGTCCTTGCGTGCCGAAGTCTCGTTGACGGTGAACTCCACGGCATATCCCAGCGTGGAGTCCCCCATGCTCTGCCTGCTGACACTCATTTCCGCCCCCGTCTGGTAGTGCAGCCCGATGACATCCCTTTCCATCCTTTTCCGGGCGAAGGCGGCTATCTGTGCGGGCGTGGCGTGTGCAGTGCCACAGAATGACTCCACGTCGGCGGCGCAGCACTGCCTGATGGCGGCCGTGTCCTGCTTGCCTATGCCGTTGTTGAGAAAGGTCTCGAGCACGCCGCGCACCAGCGCTTTTTCTTCGGGAGAGATTCTTGCCATGGCCAGTTCGTTCTTTTTGCCGGCCGCCTCGGTCACATACTGGCCCTCGGGGTGCATGCTCAGATAACGGTCTATGGCCTCTGGTGTCTGCTGGCTGATGGCGTCGGCCCAGTCCATGGAGTCCAGCATGTTCTCACAGATACAGATTCTGGCCGACTGCGGATGCTTCTCCATGAATTGTGTCACGCTGCTGCGGGACACTCCGCCGAGCATCGCCTTCCAGTCTCCTTCTTCTTGGACGAGCGCGTCCATTCGCCGCTTGACATCATCGTAGTGGCTGCTGTTCGGGAAGTCGATGAGGAACTGCTGGTAATATTCGGGGTTGGTGAGTGCCTCCAGACGTGCGTATTGCTCTTCCTCGCGTTGTTTTTCGCGCCGGTTTGTGAAGATGTAGCAGGATGCTGCCACCGCTATGCAGAGTGCCAGCCCCAGCAGCGTCCAGGCAATGCACTTCCCCTTGTTCTTGCGGACGGGCTGCTTGCCTCCGCCTCCTGTGGCAGTGTCGCCGTCGGCACTTTCGGGTGCAGGTTGCAGTATGCTTGAACAAACGGGACATGTGGTGGCATCCTTCATCACATATGTCTTGCAGGTCGGGCACTGCTTGACATTCCCGCGAATGGCCACACCGCAATGAGGGCATGTGCCTGCCAGTGACGAGACCCGCTGGTGGCATTCGGGGCAGTTTATCATGCTCATGTTTCTACGCTCTGTTTGTGTAAGTAACTGTTCAAAATCAAGATGGTACAATCCCATGCGGGGCGGATGCTCTTTCCTTGCCGTCATCTTCGGGTCACGTGCTGTGGCTCTGTCCCCATGTCTCTCAGGTGTTTAGCCACGCTTGTCTCTTCCGTCACCGGGGTGAATCCCGCAGCCTGGACGAGATGTGACAGCGTTCAAATTCGGGACATCTGCGTATCTTTTTGCAAAGATATGTTTTTTTTTGTTGTCAGCGGGCAGGTGCTTGATATTTCTGTATAAAGTCCTCAGGTTTCGGTATTAGAATGGGGGAGTGGAAAAAGAGATTGGCTGCACTTGGGGGCGTATGTTCAAACGTCTTGAAATCCAAATCCGAAATTTGGGCAAAGTACGGCTGGCCCTGTTCCGTACGGATCCTCCGCACTTTCTTGGCTTGCCGTCATCTCCCGCCTGTCTCACGGCCTTGATTTCCTGTGGGGCTTACGGGCCACACAGCCAGCAGCACTCCTTCTTTCATCAAGGAGATGAGCCTCGCGGTCTGGGCAGGACGGTGGCACTTGATGTTGAGTGCCGGTTTGCCCGTTGTCCAGGCTTATGGTTCTGGCATAACAGCCCTCAACTGAAGTATGCGTGTGGTTTGCGTGGTCACGCGGAAGCGGTTGTCCGTTCTCAGCCCCACTGCCCAGATGATGTCCTCGCCGCTTGTCACCACGCATTGCCGCTCTTTCTGGAAGCGGTTCAGTTTCCTGTCCGTCATCAGGTCACTCACCAGTTTCCATCCTTTCATGCCCAGGGGGATCATCCTGTCACCCCTGCGCACCCTGCGTGTGTGCAGGGTAGCCTGTAGCCTGTCGGCATCGAAGTAGGCCGTGTCGGGCTGTGCGGGCTGCATCTTGTCCACGATCCTTTCCTCGATGGCTGGCATCCGCGCCTCAGTTCCCTTTTCCTCGGCCACCAGGTCGGCGCGGTCCAGCAGGACGCGGTATGTGTCGCTCTCCCAGACGCGCCCGCTTGTGGCATTGGCCGATGCCTGCATCTCGTGTTGTTGGGCCGCGTTGAAGTGCATGGGGCGCAGCCACTCGTACAGCAGAGCCTCGTCCTGGGGTGTTCCTGTGAGCCATTGCCGGCCAAATCGCTGCGGGGTGATTCCCCGCGCTTGCATGCCTTGCCGTATTCCTTCCCGGTAGTGTGGCATGCTTCCCTGTATGATGTTGCCCAATGAGGCCAGTGCCGATGTCGCCTGGGGATTGATGGCCTCAAGCAACGGGAGCACGTCCATGCGGATGCGGTTGCGTATGGCGTCCCGCTCGAGATTGGTGCTGTCGGTCACATAATCCTGGCATGCGGAGGCCAGGTAGCGCAGTATATCCTGTCTGCCCACACACAGCAGCGGGCGTATGACCCCGTCCCTGTGGCTCCACATTCCGGCCATGCCGCGAAGTCCAGTCCCCCGCAGGAGGTTGAGCAGGAGTGTCTCGGCCTGGTCATCGCGGTGGTGTGCCACGGCTATGCCTTGTGCCTTGTGTGCCCTTATTTGCTCGCGGAACCATTCGTAGCGCTGGGCGCGTGCCGCCATCTCGATGCTCATGTGCTGCCCGCGCGCGTATTCCCGTGTGTGGAAGTGCTTGATGGATAGTGGAATGCCTTGCTCCTGGCACAGGCGTGTGACGAAACGCTCGTCACGGTTTGACTCTTCACCACGCAGATGGAAGTTGCAATGCAGGGCATGCTGGTGGTAGCCCAGTTCGTGCAGCACGCGCAACAGGGCCACCGAGTCGGCTCCCCCGCTTAGCGCCACCAGTACGAGCTGGTCTTTGCGGATGAGTTCCCTGTTCCTTATATATAGTTCAACCCGCTTCCTCATTCAGCCTTCTTGAGAATGCCGTCGGCCAGAGGGTCGCCCAGTTCCCTTGCCCGCATGAGGTGCTGGCGTGCCTCGGCTTTCTCTCCTTTCTCAAGCAGGCACACTCCCAGGATGCGGTGGGCATCGGCAAATTCCCCGTCGAGTGCAATGGCCTGGCGTGCATAGGTAATCGCCTGCTCGTTCTGTGACACGCGGTAATTGAGCGCGGCCGCCTCGGCGTGCAGCACAGGGTCGCGCGGGGAGAGTCTGATGGCTTTCTCGATGTCGTTGAGTGCCGGAGCGTACATGCGGCACCTTGTTTCCAGCTGCTCTCTCTCGTAATAGAAATTCGCGGTGAGCGTGCTTCCGGACAGGTGCTCAAACTCGTTGTACCCGCTGATGGCTTCCCGGTACTTGCCTGTTTCGGCCAGCGTCTTGGCACGAAGCAGGATGATGCTGGCCGCAGCCACGGGATATGGCTTCGTAAAGCAGTTGAGCGCGCTGTCCATCAAGGCTATCACCTGGGCCGTGTCGGCCTGGCTTTTCAGCCGGCATTGTGCGGCGTACATGAACAGGTCAGGCGTGCGCAGGTTTGTCCCGGTAAGTTCCAGGAACTTGTCCCCTGCCTCCTGGTACCGCTTCATGGCATACAGGCAATTGGCCTCTTGCATGGTGTAGGCTGGCAGGGGGTTGATGCTGTAGGCCTGCTGTGCCTCGCTGAGCGACCGGTCAAGGGTCCAGTCGCCATAGGGCTTGTAACCGGCGCTCATGCTCAGTCCGTATATGACCTTTGAGAGCGAGTAGTGCAGTTCATCGGCTTTTGTCCCCTCCCGTCCCAGCGCCTCGGCATAAGTGGCGGCCGCCTGGCTGTAGAGCCCTTGTTCGGCCTGTTGCTCGGCTTTCATCGTGTAGCCGGTCGTGTTTGCAGGATGCTCGGCGATGAACTGGTTTATGTAGGCGTCATACATGGCTGTGTCCTTCTTTCCTGTCAGGAAGATGTAGGTGAGGGCGTCCTCCTCTTTCTCGGGGAGTGCCTTGCGTATGTGTATGCTGTTCAGGTCGCTGTTCCCCGCGTCCAGGGGGGTTACGGTGAGTGAGTTGGCATAGTTCGCGTCTATCACATAGGATGGATGCCCTTTTTGGGTGGCAAGTTGGACAAATCCGACCAGAGCCCCCTCCTGGTTGACCACGGGGCTGTTTGCCTGCCTTTCCCCTATCTCCCGTGAGAGTGTCAGGTACTTGAATCCGTTGCCGAACTCTTCCACACGCGTCACCGTGTCGATGTCGCACGGCACGCTTTTGTCGGCTTTCTCGCTGGGTATGACGAACACAAGCGCGCGTTCGGACGGTTGCTGTGCGGCGATGGTCAGGCAAGCGTTCTTTTTCTTTCCGGGCTCCATGCGCATCTTGACCATATTGTATGCGCTGTTGGCTCCGAGGATTTCGGTCACGGCATGCTCTGTGCCGGCCTGGTCAATCACCATGGCGCGGGTGGCATTCTTCATCACATCATACTGGACCACCACGATGCCATCCTCCGAGATGAGTGTCCCCTGGCCCTGCTGGAGTGCCCCGCCGGCGGTGTGTGCCAGTACAGACACTTGTGCGGCACGCAGTTTCTTGAGTCCCTTGGGCTGTTGCGCGCCAAGTGTGAGCGCGCACATGACACCCGTCAATATAAGTGTAAGTCTTGTGTGGGTCATTTTGCTAACAGTTGTCTTGCGTTGTCCATGGCGGCCTGGGTGAGGGTGGTCCCGCTCAGCATGTGTGCCACTTCGGTCACCCTCTCCTCGTCCGTCAGCCGGCGCATGTGGCTTGTGGTTTGCTCCTTGCCGCTGTCCTTGTACACGAAAAAGTGTGCGTCGCCCTGGGCCGCGATCTGCGGAAGGTGGGTGATGGCTATCACCTGTTGCCCGTTGTTGTCACCCATCTGTCTCATGAGGCGCGCCATGGCATCGGCCACCCGTCCGCTCACCCCTGTGTCTATCTCGTCGAAGACAATGGTGGGCAGCGAGGCCTGCTGCGCCATGAGTGCCTTCAGGGCCAGCATCAGGCGCGCTGTCTCCCCGCCGCTTGCGGCCTCGGTGATGGGGCGTGTGGGCATGTTCTTGTTGGCCGAGAAGAGGAATGTCACTCTGTCGGCACCCCGCTCGGCCAGTGCTTGCAGGTTCTCCATCTGTATGCTGAAACTGCTGTCGGGCATTTCCAGCATTCCGAGGCTCTTTGCGACACTTGCCTCCACCGTCCGCGCGGCTTTTTGTCTCTGCCGTGTGAGCGTGCTTGCCAGGCGTGCGGCTTCGTCGTACAGTTCCTTTACCTGTTTTTCCAGTTGGGAAACACGCTCGTCCCCGTGGCTTATCTCGTCCAGTCTTTTCCTCAGGGACTCCGCTATGCCCACCAGTTCGTCACCGCTTCTTGCGTTGTGCTTCTGTTCCAGGGTGTAGATGCGGTCCAGGCGGCGGGTCACCTCGTCAAGCCTCGCGGGATTGCTGTCGATGCGCTCGCCCATGTTGTCCAGGTCTGCCCCGATGTCTTTGAGCTCGATGATGGCACTTTCTATCCTCTCTGTGTATGGGTCCAGGGGAGGGTAGAGCCTGGCTGTTGTCCGCAGGATTTGTGACGCAGTCTTCAGCCCGTCCAGCACCGAGGTCTCTGTGTCGCCTGCGTCCAGTACCTGTGTGGCCTGGTATAGCGAGGAGCGTATCTCCTCGGCGTGTGTGAGGGTCTGCTGCTCTTTCTGCAGCGCCTCTTCCTCGTGCTCTTTCAGGTGCAGTTCCTCTATCTGCCCCAGTTGGTATGAGAGGTAATCCTCCTCGGCCTTGGCCGTCTTTGTCTGCTCGCGTGCCTCGTCCAGTTCGCGCAGCGCGTCGCGGTATGCCCTGAAGCACGAGCGGTACTTGCTGGCGGTGGCCTGGTCTTGTGCCACGGTGTCCAGCACGGCCAGTTGGAAGTCCTCCTTTCCCAGCAGGAGATTTTGGTGCTGTGAGTGGATGTCCACGAGCAGGTGTGCCAGCGCGCGCAGGTCACCTGCCGTGACAGGGGTGTCGTTGACGAAGCAGCGGCTTTTCCCCCCGGTTGTCAGTTCCCTCCGTATGATGCATTCCCCGTCGTCGCAGTCCAGCTCGTGCTGCGTGAGAAAGTTCCGCAACTCGTCGTCCTGCCTGCGGAATGTGCCCTCGATGGTGCACTTGGCTGCGCCTGGCAATATGCTTTTTGTGTCGGCGCGTTGTCCCGTGAGCAGTCCTATGGCTCCCAGCAGGATGCTTTTCCCCGCGCCGGTCTCTCCGGTTATCACGGTGAACCCGTCAGGCCAGTCTATGTCCAGTTCCTTGATGAGTACGTAGTTGCGTATGCTGAGGTGCGTAAGCATGTGCGGTGTTATTTTTTCAGTTTTTTCCAGGACTCGTTTTGTGAGGCGTCGATGGCGAAGAGGATGTCGTATGCCTTCTCTTTCTCTTCCTTTGTGCCCCGTTCTGTGAAGATGCTCAGAAGTTCCTCCCTCTTGTATTCCGTGAAGAGCAGCGGCACATGGCTCATGGTCTTGGCCTCGTGTGCCTGGCGCAGGAGGTCGAGCCCCTCGGCGATGGCGGCTCTCGCGCTGTCGGGTGCGGAAGCCATGCGGTCAAGCCCCTGGCGGTGGTAGACGTACTCCCACTCCCGCATGCTCTCCATTGCCCCGTCCAGGTAGTCGTTGAGCAGCCCGAAGCGGTTCTTGCTGTCGTCAAAGGCTTTCCACCCCGGATAGTCCATCGTCTGCCCCGCCTGCACTATCTGCTCGGCGGTCTGCAGGTAGGGGGTGCCGCCTTTGGGGGCCATGGTGTCCATGTCCATGCCGATGATGACGTAGGCGTAATAGGCCAGCAGGGCCACCAGGTTGTTGCTTATGTTGTTGATGTCGTACTCCAGTTGGTCGTGCTCACGGAAGGTGAAGGTGAACTGCGGGTCTTTTACCGAGTAGGCCGTGGTGGTGTATGAACTGCCATACACCGGGCGGCTGCTGGTGAGCAGCAGTGAGCAGGTGAAGGAGTTGTCCGTGTCGCTGTATGTATTGACCGTGAGGTTGAGCGTGCATTGGATTTTCTCGTTGTCGCGGAATGTGAGGTCTGTCCATTTGCGGTTGTTGAGGAAGTCCTCCATGGTCTTCTGGAGTGCGTCGAAGACCTCCCCCTTGGTGTTGGACACCTGCGAGCGGTTGATGCTCACCCGCGCGTTCAGTTCCTGTGCCTGCGTGTGGCAGGGGGAGGCTCCGACTATCCATGCCGTGGCCAGCATGGCGGCGAGTTTTTTTCTCATGGCAGTAATGTGCAAATGCGGTCCACGATGTCGGCCGCCACTTCCCGTTTGGCCTTCAGCGGGAACTCCGTTTTCCCCTCGGTGTCGATGATTGTCACCTTGTTGGTGTCCACACGGAAGCCGGCTCCCTTGTCCTGCAGGCTGTTCAGCACGATGAAGTCCAGGTTCTTCCGCTTGAGCTTGTCCCTGGCGTGTGCCTCCTCGTCATCGGTCTCCAGCGCGAATCCCACCACTATCTGTCCCTTGCGCTTCATCTGGCCCAGGCAGCGGGCAATGTCGCATGTGGGAGACAGCCTCAGCAGCAGTTGCTCCCCCTCGCGCTTTATCTTGGTGTCGGCCACTTGGGTGGGCGTGAAGTCAGCCACGGCGGCGCACAGTATGGCCACATCGGCTTGCGCGAACTTCCCCACGCATGCCTGGCGCATCTGCTCCGCGCTCTCCACATCCGTACGGTGGATGAGCGGGTGGTGTGCCTCGAGCGACACGGGGCCGCTCACCAGTTCCACGCTTGCCCCGCGCCGGGCGCATTCCTCGGCCAGCGCGAATCCCATCTTCCCGCTGCTGTAATTGCCGATGAAGCGCACGGGGTCGAGCCTCTCGTAGGTGGGCCCGGCCGTGATGAGCACGCGCTTGCCCCTCATGGGGCTGTCCCCCGGGAAGTACTCGTCCAGGACCCGCACAATCTCTGCGGGCTCCTGCATGCGTCCCTTGCCCTCCAGTTTGCTGGCCAGGAAGCCCGTGCCGGGCTCGATGACCAGGTTGCCCCAGGCGCGCAGCGTCTGCAGGTTCTGTTGTGTGCTTGGGTGGGCATACATGTCCAGGTCCATGGCCGGGGCGATGAATACGGGAGCCTTCATGCTCAGGTAGGTGGTCAGCAGCATGTTGTCGGCCACGCCGTGGGCCATCTTCCCTATGGTGCTGGCTGTGGCGGGCGCGACGAGCATGGCGTCGGCCCAGAGGCCGAGCTCCACGTGCGAGTGCCATGAGCCGTCCTGGTGGTTGAAGAAATCGCAGATGACGGGCTTGTGCGTGAGCGTGCTCAGCGTGACGGGCGTGATGAACTCCCTGCCTGCCGGCGTGATGACCACCTGCACCTCGGCTCCCTCCCTGATGAGGCCGCGTATGACGAGGCAAGCCTTGTAGGCGGCTATGCTGCCCGTGATTCCCAGGACGATGTGCTTACCTTGCAGCATATTTCAGTCGCAGTTTGGTGAGGACTTGCTTGGTGTTGAGCGTGAAGTCGCCCTGGATCATCCAGTTGTAGTAGCCGGGGTCCTTGGCCAGCACGTCCTTCACGGCCTTTCCTTTGTACTTCCCGAAATTGATGAGCTCGCGCCCGTTCTCGTCGTACACGAAGCGCCCGGCGAAGTCAATGTTGCGGTTCATGCGCGAGAAGTCGGCCAGGAAGTCCACGTCGTTCTTCAGGTCGTTGGGGTAGCGGTCCAGCTGCGCCTGCAGCACCTCGTAGGTCGCTTGCGTGTCGGCCAGCGCGCTGTGCGCGTTTTCGAGGTCGCGCCCGCAGTAGAACTTGTAGGCGGCCGCCAGGGTGCGCTTCTCCATCTTGTGGTAGATGTTCTGCACGTCGATGGCCTGGGCGTGTGTGAGGTCGATGCTGATGCCGGCCCGCATGAACTCCTCGGCCAGCAGGGGCAGGTCGAAGCGGTTGCTGTTGAAGCCGGCCAGGTCGCAGCCCTCGAAGGTCTGCGCCAGTTGCTGCGCCACGTCGGCGAATGTGGGGCAGTCCTTCACGTCCTCGTCCGTGATGCCGTGCACGCTGCTTGACGCTTCGGGTATGTGCATGCAGGGGTTGAGCCTCATGCTGCGTGCCTCCTCGTTGCCGTTTGGCTCCACGCGTATGTAGCAGAGTTCCACGATGCGGTCGTGGGCGATGTCGAGCCCTGTGGTCTCCAGGTCAAAGAATATGATGGGTCTCTTGAGTTTGAGTTTCATCTGTCTTGTCTGTGTCCTCCTGTGTGCTTTTTCGGGTGATGCGGGCTTGTCTTACTGGCCTCTCTTCATGGGCATCAGCAGCATGAGCACCTTGTCCCGCTCGTCCTCCACGGTGGGGTGTATCAGCCCCGGGCGGCTCACGTCGGCGGCCAGTTCGAGCGTCACGCTCTCGCATTCCAGGATGCTGACAATCTCCAGCAGGAAGTGGCAGCTGAAGTTCACGCTGATGGGCTGCTGTGTGTATTGGCAGGTGAGGTACTCCTCGGCGCTTGAGCCGAAGTCGTCGGTCGAGCCTTTCAGCCTGAGGGTGTTGTTGGCAAGCTCGAGTGTGATCATGCCCGTGCTCTGGCTGCAGAAGACGCTGGTGCGCTTGAGCGCGCCCATGAGCGCGAGCCGGTCCAGTTCCACCTTGTATGGGTTGTCGGTGGGGATGACGGCGTTGTAGTTGGGGTACCTGGCCTCGATGAGCCTGAAGTGCAGCGTGAACCCGTCCGCGCGCACGACCGCCCTCTGGCTGTCGAAGGATAGGGATATGTCCTCGTCGTCCTTTGACATCACGGCCTTCAGGATGGCCGCCACCTTCTTGTGTATGATGATGCCGGCCTTTATGCCGCTTTTTATTGTGGTGTTGGTGCTCTTGACCAGCTTGCGGCTGTCGGTGCTGGCAAATACCAGGCAGTCGGGCTGGATGTCCATGTATATGCCGTTCATGGCCATGCGCACCTGGTCATTGGCCGTGGCGAAGAGGCAGCGTCCTATTCCCTCGAGCATCACCTTGGCGGGCAGGGTGATTGTGGTGCAGCCCTCTTCGGGCGGCACGGGCAGGGGATAGACGGCGGCGTCCATGCCCGAGAGGCTGAACGTGCCGCTGCTGTGCTGTCCCACGACCCCCATGGTTTCGGGGTTGAAGCCCAGCGAGAGGGGCTGCTCGGCCAGTTCCTTGATGGAGTCCATGATGGTCTTCGCCGAGATGCAGAAGCGCGCCTCGCCGTCATGCTCTATCACGGGCACCTGTGTGATGAAGTACTTGTCGCCGTCCGATGCGGTCACGGTGACGGCGCCGTCCTTGACGTCAAAGAGGAAGCAATCCAGTATGGGAAGCACATTCTTGCTGGCAAGCACCTTGCTGGCAAGTGTTAGCCGGCTGTATAGCGCGGAACTTGATACCTTGAAATTCATTTTATCTATTTTATAATTATAGGCAAAAATACTTCTTTTCCCGCAGGTGGCAAAAAAAAGGCGGCACAAATCCGCTTCCTCGAATTTTTTCAATACCTTTGTGGGAGTTTTTAACAGATGTTTTAACTTATATTAAATTAATCATGGAGATAGTCGGGAAGATAATACAGGTGCTTGAGCCTCGTCGTGGAACCTCGTCGCGCACTGGTAGTGAGTGGATTTGCGGGCAGTATGTGCTGGAGACTGAGGACCAGTACCCCAAGAAGGTGTTCTTCGAGGTGTTTGGCGAGGACCGCATCAAGCAGTTCAACATACAGATGGGGGAGCGCCTGGAGGTGTCCATCGACATTGATGCCCACGAGTACAAGGGGCGCTGGTTCAACTCCGTGCGCGCGTTCCGTGTGAACCGCAACATCCAGCCTTCGGCCGTCCCTGGCGCGTATCCCCAGGCCGCCGCTCCCGCTACCGGCTTTTCTGCCCCCCAGGCTTCGCCCGCAGCTCCCTTCGGGGCTTCCCAGGCCGGTGACGCTCCCCAGGCGGGTGGTGACGACCTGCCTTTCTGAGCGGCAGGCAGACGGGGGCTTCCCCCACGGGAAAAGTTTCTCTTTCCCACAGGAAAGATTTCTCTTCCCGGTATGTGGGGAGAAAGGCCAGCGGCTTGAATGTTGGGGGTAGTCATACACAGGAAAACTCTCTCTTCCTTCCCGGTATGTGGGGAGAAAGGCCAGCGGCTTGAATGTTGGGGGTAGTCATACACAGGAAAACTCTCTCTTCCTTCCCGGTATGTGGGGAGAAAGGCCAGCGGCTTAAATGATAGAGGTAAGCATACACAGGGAAAGCCTCTCTTCCCGATGTTGGGGGAGAGGCTTTTCCCGTGCCTTTTCCGGTGTCTTTCTAAGGGTCTTTCTAAGGGTCTTTCCAGCGTCTTTTCCGGGGTCTTTCCCCGGCGGCGCGCCTGTGGTGGCGCGGGGGGCTGTGGCGGCGCGGCTCGCTTAGGCGTAGTACTCGTGCTTGGCGGCGGCAAGGGTGTTGAGCATGAGCATGCAGATGGTCATGGGGCCCACGCCGCCCGGGACGGGGCTGATGAACGAGCACAGGGGGGCCACATGCTCAAAGTCCACGTCGCCCGACAGGCGGAAGCCGCTTTTGCGCGAGGGGTCGGGCACGCGTGTGGTGCCCACGTCGATGACGGCCGCTCCGGGCTTGACCATGTCGGCTGTGAGGAACCCCGGCCGTCCGATGGCCGCGATGATGATGTCGGCCTGGCGGCATTCCCCCTTGATGTCGGCCGAGTGGCTGTGGCACACGGTCACCGTGCTGTCGCCGTAGGACTTCTGCATCATGAGCTGGGCCATGGGCTTGCCCACGATGTTGCTGCGCCCCAGGATCACGCATTTGTGCCCCTGTGTGGGCACCTGGTAGCGGCGCAGCAGTTCCAGTATGCCGCGCGGGGTGGCGCTGATGAAGGCCGGCAGCCCGATGGCCATGCGCCCCACGTTGACGGGATGGAATCCGTCCACGTCCTTGCGGTAGTCGATGGCCTCGATGACCTTCTGCTCGCTGATGTGCCCGGGAAGCGGGAGCTGCACGATGAAGCCGTCCACCCCGGGGTCGCGGTTCAGGCGGTCTATCTCGGCCAGGAGCGTCTCCTCGTCGGTGTCGTCCTCGTATCTCCTGAGCGTGCTCCTGAACCCGCACGCCTCGCAGGCCAGCACCTTGTTTCTCACATACGTCTCGCTGCCCCCGTCGTGTCCCACCAGTATTGCGGCCAGGTGGGGGCGGCGCAGTCCCAGGGCCAGGCGGCTCTCCACCTCCCGGCGTATTTCGGCCTTGATGATGGAGGCCGTGGCTTTCCCGTCAATCAGTTCCATTGTTCTTTCTCCCTTGTGTTTCTTCCCTGGGTTTCCTCCCTTGGATTTCCTCCCCTGGGTTTTCTTCCCTGTGTTTCCTTCCTTGGGTTGGGTTTCCTCCCCTCGGTTTCCTTCCTTGTGTTTCCTTCCTGGGTTTTCTTCCTTGGGTTTCCTTCCTGGGTTTCCTCCCTTGTGTTTCCTTCCTTGGGTTGGGTTTCCTCCCCTCGGTTTTCTTCCTTGGGTTTCCTTCCTGGGTTTCCTTCCTGGGTTTCCCCCCTTGTGTTTCCTTCCTTGGGTTTCCTCCCTGGGGCTGTGGCTGTTGGCTGTAGTGCTTTTCCCTCAGCCCCGCATCCCCGGCGTGCGGCTCTTCATCATTTGCGCCATCTGCGCCATCTTGCTGTTGTTGGTCACCAGTTTCATCATCTTGCGTGTCTGGTCAAACTGCTTGATGAGCCTGTTCACCTCCTGGATGCTGGTGCCGGAGCCCTTGGCGATGCGGTTGCGGCGGCTGGTGTTGAGCAGTTCGGGCTTGGCGCGCTCGGCTGGTGTCATGCTCTGGATGATGGCCTCGATGCCCTTGAAGGCGTTGTCGTCGATGTCCACATCCTTGAGCGCCTTGCCCACGCCGGGTATCATGCTGGCCAGGTCCTTGAGGTTGCCCATGCGCTTGATCTGCTGTATCTGGTTGTAGAAGTCGTTGAAGTCAAACTGGTTCTTCTGTATCTTCTTCTGCAGGCGCTTGGCTTCCTCCTCGTCAAACTGCTCCTGGGCGCGCTCCACGAGCGAGACGATGTCGCCCATGCCCAGTATACGGTCGGCCATGCGGTTTGGGTGGAAGGAGTCGATGGCGTCCAGTTTCTCGCCCGTGCCCACAAACTTGATGGGCTTGTCCACCACCGAGCGGATGCTCAGGGCCGCCCCGCCGCGTGTGTCGCCGTCGAGTTTGGTGAGCACCACGCCTGTGTAGTCCAGCCTGTCGTTGAACTCCCGGGCGGCGGTCACCGCGTCCTGTCCTGTCATGGCGTCCACCACGAAGAGTATCTCGTCGGGGTGGGTGGCGTCTTTGATTTGCCTGATTTGTTCCATGAGTTCCTCATCGACGGCCTGCCGGCCGGCGGTGTCGATGATGAGCACGTCGTTCCCCTTGGCCTTGGCCTCCTGTATGGCGTGCAGGGCGACGGGCACGGGGTCCTTGGCTTCGGGCTCGATGTGCACGGGCACGCCTGTCTGCTCGCCCAGCACGCGCAACTGCTCCATGGCTGCGGGGCGGAAGGTGTCGCAGGCGGCCAGCAGGGGGTTCATCCCGCGCTTCTCCTTCAGCATCTTGGCCAGCTTGCCGCTCATGGTGGTCTTTCCCGCTCCGTTGAGTCCGGCCATGAGGATGACAGCGGGGTGCCCCTTGATGTCCAGGCCGGTGGCCTCGCCTCCCATGAGCCGGGCCAGTTCGTCGTGCACGATCTTGACCATCATCTGCTGGGGCTTGACGGCGGTGAGCACGTTCTGTCCCAGGGCCTTTTGCTTCACCGTGTCGGTGAATGCCTTGGCCACCTTGTAGTTCACATCGGCGTCGAGCAACGCCCGGCGCACGTCCTTAAGCGTCTCGGCCACGTTGATCTCGGTGATCTTGCCCTCGCCCTTCAGTATCTTGAACGACCGCTCGAGCCGTTCACTCAGGTTCTCAAACATATATGTTATAAGTATTCTCTATCTTCTTTATCTTCTTTTTGCTTCCCTCCTGCTCCCCCTCTTCTCCCTCTTCCCGTCCCCCGGGTGTTGCCGTGCATCAGGCAGGATGGGAAGCCCGCCAAATCTGCCAGACTCGCTGGCATTTCGGGGAGTCCCCGGGTGTTGCCCGGCTTTTCCTGCCGCCGTCGCGGGCGTGGCGGAGTGGGGGCGGTGGGGGTGTGCCTTCGCCGTCTCCCCCTTGCCCTCACAGGTGCAGCAGGCGGTTGACAAGCGGCATGAGCTCGTGGCTGAGCACGTGGTCGTTCAGCTGGTGCCCTCCGTCGAAGAGCGTCATGTGCCCGGGGTCATAGTGCTTGCGGAAGTCTGCCTGGCAGTTGACCACCTTGTCCCGGGAGCCGAAGATGCCCCACACCAGCTGCTTCTCCTGGGCGGTGATGCCCTGGAAACTGTCCTTCTCCACCTGCCTGAACTCCTGTATCATGTCCTTGTCCACCTTGAAGTCCCTGGCGCCGTCCTCCCGCTTGTTGTAGAACTCCATGCGTCCCGTGCCGTGGAATGTGATGGTACGGGCCATGTGGAACGAGGGGTTGACCAGGATGCGCGGTATGCCGTGCAGCTGCTCGGCGTACATCCCCCCCATGCTCGTGCCCACGATGAGGTCGGGGCAGGTCTCGCCCACCAGGTCGCGCAGCATTTGCTGGGCCCGCAGGGGGCTTGTGGGCACGTCGGGGCTGATGACCTGCACCCCGTGCGGGTAGAGCATGTTGCGCAATGTGATGGCCGTCCCCGAACTTCCGGCCGAGGCGAACCCGTGGATGTAGAGTACTGTGGGCATGACGTTTCTGTGTTCTTTGACCTGGTTGCAAAGGTACGCTTTTTCCATCTTATGCCCAAGGGGCGGGGCGGGCAGAGTGGGCGGGGGGCGCGCGGAGATGCGCGCGGCCTGTGAAACTTTAAGCATTCTTAACGTTTCCGCGCGGGATAATTTCATACCTTTGCGGGCAAAACCACCGCGCACATGTGCGCCATGCGACAATATTAAGTTATGACAAACGGAAACATTGAGGCAGGGAGAAAGCCCGCCATGGTGGAGTCCATACTGGACTTGAACGCCAACAACGTGTGGGACTTGAGTGAATATCAGATAGGCGACCTGTGGGAGCGCGACCGCAAGGAGGAGGACTTCTCGGGCAGCGAGGACAAGCTGCTCAACATCATCCGCCTGGCGTTTGATGTGGTGCACTATAATGTGGCCGACCCGCGCGAGGTGAAGAAGTACGAGAGCGGGGGCTGGGTGAAGATATCCCACTGCAACCCCGCCCGTGGCGTGGCGGCCATCCGCCGCAAGGCCATCACCCGCATTTCCGACCTCAGTTACGAGAACATACGCCATATCACCGCCCCCGAGCTGCTCGCCTTGCTGGAGGCCAACTTCGGCAGCGGCTGGGAGTCGCTCTCGCTGCAGGTGCGTGATGTGATCGAGAGCGGGTTCGACATCAGCACCACGCAGCTGCCCGCCAGCCGCATCCACGCGCCCAACGGCACGCTGGCCAAGAAGGTGGCCCAGGGATATGACGTGCTGGAGATCCCCCGTGGCACCTGGACCGAGGCCATCTTCGCCAAGAAGAAAGCCCCGGTGGAGAGGACGCGCTTCGAGTCGCCCAAGGCGGGCCTGGACGAGGACGGCGCACCGGTGGCCGAGGACGACACCCTGGCCGACGGCAATGCCGCAGGCCAGGACGAGCAGTCCGACGACACCTTCTACAGCAGTTATGCCGCCGAGGCCGAGACAAAGCCCGGGGAGCCCGGAGAGGACACGGAAGGGCTTGAGGCCGAATAGAATAGAACAGACAGACAGGACAGAGCGGGGGCGCGCCCGCCCGCATGCCCCCCATACGTGCCGGAGGCCGGGCAGGGCGGAAGGAGGGGGGCGGAGAGACCATGGGGTTCCAGGGTGGGCCCCCCCTCCGAGGCTCACTTGGAAGTTCTTAAACCATAGGCATTCGGAAGCAGCCGTCAGTTTAAGTTTTGTGGCAGACTCAAGGAAGGAAAGAACATGAACGGAACGGGGCTGGCCGTTTTGGCCGCCGCCTATTTCCTGCTGCTCCTGCTGGTGGGGCGGCTGGTGGGCGGCAAGGGAGACAACGACACATTCTTCAGGGCAGGGCGCAAGTCGCCCTGGTGGGCGGTGGCCTATGGCATGATAGGGGCAAGCGTCAGCGGGGTGACCTTTGTGAGCGTGCCGGGCATGGTGGCCACCATGCAGTTCACTTACCTGCAGACGTGCATGGGGTTCTTCCTGGGCTATGTGTTCGTGGCCTGCTTCCTGCTGCCCGTATATTACAGGATGAACCTCACCAGCATCTACACTTACCTGGACAGGCGGCTCGGCCTGTCCAGTTACCTCACGGGCGCGTCCTTCTTCTTCCTCAGCAAGCTGGCCGGGGCAAGCATCCGCCTGTACCTGGTGGTGAGCATACTGCAGCGTTACGTCCTTGACGGGCTGGGCGTGAGCTTCACCGCCACGGCCGCGCTGGTGCTCCTGCTCATCTGGCTGTACACGATGTACAGCGGCATCAAGACCATCGTGTGGACCGACTGCCTGCAGACCACCGTAATGCTCGTGTCGCTGGTGCTCATCATCACGCAGGCCTGCGGCGGGATGGGGCTCTCGCCCCTCGAGGCGTGCGGCCAGGTGTGGGACAGCCCCATGAGCCGTGTCTTCGACTTCGGCGACCCCAGGGGGAGGCAGTATTTCTGGAAGCAGTTCCTGAGCGGCATCTTCATCCCCATCGTCATGACAGGGCTCGACCAGGACATGATGCAGAAGAACCTCACCTGCAGGACACTCCGCCAGAGCCAGTGGAACATGTGCCTGAACGGGCTCCTCTACCTGCCCGTCAACCTGCTCTTCCTCATGCTGGGCGGCATTCTCCTGCTCATGTGCGGGCGCACGGGCGCCGGCGTCCCAGGGGCAGGGGACAACCTCCTGCCCGCGCTGTGCTCCAGCGGGCGGCTCGGGCAGGCGACCATGGGCTGCTTCACCGTGGGCATCGTGGCGGCCGCCTTCAGCAGCGCGGACTCCGCGCTCACGAGCCTCACCACCTGCTTCTGTGTCGACCTGGCGCGCAAGCCCGCGAGCGTGTGGCTCAGGCGCGTCTCGCACTTCGGCATAGGCTGCTGCCTGCTGCTGGTCATCCTGGTGGTGCGCGCCGTGGGCAGTGCCAGCGTGATTGACGCGGTCTACACCGTGTGCGGCTACACCTACGGCCCCCTGCTGGGCCTCTTCGCCTTCGGCATGCTCACGCACCGCCGTCCCCGTGCCCGTCTCGTGCCCGTGGCCTGCGTGGTGTCGCCCGTGGCCTGCTTTGCCCTGGACCGCGCCGTGCGCGCCTGCACCTCCTACCGCTTCGGCTATGAACTCCTGATGGTCAACGGGCTGCTGGTGTTCCTGCTTCTATTGCTGTCTTCGGCGAAACTCGGCGCACACGATGCTGGTGGCGATGGCCACGTTGAGGCTGTCGGTGGTGGGGCGGCCGGGCGGGAATGAGGGGATGAGCAGCCTGTGGCCCACCAGCTCGCGCACCCGGGGCGAGAGGCCGTTGCCCTCGTTCCCCATGACGATGAGCCCGTGGCTCCCCAGCGGCTGGGAGTAGATGTCCTGCCCGTCGAGCATGGTGCCCCAGACGGGCGCGCCCGACTGGCATATGTAATGGGGCAGGTCGGTATAGTGGACGCGCACCCGCGCGAGTGCCCCCATGGTGGCCTGCACGGCCTTGGGGCCGAACACGTCCGCCGTGTCGTGCGAGCAGATGACATCGCCTATCCCAAACCAGTCGGCGACGCGCACGATGGTGCCCATGTTGCCGGGGTCCTGCACGCCGTCCAGGGCCAGGCACAGACTGGTCTGCGGCAGGGTGGCCTCCAGGCGGTAGCGTGGCAGGGGGAGCAGGGCCAGCACCTGCTGGGGGGCGCGCAGGAGGCTTGCCTGGCGCAGCTCGTCCTCGCTCACTTCGTCGGCGGGGCAACCGGGGGGCAGCAGGCCGGCGTTCGCGGACAGCCAGCGTGCGGTCGCGGCCAGGTAGGCGGGGCGCGCGGAGCGCAGCATCTCGTTGACCAGGCGCGGCCCCTCGGCCACGAAAAGCCCCTCGCGCAGCCGGTGCTTGCGTGCCTCCAGGGCATGGATCATCTTTATGCGTGCCTTGCTTATCATCTTTTTTTTGTCTTCTCCCGTTTTTGTCTTCTCCCGGTTCTCGCGGTTCTCTCCTGCTTCTCCGTGTTCTCTCCTGCGGCGAGGCCCGGACGGGTCTTCTGCGCGGCACGGGCGGGCGGCCATGCGGACGCGTGGCAAAGGTATGGCTTTTTGTGTGGCCGTGCAATGGTGGGCACCCACTTTCGCCGGCGCGTGGCAGGTGGTGGTGGGGACGCATGCCGCCGCGATGGCCCATGCATGCCGCCGCGATGGCTCATGCATGCCGCCGCGATGGCCCATGCATGCCGCTGCGATGGCCCACGCATGCCGCCGGGCAGAAACGCCTCCGCCCTCCTGAGGCGCGGGGAGGTCTCTTTCATTTTCTTCCCGTTTGCCTTTGTGTTCCGCCCGCCTTGCACTACCTTTGCAGCGATGAAATCCCCACATTGGCTTTTCAGGGCGGTGCTCTGTTCCCTGGCAGTCCTCACGGCCGCCTCGTGCAGCGTAGACCGCTTCATCCCCGAGGGCTCCTATCTGCTTGAGCGTGTGAGCATATCGGCCGACAGCACGCGGCTGGGCACCCAGGCGTTGCAGGGGTTTGTGCGCCAGCGCCCCAACAGCCGCTGGTTCTCGGCCGTGCCTGTGCCGCTGTCCATCTATTGCCTCTCGGGCACCGACAGCACCAGGCGCTTCAACCGCTTCCTGCGCCGCCTGGGCGAGACCCCCGTCATCTATGACTCTGTCCTGGGCCGCCGCACCTGTGCCAACATGGAGCGGGCCGTGCGCGGCATGGGCTATCTCAACGCGCGTGTCACCCTCAGCGAGCGCGTGCGGGGCGGGCGCATGCGCCTGCGCTATGAGGTGCACCCGGGCGCGCTCTACAGGGTGCGCGACCTGGTGTTCGACATCCGGGACACGGCCCTGCGGCGCAGGCTGGCCGTGGCGGGCACCCTGCCCCGGCTGAGCGCGGGCATGGACTTTGACCTGAACCGCCTGGACGCCGAGCGCGGGCGTGTCGCGTCGGCCCTGGCCAATTGCGGCTATTACCGCTTCAACAGGGACTTCGTGCGCTATGAGGCCGACACCGCCGTGGGCCACCACCAGGTGGACCTGCGCATGATGGTGCTCCCCTACGCCGTCGCGGCCCCGGGCGACACCATACCCCACAGCCCCTACACCATAGGGCAGGTCGTCTTCCGCCCCGACACCACGCGCGCCGGGCGCCCCTTCCTGCGCGAGAGGGCCCTGCGCGAGGCCGCGCGCCTGGAGCCGGGCGGCCTGTACCGGGAGACCGACGTGCAGGAGACCTACGCGCGCATGATACGCCTGGGCGGCGTGCTCGGCGCCAACGTGCGGCTGCGCCCAAGCCGGGCGGACAGCACCGTCCTCGACGCCCTGGTGCAGGTCACGCGCGGCAAGCGGAACTCCTTCGGCGTGGAGGTCGAGGGCACCAACTCGGCGGGCGACCTGGGGGCGGCCCTCACCGCCTCCTACCAGAACAGGAACGTGTTCCGGGGGGGCGAGACCTTCGGGATCAAGCTGCGCGGGGCCTTCGAGGCCATCAAGGGGCTGAGCGGATACCAAGACCAGAACTACATCGAGTACAGCGCCGAGACCAGCCTGGCCTTTCCCGGCTTCCGCGCGCCCTTCATCTCGCGCGCCTTCCGCCGGCAGGTGGTGGCCACCAGCGAGGTGAGCCTGATGTACGACTCGCAGGACAGGCCCGAGTTCCACCGCAGGGTCGTGACCGCCGCGTGGAAGTACCGCTGGGCACGGCCCGGGAAGAGGCTCCGGCACAAGGTGGACCTGCTCGACCTCAACTATGTGTTCATGCCCTGGATAAGCGGCACCTTCCGCCGCCTCTACCTCGATGACCCCGAGAACCGCAACGCCATCCTGCGCTACAACTACGAGAACCTCTTCATCATGAAGTGGGGGTATGGCATGACCTACAACTCGCGCTCCATCCGCGAGGGGCGCACCAACTACGGCACCAACGGCTACACCGTGCGCCTGGGCCTGGAGTCCTCGGGCAACCTGCTCTACGGGCTCTCCCGCGCAGGGCTCTCCAGCCGCAACTCCATGGGCCAGTACACCCTCTTCAACATCGCCTACGCCCAGTACGTCAAGGCCGACTTCGACTACTCCAAGAGCTTCTACTTCGACAAGCGCAACTCCCTGGCCGTACACTTCGGGCTGGGCGTGGCCTACCCCTACGGCAACTCCACCATCCTCCCCTACGAGAAGCGCTACTTCAGCGGCGGGGCCAACAGCGTGCGGGGCTGGAGCGTGAGGGAGCTCGGGCCGGGCTCGTTCCGGGGAAACGACGGGCGCATCGACTTCATCAACCAGACGGGCGACCTCAAGCTCGACCTCAACGCCGAGTACCGCACCCACATCTTCTGGAAGCTCGACGGCGCGGTCTTCGCCGACGCGGGCAACATCTGGACGCTGCGCGCCTATGCCGACCAGCCGGGCGGGCAGTTCCGCCCCGCCTCCTTCTGGAGGCAGATAGCCGTGGCCTACGGCCTGGGCCTGCGCCTCAACTTCGAGTACTTCATCCTCAGGCTCGACGGGGGCATGAAGGCCGTGAACCCCGCCTACACCGACCGCCGCCGCCACTATCCCGTCGCGCATCCCGACTTCGGCCGCGACTTCAGCCTGCACTTCGCCGTGGGCCTCCCCTTCTGACCCCGCCCCGGCCCCCCCCCGCCAGTCCGGCCCTCCCCTGGCGGGGGGCTGCTGCCCCCCGTCCTTCCTTTCCCCGCCCCGGAAATCCCCCCGCGCGCGTCTCCCTTCTTCCTCCCGCCAGGCGGGGGGTGAGGAAAAGGCGGCGGCAACCCCTTGCAGTGTGCCATTGTTTCCGTAACTTTGTCGTGAAAACAACTGTTCAATGTTCAAGTTCATGTCATTGGGTTCGGGAAGCAGCGGTAACAGCTACTACCTGCAGGCAGGCGGCACCCGCCTGCTCATCGACGCGGGCATCAGCCCCCGGGCCATGAAGAAGCACCTCAAGGGCGCGGGTGTGAGCCCCGAGGATATCGACGCCGTGTTTGTCACGCACGACCACACCGACCACATCAAGGCCGTGGGCTACCTGGCCCACGACCTGGGCAAGCCCGTCTATGCCACGGGGCCGGTGCACCAGGGCATCAGCCACAACTTCTGCGTGAGCGGCAAGCTCGCGCCCGGGCAAGTCCGTGTGATACAGAAGGGAGTGCCCGTGACCGTGGGGGACTTCACCCTCACGGCCTTCGAGGTGCCGCACGACAGCACCGACTGCGTGGGCTACCGCGTGCAGGCGGGGGGCGTCGTCTTCTGCCTGCTCACCGACGTGGGGCACGTGACGCCCACGCTGGAGGAGCAGGTGGCGCAGGCCGACTACATCGTGCTCGAGAGCAACCACGACGAGGACATGCTCAGGATGGGCAAGTACCCCGCCCACCTCAAGGGGCGCATAAGCGGGCCCAGGGGGCACCTGAGCAACAGGGCCTCGGCCCGCCTGCTGGCCCAGCACGCCACGCCGCGCCTCAAGCACGTGTGGCTCTGCCACCTGAGCGAGGAGAACAACCACCCCGAACTGGCGCGCAAGACCATGGAGACCGTGTGCCACAGCTTCGGGCTCCAGCCCGGGATTGACTTCGGGATGGACATCCTCAGGCGCAAGACACCCTCCGAAATGTACGAATTGGAGCCCTGAGCACAAAATTCGTCACCTTATCGCTTGGCGGTGTTGGAAAAAGTCTGTACCTTTGCAAGCGCAAAAACGAAAGGCATGCGTCCTTAGCTCAGTTGGTAGAGCAATTGACTCTTAATCAATGGGTCCAGGGTTCGAGCCCCTGAGGGCGTACCGGGAAATGGGGAGAGAGGAGGAGTGACCCCCAGCGTTTTTTGCACGCGTCCTTAGCTCAGTTGGTAGAGCAATTGACTCTTAATCAATGGGTCCAGGGTTCGAGCCCCTGAGGGCGTACAAATGGCCGCAAGGCCGAGAGGAGAAGGATGGACTTGCACGAGTTCATCCTTTTTCCGTTCCAGGGCGGGCGAGCGCCACCCGCCGCCTCCCCCTCCCCCGGGGCACAAGGGGCACAGGCGACACAGGGGGAGAGGAGAGGCGGACAAGTCCCCGCCCCGCGCGCGTGAAGCCTCTGGGGCCTCACCGCGTGTCCCCGCCAGGGGGCGGGAAAGAAACCACGTGGCCAGGACGGGGGAGAAGCCCCGGAGCCCTGGTGAACGGTCAAGAAAACCAAACAATTATAATACCGACAATGTACAGGACAAAGACATGCGGCGAGCTGCGGCTTGCCAACGCGGGCGAGAGGGTCACGCTCGCCGGATGGGTGCAGAGCATCCACAACCTGGGCGCGCTCACCTTCGTGGACCTGCGCGACCGCTACGGCGTCACACAGCTGGCCTTCAACGAGGACGCCCCCGAGGACCTGCGCCAGAAGGCCGCCCGCCTGGGGCGCGAGTATGTGGTGCAGGCCACCGGGCGGGTCATCGAGCGCCACTCCAAGAACCCCAACATCCCCACCGGCGAGATAGAGATACTGGTGGACCGGCTGGACATCCTCAACGAGAGCCTCGTGCCCCCCTTCACCATCGAGGAGCACACCGACGGCGGCGACGACCTGCGCATGAAGTACCGCTACCTCGACCTCAGGCGCGCCTGCGTGCGCCGCAACCTCGAGCTGCGCCACCGCCTCGCCATCGAGGTGCGCCGCTACCTCGACGGGCAGGACTTCCTGGAGATAGAGACCCCCGTGCTGGTCAACAGCACCCCCGAGGGCGCGCGTGACTTCGTGGTGCCCAGCCGCATGAACAAGGGCCAGTTCTACGCCTTGCCCCAGAGCCCCCAGACACTCAAGCAGCTGCTCATGGTGGCCGGCATGGACCGCTACTTCCAGATAGTGAAGTGCTTCCGCGACGAGGACCTGCGCGCCGACCGCCAGCCCGAGTTCACCCAGATCGACTGCGAGATGTCCTTCGTCGGGCAGGAGGACGTGCTGCGGACGTTCGAGGGCATGATGCGCCACCTGTTCCAGGCCGTCAAGGGCATCGACCTGCCCGAGCTGCCCCGCATGACCTGGGCCGACGCCATGAAGTACTACGGCAGCGACAAGCCCGACACGCGCTTCGGCATGCGCTTCGTCGAGCTCAAGAACCACCAGCCCGACAACGCCTCGCGCCAGACGGTGGACTCCCTCTTCCCCGCAGGCTTCCAGGTCTTCGACCAGGCCGCCTACATCGGCGCCATCCGCTGCGAGGGCCAGGCCTCCTGCACCCGCAAGCAGCTCGACCAGCTCACCGACTTCGTCAAGCGCCCCCAGGTGGGTGCCCGTGGCCTGGTCTATGCCCGCGTGCAGCAGGACGGCACGGTCAGGAGCAGCGTGGACAAGTTCTACGGGCCCGACACCCTGGCCCAGTTGCGCGACCGCATGCAGGCCCGGCCCGGCGACCTCATCCTCATCCTGAGCGGCGACGATGCCATGCGCACGCGCCGCCAGCTCTGCGAGCTCCGCCTGGAGATGGGCACGCGCATGGGCCTCAGGGACAAGGGCCGCTACTCCTGCCTGTGGGTCATCGACTTCCCCATGTACGAGTGGAGCGACGAGGAGCAGCGGCTCATGGCCATGCACCACCCCTTCACCTCGCCCAAGCCCGAGGACATCCCCCTGCTCGACACCGACCCCGCCAGCGTGCGCGCCAATGCCTACGACATGGTCATCAACGGCGTGGAGGTGGGCGGCGGCAGCATCCGCATCCACGAGGCCGGCCTGCAGCAGAAGATATTCGAGGTCCTGGGCTTCACACCCCAGCAGGCCCGCCGCAAGTTCGGCTTCCTGATGGATGCCTTCAAGTACGGCGCGCCCCCACACGGAGGCCTGGCCTTCGGGCTCGACCGCCTCGTGAGCCTCTTCGCCGGCCTCGACAGCATACGCGACTGCATCGCCTTCCCCAAGAACAACAGCGGGCGCGATGTGATGCTGGACGCCCCCGGCGCGCTCGAGCCCTCCCAGCTCGACGAACTGGCCATCTCGGTCCGCCTGCCCCAGTGAGGCCCTGCCGGGGCTTGTGGCATACGGGGTCGCCCCCGCCCCCTCACCTGCGCAAGGGCAGAGGGGGGGGGGACGGGGGCGGCCCTCTTCTTTTGCCTTTTTGCGTTGCCCGGCTGCGCAGGGTTTTTCCTGTTTCCTTCGCTTCCCTTGCTTATTTTAAGTATATTTGCGGGAGCAACCAGAATTAGACGGAGATTTCCATAATGAAGCAGAACGTGTTCAGGTATATAGAGCATAAGGACAAGGTTTTCCTTCTCGGAGCATACCGGGGGGAGAAATCCCAGTTGGACTGGATATTGGGGGAGAAGACCCGCCGGTATGAGAAACTCTATAACATCCGTTACAACAAGGACTTGTTTTCTACGATGGAGGCAAGACTCTGCAGATAATTGTGGACAGGTTTGCGGCATAAAAATGGTATGTGTCCTAAAATACGAACGCCTTTAGAACAACAAAACGAACACCTTGACGACATGACAAAGAAAACATCCAAAAAGAAATGCCCTGCTTTTCAGTTTTTCATAAAGCCGACAATAGAGGCGTTAAGCCAACTCGGCGGCTCTGGAGCAAACTCCGAGATATACAGGAGGGTTATCCAAATCACCAATCTTTCAGAAGATATCATAGACGAAATGCATAGCTTCACTATGACAGAAGTTGAGTACAGACTAATGTGGGCAAGAACATATCTGAAAAATTATGGCGCCGTGGAAAACAGCAAGCAAGGCGTGTGGGTGCTGACGGCAAAGGGCGCGGCCTTGGCAAAACAGGCAGATTTGGATGTCAAGGAGATCCTGCGTTTCACCAACAGCAAGAGTGGGGCGGCCAAAGGCAAATACACGGGCGGCGACCCGCTCCCCGAACCAAAGGGGTGGCGTGAGCAAATCACATACTTGCTCCTCAACATGAGTCCGTATGCGTTTGAGAAATTGGCTCAAAGGCTACTGAGGGAATGTGGTTTCTCGGATGTGGATGTGATAAAAAAATCGGGGGACGGCGGAATTGACGGTACAGGAAAGTTACGCATCAATGGTATCTTCAGCTTCAATGTGGCATTCCAATGCAAAAGATATAAAGGCGCGGTTGGCGCACCGGAAATAAGGGATTTTCGTGGGTCTCTGAGCACAAATGTCGAAAAGGGTGTTTTAATCACCACAGGCTCCTTCACACGTGCGGCGCTTGAGGAAGCGTCAAGCGAAGGAAAGAGACTTATTGACTTGATGGATGGCGAAGAGTTGATAAACAAACTGGCGGAATATGGGATCGGATTAAATGAAGTGAAGTCATATGAGATTGACATGGATTTCTTCAACTCTCTAAATGAGGAATAACAAACGGGTCTGAAAGCAATGACGGGGTATTTCGCACAGTCTGTTGCCGGAAAGACGGCTAAGATAAGCATAGAATATGAGGGTCACGAAATGGTGTTGTCAAATTATGACACAATTGTGGGCAACAGCGGATTTCCGCATGTACGAGCGGGAGGTCAGGGAGAAGCCATGGATGCTTGACGTGGACTACCTCGTTTTCGGCTATGACATGAGCCGGGACGGGGTGGTGACGGTCAGGCGCCTCTGGCTCAAGAAGGTATGGGAAATGTGCCGCCCGATGCTTTCCGGCTCGGGCCGGGGTAGGGTGCTCTGGCCATTGAACCTGCAGATCAAGCAGGGGGTGGTGCACAAGATACGGCCGGCCAAGTGGTACGGGACGCGGGGAAGTTTCAAGACCTACGGGTGCGTGGAGGATTTCCTCTCGGCCCTGGAGGAGACCGTTTACAGGAACAAGGACACGCGCGATGACGGCCCCGGCTGGCTTGACGGCACGCTGGGGAACTATGAGGCGTTCTGCGGCAAGCGGCTCCGTGTGCCGCGCTGGCACGAGATAGAGGGCAAGTATTGCCTGCGGAGGGGATGACAAGGGGCGAGGTGGTCTGCCCGCTCTTTTCCCCTTTTTCCTTTTAATGAATGTCCGCAAATGCCCAAATTAGTTAAGTTTAAACAGTCAATGCA
>ERZ808259.257-NODE-257-length-28230-cov-10.402236_pt1 | contig 28230 bp, 22 predicted proteins | sample MGYA00521279_ERZ808259 | MGnify/ENA primary metagenome ERZ808259 (study PRJEB31516, sample SAMN03275586) | gut metagenome | biome: mammalia-associated habitat; material: feces | host: Papio cynocephalus | place: Kenya | collected 2012-07-27 ... | reverse complement strand
ATGCACGGTTCTTGAAGGGGAAAGTGGGGGCAACCCCACGGACCTACTTAGAAATACAAAACATATAAAAGCAATATACATGCATCAGTTCAATTATAAAGATACGCCAAAGAATTTGCTAACACCTTCCATTGTCTGCCAAATTGCTGCCCTTCACGAATACAAGGGCAAACAAGACCTCTATATCTCAGCTAAGGCAGATATCCTATCTGTCCTATTGGAAATTGCAAAGATACAGAGCACCAAAGCATCTAATAGCATAGAGGGTATCTATACCTCCGACGAGCGTCTTCATGCCCTTGTCGTCGAAAAAGCCGAGCCACGAAGTCGCTCAGAAGAAGAAATTGCTGGTTACCGAGAAGTACTCACCACTATCCACGAAAACTATGAGTATATCCCTATGCGTCCCAACAATCTGCTGCAGCTGCACCGTGACCTTTACTCTTTTGGAGGTAAAGAAGCTGGTGGACGATTCAAAAATACAGACAACATCATCGCAGAAACAGACCAAGAGGGAAAAGAGCACATTAGATTTAAGCCTGTTCCAGCATTCCAAACACCAGAAGCAATAGAAGACCTCTGTCAAGCATTCAACGAAGCCTTGGAGAAGAGCGAATATGATGCCTTGTTGCTCATTCCAATGTTTGTGCTCGACTTTCTTTCCATCCATCCCTTCAATGACGGCAATGGTCGCATGAGTCGCTTGCTCACACTCCTCCTACTCTATCGTTGTGGCTACATTGTGGGCAAATACATCAGTATTGAAATGCTCATAGAGAAGTCGAAGGAAACCTATTACGAAGCTTTGAAAGCGAGTTCAATAGGATGGCATGAGAACGAGAACGACTATCAGCCCTTTGTAAGCTATTACCTTGGCATCATCCTAAAAGCTTACCAAGAGTTTCAAGACAGAGTAGAGCACTTGCATGGCAAGACACTTTCGAAGGCAGAGCGTATCAAAGCAGTCTTCCAAAAGAGATTGGGCAAAATCACCAAGAACGACATCTCTACTTTTTGTCCAGACATCAGCATCAGTACCATCGAACGAACTTTAAAGGAAATGGTAGATGCTGGAGAAATACAAAAAATTGGAAAAGGAAGAGGTACAGGATATATTGTCAAATAAAAGTATCCTCCACCTCTTTTCTGCCTCATTTCCGATTTATCTGCCTCATTTTTGCATCAAATGAGGCAGATAAATCCATTTTTGGGCAGATAATTGCGAAAATAATTGTAATCTTATCTCTAACAACAGGGAATTACACCACATTTTTGAAAAATTCTCTTCTTTTTTGATACATCTTTCCAAAATAATCACTATCTTTGCAACCGTAATCCTTGCTGAAAGCCCACAAATGGGCTAAGGTGGGGATACATATACATAAATAAAGGCGTAACTGACGCTTTGGTTTTGACTGGTTAGAACTTCGCAACTTCAAACAAGTTGTCAAAAACAAAGCAATGGGGACGCCTCACAGGGTGTATTATATAACAGCCTTCATTGGCTTCGAACATTATTGTTCGTTGGTAGGGAGGACGAATTATATACACATTCACGTGGGGCTTTCGGCATTGCTCGTTTCGACGTCCTGAGCAACGCAAGCGTATTATTGCAGGATTGCACAAAATTGGCAGTGAGTTACAAGCTGTTTGCTGCTAATTTTTAGCAACCTTCGTACAAAAAACAGCCGATACCATGCGAAAGTTGATGCTTTTAAGTATGTTTTCGCACATTATCGGCTATTTTCTATACCAACTAAACCTTCATCACATCACTCGGCAAGAATATATTCATACATTCACCTCCATGAACAGGAGACTCCTTTAAGAATAGCACAAGATGAACTTCCTGCCCTTTCTTTACAAAAGGCAAGTACTTAGCTTTCTGCTCCAAAACAGCCATAAGCCTATCAGCATCTTCATCATGCGTCCATTTACATTCACCTATCAAGATATGTTTCTTGTCAATGGACTCTGCCACAACATCCAACTCAACCATCTTGCCATCCTTGTCTTCTGGTGGAAAGATCTTACCCCACCAACGAGATGCGACATTATAGGCTACGCCATCTATAATGTTGCCACTAACATATTGACGACAAAGCAATTCCCAACATTGACCTATAAACTGTGGAAGTTGAGCCCGAATCACTTGCAGCACGACATCTATCCTTCCTAATTCCAATACGGAACGATAAGGCACAATAAACTGATAATGAAAGCGCAATAGGGAATCATTGATGTGATAAAGTCCTTTCTTACTTTTCTTAGGGCTCTCACCAAAAGGAACCTCTCGATTAACATAGCCGAGATCTCGTAACTTACTTAAAGGCTCAGAAATCGTACTGCTGTCTTTACCTGCCCTGGTTGCAATTTCAGATAATTTGTTGGCACCATTGCCAATAATGGTCAGCAAAGTAGATGCTTGCACCGTATCCCTCATATCATCACGAAGTAGGCGTTGAGGTTCTTCTATCAAAGGGCCCTGAGGATCAAGCAACACCTTGCGAATGGCAGTTTCCTTATCTGGATAATCCCTACGTAGTTCCCAATAACGAGGCACTCCTCCCCAAATAGCATATTCCTCCACTGCTTGCACTGCATCGCATTCCATTGCCATACTCATATATTGGGCAGGAATAGGCTGCATCTTAATAATTTCATTGGCAAGACCATAGAGTGGTGACTGTCGGTTGAGCACATACCCATGCATCAACTGCTGTGAAGAACCGCACAATATCAAGTCAAATTTCAATATTTTCTCATTTAAGAGTTTCTGAATGATGGAAGGAAGTGCATCACAACTTTTTACCAAATAAGGAAATTCATCCAAGCAGACTAACATACGCTCAGAGAGCTGATTGTTGAAACTTCTAAACAAAGTTTCCCAATCTGGGTAAATCACCTTGTCAAAACCATCTATGACAGAAGCGACAACTTTGGAAAATGCAGCACGTTGAACAGTCTCTGAAGATGTGTCGCTCAAAAAGTAAATCGCCTTATGTCGTGCTTTGACGATGCGTTTGATAAGCTCTGACTTACCGATTCTACGCCTACCATAAATGACGATAAACTGAGTATCTTCTCTATGGAGAGCTTCGTTTATTCGTTCTAATTCTGCCTCTCTATCTATTAGTTTCTTAAACTCCATAAGCCTCACGTTAAAAAAATATCCTGCACAAAGATAATCTTTTTCAAAGATATTTCCAATTATCTGATAATCATACATATATTTATTATTAAAGTTTAACCATTTTCAACTATTCCTTAAACAAATCATCCGCCACCACCTCACTCTGCACACGATTCCAATAAGCATTGTGAACTACACCATAAGTCGTAACCATGGTAAGATGTATCGCCTTGCGACGAGTAATCGAATCGCTAAAACGAGCTATCTTATGTCGAAGTACGGCATCATAATCCTTATCTATGGCAAACTCTTTCTGCGAGAATTTCATCTCGCAGAGATTGATGGTATTGTCTGCTCTTTCTATCAGCATGTCGATTTGTGCCCCTTCACCATAAATAGGGTCATCCTTTATATGCTTCCCGCAACTCTGCTTGTTGTTTCTTTCTGCCTATTAACATGTTATGTACCTCCTTAACTTTTAGATTTTACTCATTTTTACGGACGCAAAGATAAGCATATTTCATTTATAATTGTCGGAAATTGCATTTTTTAACCCATTTTCCGACAATTATAACTTCCCTTATATACATATTTATATAGGGGAAATATAGGTTATATAGGGGAAAATATAGGAGGCAGCAAGTAAATATAGAGGGAATATTGAAGAGGATAAGGCATGAGCAAAGAAGGTGAAGAATCTAATTTTAGCAAACTTTACACCATTTTCTGCTACACTCTGAGAAAAATAACGTAACTTTGCAACGAATATCCTATCAAAATGAGAGGATATACAGCAAAAAGACAGAGATGCAAAAGAAAAACTTATATAATGGAATCATAGCTCTCGTGGCTTGCCTGGTCATGGGAGTGGGAATCACGATGGCAGTGAGACATCAGAATGATGACGCTGCTATCCAGCACCCCGATGCCCAAACTGTGGCAAAGGCTGTGGCACAATATGCCGCCAACCTGAAGGCTCAGCAGAAAACACTGGTAAAAAAAACAAATCCTGCAACTCCTATCAAGGAAATAGACTTCAACATCAGCGGTACGCTCAAAGATACAGAGGATAAACCGATGGCTGACGTTATCGTGAGCGATGGATATACCTGCGTGAAGACCGACTCGCTCGGTCAATACCACTTCAAACGAAATCGATTGGCAAGATTCATTTATTACTCAGTTCCTGCCGACTGCCAGGTGCCTACCCACTCCGAGAGCGACCATACCGCACACTTCTATCTCCCTGTTTCAGCCAACCAAAAGGTATATGACTTCACCCTCACTCGCCTACCTAACGGCAAGGAGAAGAAATACAAGATGATTGTCATCGGCGACCCTCAGGTTACCAACGCCTTCAGTCCTTACTATACTTCACCCGACGACAACCCTGTGAAGAAAAGCGACGTGGAGCGATTCACGACCCAGACGATGAAGGACATCAAGCAAACCATCCGAAACCTTCCGAATGGCACACCTGTATATGGACTCAGCATGGGCGATGACGTGCAGTATTACGGTGGTTACAATGAGCAACTGGAGCGTCAAATCCGTGAGGCCTTAGGTTCTTCGGAGATGCGTCTCTTCTCAGTAATAGGAAACCATGACCAAGACGGAAAGGCTCTCTACAAGCGCAAGTGGGAGGAGAGTTTCGGTCCTACCGATTACTCCTTCGACCGAGGTGACGAGCACTACGTCTGCATCAACAACTGCTTCTTCACCAAGGGCAAGGCTTATTACTCCCCTGGAGAACTCCATGAGACACAAGTGCGTTGGCTCAAACAAGACCTGGAGCTTACTCCGAAGAACAAGAAGGTGATACTCTGCTATCACATCCCGTTCACCTTTGGCAATACACCGTTCAAGAACGCCAAGCCTGTGGGCATCGAGAGCGAGAAGGGACATTATGCTTCCTCCCGTCTTTCTTCCTTGCTCGCCCTCCTGGAGCAATTCGAGGGTGGATACGAACTTTTCTGCGGGCACACCCACTTCGCCATCAACCACGAAATCAGCTACGAGGGCAAGCAGATGATGGAGCATTGCCATGCTGCCGCTTGTGGCAACATTTGGCAATCGAACATCAACATCTGCGGCACACCGAATGGATATTATGTCTATACATTCGATGGCACTCGCCTATCGGATTGCTACTACAAGGGCACCTTCTGGGATGCCTCCAAGCAGATGACCATCTTCCGCGCCCAAACCGACTTCAATGGCGAGTCATACGCAGAAGACTGGGCTCTACCGAAAGAGAAGAATGTATTGATAGCCAACGTATTCAATGCCGATAGCCGATGGAAGATATATGCCATCGAGGATGGCAAGGAATATCCGATGCATCGCATCAGCAGCAAGGGGCAGGATGCCTTTGCCACGGGCTATCACCACAAGTACAGCCAGTCGGTATCCTTCCGTTTTGTAAGCAAGCAGAATGGTTACCTCATCATGAACCACCTCTATTATTACGAGCCGAAGAACCCTGAGGCTCACATCACCATCAAGGCCATTGACCCATACGGCCATACCTATACGAGCAGTAGTTCTGAGACCATCTCAGAGCCTTTCGCCAACTTCGCCCACTATTATAGAAGTGAGCTAAACACTAGCAAACGTGAAGAAAATACAAACAAACAAGATGAACAGAGAATACTTTAAGTTTGAAGTATGCGCCAACAGCGTGGAGAGTTGCTTGGCAGCACAGGAAGGTGGTGCCGACCGAGTGGAACTCTGTGCTGGCATTCCTGAGGGAGGTACTACCCCATCGTATGGCGAAATCAAAGTTGCCAGAAAGTTACTCAACAAGACGAAACTCCATGTAATCATCCGACCTCGTGGCGGCGACTTTCTCTATGCGTCTTTGGAATTGGAGCGTATGGAGGAAGACATCCGTATGTGCCGTGAGTTAGGCGTGGATGGCGTGGTCATCGGATGTCTCACTTCTGATGGTGAAGTCGATATGGAGATGAATCGTCGATTGATTGCCTTAGCTAAGGACGATGCCAGCAGTTGGGCGGCATCGGGAAAGAATTTAAATCCGATGACCGTGACTTTCCATCGTGCTTTCGACCGTACCGCCAACCCAATGAAAGCCTTGGAAGACATCATAGACTTGTGCTGCGACCGTATCCTTACCTCCGGTCAACAACCGAAGGCCATTGACGGAATCCCTCTATTAGCGGAACTAGAGAAGAAAGCAAAGGGAAGAATCAACTTGCTTGCAGGGAGTGGGGTCAACGAGGAAAATATCCATAAGATATTCGAAGCCACAGACATTCACGAATATCACTTCTCGGCAAGAGTGAATGTACCAAGCCGTATGAAACACTACAACCATGAGATCTATATGGGAGCCAAGGGGGTAGATGAAAGCAACTCGCTCGTTACCTCAAGAGAGAGAGTGGAGAATACCATCAAGGCTCTCTTAGGTTAGTCCTCCATTTGATTTCACGATTTTCACCATGATGATTATTTTACTATTATAACACGATTGTTCTTAAACCCTGTACATTACACTTTGTTTCATTTTATCATAAAAACCAACGAATTTATTACAAAAATACATTTTTTATGCAAATAATTGAGCAAAAATTTTGGTCGTTTAATATATTTTACTAACTTTGCGGCAAATTAAGTTAAATATTGATTAAAAACTTAAAGTTCTTATCAGTCTTAAAGTTCTAGTCAATCACATTTTTTAAAGAGAGAAGAGATGAATTCAAAGAGAAAAAGCTACGTTTTGTATGCTTCGTTATTGTGCCTGCCACTAATGGGGGGGGCAAATTGAAGCCACAGCACAAAACAGTGTGAGCAAAAGTCCGCAAGGAGGAGTTCAAACTCGCCGCGCAGTTGTTGCCAAGGGAGTTGTCACCGATGACACCCAGGAACCTCTGCCAGGTGTTACCGTGAGAGTAAAAGGTACGAAGATTGCCACCACTACCGACCTCCACGGAAAGTTCAACCTTACCATGCCTGCCATCGAACCAGGAAAGGCTTACTACCTAGAATTTACATACCTAGGCATGGAGAAGAAAACCGTACGCTACCATGACAGCAACTCCATGCAGATAGCCTTGAAGACTGCAGCTTCCAACCAACTCTCGGAAGTGGAAGTCGTGGAGACAGGTTATGGGCGCTTACCTCGCAAGGATATGGTAGGTGCTTTTACCACTGTAAAGGCAGATGACGTGATGATGCCTGCCTACCAGACCATCGACCAAATGTTACAAGGCAAGATTGCGGGTTTGATGGTAGTCAACAGCTCTACTCGTGTAGGATCCGCTCCAAAACTTACCATCCGTGGTAAATCCACCATCCTTGGTAACACAGACCCTCTTTGGGTTGTAGATGGAGTCATCCAGGAAGACCCTATCTCCATTGATGCCGGCGCTGCCATGACAACAGACATGAAAGAACTCATCGGTAACCAGGTATCATGGCTTAATCCACAAGACATCGAAACCATCACAGTACTGAAAGATGCTTCTGCTACAGCCATCTATGGATCAAAGGCATCCAATGGTGTCATCGTCATTACCACCAAGAAAGGCTCCGCCGAGCGCACCAGCATCCGTTACTCCACTCACTTCTCTGTACGACAGCGTCCTAACTATGATATGTACGACTTCATGAACTCACAGGAGCGCATCCAATTCTCCAAGGAAGCTTACGATGCCGGTGTTCGCTATCAAACAGACCCACTTCCTCAAATCTATACATACGAGGGATTGATGGCCATGTTTAACAAGCACATGATTTCTGAGACAGATTTCATGAAGCAAATGGAACGACTAGAGACTGTCAACACCGATTGGTTCGACTTACTCTGCCGCAACTCTTTAAGCCAAAATCATAGCCTCAGCATCTCGGGCGGAACCCAGAAAGTAACCTACAACGCCTCTTTTGGCTACAGCAACTCCAAAGGTACTGAAATAGGAAACAACCAAAATCAATTTACCGCTCGTCTGAATGTAGGCGTGCAGTTCAACAAACGTATCCGTGCCTCTTTCAACATCAGCGGAAGCAACCGTAACTCATACGGCTATAGCGGCGTGAACCCACAATCTTACGCCCTCAACACCAGCCGTGCCGTGCCAGCATTTGAAGAAGACGGAAGCCGTGCCTTCTACAAGAGCTATTACAGCTATTCATTGAACAAGACACTGGGAAGCAACAATACCTACGGATACAATGTGTTCAACGAGATGGACAACAGCTACAGCAAGAACAGAGCTAACACCTTCAATGTATCTGCCAATCTCGACTTCCAAGTACTCGACTGGTTAAGCTATCAGATAGTAGGTTCCATGGCACATAGTTCCAACGACTCCGAGAGTTACAAAGGCGAGAAGACCTCTTATATAGAACGTAACTACCGTGGCTATGCCGTGGGAGCCGCAGAACCTGGTGATGCACTCTACAAGGCTGCGTTGATGCCATACGGAGGTCAATTGACCAACAACAACAATACCATGAACTCACTCGATATGCAGCACAAATTGGTGGCTAGCCATACCTTCAACGAGATTCATCGTATCAACGGAATGCTGGGCTTCGAGATGCGCTCTTCCAAGACATACGGCAAGGGTACCAACGTTTGGGGCTATGTGCCAGAACGTGGAGAAAGCTTGATTTCTCCATCCAAGCCAGAAGACATCGTGCCTATCGGTGGCGAACAATCCATCGGATGGGGTGCGCTCAAGGGACTCTTCGAGGGAGGTTGGAACAGTGTCAACAACACCTCCAACTATGTGTCTTTCTTCGGTACAGCCGCTTATTCATTGAAGAATCGTTATGTCGTGAACATGAACATCCGCTCCGATGCCTCCAACCGTTTCGGTCAAGACAAGAGAAAGCAGTTCGACCCAACCTACTCATTCGGAGTCTCTTGGAAAATCGCCGAGGAGAAATTCTTCAAGGAGCATGTGCAATGGATAGACCAGCTCAACTTGCGTGCCACTTATGGTATCCAAGGTAATGTGGTCAATTCTATCAGTCCAGAGTTGATTGCATCATATGGCGGGTTGCTATCTGGTTACAACGAGTACTACACCACCATCTCAAGCCTGCCAAACCCATACTTGAAATGGGAGCGCACCAAGACTTGGAACTTCGGTCTTGACATGCAACTGTTCAGAGGCATCAGCATGAACCTCGAATATTATGGTCGCCGTTCCAATGCCATCATCGAACAAGATGTGGCAGAAGAATACGGTATGGGCACTTTGCGCCTGAACGGTGGTATCATCGTAAACCACGGTATCGAATGGTCTATGAACATCACCCCTATCAAGACCAAAGATTGGACAGTCAACATCGGGCTCAACGCATCCAAGAACTGGAACAAGACGGAGACGGACGACCGTACCGCACGTGCCGACCAACTTACCCAAAGAGACTTCATCAGTGGCAACAGCGACCGTCCTTTGCGCAAGGGTTACTCACTCTATGCCTTCTGGGCATACGACTTCACAGGACTTGACCATGAGACAGGTCTTCCTACCTTTAGAGGTACTTCTCAGAAAGCCCCGGAAGATGGTGGTGACAAGAGCATCGACCCTACGACATTCCTTGTATATGCCGGAGAGTCAGAGCCTTACTTCACGGGTGGTATCAACCCACGTGTTCGTTGGAAAGACCTGCAGGTAAGTGCTAGTTTTGCTCTCATCCTAGGCTCCAAAAAGCGTTTGCCTAACCCATATTCTTCATTTACAAACGGCAAGATGCCTAGTCCGTTGTCCAATCTCAGCAAACAATTGCTCAACAGATGGAAACAGCCTGGCGATGAGGCACATACCAACATACCAGGTCTTTACACCTCGGTATTGGACGAGCTCAATTTATATACACCAGATGGTTTGTTCACCAACCGCTATGATATGTGGGCACAATCGACGGCACGCCTTGTAAGCGGCTCATTCTTGCGCTGTTCGCAACTTTCCATTTCTTACTATCTGCCAAAGGCTGTATGTCGTAAGATTCGCGCTACCAGCATCTCGATCAGTGGAAATACCAACAACCTCTTTGTGATAGCCAGCAAGAAATGGAATGGCTATGACCCAGAGACGGGTAGCAGCAAGCAGCCAAAAATCTATTCTTTCGGTCTTAGTGTCTCATTCTAAACGTATATGATAACAATGAAAAAGATAAAAATATACACCTTGGCTCTCTTAAGTAGTGCCGTCCTCCTATCCAGCTGCGGCGACTTCCTTGAGCCAAAATCCACCAGCGAGTTCGTACCAAAGGACGTAACTTCCCTGAACGAAATGCTTCTCGGTGAAGCATATCCTCGCAACGATATAGAAGGCTTCAACTATTTCCTCACCTTGATGGACGATGACGTAACCGCCACCGTATATCAAGAGCCAGAAACAGGTTTCGACGAGAACCTCTTCCTCGCCTCCTACACTTGGCAACCAGATATGTTCAACATGATGAAGGAAGCGGGCGTTACATCCACCGATATGTATTACACCTACTATCGCAAAATCAAGGGAGCCAATGCCATCATCGACTACATCGGCACGGTAACGGGTTCCGAGGATGACATCAACAACGTGTTGGCACAAGCATACGCCTTGCGTGGTTTCTTCTACTTGAACCTCGTCAATATCTTCGGCCAACCATACAATGAAAACCCAGACGCTCTCGGTGTACCATTGAAGTTGACCAGTGGCGTGGAGAAAGAGCCTCTGGCTCGTAACACGGTAGGAGAGGTATATGACCAAATCGTAAAAGACCTTCTAGAAGCAGAACGTCTTTACAACCTTCTCCCAGAGGCAAAACAATGGAAACAGAACTATCGTACGAGCCTTCCAATGGTAGAAATGCTCCTTTCTCGCACCTATCTCTATATGGAGAACTGGGAAGAAGCTGCCAAATACGCCAAGAAAGTCATGGATGACTCAAGATTCAAGTTGCTTGACCTGAATACAATACCGACCACGGAGACGGAGTCGGGAGTGACGACACGTGTATATACCAACTACCACTCTTATGGTAATTCCACAGAAGTCATCTTCCCATACGGAAATGTTGCCGACTGGGCGGGTTGGGTAGAAGATTACCCTACTGAAAACAGCAGCACCGGTGAGATACGTTTACCTTACTTCCGTGCATCCGATGACCTCTTAAGCATCTACACCGACGATGACTTACGCAAAGAACGCTACATCGTCAAAAAGGACTTCAATGGAGAATTGCTTCCATTAGCGGTTGGCAAATTGAACGTCAACAACGCATTTCGTCCTACAGGTGGAACCGGCATCTTCGGTCGCAGCATCCGTCTGGCAGAGGCATACCTCAACTATATGGAAGCCAAAGCCATGATTGCCAAGGAAACAGGCGACGGCAATGCTCGACAAGAAGCAATTCAAGCTCTCAATGACTTACGTAGCAAGCGTTTCGCAGAAACATACGCTCCAAATCCAGACGATATTGCTGATGCCGACAAGTTGGTCGAATTCATCCACAAGGAGCGTCGTCGTGAACTTTGTTTCGAAAGTCACCGTTGGTACGACTTGCGTCGTTGGGGAATGCCTGAAATCAAACACGTATGGTACACAACAAAGGATACAAAAACAGTCTATACACTACAGGCAAAAGACCCTCAATATACGGTACCAATCCCTGATGTAGCCAAGGAGAAGAACATCAATTTGGAACAAAATCCGTTGGCAGCAAAGCGCATCGGCGAAACAACAGAAAACAACACTGACAACGGCAACGATGCCGAAAATGACAACGATTAAGATTCAAAAATATGAAAAAGTCATTATTATATATAACAGCAGCAAGCCTTCTCATGTTTTCGGCTTGCGCTCCATCCGAAGATCCAATAACACCTTCTGGCAATTATTCGGTACTTCGTATGACATTCCCACAAGGCAACAACCCTTGGGATGAGGAAATCAAGGAAATACATGACAAATATGGTGTATATCTGCTCTACAAGGACATAACGCCAGCAGACCTCAACCGTAAATGGACGAGTGTGGGTACAGGGCTCCTCTATTATGGAGATGATGTGCCTGATAATGAAGTACAATATTACGTAGATTTCTTCAAGGATCACGTGTTCCCTTATTTCACTCCTGAGGTTTTGCAAACTTCTTTCCCTGTCAAAATTTATTTGATGAAAGACTTGCATGGTGTAGAACAAGACTTAGGAGGAGGTGGCAGTTCATCTGGCGGAAGCACAGGTGGGACTGGAACTGGAACTGGGACAGGCGGAACTGGAACAGGAACTGGGACAGGAACAGGGACAGGAACTGGAACAGGAACAGGGACAGGAACTGGGACTGGAACAGGAACTGGAACTGGGACAGGGACAGGAACAGGAACTGGAACAGGAACTGGAACTGGGACTGGGACAGGAACTGGAACTGGGACAGGAACTGGGACTGGGACAGGAACTGGGACAGGAACTGGGACTGGGACAGGAACTGGAACTGGGACAGGAACTGGGACAGGAACTGGGACAGGAACTGGGACAGGGACAGGAACTGGAACTGGGACAGGAACTGGAACTGGGACTGGGACAGGAACTGGAACTGGGACAGGAACTGGAACTGGAACAGGAACTGGAACAGGCGGAACTGGAACAGGAACTGGAACAGGCGGAACTGGAACAGGAACTGGAACAGGAACTGGAACAGGCGGAACTGGAACTGGGACAGGGACAGGAACTGGAACAGGTGGAACTGGAACAGGTGGAACTGGAACTAACATTCCTGATGTAAACATCCCTGATGTAGCAGGTTTTACTTCTACCAAATTCGACGGATTCGATTATTGGGCAATCAGCTTTTCCAACACAGAATTATACTGGTTGACAAAACACGCGGAACTGAAAGGCAAAGAGAACAAATCCGATATCGAGAAGGCAGAATTAGCAAAAGCTAATGAAGCCATGAAGGTAAAGCGATATAGTTTCATCAATCAAATCATCACACCTCAAAGAAAAGATGACACCCTCAAAGAGCCAGAAGGATTAAGAGATGGAATGGACTTTGTAACAAACCTCAACAGAAACAATCCTTCCAATAAAGATTATGTGTTCAACAGAGGATTTATTCGTTGGGTAAACGACAATGGCAAAGAAGAAACTTCCCTATGGGGTATTTCGACCTCATACTACAAAAGTCCAAACTACAACTCTGGCGGTAACTACAAGGACTTCTTCTTACTCTACATCAGAGCTGCCATGCGATTTACAAAAGAAGAGTTCTATACAAAATATCCGAAGGATAAATATCCTCTCATTAGCGAGAAGTATGAACTTGTCGTCAAGTACATGAAAGACAAGTATGGTCTTGACCTCCCTGGCATAGCCAAAGGCCCAACTTCCACAACTGAATAAAGAACAACATGAAAAAATTAGTTATTTGGACACTGGCATTATTCGCCAGTGTCCAAACTTTCGCACAACAAGATATCCAAATCGACTCTTGCCTAAAAGTCTGGGGAAAGCCTTATACATCTGCCAAGGAAATTGTAGATGTATATCATGCACACACTCATACGTCCATCTTAGATGACTGCTGCATGGTTTGGGCAGCAGGTAATTACATCAAGAAGGGAAAAGGACTACAGCAGGATGTCCAACTGCTACTCTCCAACTTCCCTACCATTGACTTAACCAACGAGACAACCATCGCCTTCATGAAAAAGTTACACAAGAGGGATGGCATACAACTTTTTGTCGGCAACTATTATCTTCTGAAAGGAATGAAGAAAGGCTATTCATTCGATGACTCGCGCGATGGCATATTCTTTACAGTCTATTTTCCATTCAGGACTCCAAGCCTAAATGACTACGAGAAGATGACAGATATCTTCTCCACAACCAATGCCACATTACAAGCGCCCTATCTCAAAGTCTTGGATTTCGTTATGACAAACTGGGGATGCACTGATGGAGTAGAAAACTTAAAACCTCTCATCGTGAACAATGTGGAGGAAGGAGAACTCAAACAAAAAGTTTTGGAGCTGTATGCCAAGTATGAGCCTCTGAGAAAAGGAATGCCCGCACCTAAATCCATATTCAAAGATGTCAGAGGAAAAGAACATAGTTTCGCAGAACTCAAAGGTAAAGTAATTGTCGTAGATGTATGGGCAACTTGGTGCGGTAGTTGCCTAGAAAAAATGCCACACTTCGCAGAACTTAAGCAAAAGTTCGATAATCAAAAAGACATTATCTTCGTGCTTCTTTCTACAGACCGCAACAAGTCTATAGAAACATGGAAGAGAAACATGGAGAAATATGAGAAAAGTGGTATGAAAATATGGCGTGCCGATGTAGAAAACGGTTCCTCTTTTGAAACCGACTACAATATTTGTGGTTTACCACGTTATATAGTTATAGATGCCAAGGGGAACATGAGCGAAGCTTTTGCCCCTTCCCCAGGAAAAGGTCTAGAAAAAATAATAGAAGAAACACTTCAAAGATGAAGTTCCTAAACAACATAATGAAGAAAAAAAATGAAAAAAGTATTGTTTATTTTTTTGAGCATCTTAAGCTCACTCTTACCCCTCCATGCACAAGATACATTAGCCAACAAAGGCATTCATTTTGAAGATATTTCTCTGAAAGATGCCTTAGCTAAAGCAGGAGCAGAGGGCAAGAAAGTGTTTGTGGATTGCTACACACAGACTTGCGGCCCATGTAAATACATGATGAAGAACATTTTTCCCTTGGAGGAATGTGGCAACTATTTCAACCCACGCTTCATCTCTCTAGCAAGAGACATGAATGTCGGCGAGGGTCCTGAAATGGGAAAGAAATATGAAGTAGGCATCTATCCTACTTTCCTCATCATCAATCCTGATGGAAGTTTGTACTGTAAGGAAATCGGAGCGGTAAGACTCAACTCTAAGACCACCTTTGTTGAGAAGATGAAACGCGCTATAGAGCGTACAGAGCTCGCCAACAAATATAATGCAGGCAACCGAGATAGTGCACTGATTCACAGATATGTAGAATTGCTGAGAGGGAGTGCAAATCAAAAAGCCGACGAAGTTCTTAATGCCTATCTTGTGCCAATGAGCATAAAAGAACTTTGCGAGGAAGGGAACTGGCGAATGATAGTCAACGACATCAACACAACGGACTCTCCCGTCTTTCGTAAACTCTTCAACCAAAGACGTGAATTCGAAAAATTGCTTGGCAGAGCTAATGTAGAAGAAAAAATTGTCTCTACATATAAAAACGAATTCGATATGTACAAGATGATGGATATGCAATTTGACAAACGAATTGCCGACCTAAAAGAATTAGAGAAAGATGGCTATAAAAATGCGTTGGCCCTACAAGAGTGCATGACACTCAGATGGATAATCAACGAGAAACAAACAAACCGTTTGGGCGAGATTATCAGCATCTTGCAAAAACTGAGTTCACTTCCTACTGATGCCGATCGTATGAAGGTCATCTCTGAGCTAAGTAGCTTTGAGCGAGTTGCCAATGCAGCCCAGCGCACCAAAGCTTGTACCGCTCTGAAGGCAATACAAAAGAACATGAACGAGCCTGATGCCGCCATCATAGGAAAAGCCATCACTCGAATCATGCCTAAGAAATAAAAGAACTGAAGAAAATGAATCGTATAAGAAAACATAAAATATCGTTAAGCTTGGCAATCCTCATGGGATTGTCAAGCTTTGCTCATATTGCATCAGCTCAAAGTCTTGATTTGCAGAAGAAAACAAAAAACTATTTCCTACAAATCTTGAAAGCACAGCAGAAAGCTTTAGAAAATGGCAATGAAAGTTTCATCAAAAGCACAATTGCAGATGCGAAGTGCGAGACCACCCGAGCCAAGTTGCTGTCTCTCATAAATAACAAGGAACTTGCCGACGGCAAGAATGTCACTAACTATCAGAAGATGGTATGGGCTGCTTGGTGCGAGGCGAACAAGGAGTTAGAAGAGGAAAAACTCGTTCAACTGGAAGAACTCAAAAAGGGTGTTCATGGCACTTGGACTTTGCCGAAATCCTTGGAGCCGAATGCTGTCATGCCCTATTATTATGGATACAAGGATGATGAAAGTTCAAGGAAGGACGGGAAAAATACAAGCATTTATCCTCTCTTCATCTATCTCCATGGCTCTGGCCCGAAGGAACAAGAATGGGAAACAGGATTGAAATTAGGGCAAATGTTCAAGGATGCTCCTGCAATGTATTTCATTCCACAAATACCAAATGAAGGAAACTACTACCGTTGGTGGCAAGTAGCCAAGCAATATGCTTGGGAAAAATTACTTCGTCAAACCTTGGCTGAAGACAAGGTAGATGCTAACCGACTCTATGTATTCGGCATCTCTGAAGGTGGATATGGAAGCCAGCGACTCGCCTCTTTCTATGCCGACTACTGGGCTGCAGCTGGACCTATGGCTGGTGGCGAACCTTTGAAGAATGCACCTGTGGAAAACTGTGCAAACATAGGCTTCTCTTTCTTGACAGGTGCTGATGACATGGGGTTCTACCGCAACATTCTTACTTACTATACTCAAGTAGCGTTTGACTCGGCACAGTTGGCTCGCCCTTTGTCTGCCGACTTTAAGCCTCTCTTTCGCCATCGCATCAACCTCTTGCCGGGTATGCAGCATAGCATCGACTACCGTCTCACTACGCCATGGCTCAAGAACTTCGTAAGAAACCCATATCCGAAGACCGTATTATGGGAAGATTTCGAGATGGATGGCCGTCATCGTTCAGGTTTTTATAATCTGCAGGTATTGGCACGTCCATCGGAAAAGAGAACTTACTATGAGATGAACATCAACGAAAATACTATCATCCTCAACATCAGCGATGTAGCCTACACCACAGTGATGAAAGACCAGCAATGGGGTATCGACATGAAATTCAACCGTTCTTATACGAAGGCACAAGGTGGCAAACTGAGAATTTACCTCAACGATCAATTAGTTGATTTAGAGAAGCCAATAACCATCAAAGTCAACGACAAGCAGGTTTATCATGGCATCATCACTCCTAAGTTGGAAGATATGCTGAATAGTTGTGCAGAATATTTCGACCCCTGCCGTGTATATCCAGCTTCCATAGAAATCAACTATTAGACCGTATAGAATTTCCAGAATAAGGCTTTATAAGGCGAGTTCCACCACCTTATCTATGTCGTTCGGAGTCTTTTCGAGACAAAGTACGATACCACCGTCACATTTCTGAATCCTTACAGGCTTCTTGCTAACGAAATCGAAAGTCTTCTTTACCTTGCGGTTTCCGATAGGCAGGAAGAGATTCTTATCTTGCAAGTTGAGGATATGCACGAAGAGACGATTGCCTTTCTGGGTGGTGACACCCCAGTCATGAGGAGCCACGATACCACCTCGAGTTCCATAGATGGTTTCACCGTATGTCTTCATCCACTCTCCCATCTCAGCCAGTCGTTCCAAGGCTACGGCAGGAAGCTCGCCATTGGGCTGAGGACCAATATTCATCAACAAGTTGGCGTTCTTGCCAGCCGCATTCACTAGATAATGAATCAAGGTCTTGGTTGATTTATAATCCTGGTCGGTAATCTTATACCCCCACATACCATTCATCGTCTCGCAGGTTTCGAGTGGCAATCTACTGATGTCCTGTCCCGAGAGACCCGCCTTGTTCTCGCCCGGCAAGTCACGTTCGAAAATCTGAATATCTTCTCCCTCAAAAGGCACTTGATGATGATTGTTGCCTACCAAACAGGCTGGCTGCAAGCGATGGATAAGGGCATACTGCTCGGGCAACTGCCAGTCGAAGCCTGGGTTCTGGTCCTGGTCCCACCAACCGTCAAACCACACGGCTCCTATCTTGCCATAGTTGGTAAGGAGCTCCGTGAGTTGGTTGTTCATAAACTGGTAGTAGCTCTTCCAATTGCCTTGAGGATTCGGACGCCCAGTCCCCCTGCCCGTTCTTCCCCACACAGCATCCTCTCGATACCAGTCGATATGTGAATAATAGAGGTGAAGGCGGATGCCCTGCTTATGGCACTCATCAGCAAGTTCCTTCAGGATGTCGCGATGAAAAGGAGTTGCATCCACAATATTATAATCAGAATACTGCGTCTTGAACATCGAGAAGCCCTCGTGATGGCGGGTAGTGAAACAGATGTACTTGGCACCCGAAGCCTTGATGGCTGCCACCCACTTGGCTGCATCAAACTTGGACGGATAGAAACCACCCGCCAACTTGGCATACTCCTTATAATTCAAGTCCTTGTTGGTCATCGTCCATTCGCCTGTGGCTAGCATACTATACAAGCCCCAGTGCAAGAAGATACCAAACTTATCGTCTTGGAATTCCTTGCGTGACCCCAAGTTCTCTTGGGTTGGCTGGTAGTGCTGAGCCTCAACAGGAGCTTCCACCACCGCATGATTATTGCCCTTTGCCCAGCCGTCAGCAGGCAAACAAGCCAAGCCCAAGACAAAGAGGGCTGCGCAAGTCTTTATTTTCATCGTTTTCTTCATATCGTAAAATGTTATTGTTTACGCTTGCAAATATACTACTTATTTGACAAATAACAACATAAAAGGCCATTTTTTTTGATACTCTTAATTAGTTAATTTGTAATAAAGTTCTTACTAAAAAGATTATTACTAATAAATGTTTTACTAACTTTGCAGAAGGTAGGCTACAACTCTGCAAAAACTTTCAATCCTAACATAAATTTTTAATACGATATAATAATGGCAAAGAATAATAAAAGTGCTAACACTCAGAACAGCCAGGTTGACAAGGCTTCATTAAACAAAGCCGCAAAAACCACCAAGAAAGTCACCAAGAAGAAAAAGAAGAAGGTGGTTATCTCACATATTGTCAAGCCAGAGAAGATGAGCTTGGAGGAGTGGCAGGTGAAACTTCGTCAACAGGTCTCAAAGACAGAACACTTTGTCATCATCAGCGTCGATGAGGAACTTTGCCCTGGTGAATATATAGTTCGCAACCCAGAGAAACACAACGAATACAAGGTGGTGTATCGTGGAGCCAACAGCGAGTGGAATTATTGTTCTTGCATGGATTTCAAGACTTCTAAGCTCGGCACTTGCAAACATATCGAAGCCGTGAAGAATTGTTTTATCGGAAAGAAGGGAACTCATGTGCATCGTGAGATACCTCCTTATACATCTGTATATCTCTCTTATCGTGGTGAACGACAAGTAAAAATTCGTATCGGCTCCGACAACAAGGAGGCCTACGAGCATCTTGCCAAAGATTATTTTGACAAAAACCACGTCTTGAAGAAAGCCGCCTATGCCCATATCGGCTCTTTCTTGAAACAAGCCCGACAAATAAGTGACACCTTCAGATGCTACAAGGATGCCATTGACTTCATCGTGGATATTCGTGAGAAAGCGACAAGAAAGAAGATTGTTGAGACCTACGATGACCAGAAACTCGATGAACTTCTGAAAGTTACCCTCTATCCTTACCAAAAGGAAGGCATCCGCTTTGCAGCCAAGGCTGGCAAGGCTATCATTGCCGACGAGATGGGTCTCGGAAAGACCATCCAAGCCATTGGCACTGCCGAACTATTGCGTAAGGAAGGGCTCATCGGCTCTGTTCTCATCCTCTGCCCTACCTCCTTGAAATACCAATGGCGCAGTGAAATCAAGAAGTTTGCCAATGCCGAGGTCTATGTCATCGAAGGAAACCATCTCAAGAGAAAGGAGGCTTACAATCGTCCTGAGCCTTACAAGATTATCTCATACAACAGTGCCGCCAACGACATCAAGATACTCGGCGGTCTGCAAACCGACATGCTCATCATGGACGAGGTGCAACGCCTCAAGAACTGGAACACCCAGATTTCTCGTGCAGCAAGAAAGATAGAGTCAGACTATTCCGTGATTCTTTCAGGTACACCTTTGGAGAACAAGCTCGACGAACTTTACTCCATCGTAGAGTTTGTGGATAACTTCCGTCTTGCCCCTTACTACCTCTTCAAGGAGAACCATATCATCACCGATGAAACAGGAAAAGTGCTTGGATATAAGAATCTCAACGAGATAGGACAGAAACTCAGCGACATACTGATTCGCCGTCGCAAGAAAGATGTGAAGCTTCAGATGCCCAAACGAATGGACAAAAACCTCTTTGTGCCTATGACAGATGAGCAAATGGGGATGCATCAGGAATGGCAAAACAGTGTACGCATATTAGTCTTGAAATGGAAAAGAATGCATTTCTTGTCAGATAAGGACCGCAAGCGCCTCATGCTCTTCCTCTCTCAGATGCGAATGGTATGCGACAGCAGTTATATCCTCGACCAAAAGACGAGATACGACACCAAGGTGGAGGAGTGCGTGAATATCATCAGCGACATCATCAGCGAGGAAGGCGAAAAGGTAGTGGTATTCAGCCAATGGGAACGCATGACCCGACTCATCGCCAAGGAACTGGAGAAGAAAGAGATAGGTTTCGAGTATCTACATGGCGGCGTGCCTTCCGAGAAGCGTAAGAACTTGGTGGACAACTTCATGAACGAGCCTTCGAGTCGAGTATTTCTTTCCACAGATGCCGGTAGCACAGGCTTGAACCTGCAAGCAGCCGCCACCATCATCAACATCGACTTACCTTGGAATCCTGCCGTGCTCGAACAGCGCATTGGCCGCATCTATCGCCTTGGTCAGCAGAACAACATCCAGGTCATCAACCTCGTGGCTCCACACTCAATAGAAGAAGGAATGTTGGGAAAACTCCGCTTCAAGACTTCCATGTTTGAGGGAGTATTGGACGATGGCGAGGACTCTGTATTCATCAGTGATGACAAGTTTACCAAGATAATGGAGACGGTGAGCGGCATCGTGGAAGAAGTGGAGGATTCTTCAAACTCTTCCGAAACAGAAGAAACTATCAAAACTTCTGCCTCAACAATATCTGTCGATGAAGAAGAAAAGCCAAAGGCCTCATCCAATGAACAGAACAAGGAAGTAAAGGACGACCATGTGGCATCTTCAGAGGATATTTCTAACGATACAACCGAAGCAGATGTACTAAAGCCTACTGTTGACTTTGGAGATTTGGAACCAACAGAAAACAATACTCCGAAAAGAAACGAGAATCAAATCAACAACTCTCAACAAGTACAAGGTACCAGTACTTCTCGACACCCGTCACAGCCAAAGGATTTGGTAGCGCAAGGCGTTTCCTTCCTATCTGGTTTGGCAGAGACCTTGAAGTCGCCAGAGGCAACTGCGCAATTGGTTGACTCCATCGTTGAGAAAGATGAAGAGACAGGAGAGACCTCCATCAAGATTCCTGTGGAGAGCAAGGAAACAGTAGCTAACCTCTTTAGCCTCATCGGAAAACTGTTTGCGAAATGATGTCAAAACAGGAACAGATGACCAGAGAAGAAGCTATTGCCATGCACCTCTGCAACCAGAGGCTTCACTCTATCTGTAAAGTATGGGGCATCTACCAACGACCCGAACTTAAAAGGACTTTCCATAATCGAAATTTTTCGTAACGAAATTTTTGCAAGGATAAGGAAAATTATCAAAAATCGCAAGAAAATACTTCCTTTTAACATCATTTGTCTAAAAATACTTGGAGCGTATTGAAATAAAATGTATCTTTGCAACAAATTAGTAATAATTACAAAAATATGTATTATTCACTAATAAATAACGAGTTAGTTAACAGTATTAACGCAAATAAAAGAAAGGAAAACATTATGAAGAAGTATATATGTGACGTATGTGGATGGGTATATGACCCTGCAGTAGGCGACCCTGACGGTGGCATCGCCCCAGGTACAGCATTCGAGGACATCCCAGACGATTGGGTTTGCCCACTTTGCGGTGTAGGCAAAGATGAATTCAGTCCTGTGGAGGAATAAAATAAGAAAGGAGGAACAATTATGACTAAGAACAGAGAAATCTACCGTTGCACAGTTTGTGGCAACGTAGTAGAAGTAGTGAACCCAGGTGCCGTGCTAAGTTGTTGCGGTCAACCGATGAAACTTATGAAGGAGAACACCACAGATGGCGCCAAGGAGAAGCATGTGCCTGTCATCGAGAAGATAGAAGGTGGATACAAAGTAAGCATCGGGAGCGTGGAGCATCCGATGCAGCCCGAGCACTATATTCAATGGATAGAACTGCTCACTCCTACCGATGTGCTTCGCCATGAGTTGAAACCTGGCGAAAAACCTGAGGCTATCTTCTTGACAGAAGCAGATGCCAAGGATGTGACGGCTCGTGAATACTGCAACCTGCATGGATTGTGGAAAGGAGAAGCAGAAGTATAAAAAACAATCCATTGTATGCTCAGACAAAGCTAAATATACATAGAAGTGTCGCAATCTCTCTTTTTGGGGGAGATTACGACACTTTTATTATAAATATCTTGGATTATCCAAAGAAAAAATATAACTTTGCCGCATCATCCCATGTAGTATCATAAAGATCCTGCAAACATGAAGAAAAAGAAATAAAAATCTAAGAAATGATAAGAATCACAAGGCATATTATAAGAGCATATCTCCTACTGCTAGCAATAAGCCTCGTCACTTGTTTCGTCTCTTGCAAAGGAGAAAAGACATTACCAACAATGCGCTCCGCTTATTATTGGAGCACTACTTGGCTGATGGACAGCAGTAAGACGAACTTCATCCGAGAGCATCGTATCAAGCGACTCTACGTGAGATACTTTGATGTGGTGGAAGATGAGGAAGGAGAAGCCATGCCCAACGCTACCATTCTATTTCAAAGCCCCATACCTAAAGGAATCGAAATCATCCCCGTCATCTATATCATAAACGACTGTTTGAAGTCTAAGGGTTTTCATGAGGAAAAGGGAAATGATTCTGAAAATGGGAATAACGAAGAGCATAGTATAAACGAAGGAAATGGGAATAACGAAAAGTTTATCCAACTGCTCACCGAAAAGATTCTCAAGAGAATCATTCAGATGAACGAGGCTAACGACATCAAGAACGTAAAGGAGATTCAGATAGATTGCGACTGGACTGCCTCTACCCAAGATACCTACTTTGATTTTCTCAAGATACTAAGAGAGAAGGCACAAGCCCAGCAAATGAAGCTATCCGCCACCATTCGCCTGCACCAACTCTCGATGACTCCGCCACCTGTGGATAGAGGCATCTTGATGATGTACAACACAGGCGATGCCAAACAGTTGAAATGCCAGAAGCCCATACTCGACATGAAGGACGTTGCTCCTTACATCCAGCACTTGGGCAGCTATCCACTCCCACTCTCCGCCGCCTATCCCCTCTTCAGTTGGCGCATTCTCTTCAGGGGAGATAAGTTCGTGGGAATCATGCACACAGACGATGAACTCCCCATCTTGCCTGGCGACAGCATCGTGGTAAGAAAGCCCGAGATGACTGACATCACGGAAGCCGTCAAGAGCATCAACCGCCAAAACAGAGACATCAATAACGAGGTCATCCTCTTCGACCTCAGCTCGCAAAATATCAAACGATTTAACTCAAAAGATTATGAAAGGATTTATCAGCACTAGCATCAACCTTGTCAAAAGGTTCACCGAGTACAGCAAGCGCAGTTTGGCTCTTTTGATGGTTTCCGTATGCTTCGGCATCCATGCCCAAGCTTGCATTTTTGAGAAACCTGACCACAATTACTATATGTTCAGCGTGTTCAATCGCGATGAAACGTCACCTGCCTATCTCGACAACATCGCCGAATATTGGAAGAAATATGTCGGAGACCATTCAGAGGACATATATTATTATAGTTATATCTGGAACAAGGAAAGCATTCTCAAAGCTGCCCAACGCAAGAAAGACATGGAGATGCAGACCTATCTGAAACGCTTGAATGCTTATCTCGATGCGTGCGATAAGTTAAACACCGACTCTTGGGATTACGCCTCCAAGCAGGAACGCCAAAAAGCTCTCTTATCACTGAATCAACTCGCCAATGCGGCAAAGCTCTACAAGGGAAGCAGACTAAAAAGCCAATATGCCCTGCTCCGCATGCGCATCAACATGCTAAGGAATCTCAACCAGCAGAACATCAGCTATTGGAACACCATTGCCTCCAAACTTCCACAATCCATGTGGCGAGAGGCGATGTACAACATCTATGCCCGTGCCCTTTGGAAGACTGGCAAGCGACAGCAAGCACTCGACATCTATGCCGAACAAGGCGACATCGAGAGCATCAAGTTCATCGCCTCCAATTATCGCAATCTCGCAGGCATCCAGAGCATCTACCTCAAGAACCCGAACTCACAGATGCTTGCCTACTTGGTGCAAGACTTCGTCAACAATAGCCAACAGACGATAGACAGCCAAGCCAAGGGAAAACTCGACAAAGATTGGATAGCTGAAATCGGAGCCAAAGTCATCTATCAGAAAGAAGCCATGAACTTCATCACCTTCGCCAATAAGGTCATCGCCGAAGGCAAGACCCAAAGTCCATGCCTCTGGCGTTCTGCTACTGCCATGCTCCACTATCTCTACAGAGAGCCAAGGGTTGCGTGGAAGGAAATCAATGAAGCCATGACCCTCGATGGCACTCCGAGAATGAAAGACAACGCACGTGCCATCCGCATATTGGTCTCCACCCAAAACACGCAAGTAAAACAAGCGATAAGCGATTACTCTACTTATCTGGTTAGCGAATTCAAATGGCTCGACGAGAAAGCAAAAGAAGAAGCCCATGGAAACGGATATGACAATCACTATACCGAGGTGTTGGAACGTGTTGCCTACCGAGGTTTATACCGTCACTTCCGTAATCTTGCTATGATAATGGGACACACCGAGAAAATCAAAGAATATGAGAGCATGGCTACTGCGATGTATGGCATGATGGATGCCTATGAGCGTACATTCTGCCAAGATGAACAAGACGAGCAATACATCAGCAAGTATCTCTATTCCTCTGAATACGCAGAGCTGCTCGACTCGCTCACTGCCCAACAACTCGCCGACTACTATTCGTTCATCACCACACTGCATGAGGATGCTTTCGAGCAATACGTCTGCCAGTCGCTTTATCACAATGCCGACTTCTTCAAGGACATGATAGGCACCAAGTACCTAGCCGAAGGCAACTTTGGTGAGGCGGCACGATGGCTCAAGGATGTATCTCTGCCGTTCATCAACCAGCAAGCCATCAGCTACTATGCTTCCAAGCGTAGTTTCGACGTACCTTTTTGGTTTAATCATCAGAAAGTGGATGACGAAAACATTTGGTGCATAGAAGGCGATTATGCGAACATGAAGGAGAACCCCAAACTGAAGTTCTGTCAAGAGATGAACCAACTCATCGGCGAATACAACGTGAGCCGGGAGGGCGAGGCAAAGGATGAACTCGCCTACCAGTTAGCCGTGCGCTATTACCAAGCCTCCTGCTATGGCGATTGTTGGTATCTCACCCATTACGGCAAGAGCATCAATGATAGTGCCCGCTCTGGAGAAGCCGACTTTGCCGCTATCGCACAGAAATACCTGAAGGTTAGCAAGCAGAGCAGCAATCTCCAGTTGCGTTATCATTCCCTCATCGCCTTGGCATCCATCGACATCGACCCTTGGCGCAAAGAAGTGTATGATGAGAATTGGAACTTGAAGACACAATATCGGCCATTATCCAGCCAATACTTGGCAATGGAGGAATGGAGCAAGTTCTGCAAGGAATATCCACAAGCCGTGGATAACTACACGACAAGATGTGATGTATTGAAGCAATTTCAGAAAGTATATCAATAGTACGATTGTATCAAGGAAAGCATCAATCACATAAGAAAATGCCGCATCCCTATAGTTTTTGCTATAGGATTGCGACATTTTTTCGTATAAGTATATTACTTTCAATTATTTTTTATATCTTTGCCCGAGGAAACCAAATTGATAAAAACATGAAAAAAATTCTACTATCTCTCTGCGTATTGTTAAGCTATACATTTAGCCTGCAAGCACAAGTTACCAATCTTGAAGAAACCCAAGAAGATTCTGTCATCAATGTTATCGCCTACTTCTGCAAAGGCGATACCATGAAATATACCTATACAGATGCCGTTTATAAAATTGCGCAAAAAGACACCATCACCTCTAGTTACTATACTCGTGACTGTATGATAGTGGTAACCGATTCCACCGCCAAAGGCTACAAGATGGAACTAACACCATTCGAGGTTGAAGTTGCAGACGACTCTACAGCCAACAAATTGGAGACCAAGATGAATGTCGCTATTCTGAAGGGCTTCACCAATATCAAAATCAAATTCCATACCGATGAGTTTGGCACCATAGAAGCCATCGACAATTGGCGTGAAGTAAGAGACCTCTTCCTGAATGGCACCCGAAAAGCTTTTGATGAGCTATATAATCAGACACCAGGCTTAGACTCATTCATGCCAAGGAAGAAATTCGAAAACATGATAGCACTCAACATGAAAAATGAAGAGACTGTGAGAGAATACATCGAAGAATTACCCTTGTTATTCGATTGCCATGGAAAACAATTCCAGATAGGTACTACAGAAGTCACAGACTCAACCACCTCCCTTTATCCCACAAAAATAAAAGTATTGGCTTCATATACTGAAGATGAAGAGGAGGGAACCGCAGGAGACTATACGCTCATCTCCAGTAGTACGACCGCCATTCCTCCTAAAGACACAAAACAGATCGTAGGATTTGTCTTCCAAAATCTCTTCTCAGGAGAATTGGGCAAGAAAGGAGAAGCATTCGTCCAAGATTCTCTTGAAAACGTACTCAAGAACGACAGTATGAAAGTTGAAAATTATGAGAAATACTATATTTTCGGAAACGGTTGGCCTGCTCATATGCAGACTCTCAAGTCTTCAGGCTTTTCTTTCCAAAAGAAAATTGAGTGCAAGTCGATTGACTGGTTTTACCGTTCTTGGAAGGGCTATACAATGAAGGACGAAGAGTTAGATAAGAAAAAATTGTAAAGCATAAAACGGAGCACTAGCATAATCCTATATTTGGAGGCATAGATCTTGGCAAACCTAAATAAGAAGAACTTAACTCCAATGATTCATGCAGTTGCAAGATATTGGGAGAGAAAAAGATTAAAAGTTCATCATTTCTATAAAAAAGACTTCAAAAGTGTCGCCAAAAAATCTTTTTTCATTTTTTAGCGACACTTTTTTTATTGTCCGAGCCTATCTTTCCTATTTTTTTTTGTACTTTTGCACAATAATCAAAACACAAGAATATGAAAAGAATAATGACAACATTCCGTTTTACAACTTGCCTATTAGCATTGCTGTTATGCAGCACAAATACAACTTACGCACAAGGCTTTTTCAAAAAAATGGGAAAAGTAATTCTAAAAACAGCAGAAACGATAGCTGACAATACCACAAAAGAAGACAGTAGCCTTATACAAATCCAAAGAAGATCTTCTAATGACACTTGGAAGAAAAAAGGAGAACGCACGTATTTCGATTTTGTAAAAATAACAAGAGAGGACAATGACGGGAACTCATTTGTCGATAGTTTATTCGTTGAACCTATCCATGATTGGAATTGTTCTATGGATGACATAAAGAGATACATGAATTGCAACGACTACCACAACATAGACAACTCTACTCATATGATGTTTGCAAAAAAGCAAGAAAGAAACGATACAGACGAAGAAGCGGGTGAGGGTCTAACAACTTACACGATTTTGAACGGCAAACTCATCATCGCTTCTTGTTCATTTAGCCAGATTACCAAATCTGAAGTCCTCAAATGGTTTCACAAATACTATACTTTAAAAGAAAAAGACAATAGTAACTACAATGATTCCTATACATTTTATAGTAAGAATAACGATACGAGTGTAAATATTAGTTTCACGAATTTCAATAATTCAGAGAAAAGCAATGTTAGTATTGTTTATATGAACAATATATAATATAAATTCATGCGCCAAATTAAACATAAATATGAATATACAAATAAAAAAGTACCACATCATATTAGCGATTATATTTTGTGTTTTCGTAGGCTGCGAGACAAAAGAAGAAAAAGCTTACAAAATCGCACAACATTCCAATGACATCGCTGAACTTCAAGAGTTTCTTGACAAATATGTAGATTCTAACTTAAAAGTGTACCACCCCTAATAATTAAAAAGTATACCACC
>ERZ808259.256-NODE-256-length-28336-cov-57.582370_pt1 | contig 28336 bp, 27 predicted proteins | sample MGYA00521279_ERZ808259 | MGnify/ENA primary metagenome ERZ808259 (study PRJEB31516, sample SAMN03275586) | gut metagenome | biome: mammalia-associated habitat; material: feces | host: Papio cynocephalus | place: Kenya | collected 2012-07-27 ... | reverse complement strand
AGTAGGTGATTAGTAGGTGATTAGTAGGTGATTAGTAGGTGATTAGTAGGTGATTAGTAGGTGATTCTCGATAGAACAAGCCACCTGCCCCGATAGAAAAGACTCCCTACCCTCTCTCGGGAGAAGGCAGGGAGTATCCGTTTAGCGGACTACCGCTTTGGCATATTCGCCGTTCACATTCACAATATATACGCCCTGCGGAAGCGTAGTGGCAAAGGTCGCCTCATTGGTAGCAGCCGTCAGTACCTGCTCGCCCGTAAGCGAATATATGGCAATCCGGCTGTTGCCGCTCAGGCGGTTCAATGTCATCACGCCGTCCTCTACGCTCACAAAGAACGACGCGGTATGTGCGTTTCGGATTCCCATACCCACGCGGGAGAGTTGGATACCGCGTGTCAGAGGCCAACCGTTGCCTTTCTGCAGTTTGATCTTGTTCGGAAAGTCGGCATAGAGTTCTATACCTTCCACCTTGGTCTGGTCGAGTTCCACTTCTTCATCACTAATCCAAACGGTTACATCGCCAAACAACTCATCATTGACATATACATAGTTTTTCGAACCGGCAGTAGCCTCACCGTCAATCGCATCACAGCGGAAGAACCATGTCATATCATAGTAGCCGTCCTCGCTCACATAAATCGAGTCAAAGACAATCGAACTCGGGTCTGCCCAGTAGAAATCTATCCACTGACCGTCTGCCGTTATCTTCACTTTCCCGTCTTCCACATTCGTGTAGATATATGCGCCGTTGTCTTTCTCCCATGTGTTGGTCAGTTCCGTGCAGCGTGCATCGTACATATGAGTCAAATACCAGTCTTCGGATGTAGCCTGTTCCGCAGTCGGGCAATCGCCACCCGTACTGCCGTTGTTCCAATGAGCATAGAGCGTAAACGCTTCCTCTTCCCTGTCCCATGCCTTGAAACTCGAGCCGTCCATCGCATAGTACTGACTGCCACCCTCAATCTCGCTGAAATAGCCCTCGAAAACATATCCCTCGCGGGTCGGCACTGTAATCTTAGGCATAGCCTCACCCTGCGTAGCCACAACGCTCTCCGTGCCGCCCACGCCGCCTTGTTTGTCAAAAGTGATAGTGGTGGTAACCACTTTGGTTATCTTCTCCAACTGAATGCTGTAGAAACTAAGCCAACCGCCCTTACCCAGTTTTATGGTATTCATTCCCTCCTTCAAGGCTATTTTCATTCTTGCAGGGCTGGCACCTTCTTCTAAATTGGTTTTTGTGGTGTCCTCATTGACAATCAAATCAATGCCACCTTTACTCCTGTAATTGACTATCAACGTATAATCGCCTGCCGCACTCATATTGATGCTGTCAAAGATAGCACGGCTCGTTCCCGACCAGTGGAAATCAGACCAGCCGTCATCTGTCAGTTTGATAAGCCCGTCGGCATTGGCTTTTACGTTCTCTTTGCTACCATCTTTGTTCTCAAAGACCGAGTCTTTCAACGCGGTACACTGGAAATAATAGGGATTGCTCAAATAGTAGTCCGCTGTTTGAGCAGTCGCAGCATCAGGGCATTCAACGGTTTGTGCGTTTACGCCCATTCCACATAGCAGCAACGCTGCCGCAAAAGAAAAGAAGAAATTCTTTTTCATGGTAAATAGTAATTTGTAGTAGTTACGAGACTTTATCTGTTGTCTGCAAAGCCGCAGCCTCTATCAACGGCTTTGCGCTGCAAAATTATGCCTTATTTTGCAACCGCATAAACAGAATACAATCAAAGAAAACAAAAAATGTTGCATACACGCGTGTATGCAACATTTTTGTACAAAATTGATACTAACTTTCTATTCCGCTTTCTTGCGCCGGGGTGTCTGACCTGTCTTGGCGCGGTTGCCGTTTGGGTGCCACACCGAAATAGTCTTTGTAGCATTTGGAGAAATAGGACGAGGAGGTAAAACCTACCGAGTAGGCTATCTCCGACACCGAGAGATCGGTCTGGCACAGCATCTGTTTGGCTTTCTGCAGACGTATCTGCCGTATCAGATCCACGGGCGATACACCCAACTTGGCTTTTACCTTACGGAACAACTGCGCACGGCTCAACCCCAACTCTCCGCTCAGCATCTCAATCGACAATTCGGGGTTGGACAGGTGCTTGTCAATAAACTCCTGCAGATTGTTGATAAATTTCTCGTCCTGCGTCTGTGTGGCTTTCACCTGGCACAACTCAGCCGAAATCTTGTCTAACTGCCGTTGCTGACGCTCCAGCACTATGGCATTCTGCGCCCGCTCCTGATGAATACGCAGACGATAGCGGCAAAGGAATATCACTACCCCGGTCAGCAGCACAAGCAGCAGCAAACAGAAAATCAGTACCGCATTGGTGTTCTTGAGCGTATCCGCCTCACCCCACAGGTTGTCCATACGCAGTTGCAGCGTCTTAATAACCTTGCTCTCGTTGTTCAGTTCCTCCGACATACGCATCATCAGACGTTTGGAGGACTGATCAACCAGCACGGGCTGCAAAAACACATCCCGCACATAGGGTTTGCCGTGCAAGATGTCGCACGCCGTCTGCACCATCAGGTCGCCACGGCTCACATTGGTAATCGATGCCTCTATCTTGCCTTCCAGTATAGCCTCTACCCCACTCCCCTTGCCGCTCAGTGCGTCCACACCGAGGATATGGAAATCCTTATCGGGGAAACATACCTTGCCCGCCTCGTATGCACCAAACGCCATAATGTCGCTTTGCGCCACGATAATATCAATGTCAGGCAACACCTGCAACAACGAATCGGTCAGTCTGCGGGCTTTCTCGAAATCCCAATCGGCTTGTGCCACTGCGGCAATCTCAACCTCCCTATGCACTTCTATATACTCGCGCAAACCGTTATACCGCTCATCTACTGCGGGTGTCCCCATCACACCCACCACCTCTATTGCCCGTAGCGGGTGTTGCTTGGTGCGCCCTGCACGTCCGGCGTGCTCCACCAGATACTGCCCCATCATCAGTCCCGCTGCATGATTGTCCGTACCCACATACGCCGTATATTGCTCCACCTGAGGGTTATGCGAGTTGATTACCACAGGCACACCCTTTTCGGCAGCATAATCCAGTGCTCTGCGCACATACATAGGGTCGCCCGTACCTATGATGAGTATGTCTGCACCCTTGTCCACCAGTGTTTTTATCTGCTCACCCTGCAACGCATAGTCACCGCAGGCATTGATTAGGCGCAGGCTCAACTCGGGGTGCAACACGGCTTCCTGCTCTATCTCGTCAATCATTTTGTTATGCCATACATCATCAAAATCGATGCTCACGCCCACAACAAACGTCTCGGCTTTATGCCTGTTGCGGCAGCCAAAGAACACGCCCGTACCCACCACTCCGACCAAGAGCAGCGCACCGTACAAGATATGCTTCCGTAGAGGATTAGTGTAAGATTGTCTCATAATCTTGCAACAAAATTAGTAGATTCATAGTATAAATTCAGCGCAAAGATACGCCTTTTCCTGCACACCGCCAAATAAAACTACCGTTTGGCATATACTTTTTAATTTCCGGTATCATCGTAAACTTCTGATAACAAACCATATAAAAAAAAGCGGAAATACTTCTCTACGAAGATACTTCCGCCTCAGACCAATACCGAAATCAAAACCCGATTAATGCAATCTTCCCAACAACCAATACTATCAACTAACTAAATACGCAGCAAAAGTACAACTTATTTCCGACTTGGCTGGTGATTGTGCTATCAAAGTGCGCCAAAAATGTTGCAAAGCCAAGCAGATGCAACATTTTTGCACATTATTGAGACTACTATAGACAGACATATCCCCGACCGCCATACACAGAGATAGGGCAGCCGGGGATATGTCTGTAAACAGGTCTCGAACTTTTAGTCCTTGATAAGGTTGTGCCCGGTCATCTCAGCAGGTTGTTGCAAGCCGAGAATATGGCAGATAGAGGGAGCCACATCGGCGAGAATACCGTTCTCCACGTGAGCATTCACATGGTTGTTGCTTACATACACAAACGGCACGGGGTTGAGCGAGTGGGCAGTGTTGGGCGTACCATCAGCGTTAATCTCGTGGTCGCAGTTGCCATGGTCGGCAATGATGATAATCTCGTAGTCGTTCTTCAGCGCAGTGGTAACCACCTTGTCCATACAGGTATCAATAGTCTCAACGGCTTTCTGCACAGCCGCATAAACGCCCGTATGTCCTACCATATCGCCATTGGCAAAATTAAGGGTGATATAGTCATATTTCCGGGTATCAAGGGCATTGCAGAGGGCAGTGGTAACCTCGGGTGCCGACATCTCGGGTTTGAGGTCATAGGTAGCCACTTTCGGACTCGGGATAAGGATACGATCCTCGCCGGGGTACTCTGACTCACGACCACCGTTGAAGAAAAACGTTACATGGGCGAACTTCTCAGTCTCGGCAATACGCAGTTGCTTCATACCTGCTTTGGACACTATCTCACCCAGCGTATTGTGTACATCCTCCTTCGGGAAGAAAATATGCAGTCCCTTGAACGCCGAATCGTAGGGAACCATACAGTAATAATTGAGGTTAGGAATGATGTGCATACCATGCTCCGGCATATCCTGCTGGGTGAGAACGATAGTAATCTCTCTGGCACGGTCGTTGCGATAGTTGAAGAAAATCACTACATCGCCTTCCTCAATGGTTGCCAACGGTTTTCCGTTGCGCACGTGTACGATAGGTTTGATAAACTCGTCCGTAACACCCTCGTCATAGGACTCCTGCACGGCAGCGTGCATATCCTCGCTCTTGTGCCCGATACCGTTGACAAGGCAGTCGTATGCCACCTTGATACGCTCCCAGCGGTTGTCTCGGTCCATAGCATAGAAACGTCCTTGGATAGAGGCAATCTCACCGCAGGTCTCTGCGAGGTGTGCCTGGAGTTGGTCGATGAAGCCGAGTCCCGACTTGGGGTCGGTGTCACGCCCGTCCATAAAGCAGTGTACAAACGTACGCCCGTCGAGCCCGTACTCTTTGGCAATCTTGGTGAGATAGAATAGGTGGTCAAACGAAGAGTGGACACCGCCCGTGGAGGTCAGTCCCATAATGTGCAGTTTCTTGCCGCTCTCTTTGGCGGTTTGGAAAGCATTGATTACTTCCGGGTTATGCATAATAGAACCGTCCTTGCAGGCACGATTGATTTTCACCAAGTCTTGATATACCACGCGTCCGGCACCTATATTCATATGTCCTACCTCGGAATTGCCCATCTGTCCGTCCGGCAGACCTACACTCTCGCCGCTGGCTTGCAGTTGGCTGTGCGGATACTTTGCCAGCAGGGCATCCCAGTGGGGCGTAGGAGTGGAATAAATAACATCGGCTTTGGTGTGGTCTCCGATTCCCCAGCCGTCGAGAATCATCAGTAATGCTTTACTCATATTTGTATGTATTTAATGTATCTGTTTGTAAATTTCGGCAAAAGTACCGTTTTTTTGGCAATTATGCAAAAAGAAAATACATAATGTACAATGCGTAATGCATAATAAGAAGAGCCTATCCACCCGTCATCCACCCGACATCCACCCGACTTTTCCATATACAAATACAATGCATTGTTTGTGTATTTCTCCTGCGGTTCCCTGTTCTTACCATCAGGTTAGCCCGGGATTACATACAAAAACACAAAAAACGTGCCTTATTTTTGGCTATGTCAAATTTTTGTTGTATCTTTGCACCCGCTTTCGTGAGAAAGTGGTGATGGTGTACATATAGATTAGTTTCCGCTACGGCGGAGGGCGGGATAGCTCAGCTGGTTAGAGCGCATGATTCATAATCATGAGGTCCCCGGTTCAATCCCGGGTCCCGCTACACAAAAATGCCCGATACATTGTATCGGGCATTTTTTATGCGTATTATTTGCGGTATTGCCGATTTTGCAGTATCTTTGCAATCGTATCTGACCTATATATATTTATTGTATGAAGAAAACCGGTTTATTCCTATTAAGTCTCCTGCCGCTTCTGCTCTTTGCCGAGACAATGCCGGCGGGCTACTACGACCGCATCGACGGTACACACGATGCCGAACTGAAAACCACCCTCAAAACCATTATCCGCAAGCACACAATCATTCCCTATGGTAGTGGAAAGGGACGTACATGGGAGGTGTTCTACTATGCCGACCGCGATGAAAACGGCTATTGTATGGATATGTACTGCGACGATTGGAAGAAACTCAACAGTCCGGGCGCAGTGGCAAGCGGCTGCAACATAGAGCACTCGTTTGCCAAATCGTGGTGGGGCGGTGTGGAGAACGACGCCTACAAGGACTGTTACCACCTCAATCCGTCCAACTCGCAAGCCAACTCCTCGCGAAGCAATTATCCGCTCGGCGTGCCTACCAAGAACATCAAGTCGGGTACCGGGTCGCTGCGGGTAGGCAAAATATACCACGACTCCCTGAAAACGGATTTCTGGGTGTTTGAACCCAAAGACGAGTACAAGGGCGACTTCGCCCGCGCCTATTTCTATATGGCTACCTGCTACGGGCGCGACATCAACGGCAATCCGGACGCCGTATGCAGCAAACACAAAGGTTGGCGGTTGGACAACAAGGATGTAGGGTCGCGCTTTGCTATGCAGAACGACAACTACCTTGAGTTCCAACCATGGGAGATAGAGGTGCTTATCCGATGGCACCGCCAAGACCCCGTGAGCAAAAAGGAACTGAAGCGTATGGACGCCGTGAGCAACTACCAGCACAACCGCAATCCGTTTATCGAATATCCCTGCCTGGCGGAGTATATATGGGGCAACCGCAAAGGGCAAAGCGTGGTGCTCGCCGACCTGAAGAACACCTACGATGCCGACTTTCTCAACCTGCCGGCAGACAAGAAATCGGGTTGTCCGTGCGAGACGGAGACCGGCATAGAGACCACCGGAGAACAGAGCGTGCCCGCCCACAAAATACTGCGCAACGGTGTGATTATCATCGAGCGGGACGGCGTATTGTATGACCTGTTAGGCAACCGTATCGCTTTATGAAAACATTAGTGCTTACCGGCGGCTCATCGGGTATCGGGCGGGCTACGTGCCTGCTCTTTGCCAAGCGCGGCTGGCAGGTGTTCGAACTGAGCCGCCACGGCCAGAGCGAACCGCATATTACCCATATATTCTGCGATGTATGCAGTGAAGAAAGTGTGCGCAACGCCATAGCACAGGTATTGGAGCAGACCGACCGGATTGATGTACTGATTTCCAATGCAGGCTTCGGCATCTCGGGTGCGGTGGAGTTCACCGCTATGGCGGATGCCAGAAAGCAGTTCGATGTCAATTTCTTCGGGGCGGTATCGGTGGTGCAAGCCGTGCTGCCACAACTGCGCAAGCAACACGGCGGGCGAATCATCTTCACCAGCAGCGTGGCGGCTATACTCAGCATTCCCTACCAGAGTTTCTATTCCGCCGGTAAGGCGGCTATCAACGCCCTTGCACTGGCACTGCAGAACGAGGTGCGGGCATATGGTATCTCGGTGAGCGTCCTGATGCCGGGCGATGTGTCCACGGGTTTCACCGCCGCACGGGAGAAAAGCATCGCCGGCGAAACGGTCTATCCGCATATCCGCTCTGCCGTACAATCGATGGAGAAAGACGAGCGCACAGGCATGCCGCCCGAGGCGATGGCACGCGACTTCTACCGTATCGCCACTTGCTGCTCCCCCCGTCCGCAATACACCGGCGGGGCGTTGTATCGTTTCTTCTTTGTGCTTAACTGGCTGCTGCCCAAACGATTAGTCAATTGGATAATAGGAAAGATGTATGCTTGACAGCCGGCTTCATATACGTATCGTCTCTCCGTCTGGAGCAATAGACCCCGTTTATATAGATAACGCATGCGCACGCCTGCGCGGGTGGGGCTTTGCCGTGTCGGAAGGACGCTATGCCCGCAACAAAGCGGGACGCTTTGCCGGGACGGACGAGGAACGCCTTGCCGACCTCTACGAGGCAATGCAAGACCCGTCAGTGGATTGGGTTCTCTGTTCGCGCGGAGGCTACGGCTTGCAGCGTATCATCGACCGCATAGGCACAATGAACAAACCCGTTATCGGTTTCTCCGACATCACCTGCCTGCACGCTCTGGCGTTCCGGCAAGGTATGCCATCGCTCCACGCCCCGATGTGCAAACATATTGCCATATGGAACGAAAACGCACCTTCTTTGCAACTGTTGCGCCGCACCTTGCAGCCCGCACAGGCGGGCGATGCTTTGGCATACACCATTCCCCCCCACCCGCTTAACCGTATAGGAAAAGTACATTCCACCCTTATCGGCGGCAACCTGAGCGTTCTCTACGGCTTGCAGGGTACGCCCTACGGACTGACCCATCTGCTTGTGGAGCAAAAAGAGAAAACCATGCTGTTCATCGAGGACATCGCCGAGAGGCATTATCACATCGACCGTATGATGAACAACCTGCGCCTGTCGGGCGTATTCGAGCGTATTGGCGGACTGGTAATCGGGCAATTCACCGACTGCGCCGACGACCCCACAATGGGCTGCTCCGTGATGCAGACCATCCGCGAAGCAGTGGAGAACTACAATTTTCCTATTCTGTTCGGCTTTCCCGCAGGTCATGGCGACTGCAACTATCCGCTCTGGTTCGGCGGCAGATGTGTCCTCGATGTGCAGTCAGACGGTGCCCTCATAGCAACCGCTTTGCCGCAACAGAACGCATAAATCACAAAAAAGTTCGGCTTTTTGCCCCTAAAATTTGTACATATCAAAAAAAAGCCGTACCTTTGCAAACGATTTCCGAAATAGCCCTCGGGGCGAAAGGAAATAGATGGCGCGGAGTAGAGCAGTGGTAGCTCGTCAGGCTCATAACCTGAAGGCCGATGGTTCGATCCCATCCTCCGCAACAAAATACTAATATAATGCATAATAATATTTTATTGTATTGCATATAGCCCACTGTGAAGCGGGCTATATGCTTTTCTATACTGTTCCTACTTTTGATTTGCACAAACCGATTTTTCTTTGTAATTTTGCACGCTCTCTCGAAAGAGACGGGATATAACATTTGTTGAAACAGAACAGTATATAACTATGGAGCATACAACATCTACCGGTGAGCAGGCACCGCGCAAACAAGCCGTGCGTGTTCAGACTTCTATTCTCAATCGTGCGGAGAAGAAAGCACTTGTCTGGCTGGCAAAACGTCAGCCATGTTGGGTAACGAGTGATATGCTGACCATTGTCGGTGTGATTGGCGCCGTCCTGACCGGTCTCGGCTTTGCACTTACTATGCTCAGTCCTGCCTATCTCTGGTTGGCATCTGCGGGTTTGGTTATCAATTGGTATGGCGACTCGCTGGATGGTACGCTTGCCCGTGTCCGCGATACGCAACGTCCGTTGTATGGCTACTACCTTGACCACAATACCGATATGCTTTGCCAGTTGGCGGTATTCTTCGGGGTGGGATTGTCCCCTTGGATGCACCTGTCTGTGGCTATGCTGGTAATGGTGACATACTTGATGCTGGAAGTGTATGTAGCGATTAACGCTCACTTGAAAAGCGAATTCAAACTGACCTATGCCAAGATGGGACCTACCGAACTGCGCCTTGCCATTATCCTGGTCAATGCCGTTATTTTCTTCTGCCCTGCGTTGCAGTCCATTGCTACTCCGCTGACGCTCTTTGGAAAAGAGATTGTTTTGTATGTGCTTGACTATGTGGGCATTGTATTGTTCGTAGTGATGTTCTTGATGTATCTGGTAAGTTTCATCCAGGATGCCCGCTACTTTGCCAAGTTAGACCCGCTCAAGAAACACAACTAAACGGTTATGAGTGGCAAAGCAATCCTGCTCAACTATATTAAGTTTGCCGTATCCACATTATGTGGTACGACGGTGGACATGTTGTTGTTGTGGGTATGTTCGCACTACTTATTCACTGATTATTTCGGGCAGTACATCTTGTCGCCGTCTATTTCGTTTGAGGGGGCGGTGCTGACCAATTATGTGGTGGCGTGTCATTTCGTATGGCACAACCGTGTTTCGGGTGAGTCTCTGAAATATAAAGTCTTACGCTTCTTTGGATACAATGTATCCTGTCTGAGCGGCTTTGCCGTCAAAATGGGCTTCTTGTTGTTGTTGCAACGCCTGTTTGCGTGGGATGTATTGATATGCAATATCGTGGCATTGGTATTCTCCGGTTTATTTAACTTTGTTATTCAGGAATTTGTGGTGTTCCGCACCAAGACGCACCGTCCGTCCAAAAAGACGAAATGAGGATTTCCCGTTATATACTTGCGTGCCTCTTGTCGGTATGTTGTACAACGATATGGGCGGATGTCGTATCGGGGCGTGTATCCGACTCCGAGACAGGGGAGACATTACCTTTTGTGCAGATCTACTACGAGGGGACTACTACAGGTACTACGTCCGACTTGGATGGCAATTTCACTATAGAACTTTTACCGCAGTATAAGGCACTCACGTTCCAAATGATGGGCTATAAGTCCGTTTCTATCCCCACACGCAAGTTGAAAGAACAGATGGATGTAGTCTTGCACCCGGATGCCTACCTGCTGGAGGACGTGGTAGTCAAGCCCTCCAAAGAGAAACACAAATACCGCCGCAAAGAGAATCCCGCCGTGGAACTCATTCGCAAGGTAATTGCCCATAAGGACAGTGCCAACGTGCGCGGTGGGGAGCCGTATAAGGTGCAATCATACGAGAAACTCACCCTTGCGCTGGATAATTTCAATTTCGATTTCAACAAAAGCAAGTTTTGGAAGCAGTTCCTTTTTATGCAGAACTACATAGACACCTCTATGTTTGATTCTGTCCCCGTGCTGACGATTGATTTGCGCGAAGAGTTGTCCGACCTGTATAAGAAAGGAAAAGGCTCATCGCTAGGCAAGACCTATGTCAAGGCACAACGTGTACAGGGGTTGGAAGAAGTGATACGGATGGAGAGTCTGACTGCCGACTTGGAAACGATGTTCAAAGAGGTGGATATCTATCAGAATAACATCGCCGTTATGCAAAATCGCTTCGTCAGCCCGCTTTCTTCCTCGTTGGCGGTATCTTATTACCAATACTACATCCAGGATACGCTGATGATGGACGGAGTGGAGTGTATCGACTTGGCATTTGTTCCGGTGAATAGCGAGAGTTACAGTTTTACAGGACACCTCTATATAGTCAACGACAGTACATACAAGTTAAAGAGTTATACTATGGCGGTGCCGAAGCGTATCAACCTCAACTTTGTCAGCGATTTCTCTATCCATCAGTCTTACGCGCAACTGACGGATGGCACGTGGATACCCGAGAAACAGGATTTGTTTGCCAAGTTTTACGTCCTTTCCAAGAAACGCCAACTCTATGCCCATCAGGCGCGTATTTATAACGATTATGTCATCGGGCAAGAGGCGGATAAGTCGATATTCGGCAGAATGTCGGGCAATGTAATGACCTCAGACAGTGTGCATAAATACAAGCGGGACGATTGGAAAGAAATGCGTCCCGATCCGCTGACCGCCAAAGAATCGGTGCTGGACAGTCTGGTAACGGAGTTACGCCGCGTGCCGGTCTTTACCGGCTTGGTGCGCACGGTCGAGACCTGTTTCTCCGGATATATATCCACCGCATCAGACCCCGCCCAAAGCAAGATTGACATAGGCCCCGTTTTCAACACCATCCATTACAACCCGCTGGAGGGGGTGAGATTGCGCGTCGGGTGCCTCTCCACAGCGAACCTCCACCCGCAATTCTTCTTTTATACGTATGCCGCTTTCGGGTGCAAAGACCTACGTCCCAAGTACAATGCCACGTTCATCTATTCTTTTAATAAAAAGAAATACCATCCCTATGAACCGATGCGTCATGCGTTGTATCTGTCGGGGCAGTATGATGTGGAGGTTCCCGGACAAATCTATACTATGCTCGACCGCGACCACCTGTTTATGTCTTCTTTCCTGATGCCCAATACGCCCTTACGGCAGTTCCAGTATGTCCACACCGCCAAACTCCGCTACCAGAAAGAGTGGCCGAACAAGTTCAGCATACAGGCGTGGGTGCAGTATCAGAACAACGAGGCGGCAGGGTCATTGTCCTACCGGCGTATCACCGGTGTACAACCGGACGGCTCTTATACCGCCGTACCCGTGAAGACATTCAACGATTATCAGGTCGGAGTGGAATTACGCTATGCACCGGGCGATTTCGCCAGTTGCAACCGGATAGGCAAGGAGGCATTCTTCAATATGGAGCGCGATGCGCCTGTTATATCGTTGAGCCACCAATTTGGCTATACCGACGACCGCTTTTTCTACAACTATACCACTTTCACGGCAGAAAAACGCTTCTGGTTGTCCTCTTTCGGGCATATTGATCTGCGCTTGCAGGGGGGAATACAATGGAACAAGGTACCTTTCACCAAGTTGTATGTGCCGAGTAGCAACCAGTCTTTTTTGCTGGCGCTCAACTCGTTCAACCTGATGCAACCGATGGAATTCCTGTTCGACAAGTACGTGTCATTGTATGCCACCTACTATCTGAAAGGTTGGATACTCAACCGCATTCCCGGTATCAACCGACTGCAACTCCGCGAGGTGATTTCATTCAGCGGCATCTACGGCGGAGTGAGCAAACGCAATAACCCGCTGTTGCTCAGCGAGTATGCCGTACAAGATGCAGCCAATACGGATATATCCACCAATAGATCCGTCCCCTCTTTCCCCGCCGCTAAATACGAGAACCTCTATGTCTTTCCGGAGACAAGCCGCGTCTTGGGGAACTGGCCCTATATGGAGATGACGGTCGGATTGGAAAACATTTTCAAACTCATTCGTATAGACTATGTGCGCCGCCTCACCTATACCGAAGGGCTGACCGGCTGGCAGAAAAATAGCATCCGCCTTACATTCCGCTTCACCTTATAAATTTGCAGGAATGATTTTTTTTTAGTATCTTTGCAGGCATTTTTCAAAACAGACAGGGATAGAAAGAAACATAGGGAATTACAGAAAAAGCGTAAAAAAAAATCAAACAAGACAGCAATGAATGTGATAAAAACTCCCATTGAGGGGTTGGTGGTGATAGAGCCACAGGTATTTCGTGACGCACGCGGCTATTTTGTAGAGACCTACAACGAACAACGCTACCGAGAAGCGGGGATTGATGCGGCATTCGTGCAGGACAACCAGTCCTGTTCGTCGTATGGCGTGGTACGCGGGTTGCATTTCCAGCGTCCGCCCTATACACAAGCCAAATTGGTGAGTTGCACAGTGGGCAAAGTGCTGGATGTGGCGGTCGATCTACGCAAAGACAGCCCCACCTACGGGCAGTGGTATTCCGTGGAGTTGTCGGCGGACAACCACCGTCAGTTCTTTATCCCGCGTGGGTTTGCACACGGTTTCTCCGTGCTGAGCGAGACGGCTGTTTTTACGTACAAGTGCGACAATCTTTACCACCCCGAAGCCGACGGCGGCTTGCTGCTTTCCGACCCTGACCTGAATATCAACTGGCAAGTACCCGCAGAGGCACGTATCCTCAGCGACAAGGACAAGAAACATCCTCTGCTCAAAGACTTGGACAACCCCTTTTAATCAATGTGTAATGCGTAATGAAAAGTAGGGTAATGTAATGAAAAATTGAACATTTCTTATGTGTACGCATTAGAGAGAAAAGTAAGGAGGATGCGCATAGTATGCGCATAGGATAGAAAGACTTTTCCGCTCCGAAAAATAGAACATATCCTGCATATTGATTCATAATTCATAATTCATAATTCATAATTAAAATGAATATCCTTATCACCGGTGCTAACGGTCAGTTGGGCAACGAGATGCGAAACCTCTCTGCGCAGCACCCCGATCACATATATTTCTTCACGGACGTAGCCGAGTTGGACATCACCAACCGCGAAGCCGTGCATACGTTTGTACGGGACAATGCCATTGATCTCATTGTAAATTGTGCCGCCTACACCAATGTGGACAAGGCGGAGGAGGACGAACCGACAGCACGCCTCATCAATGCCGATGCGGTGGCAAACTTGGCGGATGTCGGTGCCAAAGTGATACACGTCAGCACCGACTATGTATTCTCGGGCGAGGGCTGGATACCATACCGGGAGGACGACCCCGTGGCACCGCGTACCGCCTACGGACGCACCAAATATGAGGGAGAGCAACAACTGCTGTCGCTTTGCCCCGAAGCAATCATCTTCCGTACCGCATGGCTTTATTCTCCCTATGGCAACAATTTTGTCAAGACGATGATTCGCCTCGGCTTGGAGCGTGAAGACTTAGGCGTGGTGTTCGACCAGATAGGAACCCCCACCTGTGCTGCCGACCTCGCCGCCGCTATTTTTACCGCTATCGAAGCCCCCGAATGGCACGCCGGTATCTATCATTTCACCGACGAAGGAGTCTGCTCGTGGTTCGATTTTACGGTGGAGATACACCGCCTCTACAACCAACTGACCGGCGGGCAGAAAATCGCCTGCCGTGTGCGCCCGATCCTGTCCTCGGAATACCAATACAAAACCCCACGCCCACACTATAGTGTGCTGGATAAGGCAAAAGTAAAACAGACCTTCGGCATTGAGATTCCCTATTGGACAGACTCGCTACGGGATTGTATCGCTAAACTGCTATAATAAGATGGCTGATTTCGATTTACGCATACCATTGGACTTTCTGTCCGAGTTGTCGCTGCACAACGACCGCGATTGGTTCAACGCCCACAAGGATTGGTACACCGAGAGTTACAACCAGTTTGTACGCTTTACAGAGGCATATCTCGCAGGACTGACCGGGATAGACCCAACTCTTGCGGGGCTGCAACCCAAAGATTGTATCTGGCGTATCTATCGCGATGTGCGGTTCTCGGCTGATAAACGCCCCTACAAAGAGTGGTTCGGCGTCTTCCCCGCTGCGCACGGAGGCAGAAAATCAATGCACGGCGGCTACTACGTACATATACAACCGGGGCATTGTATGTTTGCTGCGGGAATATGGTGCCCGTCACCCGAACTGCTGAAGACCCTGCGCAAAGAGATAGAAGCCAACTATGACGAGATAGAAGATATTATGGCAGCACCGGAATACAAGCGGTATTTCACCGATTTTGATACCGATGATATGCTCAAGAAAGTGCCGCAGGGCTTTGACCCCGCTTTCGTGCATGCCGACTGGCTCAAGCGCAAATCATTCACGTTCAGCACACCGCTTACTGACAAACAAGTCTGCTCGCCCGGCTTTTTGGAGCATGTATTAGACATCGCCTCCGCAGCCAAACCGCTCAACGATTTCCTCAACTACACCTTTGAGCAGTACGGCGAGTTCCCCTCAAGATAATGAAGAATGATAAATTATGAATAAAGAATCAAATGCTTTGTGGAGAAGAAAAATAGCCATTAAAATTCATCATTCATAATTCATAATTCATAATTCATAATTAGCACCTTACGGCCTTGTAGTTCAATGGATAGAATACGGGTTTCCTAAACCTTAGATCCGAGTTCGATTCTCGGCAGGGCTACTTCCAACTTTATAACTTTCTATGGGCGGCAGGTGATGTGAAAACACGCCTGCTGCCATTCATATTTCACGTATATCCGTCCCGCACGCTGCTCGTTGAGCAGCACCTGCCCAAGAACCAGTTTAAGGTTGTCGGGCGTCATATAGTCGCGTGTGGCGGTTACTTTGTCGAAATGAGTATAGGTGATGTCGAAAGTAGTGCCGTAGCAGTGGCATGAGGTGGTGACGGAGTTGATGTTGCCGCTCTTTTGCAGTTGGCGCACGTCCTCTTGCGTACGCAGGACGCTGCTCACACGAAAGCGGTAGTGTGGCAAACCGTTGCGCTGCAGGATGTCAGCAAAACCCGCCCCGATAGCGTCCAGTTCACGGGCGGCAGAGGGAACAAGATAAGGAATAGAATGGGTAAGCGAGTCAATGATATAATTGTCTCCGGTACGCACCTGCTGCAATTGTCGACACATACGCTGCGCCTCGGTGCGGTCACGCGGCGGAACAGACAAACCGAGTGCCTGTGCGGCTTTCAACTGCCGTGGCTGGTTGTCGTTGAACTTTGCCTTGTAACTGAATGTCCGCCCCGGATATGCCACAGGGTTATCCTCCACAATAGTCTCCTGCCCTGTTTTGCCACTGCAGGCACAAAACGCAACAAGAGCCGCCCACACAGCGGCTCTTATCATATATCGTATTGCTCTCAATGTACTCAAATTATATGCTCCACTCGAAGCCGTCCTTGGTATCTTTAATAATGAAACCGAGACCAGTCAAGGCGTTGCGTATCTTGTCGCTGGTAGCCCAGTCTTTCTGACGCTTGGCATCCAAACGGATACCGAGAAGCAGGTCAATAGCCCCGTGGTAGGCGGTCATTGTGCGGTTGTCCGCACCTGCCTCCTCAAAGCGCAGACCAAGGATATCCACCGCAAAGGTTTGCCATACCGACTGCAACTCTTTCAGGTCTGCCTCGCTGATGGTTCCCTTGCCGTCATAGACAGTGTTGATGGCATGGGTGGAATCGAACAGATGCGAGATGACAATAGGCGAGTTCAAATCGTCGTCCATTGCCTCGGTGCAACGCTCGCGCAACCCGGCAGTCTCTACCGTACTCTCGGGAGATGGGGTAAGTTTCATCAGGCGGGCGTAAGCCTCCTGCAGACGGGCAAAACCTTTCTCTGCCGCCTCAAGTGCCTCACTCGAGAAATCCACCGTCGAACGGTAGTGCGCCATCAAGATAAAGAAACGGATCGTCATTGGGGAAAAAGGCTGGCTCAGCAGCGGGTGATCGCCATTGAAGAACTGTTCGAGGGTGATAAAGTTGTTGTAACTCTTGCCCATCTTCTTGCCCGCAATGGTAATCATATTGTTATGCATCCAATAGCGGACACTCTCATGCCCCAATGCAGCACACGATTGTGCTATCTCCGCCTCGTGGTGGGGGAACAGCAAGTCCATACCGCCGCCGTGAATATCAAACTCCTCGCCGAGGTATTTCGTTCCCATTGCGGAGCACTCCATATGCCAGCCGGGGAAACCCTCGCTCCATGGGCTGGGCCAATGCATGATATGCTCGGGTGCAGCTTTCTTCCATAGGGCAAAGTCGTAACTGTGTTTTTTCTCCTGCTGACCGTCCAGTTCGCGGGTCTCGGTCTTGATATCCTCGAGATTGCGCCCCGACAATTTGCCATAAGGGAAATCCTGCGCATACTTCTCCACATCCATATAGACGCTGCCGTTCACTACGTATGCATAGCCGTGGTCAAGTATCTTCTTGATGAACTCAATCTGCTCGATGATATGTCCGCTGGCGTGCGGTTCGATAGAGGGCGGCAACACGTTCAGCAGTTCCATATCGTGGTGATAGCGGTTGGTATAGTATTGCGCCACCTCCATCGGTTCCAACTGCTCCAGACGGGCTTTCTTGGCTATCTTGTCCTCGCCCTCGTCGGCATCGTGCTCCAGGTGCCCCACATCCGTGATATTGCGCACATAGCGCACTTTGTAACCGAGATAATGCAGGTAGCGGAATAGCAAGTCAAACGTAATCGCAGGACGTGCATGCCCGAGGTGGGCGTCGCCATAGACGGTCGGTCCGCATACATACATTCCCACGCGGCCTTCGTGCAACGGGCGGAAATACTCTTTCTGACGGGTAAGGGTGTTATATATCTGCAACATAATTGGTAAAATGTGTAAATTTTCTGCAAAGGTACGACAAAAATGGCACGTCTGCAATACCCCTAACCATTTTTTAGGGGCACCAACATACAACCAACCGTATATTAACGATTAACGGACATTAAGGAAGAACAAAAACTCCCCCACCGACACAGAAGCACAGCGGGGGAGTATGTTAATTGTTAATTGTTAATTATTACCTGTTGATTGACGGTTATTTCTGCCAGTTGTCCTTCAGCGAGGCGGTGCGGTTGAGGACAAGGCGGTCTGCCGTAGTGTCGGGATCAACTACAAAGTAGCCCTGTTTGAGCAACTGGTAGTGGTTCTCCTGAGCAATGCCGTTCTCAATGACCGGTGCATGGAGTTCGCTGCGGAGCGAGCCCTCCACCTTGATAGTCTTTATCTCGAGGCTGTTCGGGTTCAGCAAATCGCGGAAATCGCCTTCCTCTGCCGACGGGCAAAGGAAAGTACGTGGAAAGCATTTAGAGAATCACCCAAAGAATTGGCGCGAGAAAACGGGTTGTGGCAATCAATACTGAAGATATGTGATTATGTGCTGGCTGATAGTAGAACATGTAAGAATAAAATGTTCTATAAGACGAGTGTACAACTGAAACATAATACACAATCCATCAGTTTTAAGTCTGTAGCACCTTCCATAACTTTCTCAGGACACGATACGGATACAACAATTCACCAATTATTTTCACATAAAGAACACTTGAATGTGTTTGAGAGCCTCTGCAATCCTCCCGGTGGTGATTGGTCTGATTGGTCTGGTATCAGCTATTTTGCGGGCGATGGGAAAGAGTATCGTTGGACTTCTTTACCACGTGTATCCTCTGTCGGAGGAAAGCGTCCCGACCATATTATTCAAGTAAAGAAAACAAATAACGATATATTCTTTTCCATTGAATCAAAGTTAAGAGGTAGAGATTTGGAAAAAGAGATAGGAGTAAACCTTAAAACTTATATTGTGGATTTGTTCAAAAATCTGCCGACGGCCTCACGTATGATGTCGAAAGATTGGAGGTCTTTTGAGAGCGACAAACTTTATATGCGTCCGTACTCTATCATCTCAGTGGGTGCGTACGAGTATGAAGATGCGGATGAAATGAGAATACAAATGAAACATGGAAAATTGGATGTGGTATTGGCTTTTGAATTTAGAGGAACCACAGTTTTGCACGTCCTTTACAATGAAGCAGGAAAAGAAATAAAGAATGTATTAAAACAAGTTCAGTTGGGCTTGCACGGACTCAAAATTCAGATACACTGATTCTGTATAACATCTTTTTTATTATCCATCAAGCGGCTGAAAGCGGAATTACCTGTATTGACAAAATAGTGCTGTTTGTAAACGTCAGTGGGAGGAGCGTATGAATAAGTACGGCTGCCCGCTGTTCCGTCAAAAGTGAGCATCCATTTTGCACCGATGGAATTAAGTCTGTCAAGTTCTTTATAAAAATCGTCCAGCACGAACTCCGTTTGTGTATATCGCGATTTTGTACCTCCATAAGGCGGGTCAAGAAAAACAAAATCTCCCGCTTTTACTTGTGCCAGACATTCGCGGTAGTCCACATTGAGAAATTCTATTTTCTGCAATAATTTGCTCCACTGATATATTATATCCTGTAGAGTATCAGGATTTATTCCCGGTCGAGACAAATGAAATGAATTATTGAAATCTCCTTTTTCGTTGTAACGGATCATACCATTTACACATGTACGCGTGAGAAACAGGAAATCAAAACAATTTCGGGTGTTATTAAAATTATCTCTGATTTTATAATAGACATTTGCCCCATTCTGCTGCAAATCCAACCATCTCAATTTGTATTCTTGTGCAACGATACCGGGATGTGTTTTTATGTTGTTCCACAAATCAATCAGTTCGGGAATAATATCGCTGGCATATCCTTTTGCTGCTTTTGCATAGGGCATCATAGCACCGCCACCTACAAATGGTTCAAAATAGGTATCAGCAGCGATAAATTTCTCAGCCAATTGCGCGGCTACGGTTCTTTTGCTGCCAGACCATTTTATGACTGCAGGAAATGTTTTCATTATTCAGAACAGGCTTGTTTGTGTATTGCTTAATAATGCCTCAATACGTTTTTTTGCAAGATTATAGTATTCTTCTTCCAATTCAAATCCATAAACATTCATTCCGTATTGCAAACCAGCAATCATTTCTGTCCCTGAACCAGCGAATGGTACAAGTAGGTTGCCGTCTTTTACTCCGCAAAGGGTTAAAATTCGCTCGGCAACTTTTATGGGCTTTTGAGTTGGGTGGCTACCAAATTGCATCTCTTCTTTGGACTTATTGTTCGGAATATCCCAAACGGTACGCATCTGTTTTCCTTTTTCTTTTAGTAAATCACTCGGAGAAAAGTACTCTTTGGAAGCCTCATAGTTGAAGATATAATCTCTATGTTTGGCACCGCCTTTATGCACCCACAAGATTGTCTCATGGCTTGCTGTAAGCCTTCTTCCTGAAAGATTGGGGAAGGAATTACGTTTGTACCATACAACCTCGTTGATTATTTCAAGTTCAAGCAACTGGCAACAAACATTGACGAATCCTGCATTATGATATGTGGAGTGAATCCAAACGGAACCCGTAGGTTTTATGACCCGTTTCAATTCCTTAAGCCCATCGTATGTCTGCTGAAATGAATCATTTTGCGAGAGCAAGTCCCACATCTCGCTTGTTAATTTCCAATCACCGCCAAATCCTTGCAGTTTTTTAGTTTCATCGTAACTCCATTTTTTAGTAGTAGATGCACCATAAGGAGGATCCGCAATGCAGACATCAAAAAATTCTCAGGTAATGTCGGTAATGCGGTGAATACATCTGCGTTGTACAGATTGACATTATGAGATATGTAATTATTTTCTGTCACCAGATATACGAATTAGAGTGCAAAGATACTGCTTTTTAACGGATTATGCAAATGAAAACGTTCATCTGATATTTATGGTTGTGGGGTGCAGTCTGATTATGGCAGTACCTGCAAAATGTACGATTGTTAAGATAGACATCGTATAGACAGTATCATATCTGTAAGATAAAATTCGTTACCACCTCGTTAGGAAAGCGTTACCACCTCGTTACCACATTGCTGCTACAAAAAAGTGTCAAATTTTAAGATGAATCCTCCTATCCATAGAAAATACTTGACACAGATATTACATATATGGAGTTTGTTCCTTGCACACTCCTCGCTTATTCCTTGCTTCAAACGGCTTGTGCGTGTGTATGGTGCGTCCTGCACCGTGTGTTCGGACAGGAAGAAGAACGGCAGGGCGTTATAGACATACTCCACCGTAGGGCTGAACTCGTGCCGTGCGCCGTCTTTCTCGTGAAAAGTCATTTGGCTTAATCCGAATCTGTCTTGTAGGTTTGCCATTGCCTCTATTTGCACCAATATCTCGCGGTATGCCGAATCGCTTGTGCCGCTTGCCGCCCAAATATAGAACGCATCGCGGTATGGCGACTGACCGACTATTTCGGCTAAATAACGTGCTGTCTCGCGCGGGCGGTTCATACCCGCAAACCTACCGAGCGACCAACAGTCGCCGCTCATCGGCAGGAAATAACGAAAACAGCCGAGTGTCTCCGCCAAGGCGTACCACGTGGTAACGCCGCCCATTGAGAAACCGCCTATGGCGCGGTGGTCACGCGAAGCCTCTATGCCCGCTATATCGGGCGAGGTGAGAAACGTGCGATAGCGACTTTCCACAACGGGTATCAAGTCGTTCACCAACTCGGTGGGCAATGCCTTGCAGTAGGGGTCAGCATCTGCATAGTTGGCAGTGGGTTGCCCGTAGTTGTAACTCGGAGACACCACAATAGTGGGAGCCGCCTCGCCGTTTTCAAAGATATGGTCGAGCACTTTGCGTTGTAGTCCGCCTTCCGCTTCGAAGGTGGTGGCAGCGGTGCCGTAGTGTCCGTGGACAAGGTAGAGTACATTGTATCGCTATCCGTTGTCGGTGTCGTAGCCATAGGGCAGATAGACATACGCCGTGTTGGTGCGCTCGCGCCCCGTTCCCTCCGCATAGTCGAGGGTAGTATAGTCGATACGCTCCACGCGTCCCCGGTGCGTCGCCTCTTCGGTATATTCGGCAGGGTAGGCACGTGTCTTGCTGATGAGACTTGTGTATTTGGGGCGGTTGCCCTCCGCAGACGGTTGCCCAATTGGAGTGTCTGGTACAGGGGCGTTGATTTTGCACCCGCACAAGACGCCTGCCAAAACGATAAGTGTCAATACCTTGTTCATAACTCTCTAACTTCTAACAGCCCGTAGGGCGGTCTGACATATGACAGTGTAGCGGTCTGATTATAACTTGCTTCTCAATTCGCGTGTTTCGGCTTTGTTGGTAGCCATACCCTCGTAGGTGAAGCCGTACATACGGGCGAAGCGGCTCATACTATATTCGCCGTCGTCTATCATCATCTGCGTGGGAGCCGCACCTTGGTACAAGAAAAACAGTTTCTTCCCACGGAACGTGTTTTCGCCTACATAGCCGTAGAAACGCTCCATGACCGTGCGCACCGAGGCGCAGATGTTGTGCCAATAGACGGGCGAACCGATGACCACGATGTTCGCCTCTTTCATCTTGGCGATGATTTCCTCTAATTGGTCGCCTGCAGTCTCCTGACCATAGAAATTGATGCGATAGTCAGTCAGATAGAGCGACTCGTAGGTGTGTCCATCCAATAAGATACGTGCCAACTCGGCAGTGTTACCGTCTTTGTTCTGGCTACCGTTGATGAATAGGATTTTTGTGTTTGCCATTGTTTCTGTTGTTTTTGTGGTCTTGCTGCATGCGCTATTGCTCACGAGAAGCAGCATAGCGGCACACAATACCCATACTTTGTGTTTGTGAAAAAAATCAGTTGTTTTCATTATTTGCAGGAATTAAGTTGATACGTTGCAGCCATTCGGTTACGTTGCTTTCGTTTACACGACTGCTCGTCAGTCCGCAACCGGTCAAGTGCTTGGCGGCGGGTGTTAGTTCGGCAATGCGTGCCAGTGTCTCGTCGCGGTAGGTGGAAGCGTAGGTGCAGAACGGTACCACGGTCTTGCCCGTAAAATCATAACTCTCGGCGAAGGTGCAGATAATCATCGGTGTTGTCCACCACCATACGGGGCAGCCGATAAACACGATGTCGTATTGCTCCCAGTCGGGCACTGTGCTTTTGATAGCGGGGCGTGCATCGGCTTCTTTCTCGGCACGTGCCACCTCGGTGGTCGGAGTGTACTCGGTGGGATAGGGTGTAACGGGTTCGATACGGAACAGGTCGGCTCCAGTGAGTGTAGCAATCTGCTGTGCCATACGTTGTGTGGTGCCGCCCCAACTGAAATAGGCTACCAGTATACGGGTGCTGTCGGTGGGCGTGGTGGGGTTGGCTACCACCTCCCCGCCGTCCAATACGGGGTCGTTGCCGTTGCAAGCCGCACATACGAGGGCGACTGCAACCATCAGAACGGATAAGACTTTCTTCATAATCTGTATTGTTTGATAGGTTTGTTTCGTTTTTATTTGCGGGTTGTTTCCACAACTGTCGTTTGTTTTCGTCTGCAAAATTACAACAAACTATCAACCTGCTATTTACGAAAAAAGCGGATATTCTCTACATTTTTTCCGATTCGTATTGTTGAGCGGGGAAAATGTATTGAGTATCCGTAAAAAGGATATGCGTCCGAATGATTTTGAGCGATAACGATAGGTTGGTTATAGGTTGCGCATCCCTTGCGTATCCCTTGCTATTTGACGAGAGGGTGAAAGGGGAAAGCGAGGGACGAGCGAGGGGAGTATTTTTGAGGGATCGGATATTTACTGTGGCGCATTTTCTTTTCTTTCATCGACCGTATCGGCTACACCAAGGTGGAGGGAATGATTGATGTCAGTCTCCTCGAACACACCGTCCGCGAGTGCCTCAAAGAGACCGCTCCCCGTATCTGCGCTATCTTCGCCCCCGTGAAACTGGCTATCACCAACTATGAGGGCAACGGCGAGACCATCACTGCGGAGAACATCGACGGGCATCCCGAACTCGGTACGCGCGAGATGCAGTTCGCCCGCGAACTCTATATCGAGCGTGGCGACTTCCTCGAGCAGGCGGACAAGAACTTCTTCCGTCTCAGCCCGGGCGGGCGTGAGGTGCGTCTCAAGTCGGCGTATATCATCCAAGCCACGGGCTGCGACAAGGACGCCAATGGCAATATCACCACCGTCTATGCCACCTACGACCCCGCTTCCAAGTCGGGCACCGAGGGCGGCAATCGTAAGACCAAGGCCACTATCAACTGGGTGGAGTGCAACTCGTGCCTTGATGCCGAAACACGCCTCTACGACCGCCTGTTTGCCGTGGAGAACCCGTCCATATACCACTGCCATTATTTGAGCATCATTGCCTAACAACATTTTTGCAAGTGGCGCAAGTCCTCTATCTGGTCGGGAATCATCACCTCGTGGTTTGAAACCTGTAATCCAAACTATTACCAAGGGCTTGCCCTTATCAAAACTAAAATTGGTAGAAGGATATAATTTACCTAAGTAAGTTTCAAAATCTTTGCGTTTATTGTCGGGAATTATGCAAATAGGCAAATCATTTGCACCTATAGTCGCACAGTCATACGAAAGTACTCGTGTAAATAATTTGCTAAAAGTCGGTGTGGTTACAACCTTACCTGCTATTTTCTTTTTCCAAATGATACTTCGGGTATTCTTTTGCAACCATATTGCGCTATCTTTTGAGTTAAGCAAATTATCCCATTCTACACCGCATAAAGTATCTACACTGCGTCTGTCATCTGCCAATAATTTAACCATACTAATCGCTTTTCCCGTCAGAGCCTCTGTAAGTTCAGAATAATCTGTACCGTTTATAAGTGCTTTGATGATTTGTAAGCATTCATCCAAACCAAATACATTGCTGTATTTCTTGTATAGAGAATCTGTGATTGACGGGTGAGCCATATATTCCGGCAAACAGAAACTTTGTAACCGCTTACTCAACATTAGATAAGAAAACGGTACAACCGGATTCGGAAAACGTGGGGCTTTTTTCTGTCGGTTATCATCTAATTCCACACCCCCAATCTCTGCCATATACAGGTATGGAACATTCGCTAGTGCACTTGCGTATGCACGTCCGTTTCTTTGCCAAGCATTATTGCCGGCAGGTAAGGCAGAACAGTATTCCAATGCAAAGATAATTGTTTCATGGTCATCTGTAATTTCTGTAATATAAGAATCCGCCCCCTCGCGTAATATACCTCCATTCTTTGCTAACGCTTCAGAAATATCAACACCCCACCGACCATGTCCGGAAAGTAAATCCACTTGTATTGAACCTAACATATACATCGGCATATAAGTAGGGGATGTTTCTATGTATTTGGGAATAACATTCAAAGATTTAGAAAGTAATGACAAAGAACGCTCACATTCTATGATGTTGTCGCCATGAATACGCAAATGTCTTGTTGCCATAAATATTGGATATTAAGATTACTACAAAAAAATAACCGAATAGTACAAACTATCCGGTCTAAAAAGCATAGGCAAGCGAAGCAATGACGAAGCCGGCAAACTTAATGACAACACCCCATCTACCCATGCAAAAACACGGATAGCAGGGACATATATCTTGTTGTCACTATAAGTTTTGCCGACTCGTCATTAAGATATATGCCTATGCGCTATATACTTTTATCAGGGTTTTGACTAAAAACCTTTTACAACTGCAAAGATACTGCTTTTTTCTTAAATACGAAAAATATGCAGAAATCTTTGCTTTGGAATTTGCAATTACCTACATTCGAACAAGTTCGTAGCGGTGTATTGAAAAGAAGGACTGTCTGAAAAAGGGATTACGATTGACCGCATAGACGAGTTATTCAAATTCTATGGCATAACAGATAAATAACACCACTATCTGCAGGGGCTTCTGCGGAGGCAAGTCCGTTTATTTGCCTCCTTTGCACAATTGGATAAGGTAATAGGTAAAATCGTCCATATTTACCGCAAAAATACCGATTGAAACACCGCAAAAATGCCGATTGATTTGTGTAATCCGCTTGTTATTAGAATCTTTGTGGTACATTAAATAATTGAGATTATGAAGTACTTTGAGCGAGTAGCAGATAGTATGTTGCAAGAGCGATTGGAGGCATTCAGTGCGGTATTGATTGAGGAACCCAAGTGGACGGGAAAGACCAGCACCGGCGAACCGATGTACGCGCCCCGATGGTGTGCATATCATTCCGCTGGCGGCTTTGAAACTATAATCGGAAACTATACGTGAATTAACAAACTAATTCATAAGAAATTATCTATTATCGGTATTTTAATGGCTCTTTAATGGCAATTAATGGAGAAAAAATTAACGTCTAATTAACGGCAATTAACGGAGAACTCTGCCTCGGATATACGTTATTGCATAAAATCCACTTTGTGTGTCAGGAAATCCCACAGATTCAGATATAGTATTCCGTTATCGTTACGGTAAGTAGGTGTCAGTCCCGCTACGATGATCACTTTCTGAAAACCGTCTTTGATATGCAAAAGCGACTGCTGTTCCTGTTGGTCTTTTGCCGCATCGGGAATGGCGTACGCCGACTGAATATAATAACGCTCATAACCCTTGTTGCACACAAAATCAACCTCCAACACCTGTCGCATTGACTTCCCCGCTTCATTCTTGGTGTTCAACACCACCTGCCCGACATCCACAGAATAACCTCTTGCGCGCAATTCATTGTATATCAAGTTCTCCATGAGGTGCGTCTGCTCATTTTGGCGGAAATTGATACGCGCATTCCTCAGCCCCAAATCTTCAAAATAGTATTTGGCAGGCGTGTCAATATATTTGCGCCCCTTGATGTCATAGCGGACGGATTTCTCCAACAAAAAGGAGTCTTGCAACAAATCGATATAGCGTTTGATGGTCTCTGCCGTCAATGTGCTGTGTTTCACCGAGCGGAACGTATCTTCCAATTTCTTCGGGCTCACCAAACCACCCACCGAGGAGGACAGAATATCCACCAACTCCACAAGGTCGTCATCATTCATCACCTTGTACCGTTCTTTGATGTCGCGCAAATACGTTTCGCGCATCAGATTTTTGAGGTACAGTTCTTTCTGCTCGGTGGTGGGAAGTGCCGCAATATGTGGCAGCCCGCCATACAACATATATTCGCGCAATGCTTCGGGCTCTGTCTTGCCTGCAAAATATGGCAACATCTCGGCAAAACTGAGCGGGTGCACCCGTATCTCGTCACCGCGACCGCGAAACTCCGTAATCACATCGGTGGACAGCAGACGGGAATTGGAACCTGTTACATACAAGTCTGCATTGGGGACTTTGAGGTAACTGTTGAGCACATCCTCAAACTCGTCCACCATCTGTATCTCGTCTATCAGCACATAGTGCATTTGGTCGTCCGACAGACGATTGTCAATATACTCAAGCAAAGCATCAGGATTGCGCAGTTTGCTGTTGCGGCGGTTTTCAAGGTCTATCATTATCAGGTGTGCATCATCCACACCTTGTTGCCTAAGGTAGTCTGCGAAGATGTGAAAAAGCAAGTATGATTTGCCGGCACGGCGAATGCCGGTAACCACTTTAATCATACCATTATGCATACGATTCTCCAGTTGCTGAAGATAAGTATCTCTTAAAAACTCCATTTGCGTCGATATTTTTGCGTATTTCTATATTATTCACGGCGCAAAGATACTATTCTTTCGGCAAATATGCAAATACTTGTTGATTTTCTAATCTTTTGCCGAAGTGCATTAATGGCTAAGTTATGTAGAATTATCTGTTATCGGTAAGATACTGCATGGGTATTCGTGGAGTCTTCATCTCACTATGCATTAACGGCAATTAGCGGAGAACGAAACTCCCTTCTGCTTGCAATCAAAGCGGATATTCTCTATATTTTCTTCATTCAATAATACGAATCGAAAAAAATATAGAGAACACCCGCTTTTTTCGTAAATGGCAGGTTGATAGATTGTTGTAATTTTGCAGGCGAAAACAAAACAAGAACAATGAACCATAAAATCGATAAGACAATGAAAAGAATTGAACCTTTGTTTTTCGCCCTGTTCCTATCCGTTATGAATATGGCGGCATACTCTGCCGACCGTTCACCGCTGGCGGACGGCAACTCAAGTGGCGCATATTTTGGCGGCAGGAAAGTGCTGATAGCCTATTTCTCTTGGGGCGGCACCACACAGCGTATGGCGCAGGAGATACAGCGCATCACCGAGGGCGACCTCTTCCGTATCGAACCCGTTACGCCCTATCCCACCAACTACACCGAGTGCACACAAGTGGCTCTGCGCGAACGGGACAACGACGAACGCCCCGCCATACAGAACAATGTGGAGAATTTCGACGACTATGACATCATCTTTATCGGCTGCCCCGTATGGTGGCATACTGCCCCGATGATTATCTCCACTTTTGCCGAGACCTACGATTTCACAGGCAAGACCATAGTGCCGTTCTGCACCTACGCTTCCACCTACCGCGACGAGACACTGCAAAAGATAGTGGACCTTACCCCCGCAGCCGATGTACTGTCCAATAACAAATGCAATTTTGTGCAAAGTTAGTGAAAATAATTGAA
>ERZ808259.255-NODE-255-length-28378-cov-4.217774_pt1 | contig 28378 bp, 28 predicted proteins | sample MGYA00521279_ERZ808259 | MGnify/ENA primary metagenome ERZ808259 (study PRJEB31516, sample SAMN03275586) | gut metagenome | biome: mammalia-associated habitat; material: feces | host: Papio cynocephalus | place: Kenya | collected 2012-07-27 ... | reverse complement strand
GATTCTCTTTCCGAAAGAGAACCGCCCCTGCGCGACCCCAAGAGAACGCAAGGGGAACCCTTTCGACGGGGTTCCCCTTGACCCCTCCGCGACGACCAAAGAGGGGCTGCCCCCCTCTTTGGATACTCCCCGCATTCAGTCGGGGAGCTTATTGTACTTTTTCAGCAGGTCTTCGATCGCAATATCCAATAGCCGCGATTTCGGAATGCGTGTTTCCTTTGCGAGCTCTTGAAACGGTCCGACAAGCTCGTTGGAAAGGGAGGACGTAAATCGTGTGCGATTGACCAGTAGAGGCTCAGCCACAATAACACCACCTTATGCAATATAGTGTATATTATAATCCATAATTTGTGAAAAACAACTGATTGCAAATAGTGCAATAATAGTGTATATTATGTGTTGAGGTGATGCAAATGCAGTCAATTTTGAACGCGCTGTACGAATGCGGGTATGAGAACGATTTGCAGCGGTTTTTGTCTGCCGACGAGGCAAGCAACTATCGGACGGCCTGTGAGAGTCGTATTCACGGGATGGAAAGGCTACGAGAACGTCTGAACGACGAGGACAAAAAGAAATTTGACCGTTTTTTTGACAATGAAATGGAGGCCGCGGGGCTTGATATGGAGTGTGCGTTTCGTTATGGTCTTGCCATCGGCTTGAAGCTGAGCGGACTGTCGGCGCTGCTGCCATAACGCATCCCCGTGACCCCGCCGCAGAGCGGCAGCGGCCGCAAGGAGCAGACCGAATCGAAAGCCGCAGCAAGCATTGCAGGCAGTTCTTTGCGCAGCGCGTGCAGTGATTTTATAGAAAAGCTTCCAATGGCAGGTCAAGGACGCAGTCCTTGCGCTCTCTTGGGGTTTCAAAGGGGGTATTCTCTACGGCAGAGAATACCCCCTTTGTTATGTTCTCTTCACCGATGGCTGTGCTGCGCCTTGACGCGCGCGACACGCTGGGTATACTCCTCGCGGTCGAGGATACCGGCGTCGTAGAGGACCTTCAGGCTCTCGAGACGGCCCTCGCAGCTGTCGACGCCGGCGGCATGGACGCGCAGGGAGTCTGCCTGCTGGCGGCGGGCCTCCGCCCAGCGCTTCTCGCTGTGATGGCGTTCGGCGGCGTTGCGGCGCGCCTGCTCCGCTTCGATATCGCGCCCGCTCGGGCGGCGCGGACTCTTTTTGAGGGCATTGACAGCGCTGTTGAGCTTGTCGGACACCTCACCGCCGGCGGCAGGCTGACGGAGCCTTTCCGCCCATTCCTCCGCGGTGGGGCCGACGTTCTGGGTGCGCTTCTTTCTGCCCTCCCCTTCATTCTTTGCGGCGAGCTTGCCAAAGCATATGACAGCGGCAATGATGAGAAACAAAAGATCCATGAATTTCCCTCCTTACAGGTCGCTTAGAATGTCGCGGCGCTTGGCCTCGTACTCCTCCTCGGTGATGAGACCGCGGTCGTAGAGGCTGCGCAGCTCGGTCAGGCGCGCTTCCGCATCGGAGCGCGGGGCGGCGCGGCGGTCGTCCGGCTCGTCGTCCGTGATCTCGTAGCCGCCCATTCTGACCTTGCCCGCGGCGATCAGAAAATTATAAACGCCCATGCCGAAGGTCAGCAGGCACCAGAGGGCCTTGAAGCCTGTAAAGACCGGGTCGAAGCCCGACGGAAGGGCAAACAGACCGAAGCAGCCCATTGCAAAGCAGACGATGCCGCCGAAAATACTCTCGCCCTTTGTGGGCTTACGGGTGATGCGCCGTCTTCTCATATCATATCTCCCTTTCTGTGTTTCGTGGTTTTATTGCAGCTTTTCTTTTCGCTCGTCATACTCCTCGCGGCTCAGAATGCCCGCGTCATAGAGACGGCGGAGGTTGGCCAAACGGCCCTCCCGGTCGTTGGGGTCGACAGAGGGCGAAGCTTCCGCAGCACCGCAGGGCGACTCCTCTGCTGAGACCGGGCCGCTGTCCTCTGAAACGGGTATGGGATTTTGCGGTTTCATCGCCGCGGCGCGAAGCAGACAGGTAGCGGCAGCGACGGCGAGGACAAACGCGCCAACAAGTTTCTGATTGCGCGTCTTCTCTGCCTGACGGGCAGCATCCTCGGCGGCGCTCTCCATGAGGGATCGCAGCTCCGGGTCGTCCGCGAACATCTCGCTCAGATCAAGGACGACATCGCCATCCGACGCGGTCGGCTTCTCCGGTCCCGCTGAAAGAAATATCACGATGGCAATGGCAAGGAGAACGGCCCCCAGAAAAAGCATCCCCCTGCGGGTGGCCAGCATATGGAAAATTTCCGCGCTACGCTCGCGCTTGCGGCGCCGGTTTTCCTCAAAGAGGCCGAGAATATCGTTCAAAGCTCCCATGCCGCGTCCTCTCTTTCTGTGTTCTATCCACAGTATCGCAGAAAATCGGAGAAAAGTCCAGTATATTAAAGTTGCGCCGGAGCATTCCGACGCAACTTTGCTTTTACATGGGGCTTATTCGTCTGCGTTTTCCACAGGGGTGGGGACTTCCGCCGTCTCCGGCGCGGGCGCGTCCTCATGCTCGGCGAGGGCCATGGAGATGACCTGATCGCCCTCCTCCTTGAAGCGCATGACGATGACGCCCTGCGTAGCGCGGCCCGTGGTGCGGATGTCCGCGACGGGGGTGCGGATGAGGATGCCGGCACGGGTGACGAGGAGCAGGTCCTCGCTGCCGTCCACGACCTTGACGCCCACGACGCCGCCGGTCTTCTCGGTGACAGAATAATTCTTGATACCGAGGCCGCCGCGGTTGGTGATGCGGTACTCCTCGACCGGCGTCTTCTTGCCGAAGCCGTTCTCGGTGATGGAAAGGACCTGCTTGCCCGCCTGTGCGCGGGCGGCGCCGACGACGTAGTCGCCCTCGCGCAGACGGATGCCGCGCACACCGACGGCGGTGCGGCCCATGGCGCGGACGTCGGTCTCGTCAAAGACGCAGGCCATGCCGTCGTGCGTGGCGATGAGGATGCGCTGGCTGCCGTCCGTCTCGCGGACCGCCACCAGCTCGTCGCCCTCGTCAAGGCTCAGGGCGCGGATGCCGTTGCTGCGCAGGTTCTTGAGCGTTTCAACGGGCAGGCGCTTGACCGTGCCGTTGCGCGTGACCATGGTGAGGTAGAGCTTTTCGTCGCCCTTTTCGCGGAAGTGGAGCATGGCCTGCACGCGCTCGCCGGTCTCGACCTGGATGATGTTGACGATGTTCGTGCCCTTGGCGGCCTTGCCGCTCTCGGGAATTTGATAGCCCTTCTTGCGGTAGACCTTGCCGGTATCGGTGAAGAAGAGGATATAGTCGTGCGTGGAGGCGGTGAACACGTCCACGACGGTGTCCTCCTCGCGGGTGGTGATGCCCTTTTTGCCCATGCCGCCCTTGCCCTGCGCGGCATACTCGCTCACGCCGGTGCGCTTGATGTAGCCGTTCTGCGTAAGGGTAAAGACGCACTGCTCCTCCTCGATGAGGTCCTCAATATCGATCTCGTCCTCGACGTCCTGGATCTCAGTCTTGCGCTCGTCGCCGTACTTGTCGCGGATCTCGATCAGCTCGTCCTTGAGAACGCCCTTGAGCATTGCTTCGTTGGAGAGCAGCTCGACGAAGTAGGCGATCTTCTTCTCCAGCTCGTCGTACTCGTTCTGGAGCTTTTCGCGGTCGAGGCCCTGCAGGCGCTTGAGCTGCATATCGAGGATGGCCTGCGCCTGAATGTCGGACAGGTCGAAGCGCGCCATAAGCTTTTCCTTGGCGTCGTCGTAGCTGGTGCGGATGATGTGGATGACCTCGTCGATGTTGTCCTGCGCGATGAGGAGACCCTGCAGCAGATGCTCGCGCTCACGGGCCTTCTTGAGGTCGTACTGCGTGCGGCGGGTGATGACCTGCTCCTGATAGGTGAGGTACTCGTCGAGGATGTGGCGCAGGGAGAGAATTTTCGGCTGCTTCTGGTTGTTGACCAGCGCGAGCATATTGATGGCAAAGCTGGTCTGGAGCTGTGTCTGCGTGAACAGGCGGTTCAAAACGACCTGCGGGTTCGCGTCGCGCTTGAGCTCGATGACGATGCGCATACCGGTACGGTCGGTCTCATCGCGGATGTCGGAGATGCCCTCCAGCTTCTTGTCATTGACCTGATCGGCCATGCTCTTGATGAGCATACGCTTGTTGACCTGATAGGGCAGCTCCGTGACGATGATGCGCACGCGGTCCTTGCCGAAGTCTTCAAACTCCGTGCGGGCGCGGAGCACGATCTTGCCGCGTCCGGTGGCATAGGCGGCGCGGATGCCCGCGCGCCCCATGATGATGCCCTTCGTCGGGAAATCGGGGCCCGTGACGTGCTGCATGAGGTCCGAAAGCGTAGCCTCGGGATCGTCGAGCACGCAGATGCAGGCGTTGATGACCTCGGTGAGGTTGTGGGGCGGGATATTGGTCGCCATACCGACGGCGATGCCCGAAGAGCCGTTGACGAGCAGGTTCGGGAAGCGGCTGGGGAGCACGCGCGGCTCCTTGCGGGATTCGTCGAAGTTTGGGTCCCAATCGACGGTGTCCTTATCAATGTCGCGCAGCATCTCGTTGGCGAGCTTGGACATACGAGCCTCGGTGTAACGGTAGGCTGCCGGGGGGTCGCCATCGACCGAGCCGAAGTTGCCGTGGCCGTCGACGAGCATATAGCGCATGGAGAAGTCCTGCGCGAGACGGACGAGGGCGTCGTAGACCGACGCGTCGCCGTGGGGGTGATAGCGTCCGAGCACGTCGCCGACGCAGGTGGCGGATTTTTTGAAGGGCTTGTCGCTTGTCAGACCGTCCTCATACATGGCGTAGAGGATGCGGCGGTGGACGGGCTTGAGACCGTCGCGCACGTCGGGCAGAGCGCGGCCTACGATGACGGACATGGCGTACTCGATGTAGGAGGACGTCATTTCATGCACGAGCTCGCTCGTGACGATCCTCTGCTCGGGGAAGCGAATGTCCTCGGGCTTGTAATCTGCGTTTTTGTGAGCCATTTTGAAGGTGTCCTCCTTTCTCAGAAGTCAAGATTGACAGCGTACTGCGCGTTCTTCTCGATGAACTCCTTGCGCGGCTCGACCTTTTCGCCCATGAGGACGGTGAAGGTCTCGTCGGCAAGGATGGCGTCCTCGAGCGTAATGCGGCGCAGGGTGCGCTTTTCGGGGTCCATGGTGGTCTCCCACAGCTCATGGGCGTCCATCTCGCCGAGGCCCTTGAAGCGGGAAATATCGACCTTGGCGTTCGGATTGTCGCCGCGCAGCTCGGCGGAGTATTTGTCGCGCTCCTCCTCCGAGAAGGCGAGGCGCGTCGTCTTGCCGCGCACGAGCTTAAAGAGCGGCGGCACGGCGGCGTAGACGTAGCCGTTTTCGATAAGAGGACGCATATAGCGGAAGAAGAAGGTCAGCAGAAGGGTTCGGATGTGGGAGCCGTCCACATCGGCATCCGCCATGATGATGACCTTGTGGTAGCGGAGCTTGTTGACGTCGAAATCCTCGCCCAGTCCCGCGCCGAGCGCGACGATGACGGGCTGGAGTTTGTCGTTGCCGTAAATTTTATCGGCGCGGACCTTTTCGACGTTGAGCATCTTGCCCCAGAGGGGCAGGATCGCCTGGAAGCGAGAGTCACGGCCCTGCGTGGCGGAGCCGCCCGCGCTGTCGCCCTCGACGATGTAAATTTCGGTCAGCTCGGGGTTATTCTCGTTGCAGTCGCGCAGCTTATCCGGCATCGCCGCGCCGCCGAGGGCGCTCTTGCGGCGGATGGATTCGCGCGCCTTGCGCGCGGCCTCGCGCGCGCGGTTGGCCATCATCGCCTTATCTAAAATAGTGCGGGCGACGACGGGGTTCTCATCGAGGAACTGCATGAGCTTATCCGAAACAATGGCGTCCACGAGGGTACGCATGGAGGCGTTGCCGAGCTTGGCCTTGGTCTGACCCTCGAACTGCGCGTCGGTGAGCTTAACGGAAATGACAGCGGTGAGACCCTCGCGGCAGTCCTCGCCGGAGACCTTGTCACCCTCCTTGATCAGTCCAACCTTGAGACCGTAGGCGTTGAGCACGCGCGTGAGCGCGGCCTTGAAGCCGGTCTCGTGCATACCGCCCTCGGGGGTGTGGACGTTGTTGGCAAAGGAGAGGATGTTTTCCTGATAGCCGTCGTTATATTGCAGGGCGACCTCGGCGTAGGAATCGCCCTTGGTGCCGCTCATGTAAATGACGCCGGAGTGCAGCGCGTCCTTGGACTTATTGAGGAAGGTGACGAACTCGCGAATGCCGCCCTCGTAGCACATCTCGTCGCTCTGCTCCTGCCCCTCGCGCCGGTCGATGGTGCGGATGCGCAGACCCGCGTTGAGGAAGGCCTCCTCGCGCATACGGGTATGAAGGGTATCGTAGGAGTAAACCGTATCCTCGAACATTTCGGGGTCGGGCTTGAAGGTGACGGTGGTGCCGGTATGGTCGGTGGCGCCGACGACGGTCATCTCCTGCGTGATGTGGCCGCGGGAAAATTTCATCTCGTGGATCTTGCCGTCCTTATGCACCTGCACGGTCAGCCATTCGGACAGCGCGTTGACAACGCTCGCGCCGACGCCGTGCAGACCGCCGGAGACCTTGTAGCCCCCGCCGCCGAACTTGCCGCCCGCGTGCAGGACGGTAAAGACGACCTCGAGCGCGGGACGTCCGGTCTGGGCCTGAATGTCCACGGGGATGCCGCGGCCGTTATCGACGACGGTGATGGTGTTGTCGGGGTTGATCTGCACGGTGATGTCCGTGCAGTAGCCCGCGAGGGCTTCGTCGATGGAGTTATCGACGATCTCATAGACGAGGTGGTGCAGGCCGCTCGTGGAGGTCGAGCCGATATACATACCCGGGCGCTTGCGCACCGCTTCCAGTCCCTCAAGGACCTGAATCTCCGAGGCGTTGTAATCGTTGTTGGCGTCGACCGCCGTGGACTGCAGAAGTTCGTTGTCTGCCATGGGGTTCTCCTTTCGGTACAGGGTACGAAGAACCGGGCCGGAACGGCTTCCGACGCGTTTCTTCGCACCTTGCTTGATATTCGGTAAGCTGCTTATTCAACGAGTCTCCGGCTTTCCGCACGGCTTTTGAGCGTGGCGGTGCTGAGCTCGGAGAGATAGACGATCTGGGGGTGATAGGGGTGATCGCAGACGAGGAAGGATTTGGGGAGGTCGTCGCAGACCTCGAGCACCGTGCCCTCCTGCTGCGCGCGGTCCAGAAAGGCGCGGGTGAGCTTGGACTGCGAGGTGATCTCAAGATCAAAGATGCCGATGATGCGCCGCTCGGCAAGCATCTGATTGCGGCCGATGTGCAGGTACATTTCAGACCACCCTTCCGTTTTCGACGTGGAGGACCTTGCCGCCGAGCATGGATTCCAGCCGGTCCTCCTCGCAGCAGGTGATGAAGACCTGGCCGCCGGAGATGCGGTTCAAGACAAATTCCTGCCGGCGGGGATCCAGCTCGGAGAGCACATCGTCGAGCAGAAGGACGGGCGAAAAGCCGGTCAGCTCGCGGAAAATGTCGCGCTCGGCGAGCTTGAGGGAGAGCGCCGCGGTGCGGGTCTGGCCCTGCGAGGAAAAGGCGCGGGCGTCTGCGCCGCCGATGGCGACCTCGATATCGTCCTTATGCGGGCCGGAGAGGCACAGACGCGAGGCAAGCTCGGCATGATAGTGGTCGCGCTGGTGCGCCATGAGCTGCTCAAGGACCGTCTCCTGCGGCGCCATCGGGTCGGCGACGGTGCCGACGGTCCTGTACGCGAGCGTCAGTTCCTCCCGCCCGCCGGAGCATTCGCGGTGGGCGCTCGCGGCATAGTCCGCGAGGAGCTTACAGAAGCGGGCGCGGTAATAGATGAGCACCGCGCCGCACTGTGCCATGCGGAGGTTGAAGTCGGGGAGCGCGTCGAGCAGCGAGGGGTGCTCCTCCGCGTCACGCAGGATGCGCGTCTTGTGGTCGTAGAGGCGGTTATATTCGCTCAGCGCCGCGTCGTAGCGCGGGCGGAGCTGAGAGAGCGAGAGGTCCATGAAGCGCCGCCTTGCCGCGGCGCCGTCGCGGATGAGCAGGAGATCGTCGGGGCAGAAATAGACGGTATTCAGCACGCCCGAAAGGTCGCCCGCGCGCTTGCAGGGGACCTGATTGACGCTCATTTTCCGGCGCTTGCCGCGGGATAGCTCGATCTCCACCGTAAAGTCGCGTCCGCGGGAAAAGACGCTGCCGGTGAGCCTTGCCGCGTCGGCATCAAAGGAGATCATCTCCTTTTCCGTGCGGGCGCGGGGCGACTTGGCGCAGGAGAGGTAGACGGCAGCCTCAAGCAGATTCGTCTTGCCCTGCGCGTTCTCGCCGACGATGACGTTGACCGAGGGATCGAAGGTCACGCTCTCGTGCGCGTAGTTGCGGAAATGCTCCAGCGTGATGGCGTCAAGTCGCATATTTAACGGTGAGCTCCCGGCCGGCGAAGGAAACCACGTCGCCCGGGCGGAGCTTTTTGCCGCGCATGGTGCAGACCTCGCCGTTGACAGTGACCTCTTCATTCAGAATGCGTAGCTTGGCCTCGCCGCCGGTGGAGACGAGATCCGCAAGCTTCATCAGGTCCTGCAGCTTGATGTACTCGGTGGTGATGGGTAGAACGGTCATAGGGAGACCTCTTTTCTTTTATTGTGCCTTGAGGCGGACGGGAAGGACCATATAGAGGAAGCTCTCTTCGCCGTCGGTCGGGACGAGGATGGCGGGAGAAATGCCGGTGTTCAGCTCGAGCTTGAGTTCTTCGGCGGGAGCGTAGCGCAGCGCGTCCATAAGATAGCGGTTGTTGAAGCCGATCTCGAGACCCTGCCCGTCGCCGTCGATGCGGCAGACATCCTTGGCATCGCCGTTGGCGGTCTTGGCGGAGAGGAGCACACGATTCTGCTCGAAGATGCAGCGCACGGGGCTCTTGAGCTTTTCGGAGATGACGACGCTCACGCGGTCGAGACTTTCAAGCATCGCCTTGGTCTCCACAGTGACGGAAATGGGATTGCGGCGCGGAATGGCGTTTTTGTAGTCGAGAAATTCGCCCTCGAGACGGCGGCAGATCAGCTCAGTCTCGCCCATTTCAAAGAGAATGTGGCGCTGGCCGAGGGTGATGGTCGCGAAAGCGTCAATGTCCTCGCAGATCTTCTCGACCTCGTTGAGCGCGGCGCCGGGCGCGACGAAGGAGAATGCGCCGCCCTCGATCCGCTCGAGCGGCTCACGGCGCAGAGCCAGACGGAAACCGTCGACAGCGACGACGGTCAGGCCGTTGTCGCCGATCTCGAAGAGCTCGCCCATGTGAACGGGACGGGCCTCGTTCGTGGAGACGGCGAAGGAGGTCTGCTGGATCATGGAGCGCAGCGTCTTTTCCGGCAGGGAAACGGAATACTTCTCCTCGACCTCCGGCAGCTCCGGAAAGTCGGCGGCGGAGAGGGCGAGAATGTCGAAGTCGGCATCGCCGCAGGAGAGATGGACCATGAGCTTTTCATCGGACGAGAAGGTTATCATATCGTCGGGCATACGACGGATGATGTCGCCGAACAACCGTGCGGAGAGAACCAGCTCGCCGCCCTCCTGCTCGTCGACGGAAAAACGGGTGCGGATGCCGGTCTGCATGTTGTAGCCGGAGACGGTGAGCACGCCGTCGCCGCACTGGAGCAAGAGACCTTCGAGCGCGGGAATGGAGCTTTTCGCGGCGACCGCGCGGGAGGTGGTATTGACGGCGTTTTGAAGAAGGAGCTTCTCGCAGGAAAATTTCATAATGCGATCCCTTTCTTGAAAAAAAGAATAGAATATTTCGTCGTTATCGTAGTAGAGGAGGAGAATTGTGGAAAAGGGGAGGGAGGAGTAGAAAAATAAGGGTTTTCGGCTGTGAAAAACGGTGGGGAAAGAAAATGGAAAGAATCGGTCTTTGTGGAAAGAGAAGGTTATCCACAGAAGGCGCAGCCGGCAAAGTGTTAACTCAGGGGAAAAATTCATTTTTTGGAGTTGATGTTGATGGTGATGTCCTTGATGGTCTGCGCGAAGCCCGGGTCGTTCTGGAGCTTTGTTTCAACCTGCTCGAGCGCGTGGAGGACGGTGGTGTGGTCGCGTCCGCCGAACTCGCGGCCGATGTCGGGCGTGGAGAGGTTCGTCATGCGGCGGACGAGGTACATGGCGGCCTGACGGGCGGTGACGGCCTCGCGGCTGCGGGAGGGTCCCTTGACCACCGCTTCGTCGATGCCGAAAAAGCGCGAGACCTCGTCGATGATGGAGGCGGCGGTTGGAATGTACTCGTTGGATTTGCGGAGCATATCGCGCACGGCGCGGTTGGCGCTCTCCTCGTCCATCTCCTTGCCGATCAGGTCGCGGTAGGCGAGGATCTTGTTCATCGCGCCCTCCAGCTGGCGGACGTTGCTGGAGACGTTCTCGGCGATGTACTTGGCAATGTCGTCGTCGATGACGCTGCCCCACTGGGCGGCTTTATTTTTGACGATGGCAAGGCGCGTTTCAAAATCGGGCGGCTGCACGTCGACGAGCAGGCCCCACTCGAAGCGGGTCTGCAGACGGTCGTCGAGCAGCTGCATCTCCTTGGGCGAGCGGTCGGAGGTGAGGACGATCTGGCGCTTGGACTCGTAGAGGGTGTTGAAGGTATGGAAGAACTCCTCCTGCGTCTGCTTGCGGCCGGCGATGAACTGCACGTCGTCCATCAGCAGGAGGTCCGCGTCGCGGTATTTGCTGCGGAACTCGACGTTTTTGCCGGTGCGGATGGCCTCGACCAGCTCGTTGGTAAAATCGTCGCCCTTGATGTAGACGATCTTGGCGTTGGGCGTTTTGGTGCGGATCTCGTGCGCGATGGCGTAGATCAGGTGCGTCTTGCCGAGGCCGGAGTCGCCGTAGATAAAAAGTGGGTTGTAGTGCTCCGCCGGCGCGTCCGCGACCGCGCGGGCCGCGGCGTAGGCGAGCTTGTTGCTGTCGCCCACGACGAAGGTATCAAAGGTAAATTCGCCGGACTCCAAAAGAGACGTCGGCTTTTTGGGCTTCTCCTGCCCGAAGGCGTCGCGCTCGGCGGCGGAGAGGAGCTTCACGTCAAAATCGGCGGAGAAGATCTCCTTCAATGCCGCCTTGAGGTTCGGCAGGAAGAGGGATTCGATCGTCCCGCGCTTGAAGTCGTTGGGACAGCAGAGGTAAAAGGTCATATCGCGGATGGCGACCGCCTCCACCTCGTCGAACCAGGTGGAGATGGCCGTTTCGGCCAAACCGCCGGCGCGCAGGCGCTCGAGCACGACCTGCCAGACGTCAGCTACAGAGTTCAAAGAAAACGCTCCTTTCGTGGGCGGGAATGAAGGCGCGGCACAGTGTAGCACAGCGCATAATATCACCTCTTTATTATACCAGAGACGAAGGAAAAAAGCAACTGCATTTTATATTTAGATAAGGTAAGATAAGCCGCGAAGCGGGCAGTTTGCGGTCGGAAAAGCGGGAGACCACAAGATTTTGTGGCTTGACAGGGTGGGCCGCATCTTATATAATATCCTCTGCGTTGCGTTGACCGCGGCGCAGAAAAATAGCTACTGCGGGGACGGGAGACCGCCGCCGTCGAGTAAGAGCGGCCGCTGGCCGCCGGCAAATTTTTTCAGGAGGTGTAACGCAATGGCTACTTCTCGTACCTATCAGCCCAAGAAGCTTCAGCGCTCCAAGGAACACGGCTTCCGCAAGAGAATGGCTACCGCCAACGGCCGCAAGGTCCTGGCCCGCCGCCGCGCAAGAGGCCGCGCCCGTCTGACCCATTGAGGGAGCCAAAGGCGCATCGCATATAGATAGACCGAGGGACGGACGATGGGAAAAATCGCCGTCCCTTAGAGGCTATCGTCCAAAAACGCCGGAATGGCGGAAAAGGACGGATGCAGGAGAGAAGCAATGAAGCGAACGACGACCGTTAAGGAGAATTATGAGTTCCGCCGGATCTACGCCAAGGGGCGGTCCGGCGTTTCGCCGTACCTTGTGGTCTACGTCCGCCCGAACCGGCGGGGGCATAACCGCCTCGGCGTGACGGTGAGCACAAAGCTCGGACACGCCGTGGTGCGCAACCGCGTCCGCCGCCGTCTGCGGGAAATTTTCCGGCTCAATCAAGGCGGGCTCGCGCAGGGGTATGATATGATCCTCGTCGCGCGCACGCGCGCGGTGGGGGCGGAATACCGTGAGCTCGAGCGCGCGTTTTTGAACGTGTGCGGAAAGCTCGGACTGCGGGAGAAGAAGCCGTGAAGCGATTTCTTCTCGCGCTCGTGCGCTTTTATCGGAAAAGCATCTCTCCCCTGCGTCCCCCCTGCTGCCGCTTCATCCCCACCTGCTCGCAGTACGCGCTCGAGGCCATCGAGAAGTACGGCGCGCTCAAGGGGGGCTGGCTGGCGTTCAAAAGAATTATGCGGTGCCATCCGTTCTATCGGGGCGGAAAGATCTACGACCCCGTTCCCTGAGTGGGAACACCAAAAAACACGGAGGACACAAAAATGTTTGCAACGATCGGATACTATATCTGTATCCCATTCGCATGGCTGCTCCGCGCGCTCTATGAGCTGACAAGCTCTTACGGCTGGGCGCTGGTGCTCTTTACCGTGGTCATCAAGCTGATCATGCTGCCCTTCCAGATGAAATCGAAGAAGAGCATGATGCGCATGAGCCGCTTCCAGCCCATGATCAAAGAGATCCAGACCCGCTATAAGAACAATCAGGTCAAGATGAACGAGGAGCTGCAGAGGCTCTACGCAGAGGAAGGCGTCAACCCCATGAGCGGCTGCCTGTGGAGCTTCCTGCCCTTCCCCATCCTCATTGCCCTGTATTCCATCATCCGTCAGCCCATCACGCGCTTCATGATGCTCACGACCACGGCCATGCAGGGCGTGATCGATGCGGTGAGAGAGGCGGGCTTTAATCTCGCCGCCATCGCCATGACGGCGAACGACGGCGCCGTGACCGTGAAGGACGGTCTGACGCAGCTGCAGCCCTACGGCCAGATCACGCTCGTGAAGGCCGCGCAGGAGCTGGGCGTCGCCCTGCCCGAGGGCTGGATCCACATGGACTTCAGCTTCCTTGGCATGGACCTCACCACGATCCCCAGTGACGTCATCGGTCAGATCGGGACCGGCGGCTGGGCCGTTATCGGCGTGCTGCTCATCCCCATCATTTCCGGCGCGCTGAGCTTCTGGCAGTCCAAGGTCTCCATGGCCGGCAACCCCTCGGCCGCGGACCCCAACGACCCCACCGCGCGCTCGAGCCGCATGATGATGTGGATGATGCCCATCATGTCCCTCTGGATCGGCTTTACCCTGCCCGCCTCCCTCGGCGTGTACTGGATCGCGAACAGCGTTCTGATGCTCGTGCAGGAGAAGACCCTCAACAAGTATTTCAAGAAGAGCATGGCCGCGGAGGACGAGGCGCGTGAGAAGGCCCGCATGGAGGACCGTCTCCGCCGCATGGAGGAGGCCCGCGTTGCCCAGCAGCAGCGCGAGGCCGAAAAGAAGAGCCTGAAGGAAAAGCAGAAGGCCGCGCAGGCCGCTAAGGCGGCCAAGGCCGAAAAGGCCAGGAAGGCCACCACCGAGAACGGCCGCATCGGAGACCGTCCGTACGCGAGAGGCCGTTCGTTCAACGCCGACCACTACGGCGAATAACGAAAAGGAGCTTGTCTTAGATGATCAAGTTTATTGATATGACGGGCAAGACCGAGGACGAGGCCATTCGCCGCGCACTCGCGCAGCTCGGCATGGAGCGCGACGACGTTTCCGTGGAGATCCTCGAGCGCGCGAAGTCCGGCTTCCTCGGCATCGGCGGTTCGCCCGCAACGGTCCGCGTCAGCTATGACGACGGCCAGCCGGAGCCGGTCAAGCCAGAACCCAAGAGCGCCGCGCCCAAGGCGGAGAAGAAGCCCGTCTACTGCGCCGAGGTGCTGCAGAAGGAAATGCGCGCCAAGGAAAAGCAGGAGCGGGAGGCCAGGCGCGGCGAGCGAAAAGCCGAGCCGAAGGCCGAGAAGGCTCCGCGCGAGCCGGCCGTGCTCGGCGAGGAGATCCGCGACGAGAAGAGCGAGCAGATCCGCACGTTCCTCTCCGGTCTGCTCGAGCACATGGACGCCAAGGCCGAGGTCAAGGTCTATGAGGTCGAGAAGAACCGCTACAAGGTCATTTTAGAGGGCGAAAAGCTCGGCGCGCTCATCGGCCGCCGCGGCGAAACGCTCGACGCCATTCAGCAGCTGACGAACTATTCCATCAACCGCGGCGGCGAGAGCAAGCGCGCCCGTGTGCAGATCGACGCCGAGAACTACCGCGAAAAGCGCGAGGAGAGCCTGGAACGTCTGGCGCAGAAGGTCGCGGGCAAGGTGGTCAAGTACCGCCGCAACGTGACGCTCGAGCCGATGAACGCCTACGAGCGCCATGTGATCCATACGGCGCTGCAGGACACGCAGTACATCACGACCTTCTCCATCGGCACGGAGCCGAACCGCCGCGTGGTGGTCTCCTACGACCGCACGAAGCAGTAAACCGCAGGAAAAAGAAAGATGCCATACGGCATCTTTCTTTTTTTCAGGGGCGAAGCTCTGCTATGATGGAGCGGAGAAAAGAAACGGGAGGATGATCCTCATGAAGCTGGTATCGTGGAACGTGAACGGCCTGCGGGCCTGTCTGAACAAGGGCTTTCTGGATTTTGTGGCGCTCGCGGACGCGGATGTGATCTGCTTGCAGGAAACAAAGCTGCAGCCGCATCAGGTGAGCTTCGAGCTGCCAGGCTATCGGATGTATTTCAACAGCGCGGACAAGGCCGGCTACTCCGGCACGGCGGTGCTCACGAGAAAGGAGCCGCTGAACGTCACCTACGATTTCGGCGACGACGAGCACCGGCACGAGGGGCGCGTCATCACGGCGGAGTACGAGGACTTCTACCTCGTGTGCTGCTATACGCCGAACGCGCAGGACGAGCTGCGACGTCTCCCCTATCGGATGCGGTGGGAGGACGATCTGCGGGAATACCTCTGCAGGCTGGATCAGACGAAGCCCGTGGTGTACTGCGGTGACCTGAACGTGGCGCACGAGGAGATCGACCTGAAGAACCCAAAGACGAACCACTTCAACCCCGGCTTTTCCGACGAGGAGCGCGGGAAAATGACCGAGCTGCTCTCGGCGGGCTTTGTGGATTCGTTCCGCGCGCTCTGGCCGGACCGCGCCGACGCCTATTCGTGGTGGAGCTACCGCGCGGCGTCTCGTGCGCGGAACGTGGGGTGGAGGATCGACTATTTCATCGTGTCCGAACGGCTGCGCGGGCGCATCAAAAAGGCGGAGATCTGGAGCGAGATCATGGGCAGCGACCACTGTCCCGTGATGCTGGAGCTGGAATGAACGGAAAAGGCGGACGCCCCACGGGCGTCCGCCTTTTGCGCTGCCGTCAAATTTTAGAGCAGAGCGAACATCTGTTTGAAAAAGTGCTTGTACTATGCGGCGGAATGTGGTACAATAATATACTTCAAAAACGACGCGGAGAGGGTGAGCGCATGAGCGTGCATGAGGGGCACCGACAGAGAAAGAAGGAGCAGTTCCGCGAGCATGGGCTGGACGCCTTTGCCGACCATGAGGCGCTGGAGCTGCTGCTCTATTACGCCATTCCGCGGCAGGACACGAACCCCATCGCGCACCGTCTGCTCGAACGCTTCGGCTCGCTCGAGGGCGTGTTTTCCGCGCCGGCCTACGAGCTGCAGAGGGTCGAGGGCGTGGGCGAGAACGCCGCGACGCTTATCCGGCTGCTCTTCCCGCTCTGCCGCCGCGTGCGCACGAGCGGCGGCAGGCATGAGGTCATTTTCAACACGCGCGAAAACATCGGCGCGTATTTCATCGAGCTGTTCCTCGGCGAGCGGCGGGAGGTCTTTTACGAGGCCTGTCTGGACGCGAAGGGCAAGCTGCTTGCCTGCTACCGATTGGCGGAGGGCGGCCCGGATCAGGTGACGATCAACATGCGCACCGTGGTGGAGAACGCGCTCAACGCCAACGCGAGCCTGGTGGTGCTGTCGCACAACCATCCGAGCGGCGTGGCGCTGCCGAGCAAGGAGGATAACCAGACGACCCTGCAGATCAAGCGGGCGCTCGCGGACATCGGCGTGCAGCTGGTGGACCATGTGATCGTCGCGGACGGGGACTTTGTGTGCCTGCGCGACAACGGACTTTTGGATTGAGGAGGCAGACCATGGAATTCAAGCTCCATGCGCCCTTTCAGGCGACCGGCGACCAGCCGGAGGCCATTGCCGCGCTCGCGCGCGGCGTCGAATTGGGACTGGACGAGCAGGTGCTGCTCGGTGTGACCGGCTCGGGCAAGACGTTCACAATGGCGAGCGTGATCGAAAGGGTCCAGCGTCCCACGCTGGTGCTGGCGCATAACAAGACGCTCGCCGCGCAGCTGTGCGCGGAGTTCAAGGAGTTTTTCCCCGAGAACGCGGTGGAATACTTTGTCAGTTACTACGACTACTATCAGCCCGAGGCGTATATCCCGCATACGGACACCTACATCGCCAAGGACGCCTCGACGAACGAGGAGATCGACCGCCTGCGCCTGAGCGCGACCTGCGCGCTGCTCGAGCGGCGGGACGTGATCGTGGTCTCGTCCGTGAGCTGCATCTACGGTCTCGGCGAGCCGGACGACTTCGCCAAGCTGATGATCTCGCTGCGCCCGGGACAGACGATGGAGCGCGACGAGCTGCTGCGCCGTCTGGTGGAGGACCGCTACGAGCGCAACGATGTGGCCTTTGAGCGCAACCGCTTCCGCGTGCGCGGCGACGCGGTGGACATCTATCCCGCCTACTGGCGCGACCGCGCGGTGCGCGTGGAGTTCTTCGGCGACGAGATCGACGCCATCCGCGAGTTCCAGCCCGTGACCGGCGTGGTGACGAAGACTTTGCAGCACACGGTCATTTATCCCGCGTCGCACTATGTGACGACGAAGGACAAGATGGAGCGCGCCATCGAGGAGATCGAGCGCGAGCTGGAGGTGCGCGAGAAATTCTTCACCGACAACGGGCAGGCGGTGGAGGCGCAGCGCATCCACCAGCGGACGAGGTACGACATCGAGATGATGCGCGAGCTGGGCTACTGCACGGGCATCGAGAACTATTCGCGCGTCATTTCCGCGCGGCCGGAGGGGTCCGCGCCCATGACGCTGCTCGACTACTTCCCCAAGGACTTTCTGCTCTTTGTGGACGAGAGCCATGTGACGCTGCCGCAGGTGCGGGCGATGTACAACGGCGACCGCGCGCGCAAGGACGCGCTGGTGCAGTACGGCTTCCGCCTGCCCTGCGCGTATGACAACCGTCCGCTCAAATTTGAGGAATTTGAGCGGCGCGTCCACCAGCGCATTTACGTCTCTGCGACGCCGGGCGACTATGAGCGCGAGCGCGCGGGGCAGATCGTGGAGCAGGTCATCCGCCCGACGGGTCTGCTCGATCCGCACGTGGAGGTGCGGCCCGTCACGGGACAGATCGACGACCTTGTGGGCGAGATCAACGCGCGCGCCGCGCGCAATGAGCGCGTGCTGGTGACGACGCTGACGAAGAAGATGGCGGAGGACCTGACGGAATATCTGCGCACGGTGGGCGTGCGTGTGCGCTATATGCACGCGGACGTGGAGACCATCGAGCGCATGGAGCTCATCCGCGACCTGCGGCTGGGCGAGTTCGACGTGCTCGTCGGCATCAACCTGCTGCGCGAGGGCCTCGACCTGCCGGAGGTGTCGCTCGTCGCCATCCTCGACGCGGACAAGGAGGGCTTCCTGCGCAGCGAGACGAGTCTGGTGCAGACCATCGGCCGCGCCGCGCGAAACGCGGACGGGCTGGTCATTCTCTACGCCGATACGGTCACGCCGTCGATGAAGCGGGCCATGGACGAGACGGAGCGTCGCCGCGCCATTCAGGACAAATACAACAAGGAGCACGGCATCGTGCCGCAGACCATCCGCAAGGACGTGCGCGAGATCCTGGAGATCTCCAAGAAGGACGAGGACGGCGCGCGCCGGCGCGGCAAGCGCAAGCTCTCGGAGCGCGAGCGGGACGAGGAGATCCGCAAGCTCGAAAAGCAGATGCAGGAGGCGAGCCGGATGCTCGAGTTCGAGTATGCCGCCGTGCTGCGCGACCGCATCATCGAGCTGCGCAAGGAACAAAAATAAAGAGAGAACAAGCCATGAAAAAATATCTTCCCTATCTGAATATTCTCGGCGCGGCGGCCTGTTGGGGCTGCATCGGACTGTTTTCGCGCACGCTCTCGCTTGCGGGCATGAGCGCGGCGAACATCGTCGTCATCCGCAACCTTGGCGGGCTTATCCTGCTGACGCTCATTTTTGCGCTGACGGACCGGAGCGTGTTTCATGTGAAACCGAAGCATCTGCCCATTTTTTTTGGCACGGGCGTGGTGAGCGTGCTGCTCTTTACGCTGTGCTACTTCCGCTGTCAGGAGCTTTGCTCGCTGGCGGTGAGCGCTATTCTGCTCTACACCGCACCCGCGATGGTCGTGCTGATGAGCGCGGCGGTGTTCCGCGAGCGGATCACAGGGAAAAAGGTCATGGCGCTCGTGCTGGCGCTGCTCGGCTGCTCGTTCGTGACGGGCGTTTGGAGCGGGGGCGCGAGTGTGACGGCGGCAGGCGTGCTGTTTGGACTTGGAAGCGCGTTTTTCTATGCGCTCTACTCCATCTTCGCACCTTTCGGCCTGCGGCACTACACGCCGTTCACCGTGGTGTACTGGACGTTCGTGTTCGGCGGGCTCGGCTCGCTCTTCCTGCTCGACGCGGGCGAGATGCGCGCGGTGTTCGCGGATGGAAAAATGATTCTCGTCGCGCTGGGGCTGATCGTCATCTCGACGGTGCTGCCGTATCTGCTGTATACGAACGGGCTTGCCAGGGTCGAGAGCGGCAAGGCGAGCATTCTGGCGAGTCTGGAGCCGGTGGTCGCGTCGTTCGTGGGCATCCTCGCCTTCGGCGAGCCGGTGAGCCTGACGGTATTTCTGGGGCTGGGGTGCATCCTCGCCTGCGTGTATGTATTGAGGTGAACGAAGATGGCAAAGAATAAGGAAGAAAAGACGAATGTGATGCGCGTGCTGGAGCAGAAGAAGATCGCGTATACCGCGCACAGCTATCCGCACGAGGAGGGCGTGGCGGTAGACGGCGTGACCGTCGCGAAAAGCATGGGCTTTGATCCCGCGCAGGTTTTTAAGACGCTGGTGGCGCGGGGCGCGAGCGGACAATACTATGTGTTCGACGTGCCGGCGGCGGAGAGCCTTGACCTCAAGAAGGCGGCGAAGGCCGTCGGCGAAAAGTCCATCGAAATGATCCATCAGAAGGAGCTGCTGCCGCTCACGGGCTATGTTCACGGCGGCTGCTCGCCGGTGGGCATGAAGAAGCTGTTCCCGACGGTTTTCCACCGCTCGGTGGAAAACCTGTCAACGGTCATCGTGTCCGCGGGGAAAATCGGCTGTCAAGTGGAGGTCAAACCCGCCGATCTGATGGGGCTGGTGCGCGCGGAAACGGCGGACATCATCGTGGAGTAACACATTCTAAAGTTATAAATGAAGGGGAATACAAGATGACAAAGAAAGAATTTAAAGAGGAATTCTTTGAGCTGTTAGATAGACCAATCAGTGGAATGAGCTTTGATGAGCAAATCAATTATGTGGAAAAACTCCTCGTAGATTTCCAAAGAGAAAATGAAGAAAAGAGAGATACCAGTAATAAAGGAAAAGAATGGACGGATGAACAATTAAAAATCATTTTATCAGATGCAGCATCAGCAAGCAATTGCATGAAGTATGCGAAGATATTTCATCGAGGCTATGGTAGTATCGAACAAATCTACCGATGGTCAACGACTCCCCAAAAGGATGTAGATCGGAAAAGAGGAGACGATAAATTCGTCCTCCAGGTTAAACGAATTGCAAAAGAACTCGGACTTCGAGGTTAGAGCGATTACGAATTGTATTATTATGGAGTAAAATTACATGTTGGATCAGATTTTTGTCAAGGGCGCGCGGGAGAACAATCTCAAGAACATTGACGTGAGCATCCCGCGCGACAAGCTGACCGTCATTACGGGCCTGTCCGGCAGCGGCAAGAGCTCGCTGGCGTTTGACACCATCTATGCCGAGGGACAGCGGCGGTATGTGGAAAGTCTTTCGTCCTACGCGCGGATGTTCCTCGGGCAGAAGGAAAAGCCCGATGTGGACTACATCGACGGCCTCTCCCCCGCCATCTCCATCGATCAGAAAACGACCTCGCAGAATCCGCGCTCGACGGTGGGCACGGTGACGGAGATCTACGACTATCTGCGCCTTCTTTGGGCGCGGGTCGGCACGCCGCACTGCCCGAATTGCGGAAAAGAGATCAAGCAGCAGACCATCGACCAGATCGTGGATCAGGTGATGGCGCTGGGCGAGGGTACGAGAATTCAGGTGATGGCGCCGGTCATCCGCGGAAAGAAGGGCGAGTACGCCAAAATTTTCGAGGACGCGCGCAAGTCCGGCTACGTCCGCGTGCGCGTGGACGGGAGCATGTACGATCTGAGCGAGGAGATCAAGCTCGAAAAGAACATCAAGCACAGCATCGAGGTCGTGGTGGACCGTTTGATCCTGAAGCCCGATGTGGTGCATCGTCTGAGCGATTCGGCGGAGACCGCCGCGGCGCTCTCGGGCGGACTGGTGCTCATCAACGTGCTCAATCCCGAGCAGGATATCCTGTTCTCGCAGAACTACGCCTGCGAGGACTGCGGTGTGTCCATCGAGGAGCTGACGCCGCGGATGTTCTCGTTCAACAATCCCTTCGGCGCGTGCCCGGCCTGTACGGGTCTCGGCAGCCAGCTCAAGGTCGATCCGGAGCTGGTCATTCCGAATAAGACGCTCTCCATCCTCGACGGCGCCATCTGCGCGTCGGGGTGGAACAACGTGCGCGGCGACGGCATCTCGAGGATGTACTTTGACGCATTGTCGAAGAAGTATCACTTCTCGCTGCGCGAGCCGGTGGAAAAGCTCCCGCCGGAGGTCATGGATGTGATCCTCTACGGCACGAAGGGCGAAAAGCTGGAGCTGCACTACGATCAGCCGCGCGGCAAGGGCGTACTGTACCAGCCGTTCGAGGGCATCGTCAACAACCTCGAGCGCCGCTATCAGGAGACGCAGAGCGAGAGCGTGCGCGCGGAGCTGGAGGAGTGCATGAGCGAGTGCCCATGCCCTGCGTGTCAGGGCCGCAGGCTGCGGCGCGAGTCGCTGGCAGTGACGGTCGGCGGCATGGACATCGACACGTTCACGCGCATGAGCGTGACAGAGGAGATCGCGTTTGTCGATTCCCTCACGCTTACCGAGCAGCAGCTGCGCATCGGCGAGCGCATTTTGAAGGAGATCAAAAACCGTCTCGGCTTTTTGCAGTCGGTCGGTCTGGACTATCTGACGCTTTCGCGCGCGAGCGCAACGCTCTCCGGCGGCGAGAGCCAGCGCATAAGACTGGCGACGCAGATCGGCAGCAGCCTGATGGGGGTGCTGTACATCCTCGACGAGCCGTCCATCGGACTGCACCAGCGCGACAACGACAAGCTGCTCGCGACGCTCAAGCGGCTGCGCGACCTCGGCAATACGCTGATCGTGGTCGAGCACGACGAGGACACCATGCGCGCGGCGGACTATATCGTGGACATCGGCCCGGGGGCGGGCGTCCACGGCGGGCGCGTCGTCGCGGCGGGCACGCCGGAGGAGGTCATGGCGAACAAGGCGAGCCTGACCGGTCAGTATCTGAGCGGGAAAAAGAAGATCGAAACACCGAAAACGCGGCGCGCGGGGAACGGTAAGCGGCTCACCGTGCGCGGGGCGCGGGAAAATAACCTCAAGAACATCGATGTGAGTGTCCCGCTCGGGACATTTACCTGCGTGACAGGCGTCTCCGGCAGCGGCAAAAGCTCGCTCGTCAACGAGATCATCTACAAAAAGCTGGGCGCAGACCTCAACCGCATGAAGGCGCACGCGGGAAAGCACCGCGCTATCGAGGGCGAGGAGAATCTGGACAAGGTCATCTGCATCGACCAGAGCCCCATTGGGCGCACGCCGCGCTCGAACCCCGCGACATATACGAATTTGTTCAACGATATTCGCGACCTGTTCGCCTCCACGCCGGACGCGAAGGCACGCGGCTACAACGCGGGGCGCTTCAGCTTCAATGTGCGCGGCGGCCGCTGCGAGGCCTGCGGCGGCGACGGTCAGCTCAAGATCGAGATGCACTTCCTGCCGGATATTTACGTTCCCTGCGAGGTGTGCAAGGGCAAGCGCTACAACCGCGAGACGCTGGAGGTCCACTATAAGGGCAGGAGCATCGCGGACGTGCTGGAAATGACGGTGGAGGAGGCGCTGGAGTTTTTCCGCGACCTGCCGAAGCTGGCGAACAAGCTCGAGACGCTGCGCGACGTGGGCTTGGGGTATATCAAGCTCGGACAGTCCTCCACCACGCTCTCGGGCGGCGAGGCGCAGCGCGTGAAGCTCGCGACCGAGCTAAGCAAGCGCGCGACGGGACGCACCATCTATATCCTCGACGAGCCGACCACCGGACTGCACACAGACGATGTGCGAAAGCTCTTAGAGGTCTTGCAGAAGCTGACCGACGCGGGCAACACGGTGCTCGTCATCGAGCACAATCTGGATGTCATCAAGTCGGCGGACTATCTCATTGACCTCGGCCCCGAGGGCGGCAGCGGCGGCGGTACGCTCGTTGCCTGCGGCACGCCCGAGGAGGTCGCGGCGTGTGAGGCATCCTACACGGGACAGTATTTGAAGAAGGTTTTATAAGAGATCCCGCACCCTTTACGGCGGTTTTTCATAAGCTGGCGCGAGAGGGGTGGGAGTATGCAGCTTTTGCAGGACGGCGTGATCGCGGCGCTCGCTGCGGTGGGGCTGGCGACGATCGTATGGTTCACGGTCACGGCGCTGACGCATCCGCGCGAGCGGGTGCGCAGCGAGACGGCGGTGATCGTGCCCGCGCGGGGCGCGGCGGAGGCGCTGGAGCACACGGTGCGGACGCTCGAGAGCGAGCGTTACGCCTCGGGCGGCTTTTCGCGCATTATCATCGCGGACTGCGGCATGGACGAGGACGCGCAGCGCGTGGCGCAGCTGCTGTGCCGCGAGAGCTTCGATGTGACGGTCTGCCCGCAGGGCGATCTCGCGCGGCAGTTTGACTGAACGAAAGAGAATGGAGAGAGGGACATGGGAGAGCGCACGACGGTCATCGGTACGATCCTGGCGGTCGTTTTCCAGAACGAGGAGAACGGCTATACGGTCGCGCGCATCGTCACGGACGACGGCGAGCCGGTAACGGTGGTGGGCTGCATCCCCTGCGCCGCGCCCGGCGAGGAGCTGATCCTGACCGGACGCTACACGACGCATCCGCAGCACGGCGAGCAGTTCGCCGCCGACGAGGTGGAGCGGCATATGCCGACGGGCGAGACGGAGATATTGAACTATCTCGCCTCCGGCGTGGTGCGCGGCATCGGACCGGCGACGGCGCAGAAGCTGGTGGACCGCTTTGGCGCGGACACGCTCGACGTGCTTGACGGCGAACCGGAGAAGCTCAGGACCATCAAGGGCATCACCGACAAGCGCGCGCGGGAGATCGCGGAGAGCTGGCGCGAGCTTGCGGGGCTGCGGCGCGTGCTGGACTTCCTGACGAAGTACGACCTGCCGGTGGGGCTTGCGATGCAGCTTTTCCGGCGCTACGGCGCGGACGCGATGGACGCGCTGCGGCGCAACCCGTATCTCCTCAGCGGCGAGGCGTTCGGCGTGGATTTTTCCGTGTCGGACGAGATCGCGCTGTCGATGGGCTTCTCGGGCGATTCCTCCTGCCGCACGGAGGCGGGGGTGCTCTTTGAGCTGAGCCACAACGAGCAGAGCGGCGGACACGTCTTTCTGCCGCGGGAAAAGCTTGTGGCGGCGACGGCGCAGCTGCTCGACGGGGATACGGATACGGCGGAAAAGGCGCTCGACGATCTGCTCGAGCGCGGAAGCGTGGTGCAGGAGCAGGTCGCCAACGTGGAGGGCTGCTATCTGCGGCGCTGCCACGAGGCGGAGACCTACGTTTGTACGCGCGTGCGCGCGATGCTGGCCGACAAGCCGGACAAGCTGCGCGGCGCGAAGAAGATCATTGACGAAATCGAGCGCGGGCAGGGCATCGAGTACGCGCCATTGCAGCGGCAGGCCGTGGAGCTGGCCGCGCAGGAGGAGCTGCTGATCCTGACCGGCGGGCCGGGCACGGGCAAGACAACGAGCGTGCGCGGCATTGTGGCGCTCTTTGAGCGCATGGGGCTGGACGTGCTGCTCTGCGCGCCGACGGGGCGCGCCGCCAAGCGCATGGGCGAGCTGTGCGGCAAGGAGGCGCAGACCATCCACCGTCTGCTCGGCATGAGCTGGAATGAGCAGACGGGTGATGTGACCTTTACGAAAAACGAAAAGGAGCCGCTGGAGGCGGACGCGGTGATCGTGGACGAGACCTCCATGGTCGATCTGGCGCTGATGCGCGCGCTGCTCGCGGCGCTGCGGCCCGGCTGCCGGCTGGTGCTGGTGGGCGACCCCGACCAGCTGCCGAGCGTCGGCGCGGGGAATGTGTTCGGCGACCTCATCCGCTCGGAGCGCGTCGCGACCGTGGCGCTCAAGGACATTTTCCGTCAGGCGGAGCGCAGCGCCATCGTGCGCAGCGCGCATCTGGTGAACGAGGGGCAGCTGCCGGAGCTGCAGAATACCGCCGCGAGCGACTTTTTCTTCCTCCCCCGCCGCGACAGCGCGCGTCTGGTGGACACGGTGGTGGAGCTGTGCAAAACGAGGCTGCCCGAAAAGATGCACATTCCCGCCGAGAGCATTCAGGTGCTCACGGCGACGCGCAAGGGCGACACCGGCACGGCGGCGCTCAACCGCGCCCTGCAGGCGGCGCTGAATCCCGCGGGCGCGGGACGGCACGAAAAGCGCTTCGGCGACCTCGTGTTCCGCGAGGGCGACCGCGTGATGCAGACGCGCAACGACTATGATGTTTTATGGGAGCGCGAGGACGGCACGGCGGGCGCGGGCATCTTCAACGGCGACGTGGGAAAGATTTTGCAGATCGACCCGAGCGGCGAGCTCATTTCCATCGCCTTTGACGACCGCGTGGCGACCTACACGGCGGATATGCTCGCGGAGCTGGACATGGCCTATGCCATGACCGTACATAAGGCGCAGGGCAGCGAGTACCGCGCGGTGATCTTTGTCAGCGCGCCGGCCGCGCCGGGGCTGATGGTGCGCGGGGTGCTCTACACCGCCATCACGCGGGCGCGGGAACTGCTGATCCTCGTCGGGGACGACGTGAGCCTTGGGAAAATGGCGGCGAACGACCGCCGCACGCGCCGCTACAGCGGTCTGCGCTGGCGGCTCGGGAACGGAGGGACGGCATGAGTCTGAAAGAAAAGCTGCTCGATCTGTTCTTTCCGCCGCGGTGCGCGTTTTGCCGCCGGACGGGCGTGCATGGCGTGTGCGCGGACTGCGAGAGGTCGCTCCCCTACGCGAAGGTGCAGCTGTGCGAGGGTGCGGGCTTCGGGAAGTGCGCCTCTCCCCTGCTCTATGAGGACGCGGTGCGCGAGAGCCTGCTGCGCTTCAAGTTCCACGGCGCGCAGAGCGCCGCCGAGGGCTACGGCGAGCTGCTCGCCCGCTGCGCGGCGGAGGAACTGGGCGATCAGTTTGACACGGTGACATGGGTGCCGGTGAGCCGCGGGCGCGAACACGAGCGCGGCTACGATCAGGCGTACCTGCTGGCGAAGGAGACGGCAAGGCGCTGGGGCGTCGAGCCGGTATGTCTGCTGCGGAAAACAAGAAACAACGCCGCGCAGTCCGGATTGTCCTCCGCTGCCGAGCGGCGGGGCAATGTGCTGGGCGTGTACGAGGCGGAAAACGCGGACAAAATTCGCGGCGCAAAAATTTTGCTCATCGACGATATTCTGACCACCGGCGCGACGCTGGGCGAATGTGTGCGCGTGCTCAGGGAGGCCGGCGCGGCGGATGTGGTGTGCGCGACGCTCGCCCGCGCCGTGACGGAAAGGGAAAAGGACGGCGCAAGGCGTGAGACACTGGCGTGATTTGGCACACGCTCCGCGGCACATAGATGCGGCAAAATCACACACAATGCTATTGCAAAACCGTTTTTCAGCCGCTATAATAGAAAAGCAAGCGAGATAAAATGCGGATATTTCCGCCGGAATACAAAGGAAAATGAGAGAGGTAGCATTATGTGTTCACTGGCAAAGGACATCGGTATCGACCTCGGTACCGCGTCGGTTCTGATCTATGTAAAGGACAAGGGCATCGTGCTCAACGAGCCGAGCGTGGTGGCCATTGATAAGGATACGGGTAAGCTGTTGAAGGTCGGCGCGGACGCGCAGGCCATGCTGGGCCGCACGCCCGGCAACATCGTCGCGATCCGCCCCCTGCGCGAGGGCGTTATCTCCGACTATGAGGTGACCGAGCGGATGCTCAAGGAGTTCATCCACAAGGTCATGGGCTTCCAGTTCTTCAAGCCGCGCATCATCATCTGCGTGCCCTCCGGCATCACCGAGGTCGAGGAGCGCGCGGTCATCGACGCGGGCATTCAGGCGGGCGCGCGCCGCGTGTACCTCATTGAGGAGCCGGTCGCGGCAGCCATCGGCGCGGGCATCGACATCACCCAGCCCGACGGCCATTTCATCATCGACATCGGCGGCGGCACGAGCGATATCGCGGTCATCTCCCTCTCCGGCGTGGTCGAGAGCGCGTCCATCAAGGTCGCGGGCGACCAGTTCAACGAGGCGGTCGTGAAGTATATGCGCCGCAAGCACAACCTGCTCATCGGCGAGCGCACGGCGGAGGAAATGAAAATGAGCATCGGCTGCGTCTTCCCGCCCGAGGAGGAAATGACGATGGAGATCAAGGGCCGCTGCCTGCTCACGGGCCTGCCCAAGCTCATCACCGTGACCTCCACCGAGATGATGGACGCCTTTGAGGAGCCGGTCGAGCGCATCATGGAGGCTGTGCATCAGGTCCTTGAGCGCACGCCGCCCGAGCTGGTGGCGGACATCTCCAGCAACGGCATCGTGATGACCGGCGGCGGCAGCCTGATCCGCGGCTTTGATAAGCTGGTCACGGCGCGCACGGGTATCCACACGGTGGTGGCGGAGAACGCCATCCAGTGCGTCGCCGAGGGCACGGGCAAGAGCCTTGAGAGCGTCGGCGAGATGAAGGACGGCACGATGAACCTGAGCCGCCGCAAGCAGATCAACTGAGAACGAAAGTCTGATAAGAGCGGAGGTGCTTCTGCATGAACTGTCCTTATTGCGGTCAGGCGATGGAGATTGGTTATCTTCGCGGCGAGCGGGGTTATTCCCTGCTGTGGACAGACGACCCGTTCAAGATGACAGACATAGCGTTTGGGAACGATCTGCGGCTTTGCAGGGTGACGGACATCGACAAGCCTAAGGCGCATTTGTGCAGGGCTTGCCGAAAGATCGTGCTTGAGGTTTCGGACGCAGCTGAAATTTGAACAAAACGGGGCTTCGACCAACCGGTCGAAGCCCCTTCCCTTTTACGAAGGAAGGGCGCGGCCATTTGACCGCGCCCTTCTGCCTTATTTCTTTTCAATGACCTTGAGGACCTTTTCGTAGCACTCCTCGGCGAGCGGGATGGCGTGGGCCAGCATGGCCTCGCCCTTGTGGCAGCACTCATCCGCGTACTCCTTGTCCTTGAGGGACGAGAGGTTGATGAGGACGTTGAGCCACGCGCTCTGCATGGCGGTCTTGAGCGTCAGGGCCGCGATGCCGAGGTCGCTCACGACGTTCGGATTGGTCGTGCCGACGAGCGTTGCGAGCAGGTCGATGGATTCCAGACAGACCTCCATCATCGTCAGGGGGACCTCCGTGCAGTTGCGGAAGCTGGCCTGCACCGCGCCGCGGCGAATGGCCTTCTGGGCGTCATTCTCCTTGGGCAGGGCGAGGGATTCGATGAGCACGTCGAACACTTCGCTGTCGCGGTTCATCACGTCCACAAAGCGCTCTTTGAGCTCGTTGCCCTTGGCGATGGCATCGAGAATGCGCTCACGGTCGTCCTCAAAGCCCTTTTTGGAGAGCGTGAGACCGTTGACCATCATGGTCAGCGCGACGCCGATGCCGCCCGCGAGACCCGCGACCGCGCCGCCGCCGGGGGCGGGTGCGTCGGAGCCGACCGCGTTGATGAGCTCCGTGACCTTCATATCCGCAATTTTCATGGAAAGTCCCTCCTTAGGGGTATGTAAATTTTAAAACAGGCCCGTGATGCGGCCGTTTTCGTCCACGTCGATCTTCTCGGCGGACGGGACCTTGGGAAGACCCGGCATGGTCATGAT
>ERZ808259.254-NODE-254-length-28404-cov-9.158242_pt1 | contig 28404 bp, 20 predicted proteins | sample MGYA00521279_ERZ808259 | MGnify/ENA primary metagenome ERZ808259 (study PRJEB31516, sample SAMN03275586) | gut metagenome | biome: mammalia-associated habitat; material: feces | host: Papio cynocephalus | place: Kenya | collected 2012-07-27 ... | reverse complement strand
CCCTTTGGCTTTCCCTTCGGCCGCCGATTTTCAATTCAGGGCGCATTGGATGTGACTTATGACACACCCCCTTTTTTTCTATGACTTGAACGTCAATTCATCCTTGTTAGGATTCTTTCCGATGTTGATGGTGTCACCCTTTTGGAGCTTACCACTCAATATCATTTCGCAAACACCATCCTCGATATAAGTCTGGATAGCACGTTTCAATGGACGGGCACCAAACTGCACGTCGTAGCCCTTGGTGGCGACAAACTCCTTCGCCTTATCGGTGATTTGGATGTTGTACCCCATCTCGTTGACTCTGAGGAACAAGCCACGAAGTTCGATGTCGATAATCTTCTTGATGGCCTCCAAGTCCAATTGGTCGAAAGTAATGATTTCGTCCAAGCGATTGAGGAACTCAGGCGAGAATTGCTTGCTCAAGCTCTTCTGGATGATGCTGCGCGCATACTCCTTGTCCTTGTCGTTCATGGAAAGACCATTCACCCCGCCAGCATTGAAACCGATGCCGCTACCGAAGTCCTTGAGTTGTCGAGTACCCGCATTGGAAGTCATGATGATGATGGTATTTCTAAAATCAATCAAGCGTCCGTTGCCATCAGTCAATCGACCTTCGTCCAGTACCTGAAGCAACATATTGTAAATCTTCTCATGGGCCTTCTCAATCTCGTCGAGGAGAACGATGGAGTAGGGCTTGCGGCGTACCTTTTCGGTCAACTGTCCACCCTCGTCATATCCTACGTATCCCGGAGGCGCACCCAGAAGTCGAGAAGTGTTGAAACTCTCGGAGTATTCGCTCATATCGACACGAATCAAAGCCTCGCTTGTACCAAACATCTCCTCAGCCAGCTTTTTTGCCAGATAGGTTTTTCCTACACCTGTAGGACCGAGGAACATGAAGGCGCCGATAGGGTGGTTAGGGTCACGCAGCCCCACACGGTTTCGCTGGATGGCCTTGACCATCTTCTCGATGGCTTTGTCCTGGGCGATGACATCCTTCTTGAGCGTGTCAGCCATGTTCTTGAGTCGAGTGCTCTCAGCCTCAGCCATTCTCTGCACAGGAACCCCAGTCATCTGACTTACCACGTCGGCGATATGAGACTCTGTCACAGGGATGCGCTCCTCGTTCTCGCCCTTTTGCCAAGAAACACGCATATCCTCCAACTTCTTTTCGAGATAGACACCCTTGTCACGGTAGGTGGCAGCCAGTTCGAAATTTTGATTTCTCACTGCATCCTTCTTCTTTTGAGCCGTCACCTCTATCAAGTCTTGCAAGTCGAGGATGTCTTGCGGAGTCTTCGTGTTGGTCAGGCGAAGGCGAGAGCCCACTTCGTCGAGCACATCAATCGCCTTGTCAGGGAAGAAACGGTCTGTGACATATCTTTCTGTCAATTTGACACATGCCGTCAGAGCCTCATCACTGTAGCTCACGCCATGATGCTCCTCGTATCTATCCTTGATGTTATGGAGAATCTGCAAAGTTTGCTCCACGGTGGTAGGTTCCACGATGACCTTTTGGAAACGGCGTTCCAAGGCGCCGTCTTTCTCGATGCTGTTGCGATATTCCTTGAGCGTGGTGGCACCGATGCACTGTATGGTGCCCCTAGCCAAGGCCGGCTTGAGGATATTGGCAGCATCCATGGCACCGCTTCCGCCTCCAGCCCCGATGATGGTGTGAATCTCGTCGATGAAGATGATGATGTCAGGGTGCTCCTCCAGTTCGGTGATGAGGCCCTTGATGCGTTCCTCAAACTGTCCGCGGTACTTCGTGCCAGCGACCATGGCTGTCATGTCTAGGCTGACCACACGCTTGTTGAACAAGGCTGGCGAAGTCTGCTGTTTGACAATGAGTTGCGCCAATCCCTCAACGATGGCGCTTTTTCCTACGCCAGGCTCTCCAATGAGAATCGGGTTGTTTTTCTTTCTTCTGCCGATGATTTCCAGCACACGCTGTATTTCCTTGTCACGTCCCACCACAGGGTCGAGTTTACCCTCCTTGGCAGCCTGTGTCAAGTCGGTGCTGAAGTGATCCAGGATAGGCGTCTTGCTGACGGGGCCTTTCCCATTGATGGTTGCACTCGATTTTTTCTGCGAAGAAGAGAATGGCGAAGAAGAGAAAGGTGAAGAAGCATCATCCCCCTTGCCGTTCATGAAGAACTCTTCATCCTCATCCTCGTCAGGGATAGAGAAGCCATTCACGATGGTGAATCTACCTATTTTGTTCTTTTCTGTCATATTTCTTGTACTATAAGTTTTTCTGTTGCAAAAATACTAATATTTTTGCACATATCAAAACTTATGCCAAGTTTTTTGCCATGACAATGTTCAATCCTCCCAACAAGACCAGGAGTTGAATTGTTTTGCCTCTGAATCTCTCGTACCATTATCCTCCTTGACCTCTCCTGACGCCCCAAGGTTTTCACCATAATCATAATTTACATTGGTGGAGGTTCCCGAGCCTGCCAAGATGGCATTGCCATCTAATGACAGGGAATAACACATGGGTGATATATATTGCTTTTTCATCTTACTATATATTTTCTGCCATTGACGATGTATATGCCTTGAGGGAGTTTGTGTAAGTCGCCATCTTGCGAAACCAACTGCCCATTCAAATTATATACCTTATTATATTTAGTGTTTTGAGTTAAGCTAGAAGAAGAGGCTGCAAAAGTTGAAGAAATGTCAGTAGTTTCCCCCTCTGTAGAATACTCATTGTCGGGTCCCATGATAGAGAACATGTTTTTTGCCAACAAAGTAGCAGAGGCAGGAGGAACGATGCAGCATGTATTCGCCTTCCACAGACCAGTGGTTCTGTTAGGGTTGGTGCTGGTTTCCAGATAATAAGCCTTCTCTTTCTCGCCCTTCTTCACGCGGCTCAGGAAATAATAGCCATAAGGTATCACACGCTTATCCACATTCGTATTGTAAGTACCGACAAAACGATAACCAGCGAGATAATCTTCTTTGCCATCCTTGGTGCCAAGCACACCTTCCGCCAAAAGCTTGTCATCACCCTCTACATCCATACCCTTGATGCCCACGAAGCGGAAGGTTACCTTGCCTGTCTCGTCGGGCGACGTCAATGGGCGAATCATATAAGGCACGTTAGCCTCCAGAATGGTTGCCATCGGGTCGTTGGCTTTCACCACGGTTCCTTCAAACACCGTTGGTTGATTGGTATTGAGTGAGAAGTCGAGTGTAAACTCGGAGGATGTTTTTGTCAAGGCACTACGTATTCCCACAAACTTACATAGTTCGGTACCTGCTCCGAAAGTACGTTCCACCTCGTCCTTGGTCATAGAGAATGGCAGCACGATGGTGTACCATGTGTCATCGTAGAGATTAGGAACCACTTTCTCATCCTTGGAAGGTGTGAAAAAGCTCACTACGGCAAACTTACGCCAAGACTGCTCGTTTTTGTAGCCTTCCTCCAACTGACTCCAGCTCGGCCAACGGCAGTCTCCATATTCACTGATGAAAGCATACGAACCCGTCTGCAAATTGATCTTGGTATCATCGGCATAAAGAGCCAACTGCTCGGCTGTCAAATCGTTGGGAATATGAAGCACGGCACAACCGATATGAGTTACATTGTCCATGTTGCCCTGCCAGTAGCCTCTTCTTTGGATGACATTCGTTGTCTTGTCATAGACCCCGTGGTATTGTTCCGCACCCGTCTTGGAATTACACAGAGTTGTCTTATCAAATACATCTTGAGCTTCCCATGTAGGAGCTTCCTTGCTCAGACAATAGACATCACGAAGGCGGTTGCAAGTTTGGAATGCGTTGGCACCGATGCTCTTGACGTTTTCGGGGATGACCACGGAGTTCAGCCATTGGCAACCTCTGAAGGTCTCGGCTTCGATTTTTGCCAAATTGTCGGGAAGACGTATGGAAGTCAGCTTGGCATTCTTGAAGGCGGCTGCGCCAATCTCGGTGATAGAATTCGGGAAAGAGATGGTCTGCAGGCTACTACAACCCTCAAAGGCATTGGCACCTATCTTCTTGCAATGACTTGGCAGCACGACCTTCTGCAAAGGTCCCGATTGGTTCTTGCAGATGTTGGCTGGCACGTAGTCGTAGGCTTCAGGAAGAATGAGCGTTTGCATCTTGGCCATGTTGGCGATACGATAGTTGCCACTGGAAATAGAGGCATAGTCATCGATGACAGCCTTGCTTAGGTCGTAGATGATGCACTTCTGCCCGAACACATTGGTGATTTTGTTGCCAAGTTCATTCCAATTGTAATGCCCCCCCAATACCAAGATTGTGGCAGTCTTCTCCTGACTGGTCCAGTTGTGGGCGTTAAGTTCGCCCGCACTCTCGGTAGTGATGGTCAATGTGTTGCCACTAAGACTGAAGGTGGCTTTGGCGTGTGCCGTTGCTATCGCAACAAGCGACACTAGTAATAGAAAAGTTCTTCTCATCTTTCTGATACATTATATATTATACATTATTTATTATACATTTATATTATAAAGTTTATATAAGTTATTCTAGTTGCTCGTCATATAAGTTATTCTAGATTTAAATGCAAACGACCGCAATGGAAGTTTACTTTCACATGGCTAAGTGCAGATTAACTGTTGCAAAGATATTCCAAATAAAGATAGGTTCAAAATTATCTCGAAACTAATTTTCCGTTGTATTCCGCAACGAACGACGATGCGACATCATCAAATGCCGATTGTTACAAGATGGCGACACTTCTATCACACGAAGGACACATAAAAATACGTTTTGAGACATAAACAAACACGTATGATACATGATTCTTAACGCCATTGGAAATAAAAAGCTATCTTTGCAAGCGTTATCAAAAATGTATCATTAACCTAACCGACATGAATCAGATACAACAAATCAAAAGAACCATGTGGCAATTCATTTGCTCATGTCTCATTCTCACCTTGAGTAGCTTCCAGGTAGCCCAAGCGCAGACCAGTTACTTCTATACTTCGGAAAATTTGCTCAGCAGCCGAATCACCTGCATCTCCCAAGATGCGGACGGCTATCTATGGGTAGGAACAGACTGCGGACTGAATCGCTTTGACGGCTACCGCTTCACGGAGTACGTCTATCAGCACCATGGCAAGGGAAGCATCAAGTCCAATTTCATCACCTGTATGTTCAGCAGCTCCGACGGCACCTTCTGGGTGGGAACGTCCAAGGGATTGATGCGCTATGACAGGGAGCACGACCAGTTCGTCAACATTCCGACAGACGATGGAGAAAATCCTCATATCGCCTCCTATATTTTCACGGGCAAGAACCAATTCTCCGTGGGAACGGCAGGACATGGACTCTACAGATGGAATCCACAAAAGCAAGTTCTGAACTCATGCAACAAGATATACCCAAGCAAGAACCAATTCTGGAGCAGACTCTATCGCGACCCACAAGGCAACTTATGGAAGAGCGGACTGAACGATCGCATCAGCTTCTTCGACCACAAGACCAAGAAGGAGAAGCTGGTCGATACACATTGCGGTTTGCCAACTGCTTTTCTACCTTTCGGGAAGGGCTTCCTCCTAGTGGGCATGAGAGAACTGCTCGTCTATCAGAACGGACAACTCCGCTCCGATGCCATCGACATGAGCCATCTCGCAGAAAAACCGTCCAACTTTAGAATCGCCGTAAGGGACAAACAAGGGAATGTATATGTGGGCTCGTATGGACAAGGACTCTTTGTCATACCACGGGGAACCATGCAGATGCACAGAGTACCCAATCCAACGGCAGACTTCGACTTGTCAACCGCCAACATCTACGCCCTATATATAGATAAGGAGGACAACATCTGGGTGGGTTGCAACCGAAAAGGCTTGTTGATGATACCGAGCCGAAAGGCTTCCTTCCAAACTTGGAGACTATCTACCCAAAACTATTCCATGGGAGCCTCCGTATCGTCCGTATGCCCTGGCGACAACGGCATCCTATGGTGCGTGATGCAGAACGTGGGCATCTTTGGCTTCGACAACATCGGGCGCATCGTAGCCCACCCAAACGCACCCAAGAATCCATCCTGTATCGCTAGAGACAGACAAGGCAACTACTGGGTGGGAACGGATTGCGGACTATACACCTACAATCCCAAGACAGGTGCCAGTCAACTGCAAGCTACGCTGGACGGCGAATATGTCAAGAACATCGTCGATGGACCAGACGGAAAGATATACGCCTCGACGGGCGGGCATGGCTTCATCTCCTTCGACAAGAGGACGAAAGCCGTCGTCAACTACCAGATGACCAACGACCCCGAGAACGCCTTGTGCAACAACTGGATCAACACCATGCAATTCGACCATCGGGGCTTGCTATGGATAGGAACAGCCTCGGGCGTGAGTTGCTTCAACCCGAAGACCCGGCATTTCAGGAAACATCCCAAGGGTTCCCTGGCTTATTCCCTCGTATGCGTATCCTTGGCAGAGCTCCCCAACGGCGACATCGCCCTCGGTGGCGACAACGGACTCTACCTGTACCATTATGCCTCGGGCAGCATCACGCCGTTTCCGGACGCACAGGCTCTGAGTGGCAAGATGGTCATGGCGATACTGCCCCTGAGGAACGGTGACCTTTGGTGCTCCTCGTCATACGGTTTGTGGCACTACCAAAAGAGCAAGAAATCCCTGACCAACTATCTGCACGCTCCAGGACTGGGCACTCGTGAATACGAGCCAGAAATCAGACTTCAGCGAAAGGATGGTAGCATCCTCTTCGGCATCAACGACGGTGTCACCATATTCCATCCCGAACGCTTGGTGCAAGAAAGGTGGAAAGGCGGCACGATACACCTCTGCAATATCTTCGTGGAGGGGAAACCGGTGCAGATGGGCAGTCTGTCGAACGGCAATCCCATCATCAAGCAAAAGGTGACGGAAGCCTCCGATGTCACCGTGAGCTACCAAGACAACGCCTTCTCGCTGGAAGTGACCACGTTCAACTATGCCAACGCTTCCAATACCAACTACCTGTATCGCATCAATGGCGGCAAGCAATGGTATGCCACGGGGGTGGGGAAGAACGTCATCTCCTTCAATCGCCTCTCGGCGGGCGACTACAAGCTTGAGATAAAAGCCATCAGGAACGGAGTGGCTTCGCCAACCAAAGTTATGTGGATACACGTGACTCCACCTTGGTACCACACCACCTGGGCATACCTGCTCTACTTGCTCATCGTCACCGCACTGTCGTGGTATGTATATAAGAGATACCAGTACCACAAGATACAGAAGATGGAGAACGACAAGACCAAGGTGCTCTTCAATGCGACGCACGACATCCGTTCGCCGTTGACACTGATCATGAGCCCGCTCAACAAGTTGCAGAAAAGGGATGACCTGGACAAGGATGCCAAGAACCAATTGAACGTGATAGAAAGGAACGCCAACAGAATCTTGAATCTCGTCAACCAAATCCTTGACCTGAGGAAGTTGGACTGCCAGCAATTACACATCCATTGCCAGCGCACCAACCTGGTGACATACATACAAGAGTGCATGAAACTCTTCGAATACCAGGCGGAGACCAGGAACATCAAATTGCACTTGTCCTGTGCCCGGAAGAGCTTGTACGCATGGATAGACCGACAGAACTTCGACAAGGTAATCAACAACCTGGTGTCAAACTCGTTCAAGTTTACAGGCGTGAACGGCAACATCGAGATTATCCTGGACGAATACAAGGACAGCAAGACCAACCAAGCCTTTGCAAGCATCATCGTCGAGGACACGGGCATCGGACTGGACGGACTGGACGTAACCAAAATCTTCGACCGATTCTATCAGTCGGACAAGACGGCGGACAAGAACGAGAACGGAACGGGCATCGGGCTGAATCTCTGCAAGATGATCGTGGAGATGCACCATGGCAATATCAGTGCCCAAAACAGGACGGACCGCAAGGGAAGTCTTTTCAAAATAATCCTCCCGCTAGGCAACTCGCATCTATTGCCAAGCGAAATCGAGACCGAGAGCAGCAGTGCGACGGCTACCAGCAGCACCTCGAAGCCACGCGTGATGGTGGTAGATGACGACCCCGAGATAGGACAATACATCGAGTCGGAGCTGAGGAGCTACTACAACTTCACGCATTGCCAAAACGGAGAAGAGGCGCACAGGTTGCTGCCTACAGAAAACTTCGACCTCGTCATATCGGACGTGATGATGCCAGAGATGGACGGATTCACGCTCCTTCGACTCATCAAGAGCAACAACAGGACCAACCACATCCCTGTCATCATGCTTACCTCCAAAAGCGATGTGGGCAATCGACTAATGGGACTGGAGAAAGGGGCTGACGCATTCCTTTCCAAACCTTTCGACGTGGAAGAACTGCACTTGCTCATCAAAAACCTCCTGAACAACGTGAGACGACTCAAGGGGAAATTCTCTGGTATGCAACAGCCTACCGAGAAAATCGAAAACGTGCAGATGAAGGGCAACGACGAGGTGCTGATGGACAGAGTGATGAAGGCCATCAACAAGAACTTGTCTGACTGCGACTTCGGTGTCGAAGAGCTCGCGCAGGAAGTGGGCATCAGCCGTGCCCAGCTGCATCGCAAGATGAAGGAACTGACGGGCATTCCGACCAGCGAGTTCCTGAGGAACATCCGACTGGAGCAAGCTGCCCGAATCTTGTCGCAGACAGATGTCAACGTGACTCAAATCGCATATCAGGTGGGATTCAACAACCAGTCGTATTTCTCGACCTGCTTCAAACGGCACTTCGGTTTGTCACCATCAGAGTATGCGGCAAAAAGTCAAGAAGGCAAAGAATAAAGCTGCAAACACAGCAGTAAAGAGGCAAGTTCTCCATAGAAGTACACAGCTAACTGGCTATCAAAACACAAAAAACGCTAAATTAAGGCTTTTTTTGAGCCAGAAAGCATTTTGTTAGGAAAAATGTTTGTATCTTTGTGCAGATTTTGCAGGGCTTCAAATGGCGCAAAACGCCAAGAAACGCCTTAAAATGCCCTTAAATGCGATTTTATAGAAAAATCGAGAGGGTAAAAAGAATAGAAACATAATTAATAACATAAACATATAAATGGACGAAAATCAGACTCTAGATCATGATAGAATCATGAAGATCAACATCGAGGAGGAGATGAAGTCATCCTACATCGACTATTCCATGTCGGTGATCGTGGCTCGTGCGCTCCCTGATGTACGTGATGGTTTCAAGCCTGTACACCGCCGTATCCTCTACGGTATGCTCGGTATTGGAAACACCAGTGACAAACCTTACAAGAAATGTGCCCGCGTCGTAGGTGAGGTGCTTGGTAAGTACCACCCTCATGGCGACTCCTCTGTATATGGCGCCCTCGTGCGCATGGGACAGGAATGGAACATGCGATACACCTTGATAGACGGACAGGGTAACTTCGGCTCTGTCGATGGCGACTCTCCTGCCGCCATGCGTTACACCGAGTGCCGTCTCTCCAAGATGGGCGAGCACATCATGGACGACCTCGACAAGGATACCGTCGATATGATGAACAACTTCGACGACACCCTCCAGGAACCTTCCGTGATGCCTACCAAGATTCCTAACCTCTTGGTGAACGGTGGTAACGGTATCGCCGTGGGTATGGCGACCAACATCCCTACCCACAACCTGCGTGAGGTCATCGATGGTTGCTGCGCCTATATCGACAATCCTGACATCGACACAGATGGCTTGATGAAGTTTATCCCTGCTCCTGACTTCCCTACAGGTGCCACCATCTATGGCATCCAGGGTGTGAAAGATGCTTACGAGACGGGACGTGGACGCATCGTCGTTCGTGCTACCGCTGAAATCGAGAGCGGTGACGCTCACGACAAGATTGTCATCACCGAGATTCCTTATGGTGTCAACAAGGAACAGCTCGTCATGGCCATCGCCGACCTTGCCAAGGAAGGTAAGGTGGAAGGCATCGCCAATGTCAACGATGAGTCTGGCCGCCAGGGTATGCGCATCGTGGTAGATGTAAAGCGTGACGCCAATGCCAACGTGCTCTTGAACAAGCTCTTTAAGATGACTGCTCTTCAAAGCTCATTCTCAGTCAATTGCATCGCATTGGTCAATGGCCGTCCACGTCTTCTCTCCCTGAAGGAATGCGTGAAGTACTTCGTGGAGCACCGTCATGACGTGACCATCCGCCGCACACAGTTTGACTTGAAGAAGGCACAGGAGCGCGCCCATATCTTGGAAGGTCTGATTATCGCCTGCGACAACATCGACGAGGTGGTACACATCATCCGCGCCAGCAAGACTCCATCAGATGCTCAGCGCAACTTGGAGAAGCGTTTCGAGCTCGATGAGATACAGAGCAAGGCCATCGTGGATATGCGACTCAGCCAGTTGACTGGACTCCGCCTGGAGCAGTTGCACAACGAGTTTGACGAGTTGATGAAGACCATCGACTACTTGAATCAAATATTGAACGACCCAGAGCTTTGCAAGAAGGTGATGAAGGACGAGCTCAACGAGGTGAAGGAGAAATATGGTGACGAGCGTCGCACGATGATCAAGCCAGACGACCATGAGTTCAACCCAGAGGACTTCTATCCTAACGACCCTGTGGTTATCACAGTGAGCCACTTGGGCTACATCAAGCGCACCCCATTGTCTGAGTTCCGTGAGCAGGCTCGCGGTGGAGTAGGTGCCAAGGGTGCACGTACTCGCGACAAGGACTTCACCGAGTACATCTATCCAGCTACCATGCACCAGACCATGCTGTTCTTCACCAAGAAGGGACGCTGCTACTGGCTCAAGTGCTACGAGATACCAGAGGGCGACCGCAACTCGAAGGGACGTGCCATCCAGAACTTGCTCAACATCGAGAGCGACGACCAGGTGAACGCATTCCTCCGCTTGAAGGGCTTGAACGACGCTGAGTTCATCAACTCTCACTACGTAGTATTCGCTACCAAGAACGGTACCGTGAAGAAGACTTGCCTGGAGGCATACTCTCGTCCTCGTGCCAATGGTGTCAACGCCATCAATATCGTGGAAGGCGACGAGGTGGTAGATGTTCGCTTGACCAATGGTCACAACGAGTTGATTCTCGCCAACCGCAACGGTCGTGCCGTTCGCTTCAACGAGAACGACGTGCGCACCATGGGACGTACCTCTACGGGTGTACGTGGTATGCGACTGGACGATGGTGACGATGCAGTCATCGGCATGATTGTGGTCAACGATGCCGAGAAGGAGAACGTGATGGTCGTTAGCGAGAAGGGCTACGGCAAGCGTTCCGAGGTCATCGACTATCGTATCACCAGCCGTGGCACGAAGGGTGTCAAGACCCTCAACATCACCGACAAGACAGGTCGATTGGTGGCCATCAAGAACGTGACCGATGACAACGACCTCATGATCATCAACCAGAGTGGTATCGTGATTCGCCTGGCAGTAGCAGATTGCCGTGTGATGGGTCGTGCCACACAGGGCGTGCGCCTCATCAACTTGACCAAGAAGAATGATGTCATCGCCAGCGTATGCAAGGTGATGAGTTCTGAGCTTGAGGCTTCAGTAGAAGAGGAGAGCCGTGCTGCTTGGGCAAAGAAGAGCGAGGAAATCGAAGAGGACACCAAGCCTGTGACACTCGAAGGCGAGGATTCCGCTGTCGAAACTGAAGATACGGTCGAAGGCAAGGAGAATGCCGAAGATGCAGGAAACGCTCCTGAGACAGACAATGCTTCTGAGGCAGACAACGGTCCAGAGTCGGAAGAATAAATCCTCCTAAGAGTCAGAAGAATAAACCATAAAATAGAGTGGGGCGAGTCAATTCTCGCCCTCCTCATATAATTTATTCGTAAAGTAAATAGGAAATATAAACTGATTAAATAAACAAACAACATGAAAAAGTTAATGATTGCAGCGATGATGGTACTAGGTGCCACATCTGCTTTCGCTGGCGACAGCGATGCACTCAAGTCCATTATGAAGGCTAAGACTTATGCCGATGCCAAGGTAATGCTTGACCAGAACCTCGGTTCTTTGGCTAACGACGCTGAGAAAGCTAAGGCTTACAACTACTTGGTGGATCTCGCCATGAAGCAGTTCAACGACCAGCAGGCTATCCAGCAGACCAACCAGTTGATGAAGAAGAACGACCCTGTGGATGAGGTTGCCATGAACGAGGGCGCATACAACGCTCTTCTCGCAGCACAGGAGTGCTACAAGTACGACCAGCTCCCTAACGCCAAGGGCAAGGTAGCTCCTAAGTTTGGTGCTAACGCAGCACGTGTTTGGGGTGCTCGCATCCAGCTCGTTAACGCAGGTCAATCTGCAGCACAGAACAACAAGCCAGAGGATGTTTTGAAGTACTGGGGTACATTCCTTGACACTGACAACACTCCTTTGTTCGGTACCATCGACCAGAAGCAGAAGGATTCCGAGAAGGAATACATCGGTCAGGTAGCTCTCTTCGCAGCTCGCTATGCTTACCAGGCTAAGGACATAGCACGTTGCGACAAGTACTGCGACATCGCCCTGAAGGATTCTGCACAGGCTAAGGATGCCCTCAACCTCAAGCTCTATGCCATGAAGGATGGTTTGAAGACCCATGAGGACTCTTTGAGTTATGTCAACAAGTTGAAAGAACTTTTCGCTCAGGACAAGAAAAACGATGTAATCCTCGACAACCTCAATGGCATGTACTCTTCATTGAAGATGAACAAGGAGCAGTTGGAACTTCTCGATGAGGCTCTCGCTGCCAACCCTAAGAACTTCGTAGCTCTCGCAGACAAGGGTATGTACTACATCGCACAGAATGATGCAGACAAGGCTATCAAGTGCTTGACCGAGGCTTTGGAGGTTCAGCCAGAGAATGTTGTAGTGATGACTTACTTGGGCGCTTGCTTGAATGTGAAAGCTTCCAACTTGCAGGATCCTAACGGCCGCAAGGTAGTATATAAGGAGTCTATAAAGCACCTCGACAAGGCTAAGCAGCTCGACCCAGAGAAGGCACAGGCTAACTGGGGCTACAACCGCTACCAGGCTTACTATGGTTACTATGGCCCTAACGCTCCTGAGACCAAGCAGGCAGAAGAGGAGAGCAAGTAATCCAGAGATAAGCAAAAAATAATCCAAGGATAGAACAAAAAAGTAATCCAAGGATAGAACAAACGCCCTGAAAGGGCAAAAGCTTAAAGCCCAGGGCAACGCCCTGGGTTTATGGCATCATAAAGAACGTCGCCCTGAAAGGGCAAAAGCATTGACAATGAGTTGCTTTTGCCCTTTCAGGGCGATTTTCTTATATAACTGCTAACCTAGGGCGTTGCCCTAGGCTTGGAGTTGATTGCCCATTCAGGGCGTTAAAATCCTTTACGGATTCACGACATTGATAGGGGAGCCCTCGATGAAAGCCTTCACGTTGGCAGCCACCTGCTTGTTGAGTCGGGTACGAGCTTCAAGGGTAGCCCAAGCGATATGAGGGGTAATATACGCATTAGGTTCCTTGAACAGAAGATTGTCCTTCGAAGGCGGTTCCTGTGTCATCACGTCGGCACCGTATGCGCCTAGCTTCATCTCATGCAAGGCCTTGGCAACAGCTTCCTCGTCAACCAACGGACCACGACCTGTATTGATCAAGATGGCAGAATCCTTCATCTTCTCGATACTTTCGGAATTGATGAAATGATAGGTGTCGTCTGCCAATGGGCAATGCAATGACAAGATGTCGGACACAGCCAGCAAACCATCCTTGCTTACCTTCGTAATCCATTCTGGCAAGTCGCTCGCATTCTTGCTCGTATAAGCATATACGTCCATGCCGAAGTCACGAGCCAGGGTAGCGACCTTCATACCGATGTTGCCCAAGCCGACGATACCGAAGTTCTTGCCAGAGATTTCCATGAGCGGAGTGTCCCAATAGCAAAAATCAGGATTGTAAGCCCAGCGTTCGTTTCTGTTCTCCTGTGTATAATGTTCCACACGATTGGTGATGGAGAGAATCAAGGCGAAAGTCATCTGAGCCACGCTGTCGGTGCTGTAGGCAGGAATATTGGTGACAACGATGCCACGCTGCTTGGCAGCCTTGATGTCAACCACATTGAAGCCCGTGGCCTGAACACCGATGTATTTCAGCTTAGGCAGCTGTGCCAATGTGTCGGCATCCATCTGCACCTTATTTATTAATATAATGTCAGCGTCCTTGGCACGCTCAACTTTTTCTTCATCCGTAGTGCGTGGGTAAACGGTCACGTTGCCCAGTTGCTCCAGCAAGTCCCAGTTCAAGTCACCAGGATTGGAAGCATAACCATCCAAAATTACAATATTCATCATACTTCTTTCTTTTTACATCAATTATTTCAAAATCATTCTTTTTACATCATGTATTTCAAATACAAGGCAAAATTAATAAAAAACTCTCAAATGCACAAGGGATGGTTCATCTTTTAGCATTTTTTCAAATGCAGAACAGTTGGGGCAGTATTACCGCAAACCTTATTTATCATAATGTCCATTATATTTCAAAAGTGGTGCCAACATCAAAGCAAGGACAAGCCTTGGCGGCAAACTCATTGTGACCATGGACAGTTGCCAACGGATACTCCTGGCGCAACTTGCTCACCAGTTCCATAAGCGCTTTCTTCTGGGCAGCCGTACGAGTATCTTTCGGCTTGCCGTCTTTAGACAAACCTCCGATGTAACAAACGCCGATGCTGTTGGCATTATGACCTTTACAATGAGCGCCAACTCGCTGAAGCTGACGACCTGCATGGATGCTGCCATCCCTGTAAATGACGAAATGATAGCCGATGCCATTCCAGCCACGCTGGCGATGCCATCGGTCTATGTCCTGTACCGTAAAATCCTTACCTTCCTGTGTGGCTGAGCAATGGATGATGATTTCTGTTATCTTTCTCATTTTTGCGATATTTACGTACAACCTTACATATTCTTTTTCTTTTCAAGCGTAAAGTTACAGTGACAAAGTGACAAATTACTCCTGTCTGCCTCAAGCATAATTCTTCTCGTAGAGCTCCGTTCCAGCATTCTTCACCTCATGGATGAGACGAGCTTTCTTCCAACGGCTAATGAAATGGCGGACATCAGTCTTAAGTTTTTGATTGACAATAAGTTCTCTAAGTTGGTCTCGAGTAAAACGTTGAGGGCAAAGCTCATAGATAGATTTCTTCTTGGGCGTGTCATCTGGGTCGTTCTGATGCATCTCGTCAAACTCTCTGCCCCATTGGTTCAAAAGCCCTTCGAGGATATAGGTGGCCATGAAATGATAGAAACGGATAACGTACTTCTGCTTCGTCTCATCCTCGCCCCAGAGGTAGTAAAGCATCGTGGCAAGGCGGAAGGCACTGACCGATGAACGCTTGTAGAAGCAGTTGCGGGAACGAGACCCCGATCGTATCACCTCGATGCGCTGCTTGTTGCACCACTTATCTACCTGTTTATCAAGCCATTCCATGTGCACGACGTGGATGGGTTGCAAGGTGTCATTGTCACCGTATGTATCGTGCAAGAGGCGAGACACCGTCTGCTCGATGCAAGCACCGTCCTGCTCTCCTATCGGCATGAAGGCAGGAGCCTTATTGCCCAACATATCAGGCAGTTGACACAGTATCTTGCGAGTGACATTTCCGCCCTCGATGCTACGCTTGTCGATGTATTCCTTGATGGAATTTTCGGTACCACAGAAGAGACTGCACCAGATGATATCGACCTCCGAGTTGACACCAGCGTCGTACATGGACTCCGAGCAGTACTCTGCACCCAGGTCGTAAGCCAGTCGGTCGAGGGTGCGAAGGTCGGCGAAGATGCGCTTGTTGGAGTCTGCCAACAGGGATGCCTCCTCGCTGAAGAGGAAGAGCGTGAGCGTCTCACCGTACTTGCTCTGGATTTCATCCACACGCTTGGTGAGCATCGCCTTGGTGATGGTCTGTATGCAGCGCACGTCTATCTGTGGCTCATCGGGCAATGTCTTGTTCTTCAACTTTTTCACCGCTTTGCGATATTCCTTCTCCTTGGCTCGCATCTCCTTGTCGCGAAGTTTGAGCTGCCCCATCAGGCGATTGACGATGCCACGGGTGAACGACTTTCCCGCTCCAGGCTCGCCGCATATCAAGACCTGTACGAGCAAGGCGTGGAGATCGATGTCGTAGGGGTATTTGACACGCAATCGGGTGGCTAGGGCACAATAACAGCAGAGTACGGTGAGAAGTACTGCCAACTTGAAGTCACTGGGGGCGGCATCCACGAAGGGACGAACGCTTCGAGGCAGGTCCTTGTAGTGGAAACTCATCGGTTTAACCTTGGTTTCCATCGATTTGCTACTACTTTCTGATGGCTTCATATTATCTTCTGATAGCTTATTATTACTTTCTATCGGCTTGACATGACTATCGTCAAAGAAGCTCGGAGGATTGATTTCTTTATTTTCTACCATTTTCTTTTCATTTTAAGAATGAATTCTACCATTTCCTTTTCATTTTAAGAATGAATATTTGCCTTGCAGCCATGGTGGGGATCTTCCAACCAATAATGAGGCACGTCGGTATGCTTCATCCACGTATCGTCGATAAAGAGCGATATGTCCTCACCTCGCTTGACGCATTTCTCCAAACGGTCGAAGAGCTTGTCGAAGACGGCAAGGCTGCGGAAACAAATCCCCATGTCGTGCAACAGTCGGACGTTGACTTGATAGTCATCCAACTTTCTATTTTCCTGCTCGTTACTTTCCTGCTCATCGCATTCCAACTTCTTGTTTTTAGTTCCCTCTTCACCTGCTAGGATGATATTGCTGTACTGGGAATCTATCTCTCTTGCAATCTTAGGATTACGTGAGGAATGGCTGCGAACTCTGGGCTTGGCATCGCGAAACGAGTTGCCGCTGCTGATGGTAGCGATAACATGCGGATGGCTCCCTACCCCTGTGGCCGCATCACTCGCTACGATAGCCAACTGGCGGTGGCGCTCACCCGAGACTGCCACCAAAGCTACCTTGTAGATACCACAGGGCAACAATGTAGGAGCATGCTCCAAAACTACTATTTGAGAACGATCGTCGTTGACTCTGAGCAAAGACTTAACGAACAATGCGTTACATTCTTCTCTTTTTACATGGATATTCATGGGATATAGTCTTTTTTTAAAATGAATGAATAAAAGTTCTTCTACCTGAATGATTCAAGATGCAAAGCAGTAACATTTCATGCCTGCGAGTTCTTCCAGAAATCGGCGAAATCCTTGCACCCCTCGGGCAGTTGGTGGCGAGTAAGCGAAGCTCCAAGCTCGTTGGCAGTCGAGAGCAAGGCTTGGTAAAGTCGTTCACCAGCCGCATCCTGGTCGGGATAGATGTGCCAGTTGCGAGAAGCACTCTGGGCGAGTAGAAGGCGGTTGCCCTTCGTCAAGAGTGTGGCACTAGGTATGGCGATGGCTTTCTTTCCCGATGACAGGAGGGCAAGGGTATCGGTCACCCCCTCGCTGATCCAAAGTTCCTCGTCTGCCCCCATGGTCTTCAATACAGGAAGGTTGAAGATGAAAGGATGACTGCCTTGCGAGAACTGAAACCGAGGTGCTTGCTTGGCGACGGCATCATGTCGAGCCTGAGTATCCTGGTCGGTGAATCGTCTGTACCATCCGATGAAACGAGACTGGATGCCGATGAGCCGTCCGTCGATGTCACGATAGGGAAAGAGCAGGCAAGGTGTCCAGAAGAAGCATCGCTCTCTCCCAGCCTCCCCCCTAGCGATGCCATATTCACGCAACTGCTCCTGGGTGAAGTGGCGGCTCATGCAGTAGAGAAACCACCTGCCGCTCTTGTTGATGGCGCCGATGCCCAACTCCCGAATCACCTCACGGCTCAACTTGCGCTCCTTGAAGAGGAACTCCTCAGCCTGAGGTCCCAATAGCGAATGGCTGAGCACGAAGTCGAAGAACTCCTCGGGGAAAGGCTTCTCCGCCCTATCCTTTTCCTTGTCGGGAGGCTTGTACTCCGTCAGGATGATGTTGCTTCTGTCGGCGAGCCACTTGCAAGCATCCAAGAAGTTCATGCCCAGTTGCTTTCTCACGAGGTCGATGCCGTCGCCCGAAGCTCCACAGACGAAGCAGCGGTAATGGTTGCGCTTGAACGAGAGCGAGGGATGCGAATCGTTGTGGAAGGCACAAAGCGTCTTGTGATGGGATATGGGTAGTCCCAGCCGCTCAGCCACTTCCTCGATGGGAAGCGAGCGAAGCTTGTCGAGGTCATTTTGTTCCATCAGATTCAGCCTTGATTACACTTATCATCTGCTACGGCATGGCCGCTGCCAGAAGAATGTTTTTCTATGTCCTTCAAGAACAGCTCATAGACCTCCCTCTGCTCCTTGTCCATGGGGAGAGGTGGAATGTGAAACTTGACATAAGCCAAAACGGAGAGTCTCACGTCTTGCTGTTTGTCGGTTGGCAACTGTGCGAGGCATAACAGAGCCTCACAGATTTCTATCTCGGTGATGCCCTTTGACAATAATGCCATGAGCATCTGCTTATGAATGGGTATCTTTTTCATTGTAAAATAGGTTTAAAAATCAGTTAAAATGGTTTAAATGGAGATAATTCATCAAAAAGGGGAGAGAAAATATCAAAAAGACTTAAACATTACAAAAATATTTCGTAAATTTGCCCTCAGAAACGATTTGCTCTCGTTCCGCCCTCTCATCCAACATTCCGTCGTAAGCATCGACCAGTGTGTAGAAGATGTCTTCGACAAAGACGTTGCGGTTTCCTTCCTCTGGAAGCTTACCCTGGTGACGGTATCGCAGCAACTGGAGAGAAAGCCATTGCCTGGAGGAGCTTCGCAAGGTTCCGAAGGCTTGGCGGTAGAGTGAAAGCTCGCAAGGAAGAAGTTCGGCGAAGAGCTTGGCTTCGAGCAACTTGGGAGGGATGAAGGGAAGATAGTTCTGTTTCATGTCAGTGATTTTTTTAAAGATTACTACTCGATTTACGCCAAGTACCAACAAGTCCTTGGCAATTTCGATGGCAAAGAAACAAAGAATGGCGGATGAAAAAAATCATATAGAGTTTTATCAGCTAAAATCTTTGTCTTCGACCGCTTTCAGACACTCGTGTCTATTCTTGCGGAAAACAAGACTCCATCATCAGGGTATCCATCGACCATCATCGGGGTATCCATCGACCATCACCGGGGCAGCTTGAAGAGCTCCAGTATGGCCCTTCTCTCCTCAGAGGATGGAAAGTACTTGTTGGCCCCCATATAGACATTCGTTCTCTTGGGAGAGTTCTCCAGAAGGCAATGGAGGGCGGTGGCTGTAAACTCCTCCTTGCGATAGACACCATGCTCACGGAGGATGAAGACCACGGCATTGACACGGTAGAAATTGGGCTTGCCTTTCTGCCCCACATTGCGCTCGAAGAAGAACAAGCGGGAAGTAGTGTCATCGCAGAGCATCCGTCTCCAGATGTCACCAATGGTGTCCTGGTATTCCGCCGACGCACAGTCCCTGATGCGTCCGACATACTCCAGGATGCTTTGTATGGCCTGCTCACGGAGTTGCTCGTCGGAGAGGACACGAGGTGTAACAAACAGTCTGCCCTCGATGGCGGCAAGACGCAGGTCTGAATAGTTGAAGTCCTCGGGACTTACTTGAATGTAGTCCTCGGGATTTACTCGAATAAAAGGCTTCTTCATGTTTCCTAATTGCTTTAGGAACAGGCGAAGCACCGGTGCTATAACCAATGGTAGCTTATTTATGTCGCGACGCTCCAAAGGTACCCGTTCGGGTTTAACTTATGTTTGAATATGGCAAAAGTACGCGATTTAATCTTATCTTCAAAAGAGTAACAGGAAAAGAACAAGAAAAGAACAGTTGAACAGGCTTGAACAAAATCTGCACAGATTTCGAACAGATTCTGAACAGGTTTAGAGCAAAACTTGGTCGTACTTGCTTCTTTCCCCTTAGCTCAGATGGAGATCCAAAAACTTAAACGGTTATGGCAAAAAAGATTCATTTGGGCGAGCTTTACGATAGAGAGCTTGCCGTCATCAGAAAAGCACTTCAGGACAAGGATTTCGCTGAGGCCATCACAAGAGGGAAATCCCTTGGACACCTCGGAATTAAACCAGATGTGATTGGCACCTATGGACCAAAGCCTATTCTCTTCATACAAGAGAAAACTGGACACACCGCCGTTTACAAACCTTCCATTCCGCTGTCTAGAAAGCATAAAGCAATCTTCGCAGTGGCAGACAAAGCCGAAAATTTGTACAAAGGAACTTGCTTCTTCCATATAGACAAGCCCAAAGGTGTGTTGATAGATGTGGATGAGCAAAAAGAAAAAAGATTCAAGGCAAAGAAAACTTATCCTAACAGACTAAATGGAATCGAAATAACAGAAACTCTCGGAGGTGGTGGATATGGAAGCAGTGGTGCTTATGGTGGCATTAGAGGCGGAAGAGCTGGTATTCATGGTGGACTTCGAGGCAGAAGAAACTTCGAGGGACTGAACCCATGCAACGTTTGCTATAGCGCACTAGACGGAAGAAGGGTCAGAGGAGCCAGAAATCTCATTAGCGAAAAAACCGACTTCGGAGAATACATCGGTACTAGTAGCAAGGATGTGGACATTGACGTGGTGAAGAAAGATTTCAAGGAACTGAAGCTCAAGTCTGAGACCAAGCCTGAGCTCTATATGGAACTTGCCGACCGCTTCTACTTCCGCTTCAAGAGTGCGGTCTATCCAGAGATACACTATACGAAGACTTGCATACGCATAGACAGCGAAGACCCCGATGACTTCTACGCCTTCCAGTTCAACATGGTTGACCCTGGTGCATTCCTAGTCTCCCTCTATGTGCTCCACCTCGCACTCAAGGACAAGTGGGACGAGGGCGATGACATGAAGGCGCAACGTCTCAGAGAGCGAATCGATGAAGTATATCCAGAGCACACAAGTTTCTTGGCACGCATCACATGCGAAATCGAGGAGATGAGTTCCGAGAGATTTTTGGAGGAACACCAAGATGTGATGAAGAACTACGATTGCAAGACGGGCAAAGGGGCAAAGGAAGTAAGCGATGATGACAAGAAAGCAATCAATGATGACAAGAAAGCAAGTCTTGGCATCGAAGACAGGGATCTGAAAGCCAAAGAACCAGACGAAGACTTCCTGTTGAAGGAGGACTTGCCTACTCATTTTTCAGCCGAAATGCGTAAGAATAGGAAAAAACAATTCAACCTTCAATACTGCATCGGTCATGAGATACTCGACATGATACATCCCAAGAAGAAGATGGCTAAAAATCAGAAATGGAACTGGGCACTTGTGATGTTTGCCATGATTGACAATGGTTTACTCATAAACGAGAGCATCAAGGAGTCGGAATTTGCCGATTGCATCTATCACTTTCTTCCGCTTTGGTATATCGAGGAAAAATTGGAAAACAAAGAAGACGAAGAGAAGGGCAAGGCAAACATACGAGCTTCTATCAAACAACAAGTTTACAACCACAAAGATGACAGAAAAATAAGTAAGTCCATGGCGGCATCAGTACGTGAGCGTATTGATAAAATCAAAAAGTTGCTGAGCAGCCGTGGCCTCTACTTGTCTGCCGCATAACACACCCAATTGTCACTTTGTCACTGTAACTTTTGCATTGAAATCAAAAAATCACTGCCTGTAAAGTGAACATTATTTTAGTATTATCTTATTTAATTTTATATTAATAATTAATAAGGTTCGCGCAAGGTTGAGGTGGAAGAAAAAGTGAAAATCAATGCAAAAGTTACAGTGACAAAGTGACAATTTATGTTTTCTAGAGGCAATTGTCTTCTATAGGCACTTGTTTTCTATAGGCACTTGTTACGTTTTCGGGGAAACGAACATACGCTTACGGGGAAAACAGTTGGACGGACTCGTTTTCTTCATATCTTTGCACCGTCAAACGAAGGATGCACGCTTTTGGCTAAAGGCCGTCGTCACCTATGGGGCGATTCGGCCATAAGCTAAGACAAGTGCTCGGCATAAGTTAAGACCTGCAAAGGTCATAAGTTAAGGCAAACGACGGTCTTAAGTGAAGGCAAACTTCAGCCGTAGGTAGCATCAGCCAAGGCATCCGGGAATTTGGCGATGTCAAACTCTAACACCCTAAAAATCATGATCAACTACAGCATCGTGAAGCGTAGCGTGAACGCAAACCTCTTTGAAATCAACCAGGCTAAATCACGCATCAACCAGGCCAAGAAGGAAGGCAAGGAGCCTGAGAAAAACGACCTCGAACTCGTGAAGACCGAGGTGCAAAAAGCCTTCGCCATCTCGCAGTACACCGATGTGATGACCATCGAGAAGTTCTCCAAGCACATCTCCACCCATGGTTGCGTGTATTCCCGCGCCGACATCTCCGCCATCCTCTACATGGCCGTCGATTGCATGCGTGAACAACTTCTCGAAGGCAAGAAGATTCGCCTCGGCGCTCTCGGCGACTTCTTCGTCAACCTCTCTTCCAAGGGTGCCGACAACGCAGAGAAGTTCACCGCCCAGAACATCACCGAGGTCAAGGTGCTCTGGGAGCCAGGAGCTGAGTTCAAGAACCTCCTCCATGACGCAGAATTCAACCTCGTGGCTTCTCGCAACCAGCAAGCAGCCTTGCTCAAGGCCATCAAGGAAGGAAAGGATGTAGAAGGCGACAACCTCCCTACTTCTCCTGACGGCGACAACAACCCAAGCGGTGGCTCAGGCAACACCGACCCAAGTGGAACAGGCTCTGAAACCCCTGGTGGTTCAGGCACAGGCGGAAGTTCAAGCGGCTCAGGCACAGGCGGAAGCTCAAGCGGCTCAGATACAGGCGGAACCGAAAATCCAGGCGGTAGCTCCGACGGTCCTACCGAAATGTAAGACACCCGACCCGTGTGAGCCATGAAGACATTTCATATCACGCTCATTCTCTCAATCCTGCTCCTCGTCGGTGGATTCCTCAGTCCACCGATGGGAGTGATTGATGGGAGCGTCCTCTCCGCCGTAGGACTTCTACTCGCCTTCGCCTCTCTTTCACAATTGCCATTGCTCGCCGAGGCCATCCGAAATGGCAAGAGTTTCAAACTGACTAAGGGCGACATCACTGCCGAGGTCAGCTCGTCTAACTAAAGTTTTCCTACCTGTACGGTTGAATTTATCCCATACGCCCTGAATGGTTGAATTTGTTCGATCTGTACGGTTGAAATAGACCAATACGCCCCGAAGGGGCAGAAGCACCAAGCCTAGGGCAACGCCCTAGGTAATATGCAAGCAAGAATGTCGCCCTGAAAGGGCAAAAGCCTTCTTGCATTTGGGGAATTTTATGCTTTTGCCCTTTCAGGGCGCATTAAATCCATGCTATCTACCCAGGGCGTTGCCCTGGGCTTGGAGCTTTTGGGCTTTCAGCCCGTCACAACCGTACAGCTCGAATTTGTTCGATAGAAAGGGCAGAATTTGTCCCATACGCCCTGAAAGGGCAGAAGCTCTAAGCCCAGGGCAACGCCCTGGGTAAAGATTACATCAAGGAAGTCGCCCTGAAAGGGCAAAAGCATTGATAACAAGTTGCTTTTGCCCTTTCAGGGCGCATTGGATATGACTTATGCCACCCCCTCGTTGGCTTTTTGTTCCATAGAACTTGGTTTTCTATGATTTATAATATGATTTATAATGTTCGATGCCTATTCAGCAAAACATAGATGATGATTGGAGCACCCAAAAGAGGGGTCACTGCATTGAGCGGCAAAATGCCGTTATAGCCTGGCAGACAGCATATCTGATTGCAGAGCAAGGCGATGAACGCCCCCATGAGCATGGTGAGGGGAAGTAACGGACGATGATTGTCTGTCGCCACCATCAGTCGCACGACGTGCGGCGTAATCAGTCCCAAGAATGCTATCGGACCGCAAAATGCAGTGACGATAGCAGTTTGCAATCCCGTCAATATCAAGAGCCCAAGCCTTACTCTTTTGACAGAGAATCCTATATTCATGGCGTACAAGTCACCCAGAAGCAATCCGTTCAACGGCTTGACAAACAGGAAGGAAGCCATCAAGCACACCAAAGACATACATGAGAAAACACCCAGTTCGTCCCTGGTGACATTGCCAAAGCTTCCCATTCCCCAAACCATATACGACTTCACGCCCTCTGCCACCGAGAAGAAATTGAGTAGCGAGATGGCGCTACTCGCTAAATATCCTACCATCATCCCGACTATCAAGAGCACCACATTATTTTTTATCCAATTGGATATCAATGAGATAACCAATGTAATAAGCATCGCTCCCAAGAAAGCAGCCAGGAGAATGGCGATGAAGCCACTGAAACTATAGCTTCCCAGGCTCAGGTTGCCTCCAAAGGCGAGCATGACGAGTGCCACGGCAAGACTCGCCCCACTGCTGATGCCAAAGACATCTGGTCCTGCAAGGGGATTGTGGAAGGTGGTCTGCATGAGCAGTCCGCTTACTGAGAGCGACGCACCTGCAAGGATGGCGGTGAGAGCTTGTGGCAGTCTGGATTCCATCACAATATAAGTCCATGAAGCATTTCCTGCCATTTCCTGATGTCCGAACAGGATGGCAAGAACCTCATGGAAAGGAATGGAAACGCTGCCGAAGGACAGGTTGGTCACCAGCAAGATGCAGATTCCCACCACCAACATGATACCCAAGAATATACTTTTTCTCATCATATCTTTTCTACTTGTTTCATAAAAACAAAAAAATAGGACTTGTTTCCCAACAAATCCTATTATAAATAATTTACTAAAACTAAATTAACCACTAAAAAAACTAATATTTTATTGCTTGCAAAGTTAATGCTTTTTTTTGAATCAACCAAATGTTTTCTTGTTTTTTTTCAAAAAAAATATCATTCTCCTATTTTAAAGGCATAGCTCATCCCCACTCTACAATGAATAAGCCGCTACTGTCGTGAAATGCAATAGCGGCTTACTGCTTGATAATAAATATATTACATCATATAGAGGGATGTTTCCTTCGAAGAATGCTCATCACCTTTACCAAACTAGAACTTATATGACAAGGTGGCGAGCACTTGATGACGATTGTTCTTCACCTCTGTGACAGGAGCGGCACAGTCATATTGGCTGTCGCTATTGTCATAGTAGCTCATGAATGGATAGAAGTCACCCTTCTGGGCACTGTACTGATAAGCCACGTCGAAAGACCACTTCTGGTAGTTGAAGCCGACACCGGCTGTGATGCGGTTGGTAGCCTTCCAGTTGGTGTAGTTGCTGGAAGTGGCGTAAGCCGTACCTGGCGAAGCGACAGTCTGGTCGCGATAGCCATCCTCCTTGAACATAGGAGAAACGTAGTTGTAACCCAGGCGGAGTGCCAACATAGGCATTGGCTTGTACTCCAAACCGAGCTTCAGCGTGCTCACACCCTTCAACATCTCTTGCGTGTTGTCGTTCATCGCATCGTCGCTGCTGCTGGTCTCGTAATACCCATCATAATCATAGTAACCACCATCCTTGATGCGGTTGTCCATGTGATTGTACCAAGCATATTCGTAGGTAGCACCCAGGGCGAGGTAGTTACCCACGGTGTGACCCAAGCTCACGCCCACCTTCCAAGGGGTGTTCAGGCGGAAGTCGTAATAGGCCGTATTGCCTTTGTCACCTTGGTTCTGACCATCCTTCAGCGTCAAGTCGGCCGCACCATTCAGCTCCAAGTCGTAATATACAGGCGAGTTGACGTAGGCACCGATTCTAAAAGGTGAGTCTTCGACAGGGCGGAAGATGACACCTGCCTTCACGTCGAATCCCGTACCTTCTATCTTGAGTTCCTCCCAAGCTTCGGAAGTAGGGTTGCCATCACCCGTTAGGTTCTCGGTGTAGTAAGAGTTGCTGTGATAGTTGACATCATGGATGCCGATGGTGACACCGAGCCACACACGGTTGTTGATGGCACCGCTGATGTTGAAGTCGTACTGACCGATGTAGCCATGCTGGTACTGACCGAAGAGGAAGGACTTGCCGTCATACCAATTCATGCTGTTGGTAGTTTCATCCTTCGCCATCAAGTTTTCATAGTTGGCATCGACACCGGTCCAAATCATCTCGGCATAGTCCTTGCTTTGATTCTTCGCAAAGTCGTACTTGCGGGAAGTCAACTTGCTCTGGGAAGCCCCCTGGAGATAGTTGGCTGCGGTGAGAATCTGACCGAAATCAGCACTCTTGTGGTAATTGAAGGCAAGGTTGAGGTAAGAGGACTTGCCACGACCCATCGACCACACGATACCCATCTGGTCGAAACTGACGTGCGACTTATCGCCCTTGAAGTTGATGCCGTCGCCATCGAAATCGACGTGGTTTTCAGCATCGGTCTGAGCGACGACACCAGCCGACAAACTCAACTGGCTCTTCTTGAAGAGACCGATACCTGCAGGGTTGCTGCCGATGGTGGAGATATCCGCACCCAAGGCTTCCATCGCACCACCCATGCCGACGTAGCGTGCCGTACCGTTGAGGCTGTTCTCAGCCAACTTGGTATCTTGATAAGTTTCCTGTGCCAGAGCTGGAACTGCCATGAGTCCCAAGGCTGCCAGCAAAAAGTATTTAGAATTCTTCATTTTTCTGTCTATTTAAAATCTAATGTGAGGTTATTTCTCTAATTGCCTAAGAGATGAGCATCCTTCGAGAAGTTGCCATCCTTCGAGAGCAGATAATCATCATCTCCTTCCTCCGAAGCTGCCACCGCCTGAGCGACCACCGCCTCCACCGAAGCTACCGCCACCAGAATGACCGCCTCCGAAGCTACCTCCGCCGCTGAATCCTCCGCCACGGTTGCCGAAGCCGCCAAAGCTACTAGAGGAATTGTTCATGTTGCTAGAACGAGTAGAAGAATTGTCGTATCTCACGTTGCTATTACTGCGGTTGCCGAAGCTGCGGTTACTGTTGCTGCGATAGGTATATGAACCAGTGTCGCCTCTGGAACCATACTTGCCATTGGAGCTACCAGGACCGCTCCAAGAGCGATTGCCCGCAAAGCCACGAGGATTGCCACCATAGCTCACGTGCCCGACCATCGGACCGCCCCAGTACCAAGGGCTGTAATATCCGCCCCATCCATAGTACCAAGGGTCGTACCAACCGCCATACCATCCTGCGTAACCATAGTACCAAGGATCATAGAACGGATCAAACCAAGGGTCGTACCAACCGGCATAGTAGCCATATCTCCAAGGATTTCTCCAACCCCAGTAGCCGCTGCGCCAGAACCAAGGACCTACGCCATAGTAATCGTAGAACCAAGGGTTGTAGTAACCATCCCAACGGCTCAGGTCGCGGGTGTATTCGAAGTCCTCGTCTTGGTTGATGTATTTCTGGGCGAAGGCGGCATCGTCGTAGATGGAGTCAGGGCGCACGCCATTGTCCAGTTGGAAGGAGATGATGTCGTTGCCCAGGGAGTCGGTGGAGATGCCCTGGTAATGGCTCAATATCCTGCCGTTGCGGTTGTACTCATCGACAGAGCGTGGACTGCCCGACCAATAGCGGGCATAGATACTGTCACGACGAGCACGCTGCAGAGCATATTCCTTGATTCTCTGCTCACGAAGGGCAGCTTCCTTCTTGGCCTCCTCTTTCGGATTGAAATAGAGGTCATCGTCCTGTGCCATCGACGAGAGTGGCATAGCTGCCAAAAGGACTGCTAAAAGAGTTAATTTCTTCATATCTTGCTCCTTTTTTATTTCTATTGTTCTTGCCTCATTCATTGCTATAGTTGATGCTTCATTTGATGCAATCATTCTTGCAATTTTTGCTGCAATCATTCTTGCTTCATTCGCTGCATTTCCTATATCTATAATTAACTTGATGCAAAATTATTGCTTATTCTTATGCAAAATTAAAGAAAAACCCTAAATAATGGTAGGTTTTTCCCTATTTTTTATAAATTTGCAGTGAAATTTAAACTATAATACGAAAAATCATCGGAAAAGTGGGATAAATTCCACCTAAACGATAGAAACGTATTGGATAGCAAATTGGCAAGCTGAAGGGAAGACATAACCCAACAAGCACCAAGCAAGGTTGGGGCGAACAAGCACCAAGCAAGGTTGGGGCGAACAAGCACCAAGCAAGGTTGGGACGAACAAGCACCAAGCAAGGTTGGGGCGAACAAGCACCAAGCAAGGTTGGGACGAACAAGCACCAAGCAAGGTTGGGCGGGCTGAAAGCCCAGCAAGCCCCAAGCCCAGGGCAACGCCCTGGGTAAATGTCGGGAGCAAATGCGCCCTGTAAGGGCAAAAGCATAAAATCCCCGATAAAGAAATGCTTTTGCCCTTACAGGGCGGCAAGGTTTGCATGAACAAATACCTAGGGCGTTGCCCTAGGCTTGGAGCTTCTGCCCTTTCAGGGCGTATAGACAATAACATCAGAATGATAACAATATCAATTAGACAATAACATCAGAATGA
>ERZ808259.246-NODE-246-length-28957-cov-11.693654_pt1 | contig 28957 bp, 24 predicted proteins | sample MGYA00521279_ERZ808259 | MGnify/ENA primary metagenome ERZ808259 (study PRJEB31516, sample SAMN03275586) | gut metagenome | biome: mammalia-associated habitat; material: feces | host: Papio cynocephalus | place: Kenya | collected 2012-07-27 ... | reverse complement strand
CATACCTATCTTCACCTCCTTGTTAGGATACTCCAAGGTATAGCGATGCAACATCGGGTTGTATTTCTTGATGGTGAGATAACCGCTCTGATAGAGTATAGGCAGGGCAGTGGTCATCTGCTCAGGCGATACATCGAAGTCATCCACATCACAGCTCTTCTTCTCGATGTCCATCACATTGACATGATAGTGTTTCAAAGTTTTGATGAGGTAACTTGGCGTACCCGAACCAAACCAATATGGAGCAATGTCGCGAGCATTCAAAGCCTTCACCAAGCTGAACGGATTGAAGACATCCTCCGACTTCTTACTAAAATGATAGCCATCATAGAACTTTCTCAACTCTTCCAAACATTCCTCGTACGTCATGCCGAGCGCTTCGCCAAGAGCCTCCACATCAGGCTTCATCACCGTGGTAAGCTCGGTCTTGCTGATGCCACAGATGGCAGAGTACTGGTCGAACATACTGATGTTGTCGAGGTTGTTCAGCTCACTGAAGATGCTCAACTGGGAGAACTTCGTGATACCCGTGATGAAGGTAAACTCTAGGTATGGATCAAGCTTCTTGATGGGACTATAGAAGTTCTGCATAATGAGGCGGAGAGAATTCAAGTTCTTCTCCTCATGCACTACATCAAGTAAAGGAGCATCATACTCATCGATGATAATGACCACCTTTTGTCCGGTCTGCTTATAGGCATTGACCACAAGATCTTTCAACCGAATATTTGCATCAGGCTTCTCGCTTTTATAGCCGAAGACAGCCTCCTGGTCATCCAGTATGTCTGCCAAGTACCTTTCCAATCGCTCCTCATCCATGTGTTTGGCGCCGCTCATATCGAAATGTAGCACAGGATGCTTGACCCAATCTTTCTCATAATCAGCAATGGCAAGTCCCTCGAAGAGTTCCTTCCGCCCCTCGAAGTAAGCCTGGAGTGTAGAGGCAAAGAGCGACTTTCCGAATCGTCTCGGACGACTCAGAAAGACATACGTCATCTTCTTCTGCCTAAAATCTACAATATATTTTGTCTTATCCACATAGAGATAACCATCCTCGCGAATCTTCGAGAAAGTTTGTATTCCTACAGGATAGCAATTTACCTGTTTTGCCATAATCTCAACTTCTTTACGTTTTGCGCCGCTAAATTACAAAGAAAATCTGAAACAGCAAAATTTTCTTGCGATTTCTTGCCTATCTCAAATATTTATGCTAACTTTGCATTATCTTATATAAAAATAGACATTAAAAACCATGAAAAAGAAAGACACAAAAACAAAGGGCTCTTTGAAGCCTCAGCAGTTGGGCGACATCTACCGCTCGCTAATTCAAAAGAAGCATTGGTATTTCTGCTACAATGCGACATGCAGCCAATCAGCAGATTGCGCCGCCTTCATCTCCACGCAGTTTATCGACAAGGATGTGCCCATGGACGAGGCTATCCTCACCGTGCGTCCCGATGCCCATCGCCAGCCAGGAGGGTGCACACGCTACTGTCGCGCCACCATGGAGCGCAAGGCAGCCGGCTTTTCACACCTCTTCGACCAGGTGAGAGGTTGCCACATCGCCAAAATGCGTGAGCAGATGATGAGGCTCCTGGACGGAAGAACCTCCTACTACCGTCATCACCGAGGCGAGAAATGGCTCTCCGTCAAGCAACAATCCGACATCGCCGCCCTCTTCCATCAAAATGGTTACGAAAGCCCTACTTTCGACTTCTATCAGGAAGTTCCCGAGGTAGTATTTTGTTCCGACCATCGGAACAGTTTGTTTCGATAATGAGTATCACTTGTTCTGATAATCGAAACCAAGCGTTTCGATTATCAGAACATTTCAGAAATTGCATAGTACAACGAGTGAAACGATTGGTTGGGTTATAAGTCTTATTTTGGAGTATAAACGGCTACAAATGACAAATTAATCGCACAATTTTGCCTTATTTTTGCAGAAAACAACCTTATGGTTGTGTTTTCTCATTAAAATCAGTTATCTTTGTAGGCAAAATGGCGATAGCCAATATCATATCCGCAAGAATGAAAAAAGAAATAAGATATGTCAGTACAAAGTGAAGCCGCCCTCGAAAATGGACTTATAGACACTCTTCAAAAGATGAACTACGAATATGTTCACATTGAAGAGGAGAAGAACCTGTCTGCCAATTTCAAGAAACAGTTGGAGAAGCACAATAAAAAGAAATTGGAAGAATTGGGGCGTACCGAATTCACAGAGTCTGAGTTTGAAATGATACTCATCTATCTTGAAGGTGGCACTCGCTTTGAAAAGGCAAAGAAACTGCGTGATCTCTTTCCTCTTGAACTGGAAAGCGGTGAACGCCTGTGGGTGGAGTTCCTAAACCGTACCCACTGGTGTCAGAACGAGTTTCAAGTTTCCAATCAAATCACGGTTGAGGGTAGAAAGAAGTGTCGTTATGATGTCACGATACTTATCAACGGCTTGCCTTTGGTTCAGATAGAACTAAAGCGAAGAGGCGTGGAGTTGAAGCAGGCGTACAACCAGATACAACGCTATCACAAGACTTCTTTTCACGGTTTGTTCGACTATATTCAGTTGTTCGTCATATCCAATGGTGTAAATACTCGCTATTTTGCCAATAACCCGAATAATGGATATAAGTTCACTTTCAACTGGACGGATGCCGCCAATGTACCTTTCAACGACTTGGAGAAATTTGCCAAAGTGTTCTTCGACAAGTGTACGTTGGGCAAGATTATAGGTAAGTATATCGTGCTGCATGAGGGTGACAAATGCCTGATGGTGCTTCGCCCTTACCAGTTCTATGCGGTGGAGAAGATTCTCGACCGTGTGGAAAACTCCAATGACAACGGCTATATCTGGCACACAACAGGTGCAGGCAAGACCTTGACATCATTCAAGACTGCCCAGCTCGTTTCAGAGTTGGATGATGTGGACAAGGTGATGTTTGTGGTTGACCGTCACGACCTTGACAAGGAGATTAAGGGGTATCTGAAAGAGTTGGGATTGGTGTAGGTGTTATGTATAAAGGATTAGAGATTAGGTGATATGGCAGACAAGAACGACATTTGCGAGAAGCAGAAACAATATAAGTGGGGCTCAAAGGTAATTGACAGGCTTAGCCTTGATATGCGTTCAGAATTTCCTCAGAGTGAAGGATTTTCCAGAACCAATTTGTATGATATCAAACGTTGGTTTGCGTTCTATTCAAGCCAAATTGAATTTGTCCATCAAGCTGGTGGACAATTACAGAAAGTGGATAATGCCAACACTCCAATCCCAGAGATATTGAATGGTTCAAATCTGCCACAACTTGTGGAAGATTTTGTTTGCCAAGTTGGTGGATTATTAAAAAAAGCATAGAATATGGCAGGAAATATGACATTGGCAGGAAACAGCGAGTTCAAAAGTTGGGTTTCGCAGTTGAAGAAAGATATACGCAGCGCACAAGTTAAGGCGGCAATCAAGGTTAACACAGAATTGCTCCGCCTTTATTGGCGTATGGGGGCGGATATTTGTGAGAAGCAGAAGTCCGCCACTTGGGGCGATGGTTGGCTGAAGGAGTTGAGCCGTGAACTAATGGCTGAGTTTCCTGACATGAAAGGCTTTTCACATAGAAACTTGAAGTATATCAGACAGTGGTATGAGTTTTATAATCAACAGCTTATAATTGGGCAACAGCTTGTTGCCCAATTAGGGGATGACAAAGGGCAACAACCTGTTGCCTCAATAAGCGAGAACGTTTTCTTCTCCGTTCCTTGGGGGCATCACTTGTACATCATATCGCAATGTAAAGATGTAGGTCGTGCTGTGTTCTATCTGAACAAGACCGTAGAAAATGGCTGGAGTCGTGCTGTCTTGCTCAATTTCCTTGACACCAATTTATATGAGCGACAGGGAAAGGCCGTGAATAACTTTAACAAACTGTTGGCGAATCCTCAAAGCGAATTAGCAGCCCAAACACTGAAAGACCCATACAATTTCGATTTTCTCACCCTTGATGGAGAATATCGAGAGCGAGAGTTGGAACAAGGACTTACCCAAAATGTTACACGCTTTTTACTTGAATTGGGTACAGGTTTTGCTTTTGTCGGGAGTCAAATTCCACTACAAGTAGGGGAAGATACTGTATATCCCGACTTGCTATTTTATCACTTAGAGTTACGCTGTTATGTGGTCGTGGAGTTGAAAGTGACAAAATTCAAAGCAGAACATTTGGGACAGTTGGGTATGTATGTGAGTGCCGTCAATCATATCAAGAAGAAGTCAACTGACAACCCTACAATTGGATTGCTTATCTGCAAAACCAAGAATAACGTGATGGCTCAATACGCTCTGGAAGCAACAAATCAGCCAATCGGCATCTCTGAATATCAACTGTCAAAGCTTATGTCAGAAGAAATACAAAGCCAGTTGCCTACAATCGAAGACATTGAAGCAACGCTTTCTGATATAAAGGAGACAAAAGATTGATGCGTAAGACATCAACGTGATAGTCAAACGAAGTTCGGAGTAAAGAACTTCACGTTTCGCAACCTCGGCATCTACATCAGTCTGACTGCAGGATTGCGTATCGGAGAGATTTGTAGCTTGAAATGGTCGGATATCAACACTGACAACGGTACAATTACCGTGAATCGCACCATTGAGCGCATTTACATTATAGAGGGTGAGCGCAAGCACACAGAATTGGTCATCAACACGCCAAAGACCAAGAACTCATGCCGTGAGATACCGATGAATAAGGAATTATTGGCGATGGTGAAGCCTCTGAAAAAGGTGGTAAACACAGACTTCTATGTGCTGACCAATGAAGCAGTGAGCGTTTTGCTCGGTCATGCCAACATCACAACAACCCTCAACCTCTATGTCCACCCGAACATGGAGCAGAAGAAAAAGTGCATCACTAAGATGTTCAAGTCTCTTGGAAAATAGGGAAACAAAGTCACTGATACTGATTCTACCTCAAAAGTGCCAGAAGGAACTAAGTCAAGTACTATTGGTTCCGAAAACACAGGCATAGAATCCCTAACACTAGAAGATATTGGCGACATACGAAAAGAAGTTATCAAGGACTTCAAACAAAATATATTCATCGGCTATGTAAGAAAAGTTACTCCTGAGCATGTAAGGATTGTACTTGATACTACCCAAGTTGTCAATGTCAAATATTCATCAAAATGGAGCAAATATTGTGCAAAAGGTGCTTACGTTGCGGTACATCGTATAGAATATGACAATATGGAACCAAGTTGGGAAATTGTAAGATTTCTTAGTGCTCAACGCAACTATACAATAACCCATCCAGAAGGAGGCAAAGGCAAGTTTGCTGATAAGAAAGCTAATTAGTGTTGAATTAATTACAAGTGTTTGATATTTAGATATATATAACACTTTTAGTTTGGCGGTTTCACTAAAATTTAGTACCTTTGTCATGTTAAAGAATATCATATATGAAGTATAGTTCACAATATAAACCCCTAACTTTGGATTTGTTCAAATCATCTTTCGATGGTTTGAACAAATCCAATCGTTGGGTGATTCTTGGTGATAATCTTCCGTGGGGAGAAATTGAAAAAACTTACAATTCTCGCCTTGACAACAAATACAAGGGTGCAGGTAATAAACCTGCTCGTATGATAATAGGTGCAATGATTGTAAAGCACAAGCTCAACCTTTCCGATGAGGAAACGATAGAGATGATTCAAGAGAATCCATATATGCAATACCTTTGTGGATTGTCCGAATTTACTGACAAGCCATTATTTGATCCAAGTTTGTTTGTCACGATTCGGAAGCGCATAAGTATGGAAGAGATTAACGAGATTACAACCTCTCTCTTACAGCGTGAGCTCAAAAGAAAAGAAGAAACCAGGAAGCTTAAAGAAAGCCAAGATAATGTAGATGGTAATGAGCCAACGCCACAAGTCCAGCCTGATGACAATGGGGTGGAATTTACAGATGAACAAGGACGCAAACACAAGGGCATATTAAAGATTGACGCCACTTGTGCGGATGCCGAAGTTCGTTTTCCTGTAGATGTAGATATAATCCATGACGGTTGCAAAGTCGTGGACAGATATCTCACGACCTTATGCAAGTCTTTGGGTATTCCTCTTGTCAAAAGTAGCTACAAGACAGCACGACGTTTTTATTTGGAACTTGTCAAACGCAAGAAGAAAGGAGGTAAGCTCGTGAAGGAGACTATCTCGCATCTTCTTCATTATCTGAAAGTTGACCTCAGAAAGATAACTGAAATTTTTGTGGAACATCGAGGAAGTAAAGCTCTCTTGCAACCACATGAGCAACGTACATTAAATGCAACATTTGATATGTTTGCACAGCAATCCTACATGCATGAGAACAATGTGCATGTTTGTGCAAATCGTATCATCAGCATCTTCCAACCTCACCTTAGACCAATAAAAAGAGGTAAGGCAAGAGAATTTATCGAGCCAACAACATAAGAGCCAAGCTTCCAGATACCAGCGAGTGCTGGGCAGGAATGTGTTACTTTGTCAAAAACGTGATGAAGTTCCTTAGGGGACTTTGTCTTGTATTTTTCCAAATTTGGCTAATATGGAGGTACTTTACCAACTTGGAGCGTAAAGTTCGCTGTGCTCAAAGTTTGGCTAAATATTAATTCAGTGAACACTAATTATGGCACGAATGTCGTAAAAGAGAATCTGCATGTCATAAAAGAAGTGGAAGATGTCGTAAAAGATGTCGCAAAAGAAACTGATGATGTCGTAAAAGCAAAAGATAATGTCACAAAAGAATTTGTGAAGGCTCAACGACAAATCTATAAGTTGATTTCGCAAAAGCCTCAGATTAATGCCACTCAAATGGCTGAAAATATGGGGATTTCCTTGCGACAGGTTCAACGGTATCTCAAGCAACTCTCTGAACTCAACTTAATAGTCAGAGAAGGTGGACGCAAGAATGTTTTTTGGAAAATCTTAGATGATGAATACGAAGGGCTCTTCAAAAGAATATAGACACAAAATACAGGTAGTAATTCCAATGGACATGGAAGAACTACCTGCTTTTTTCATATCAGGAAACTTTTATAGCTCACTTTCTGTTTTCTAATATGCGTTTGATGCCATAAGATTCTTTCGTGAGCTGATTGGCTATGCTATCTTTATATGCTGCAATTTTGACCATATCATGGTATCGGCGAACAGAATTATTATACTGATAGTGGCAGATTATAATATCCACCGCTATCAGTTTTGTTTTCGCTTTTTGTTAAGAATTGGATTTTGTGCAATGTATTTTATTTTTCAGTTTAATTCTATAGCCCGACCACAAGCACCAAAGGGCAAGGATACCCATCACAAAGATAAAGATGTATGTGGCAATGCTTCCGATGAACAATCTGCCGCTATGCACCTCCAACGCCACATTCCAAAGCGACATCGGGAGTTGGTTCATGCTTGCAGGTTGAGGGGAAAAGTTTGTTCCCTCATAATATTCTGCAATGACAGGAGTAGAGAAGTCTTGGCTCATACCTGCAATAGCTTTCTTTCCAAAGGGAGCACCTGCTTTCTTTGGTGCAGTTTTGCCTGTAAAGTAGTCGGTGGAAGTTCCTTGTTGTCTGTTCCAAACAAATAGACCACTAAACGAGCCACAGAGCCATCTACCTTTTACATCCTTCTGCAATACATTCAATCCCATCACGCTGACAGGCGGAGCAGAAGTAATCGCTTTCACCGTTGCCTTTTCAAGATTCAAGGAATAGAACCCTTCCGATGTAGATAATAGCCAGTCATGGAAACTCTCATCATAACGAACCAGGCGTAGCTTGTCGTTCCAAGGATTCCCACTCCGGAGTGTGGTGCCTGGGAGTGAAGGAATCTTGTTCAATACAAGCGCAATCATCACTGGTGGGCGAAGACACCACCCCGTCAAGGCAATCAATAGCGTAAGGATGATGGTGTATCGCCCTATCTTGTCATGTAGATGAAGCGAATGCTTCAATAGCACTTTTCGTTTAGGTCGCCTCCAGAAGACAAAGCCTGTTACGCAAAGCAGCACCAAGATGATGGCGATAGCATCGACCACAACCTTTCCAACTACGCCAAAGAGTTCTCCGCTATGAAGCAACCAAACAGTACGGAAAGCAGTCACCTTGCCGTCATAATCCTTTGGAGCATTAAGTTGAATACGGCTGAAAGTCTGATAAGGAGGAAGCGACGTGTAAGCAAAAGAACGGCTCAGCACCACAAGAGTATCGCCATGCGAAGTCATGTCGGTCAACTTCTCGTCATCCTCCAATGGCATTTTCACCTCATGCCATGTGTCATGCACGCCATAGCGATAAAGCCCAAAAGGAGACACAGCAAATATCTCTCCATGATCAAGCCTTATGACATTTTTAATTTGGCGATAGTCGGCACCTTCCGGCAATCCCTCATTGAAATCCTTGAAGTAGGAAGCCTTGGAATCGGTGAGCCAGATGCCTCCATTGCCATAAAGCAACAGTTGGTGACAAGAATCTACATATCCCATGGAATCTTCCATTAAATTCTCGCCAAGGTCAAGCGTACCTCGTAGCAATCCGCCATTCCAATTCTGAAACTCATAACGGCTTGGCAGATACTTCCTGCTTACGTTCACGCGCTTGATGAGCGAGCGGTGGTTGAGCAAGATACCCGACACGCAGAACATCAGCATGAAGAAGCTCATGCCGATGCCCAGCCATTTATGTTGTTTTCTCCAAGTTCCTTTCTTCATTGATTTCCTTATCAGATTATCACTCTTGTCTCTTTTCTTTCTTAGTCTTTGCATCCTTGAGTATCTTTCCTGCCAAGAAGCAAAGTTCTATCACCATCACCACCCAATGCCAAGGGTATTCGCTCGGATGGTCGATGAGTTTCCCGATGATACCAGTGCGGTTGAATGCCTCCACAGCTATCCAGAACACGATAACCGTCGCCGTACCCATTCTGATGTTCGCTCCCCACGATGGTAGGTGGAGCTGCTTGCGAAACACGTATGGGGCGGAGAGCAAGGCTCCGAAAGCCACACCAAAGGTGACGGGACTCTCACGGCCAAACAACCGAGGGTCGTAGAGGTTCATCAATAAGAGATAACAGGTCCAGAGCATCGTGTTTATTTCCATGAAGGTGACGATACTTGTGTGACGTGTCATCGGGCGAGCGGCTATCAGTCGCTTGTTCTTCCCAAGGAAGAGCGTCTGCCACCAGTTGAGAAAATTGCAGGCATTGCGAGAACAGAAGATGTATAGCAGCATCACCATTGCCCACAAGCCGAATGTGGCAGGGAGCAAGAGATATTCGGGGCGACTCAACAGCTCTCCTGTCACTGGGTCTATCTCTGCATGGGTTCCCCAACGATGGGCGTAATACATGAAGAGAAAATCTACCCAACCTGTCCAATAGAACATGCCGCCAATGAGTCCGAGCAAGGTCTGGCGTGTCTGCCCCTTGACGAAGACTCCGACAACCACCATCACCATACCCACGAAGCCCACAGACATGCCTGCGCCCAATAATTGTGTGCCGTCGTAGTTGTCTTTCAGCACTCGTGCTACCAAATGGACGATGGGCATGCTTCCTAAAATCACGCCCATCGACACAATGGATTTCCACCAATATAGTTTTCTTTTACTCATGTACTTTCTTCTTTCTTGCCGCTATCATGATGTAGATGAGCAATGCCACGAAAGCCACGAGGATGCAAAGCATCTGGGTGGCGTACTTCTCAGGCTCTATCCAAATCTCCTTGAAGAAATCGAGCCGTCCAAGCACTTCTACTGGCACCCAAAATACAATGACCGTGGCGATTGCCATACGGATATTCGCTCCCCAAGAAGAGAGTTTAAGTTGCTTCTTGAAGATGAAGAAGCTACCTATCAAGCAAGCTGCCGCCACAATGGAGGTAACAGGATGATGGTCGCCGAGGAAGTTCTTGTCGTAACAGAACATCAGCAGCAGATAACTGGTCCAGAGTATCATGTTCAGCTCCATGAAGGTGACGATGCTCGCATGGTGAGTCATCGGACGAGCGGCAATCTCGTTCTTGCGAGAACGGAAAAGCACACGCTGCCACCAGTTGATGAAGTTGCAACCATTCTTCGTGGAGAAGATGTAGAGCATCATCACCATCATCCACATACCGAAGGTAGCTGGAAGGATGAGATATTCAGGGCGAGTCACAACCTCGCCATTCTCCATCTCAGGCTGTGTGCCCCATCGGGTGGCATAGTACTGGAAGAGGAACTCTATCCAACCTGTCCAGAAGAGCAAACCTCCGAAGAGACCCCAGAGTGTTTGCTTGGTGTCTCCCTTTGCGAAGACACCGATTACTACCATGATAAGACCTACCAACCCCATAAAGAAGGCTGAGTAATGCACAGCCTCAGGAGTCATCGTCTTATCCATTATCATCATCAGCGCATGTCCCAAAGGCATGGTAAAGAGTACCACAAGGAACGATGCGATGGATTTCCACCAATTCAATTGTTTCATATTGTTCGATTGTTATGTTCGGCGGATTTTGCAATCCGCCGAAAGTGTTTATTTCAATTCATCTAAGTAATAGCTGATTCTTCCTCCCTCGTCTCCAATCTCCACATTGGCATCATACCAAGAGATGATTTGGAGCTTGTAATATCTCTCGCCATCCCAAGAGCGAAATACGTAGGTATGGAACGATGGAGAATATACAGGAGGTGGACCAGAGAAACTCATCGCATTCGCCAGCACAGGGTTGGCACTCACGAGTTGCTTGGCAGGACCATTGTTAGGGTCGAACCAAGGGTTCTCGTTCATGTCGAGGTTGTGGGCGATGCAATACTTGTTCCAGTCGTTCTGCGACATGGTGACATAGACGCTTGCCGAGTCATCTGGTACGAACGAGAGATTGTTCTCTGCGAGATAAGCATCCACCTGTGCCTTGCTCGTCCATTTGTCGTATTCGCCATAGCCGAGGTCGGCGGCACCACCCTTTCCAGGACCGCTCGTACCGCTGTTGGTGCGAAGGCGATAACCATCGAAGGCGATGTCCCACTCGCTGGCTGGATAAGCCATTGTCTGAGGGTCATCCTCCTTGTTCTCCATCACGAGGAGGCTGCTTGCCTGTCGCTTCACCGTCTTATAAGTAAACTTGCCTGTGGCTTGGCTCTTGGTAAAGATGGTATCGCCGTTCTCGTCTCGCTCGGCATCCTCGAAGATGTTCTTCTGTACACCCTCGCTCCAGTATTTTACCAACTTGTCGCTACCTTGATAGTGGAAATATTCCGCTATAGGCTTTCCGTCGATGTAGGCGATGACGCTCTGGTTAGGGTTCATCACGTTGTAGCGATGCCCTGTCTTGAGGTCGAAATACAGCCAGTCGTTAGTAACTCCGGTACTATATCCCGTCTTGCGAGGAAGCGTATGACCTGTGAAGTTCTCTGCCTCGTAAGAGACGCAGCTCGAAAGTGCCATCAAGCCAATGGCTGCGCCCAAAATAGTACTCTTGTATTTATTATTATATAGTATATTCATAATTGTTATCATTAAGAAAAGCTATTGAATTCTTCACTCTTCACTCTTCATTCTTCACTTCTTGCGGAATCCTTTAACCAATTCATCTACCAATATCTCCACCTGCACATGTGCCTTGGCTCCTGCCGTGGCTGGTACATTGAACATGGTGATGCCCGAGCCCAAGGTCTTTGGCACGTAATTGAAGATGTTATCGACACCCACCGTCACCTTCACTTTGTTATAGAATGTCTGGATGACGGAAAGATTGCATAGCACATATTGTGGCAGCTCGCAACGGAAGTAAGCATCGTGGCTCACACCATCCACCGAGAGACGGTCTTGCACATCGAATTTCTTCTCGCCCATGTAACTTGCCGAGAAGGTGGCGCCCAGTCTATAGTTCTTCTTCGTATATTTATAGTCAAGGCTCGCCGTTGCCGCATGAGGCGATGTGGTGTTCACCTGTATGCCGTCGGTCTTGCTCACGTTCACATAGCTATAGGTGGCGTTTGCCGTGAAGTGCTTGAGGAAGTGCCAGCGCATGATGGCTTCGAGACCAATGAGGTTCTGCTTGGCGAGGTTGGTGTATTCGAAGTTGTACTGCATATCATAGATGCGCCATACACCCTCTATCTTCTTGCGGAAGAAGTTGCCATACACATTGCCCGAGATAAAGAAGTTGTCATTGGAGAACTCTGTGCCGACGCTCACGTAGTTGTTTTTCTCAGGCTTCAAGTCCTCATTACCCTTGATCATGAACATACCGAGGTGATCCCAGTTGAAGAACAGCTCCTTGATGCTTGGCGAGCGATAGCCCATCGAGTAGTTGGCGCGCCATGCCCAGTGCTCCGACGGACTCCACTTGAAGGCAATCTTAGGCATCGCCATCAGTCCAAAGGCACGGCTGAAGTTGGTTCTCACACCTGCCGAAACCATCCAGTGGTCGTTCATCGTCCACTCGTCCTGCAAGAAAGCCTCGGTCTCCTTCAGTGAACGGGTGCGCATGATGTGGGAGGCATCGCCGTTGAATCGGTCGCTCGTCAGGTCGTCGCTCAGATGTTCGATACCGAGAATGAGGTCGTGTCCCTCAAACTTCTGCGAGGTGATGGAGAGACGTGGCTGGAAGATGCGGCTCTTATAAACCTTGGTACGTGTATCGATGCGCTCGTGTCGCTTGAATCGGTCGTAGAAGTCGCCATGCAAGGAGGCGGTAATCTTAAACCAATCCTTGAAGGAGTACTTGATTTTGGCTCCTGCCGTCCAGTCGCGAGCCTGACTAAAGGTCATGTCCTGGATGAGGTCGTAGGTGTTCATATAGAACGCACTACCATAGGCGAGAATCTCCAGGTTCTTGAAGGGGTCGTAGAAGACCTTCTGAGATACCGAGATATGCTCCGTACCCTCAATGCCCATTGGCGGACGGGAGGCTACGCTCGTGATGGTCACGTCTTTGTCGAGCCATGGGTTCGCCTCCTTGGTATAAACCTTCTTGTCGTTCTCCGCCTGGTACATGTAGAAGGCATCGCTGGAGGAGTACCATACATCGGTTTGCGAGGTCACCTTGCCAGCGTTGAAACCAGCCGATACCCAACTCTGTAGGTTCGGACGGTCGGCGTTCTTCTCAAACATATAGAGGAAGTCCTTCTTCATCGGGTTCTTGTAGTTGCGCTCGTTCATCTGCCCCCAGCGCACACCTGCCTGAATGTCGATAGGCTTGGTGGTCTTCTTGGTGATGAGGTTGATGACGGCACCCGACGCACGGCTTCCGTAGAGGGTACTGCTGGCTCCCTTCACGATTTCGATGCGGTCGATGGCATGGAGGTTGAATCGCTCATAGTCGAGGTTGCCCGCCATGTCGCCCGTCAGTCGCTCACCGTCCTGTAGGAAGAGCACATGGCGGGCATCCAAGCCCTGCATGGAAATCTCGTTGCCGAATCCCACCTTCTGGATATTCATGCCCGGTGTCTCCTGTTGCAGCGCCTTGGTGAGGTCGGCATAGCCGGCATCCACCAGTTCCTTTCCACCGAGCACCTGCGTGCTGACAGGGGAGAGCTTGATAGGTCGGGCGGTACGAGAACCCGTAACCACCACCTCGTTCACCTTCATCACGTCTTCGGTCATGAAGAGTTTGAGGGTGGAACCAGAGCCTATGGTTCCGTTCAGCGGGTTGTAGCCCACTGATACCACACGGTAAAAACACTTGCCACTCTGAGGCACCTCGATGGTTGCCTCACCGTCCATGTTGGTGACGGTACGTTGTGGCGACTTCAATTTCTCGTTGTCGGCGTAAGAGATGACTGCGCCGATGATTGGCTGCTCGGTTGCCTTCTCTGCGATGGCAAACTTCACCTTTCGCTGTGCGGCGATAGGGAGAGCAAGCATCATCAGCAAGGCGATGAGCATTACATTTCTAATTGTCTTCATTTATATCGTTTTACTTTTTTATCCAATTCTTCTTATTCTATATAGCTTGATGCTTATATGTTGAAAAGGCTTGTTCCTTTTGTTATTTTCTATTCCTTACACGATTTTAGCCTCGCTATGGCTTATATCTTCTCCTTTCATTTTCTACTTGCAAAAAGAAAGAGAGATATGTTTGGGCATACCCCTCTTTCCTTAATTATATGAACAACTTTAAAGTTATCCTTCTCCATTTTCTTTTTTCCACTGTTCAAGGTCTTTCTCGTATTGAGCAAACTCTGTATCAAAGTTATTGATACGGTTTTTATCAATCACTTGAAGTGGACACTGTGATGTGACGCCCATCATATTGTAATCTACAATGAATTGAATTTGCAATGTATTTACATTGAGATAGCCATTCACAGTTGCACCACTACCGCCTTTGTAATCTTCATCAGTACTTGTTGTACTAACAACACCGTCTGTACCTTTGAATTTTACCCAACCGTCACCTTTGTACTCGTCTTTTTCCCAAGTATTCAACTTCATAAATTTATTCTTGCACTTGAAGGTGATGTTGAATGGCATAGCACCCACATGAAAATCATTAAGGGTCAATGTCATCGTACCATCATCATTCCAATTGAAGTTGAATTTTGTAGGACAACCACTTTCAAGGTGGGTTTTATCAACAGTTCCCATCCATGCCTTTGTTGACAAAACTATTTCATTTGTCAGAATGGTCTTTGCTTTATCAACATATTCTTCTGATGGGGATTCCTGTGTTATTTCCTCATCAGATGAGCATGATGTGAATACTGCACAGAAGAGCAATACTACGAGTGATAAAAATATACTTTTCTTTTTCATTATCAAACAAGATTTGCTCTATGACAACTCATTTTGTCATAGACCAAAGAGATGTACCTTATTTTTTCTTTCCTGTATAATGAACTTCTGCAGCAATTGGAGAGTCCTTATACAAGCCATTGCATTTAATTGTAAATTCAATGTCGTCTCCATTAACTGTTCCGTGGAAATCTGTCAAGGCTAATGTGATAGGAAAGAGGTTGAGAACCTTCAATGTTCCACATGTGCTTGCTGTTGTCGTTAGAGTAGTTCCATTCTCAACGATGTCCAAGTCAATGTAAATAGTACCAGGCATACTGCCAATCTGAGCAACTTTACCAGACAAGTTCAACTCATCGTCAATGGTAAACTCTTGGTTCTCTACCGCATTGTAGTTCTTGTCGTTCATTTTGACAACATCTAAAGTTCCAATGTAAGAACCCACGCTGTTCTGTGCGCATACAGCAGAAACACTTGCCATGAAAATAGCGAAAAACATAAATAGCTTTTTTAACATAATTGTTTATTTTAGAAATTAATAAAAGAACTCGCTTTTTCAAGCGGATTCATGGAATTATATCAATGTATTGTAAGAATTAATAATATCTTGACCACTTATAAGCTTTGTTGTTGTCACTTGACATATAACTTTGATAAGTTAAACAAGAAGGAGTTGCCAGATAGTATTTCTTGATAAATGCATCTGATACATCCGTGAAAGCATTAAACGCATTCTTAGAAATTGCAAACATTGTTGAATTAAATTGCGTATCTCCAAATTCCTTCAAGTTTGGATAAACTAAATTGTAGGTTTCTGGCAAATCTCCGATGACAAGTGTATTCAATTCGACAAACTTAGACATATCAAACTGTTTTAAACTTGGCAGACATTCGATGTCCAAATAGTTTGCACGTAAATTATCTTTGTTTGGAAGAATTATAGATTCTATAGATGGACAATCATACACAATTATTCCACTACCAGAACTTGTGTCCAAATCATCTTTTCCATTTCTTTGCCCAAAAATAACAGACTTGCTTAAATCTATAACTTTTAATGAAGAAACATTTCCTAAATATATGTAACGTAGCTTCGAATCATCTGGTATGTTTATTCCATCAACTGAAACGTTTAATAGTGTTATAGCATTTATATTTTCAGATAAATTCAATGTTGGAACTTTTGTTTCAGGATTGTTTGAAGCCAAAGCAATAGATGCTCCATTCCAATATGGACTTTCTACAACATATTGAATACCTTCGAAGTCAGATACCCCCTCTGTTATTTGTAATGCTGCTATACGCTGTTTACCATCAAGAATATAGTTTGAAATATCAATCTTATCACCATTAAACATCTGTGAAAATGTTTCCTTCAGGGTCTTTCTTAGAGTTTCATCAGGAATCTCTCTTAAAGTGTTATATTTTTCCAAACTACCATTAGCATTTTGCATTTCAACATCCATAGTACCACCATCAATGGCAGACTTGTTCTGACGATAGAAACGCATGAGCTGAGCAATATTATACTTAGCTTGCTCTGGCAAATAAAGTTTGGTGATATTGTGAAGGTTCTCTACAGTCTCGTCACCATTTTCCTCAACAGTTACCTTTACAAGGTTGTCATAGTTGTAAATGTCGTTATTTGTAAGGTCGATGCCTGTAATCTGAGCAGGAAGAACAGAAAAGTCGAAAGTCTCACCATAGCCATTGTTGCTAAGGTTCAACTCTTTCAAATTAGGAAAAACAGAAAGCTCTTTCAGGGCGGCGGTATCAACCTGTGTGCCTGAAAGATCGAGTGAAGTGGTGTTGTTAGCTTTGTCATCGAGGAGCAACTTGCCGTTCTCGTCGAATGTATATCCTTTGCTTGCGAGAAGGGTCTTGAGATGAGAGTTGTCAACTGCCACCGCACTGTAAGAAGGCGCATCATCATCGCTGCCACAAGAAGCGAAGCCAAGGCAAAGAGCCATGGCAGCGAGACCGATGAAATTCTTTAAAATTTTCATTGTTCTTTTGTACTTTTAAAATGTTTATAATTAAAATTAAATATTATCTTGAATATGCGGCTGCAAAGGTACACATTTCTTAAAATGTGTGCAATACTCAAAAATAGTGAAATGCGCCATCCTCATTTATGGGGATATTCATAAACATTTTCGTGTTTTTTCGTACAAAATCAGTATTTTCTAGGTATTTCTCCTGTAATTTATCACAATTGTTGATTGATTCGATACTTAATTGTGATGATAAAGTAGCTGCCGATTTGAGAGGTGTGACTCTCCGTCAGTCCTGTAGCCGTAACATTGCGGTAATAGTTTTTCTTGTCGCTGAGGATGTCCGACCAATAGAAAGACAGCTCGGCTTGCTTCTTTCGGAGAAATCGCCAAGATGCTCCCAAGTTCCATACCACTTGGTCGTCCTCGCCTTTCTTGATGTTCGTGCCGTTGCGGAAAGAGTAGGCGACATCGCTCTTGACTTGGAAGCCAAGAGGAAGTTCGGCATAAGTGTTCAGCGAAAAGGTATAGCTTCGAGTATAGTTGGATGTCCCCCTAAGCTGGTTGGCGACATGGCGGTAACGCCAATCGCCCTGCAAGTCGAAACCTCCCCATTTCGGCTGATAGCCCAAACGCAGGTTTGCATTATACGACGTGTTATGGGTGACGCTACGGTCTGGCTCCTCGCTCTGCCCCTCATTCACCAAGGCTACGCTTTGGCTAAAGTTGGCACCTGTGCGAGCCGATAGGTTGAAGCGTTTCTTCCATCGCTTCTGATAGCGAAGGCTGGCACGCATATTCCAGTTGCCGTTCACATTCACAGGATAAGTCTCCGTGCCGCCTGTGGCAAGGTCGTAAAAGACGGCTTGCGTCTGACTGTTATAGATGTTGCTAAAGTATATATCGCCCGAAAGCCCGAGGCGAGTGTTTCTTCCTGTCAAACGAAAACTCTGGTTATAGGATGCCTTGAGCGAAGGGTTGCCATGAGTGATGTGCAGCGGGTCACTGTTATCTGTCAACGATACCAAGCTACCGAGGTCGGGCTGTCGGCTGCTACCGTCATAAATCAGTTCGAAGCGGGTCTTGCCTCGATGCCAAGACACATTCAACTGTGGATTCCAGTTTACGCTCGTCCTTATCGTGTCGGCATGGAGCAAGCCTGTCTTCTGGTTAAGGCTTCTCCGCTCGGGTTGCATCAACACACCTGCGTTCACCTGCCATAGCTTGCCATCATAATTGAGGTAGAGGCTGAGGTCATGAGTAAAAGTCCTGCTTTGGGTATGGTTGCTCAAACTATCCAGATACGCCTCGCCCTCGTAAGTGCTTCGGTCGCTCATCTGTCGGTTGGCAGCATAGCGATAACCGAGTTGCAGGCGCAAGTCTTGAGCCAAGGGTTGCGTCAGGTTGATGCCTACGGAATAGGCACGATTGGTGGATGGGGAGTGCTGGTATTGGTTGCGATAAAGCACCGAGTCGCCCCCCTGGCTGCTCTCCAACTGATAGTAAGTGGTCTCGGAAATGGAATGCGACTCATTGGTGGTCTTGCTATCCGAATAACTACCCGTAAGGCTGATGCTCGTACCCTTGCCGTTGAGCACTCGAGTAATGTCGGCATTGACGGAGAAGGAACGGTTGTCGCTCTTCGATTCCGAGGCTCTCGTAATACTGTTGATACGTACGTCCTCATCAGAAGAGGTGGATTGCTGGCTGTCGCTGGTATTGTCACCTTTCGACTTGCTGAAGTTTCCACTGATATTGATATAGGTCTTGTCATCCAAGCTCCATCTCATGCCCAACGATCCATTCCCCATCGTGTTGCGATTGGTGCTGGTGGATGCCGAGTTCTGATAACGATTGCCAGTTGTGAGGTATTGCTCGCTATACACAGAGTTCTCGTTGCCAGTCACAAAACGATTGTACATCATGTTGCCATAGAGGGTGAACCGCTTGGAGAACTTCTTGGCAAAGTTCATCGCCACATTGTCCTGGCGATTGTCGGGATAACGAGAGGTCATATTCTTGTTGCCACTTCTGGCTATCACGGAAATGTTATCGCCAGTCTGGCGGAAGAGGTTGGAAATCAACTCGGCATCCTTCTTGTCGTTGTTGCCCCTGCCGATGCCAGCCGAAGTAATCAGCGTGCCGTTGAACTCTCGTTTGGTCTGAAGGTCGAGCACATAGTTCTCGCCACCCTTGCGCACCTTGGTGATTTTCTCTAACTCGCTCCGTTTGTCATACACCTTAATCTTGCTAACCAACTTAGCTGGCAGGCTTTCGAGGGCAAGGGTGCTGTTGCCACCAAAGAAACTTTCCCCATTGACGTTGATTTCGTGGATGGGAAGGCCATTGTAGGTCATCGTCTTGTTCTGCTTGTCGTATTCCAAGCCAGGCACTCGTTTCAAGAGTTCTTCGAGGTAAGCCCCCTCTGGAGTCTGGAAGGCATTGGCATTGATGACCGTGGTGTCGCCCTTCATCTCCACTTCCTTCATGGCAGCGGCAACAACCACCTCGTCGAGGTTGAGTGTCTTGAAGATTGAATCTTGCAGATTTTGCTTTGAGGCACTATGCTCCCTTACTGTATCACTTGACACAGTATAAGGATTTCCCTTTCCGTTAGGGAAAAGAAAAGACGATGCCCATACATTTGCCATCGCTGAGAAGGACATAAGCAAAAGTACAGGCACATAAGCATATCGTACCCTCATTATTGGTTTGAATATTCAAAATCGGCTACAAAAGTACGAATTTCGGTTTATATTTGCAATACCTTGAAGTAGGTAAAGTGATAAGAGAATAGCCAAGAGAATCCATTAAAGAAAGTGAAAACTGCATCAAATAAGTAGAAGTACCTGTAGCAAACCTATAATATCCATCAAACTTACGACTATTGATAAGATGAATTTGAGAAAATCCTTATAGATGGAAGAAATAAATAACAAAAAGATTTGGTAGTTATCATTATTTTTGTAATTTTGCACTCATAACTTACATATTACCATGACAAACTTATAAACTTATGGAAATGAAAGCATACCTCAAGGCCGACTTGGCGCAAATGTACTTCCCCATGCTCGACACCACCCTCGCCATGCGACGCCTGCGCCGCTGGATACACAACAACCCTGAGTTGGAGACGGCTCTGGCACAATGCCACGTGAGCAAGAACGCCGACTTCTACAGCCGCAAGCAGGTGAGCCTCATCGTGGAATACTTCGACGAACCGTAACTATACGACCCTTTTAGGAGTTCCAGAGCAGACCGTTAGATTTTTCGGGCGAAATGTTTGGCGGTTTCGGGATAAAGTTGTATTTTTGCATAAGATAGGCTGCGCTCAGCAATTTGAAAGCAAGCTTTCATTGCGTTCGCTTGCACTATCTTTGCAAAGGATAAGTGAAAATTTAGATTTCAAAAAACAAATAGTGACATGGAGCAGAAACAAGTGAAAAGAGTTCCCTACGGAGTGTCTGATTTCGTCAAGGTAATCAGCAGAAACCAATACTACGTCGATAAGACTATGTATCTCCCATTGCTGGAGGACCAGGCTGACAACCTATTCTTTATTCGCCCTCGCCGTTTCGGCAAGAGCGTGTTCATCAGTATGCTCCATGCTTACTATGATGTGCTCAACAAGGATAAGTTCCAAGAGCTCTTTGGCGACTTATGGGTAGGGAAGCATCCTACTTCCCTGCAAGGTCAGTTCCTGGTGCTCTACCTTGACTTCTCGCAGGTGGGAGGTAGCATCGAACAGTTGGAGGATAGGTTCGACCGCTATTGCAGAGTCAGATTGGATAGTTTCGTGGATGTTTATCGTCAGTACTATTCCGATGATTTTGTGAAAAAGGTACTGGAGGCAGAGGATGCCATCGATAAATTGATATTGATTAATGATGAGTCGAAGAAATTGAACCTTTCCACCTACCTCATCATCGACGAATACGACAACTTCACCAATACCGTGCTCAATGAGCAGGGCGAGGACGTGTATTGGGCCATCACGCATGCCGAAGGCTTCTATCGAGACATCTTCAAGAAGTTCAAGGGCAATTTCGACCGCATTTTCATCACAGGGGTCAGTCCTGTGACGCTCGACGATGTGACCAGTGGCTTCAATATCGGCTGGCACATCTCCACCAAACCAGAGTTCAACCAGATGCTCGGTTTTTCGACCGAGGACGTGCGCGAGATGTTCACCTACTACAAGAACAACGGCATGATTCGACCAGACAGCGACATCGAGGCTATCATCAACGAGATGAAACCTTGGTATGACAACTATTGTTTCTCGGAGGATGCTTTGCGCACACAGAGTAAGGTGTTCAATTGTGACATGGTACTCTATTATCTTCGAAACTATATGAACAGGGGCGAGGCTCCTAAAGAGATGATTGACCCGAACACGAAGACCGACTACAACAAGATGCGCAAGCTCATACAGCTTGATAAACTCGATGGCGACCGAAAGGGTGTCATCAAGACGATAGCCGAGACTGGCGAGATAGTCACTCGACTGGAGGAGTCTTTCCCTGCCAACAAGATAACGGACCCGGAGATATTCCCGAGCCTGTTGTTCTATTATGGCATGCTCACCATCAAGGGCACACGTGGAGACAAACTCATCCTTGGCATTCCTAACAACAATGTGCGCAAGCAATATTATGGATATTTGAAGGAAATGTTCGAGGAGAAAGCTACGCTGAGCGTCAACAAGCTGACAGACTACTATTACGACATGGCGTATGACGGCAAATGGCGGGAAGGTTTGACCTTTCTCTCAGATAGCTATGCCAAGGTTTCGTCGGTGCGTGACGGCATCGAGGCAGAACGCAACTTGCAGGGGTTCTTCATGGCTTATCTCAATCTCAACAATTACTATTACACGGCACCCGAGTTGGAGTTGAACCATGGCTATTGCGACTTTTTCCTCTTGCCCGACCTGACCCATTATCCTACGAAGCACTGTTACATCTTGGAACTTAAGCTGATTCCAAAGAAGGAGAAAGGAATGACGAAGAAGGTGCATGAGGGACTGATAGCCCAGCAATGGGAGGATGCTACGAAGCAAATCTACCTGTATGCTGAGGCTCCGAGGGTTGAGGCTTTGCGACAAGGCACCCAGTTGCACAAGATTATCATACAGTTTGATGGTTGGAAACTGTATCGACTGGACGAGGTGTGATTCCATAGTTGGCGTGGGGAAACACATACCCATATACTTGGGTTACCTCGTACTTACACATATAGTAGTCGTTGGTCAAGGTAACTTGATGCACTGGTTTCTCATTATTATTAGGATTCTCCATCTCAGATGTCGCTCCCATCATAAGCCACAATATAAGAATGCTGACCGACAGGCTTAGATAATACCAACACATAAGTCCTGTTCTTCTCCACCTGACTGATGCCAAAGCTAGAGAAAAACGGCTTGATGACATTCCCTTCCACATCGAGGAGGACACCCACGAATTGAACCTTGGCCAATGCGCAAGGCTCGTCGTTCAAGTCCCTGCGTTGCTGCGTCTGGGCACTGATATCCGTAGCGGCAAGAGAGAAAGACTTCACCTTCAGCTCTTGGGCCAAAATACTTAGGCATAACATCATGCCAAATATAAAGAATAATACTCGTTTCATGATTGTCTAAAATACGGATTCTTACTTATTCGAGATATTACGAAAACGACCTTGAAGCTTTTCCATTCGTTCCATAAGTGCCGCAAAATCTAAGGAATCACCATAGATGAAGCTTTTTCTCATTTCATTATAATCTGCCTCATAGCTTGCCATCAGTTCATCGCTCGGAACAATCTTGATACTTTGTGGCAAATCTTTATTATAGTCCACATAACCAACATGATAGAACTTTGACCATGACAGGAAGGTTGAAGGCTTTAAAGCACGCTTTCAACTCATCCTTAAAGTCACCAAGTATATAATCTTGTGCCTTCTCTCGCAAATGATGTATCTGAGTATTCGAAGTACAGTTTGCACAAGAGAGTTTCTTTACATCCAGAAAGAAATCTCTACTAAGAGCAAGATCTATGTCTTCACTGAAACGATTGATAAGATCCCATCCCTTGCTAAGGCTTGTACCACCTTTGAACAAAAGATATTTTCCTATGCTTGTGCGAAAAACGGCACAAAGTACCGCTGTAACCCACCAGTCCTTTTCGGCAGATACTTCATCTATCTGCTTGACATTGCAGGAAAGTATTATCATGCATATTACGTTTGATAATATTCCTCATCCAAACAGGAGCTAAAAGTAAGTCATGCTCTAAGGGAGCAATTTCTTGATTCTCTGCTAGTAGTTGAAATATACGTTTCTCAACCTCTGAAGTAATATTGTTCTCGCCAATACTACGAAGAGCCTGGATGAGGTCACGCATTAAAACACTTTTGAAGGCAAAGTTTCGTGGAGCACCATGTTTTAAAACTACCACACGCTTTCCCATGACAAGTTTCCTGCTAGAACCTGAAGTAAAAAAACTGGTTGTCATCGGGACTTGCGTAGAAAAACCCAACTGATTTGCAGCTGTAACTCCTGTAGGAATAATCATAGCTTTATCTCTCTTTGCAATTTCTCTCACAAGCTCATAAGCAGAAGGATATAGAATGCCAAAACGAGTCTTACGAGCCTTGATATACACTCCTTTTGATATTCGAGAAATAATACCTTCCTTCTCGAACATCGCCAATAACTTGGTGACATATTCCACATCATACAGCGGAAAGGAAGACACAAAGAACACCTCTCCAAACTTACTGTGGGATATTTTCCTCCTAATCTTTTCAACTACAGCTTCTTGCTTCATATTTTTAACAGATATTTAGTCGGAATTATTGCAAATTTTTCCGACCGCAAAAATAAGTAATTTATGTGATTATTCTATACATCTAGTAAATCTTTTATAGATAATTATACAAAATAAAGATTTTACAAAGGAAAAGATATTGTTACTCGGAGAGAGCCAGACGAAGCCCGAGGCCGTTGCCGCGGTTGACGGGAGTGCTGAAGCTACGGTACGACGAACGGCAGTACCTCGCATTGATGCCCCAGCAACCACCACGGCGCACACGGATCGACCCACTAGTAGCACCTGTAGGATTCGTCCGAGAAGAACTAGAATAAGAGCCATACCAATCCTGACACCATTCCCAAACATTACCTGTCATGTCATAAATGCCAAGTTCATTAGGTTGCTTAGTACCAACAGCATGAGTTTTGCTACCACTATTTCCATCATACCAAGCTACGTTGGATATTTTGCTGCTACCACTGTACTGATACCCCCTGCTCTTCTTGCCTCCACGAGCAGCATACTCCCATTCTGCCTCGGTAGGTAAGCGGAAGTTTCTGCCTGTCAAACTATTCAGCTTAGAGATAAAATCTTGGCAATCGTTCCAACTTACAGTTTCCACCGGAAGGTTATCACCCTTAAATTTAGAAGGATTGTTCCCCATCACTGCTTGCCACAATGCTTGGGTAACCTCGTACTTGCCCATATAGTAATCATTGGTCAAGATCACTTGATGCACAGGTTTCTCCCAAGAATAAGGTTTCTTCATCTCCGAGGTAGCTCCCATCATGAATGTGCCAGCCTCTACTTTCACCATCTCTATATTGATACCATTCTTCACTGGTATGGAAATCGTATTGCTACCCGAAGACATAGATGATGAGGCTGATGAATATCCCGAGGTATTCGATGAGGCTGATGTAGAAACCACATAGTTATTTGTCGGTTGTTGATTTACAGATAACTGTGGACTTTCAATTCCTGTACTCGCAGCTTCCTTAGTCAAAGTAATCTGCAAATTACTCGGAGCGGAAGCCTTTAACTTCACCATTCCCTCTTCTGACTCATAACCATCACAAAAGACAACAAAGGAATGCTGACCGACAGGCAAGGTTGTCTTAGCCACTCCATTGCTCCCTCTCACCATTTTATTATCCACAAGAACTGTGGCGGCAGAAGGCGTATATCTGATGATAAGCGTTTGGCTTTGTTGCATAACAGCCTCTGTGCCACCGACAGGCTTAGTCAATACCAACACATAGGTTTTGTTCTTCTCCACCTGGCTGATACCAAAGCTAGAGAAATTCACCATAATAGGAAGGTAATCCTTGGTCAGCACCTTCATCTGCTGTGAGCCATGAGTCATGTAAGCCCAAGTCTCGTTGCCTGTCTTCACCAACGGCTTGATGACATTGCCTTCCACATCGAGGATGTCACCCACAAACTGCACCTTGACCAAGGCACAAGGCTCGTCGTTCAAGTCCTTGCGTGGTTGCGTCTGGGCACTGATGTCGGTTGCCGATAGAGTGAAAGACTCTATTGCAAGTTTCTGAGCAAAGGTGTTAAGGCATAGCAGTATGCCAAACACAAAAAATAGTATTCGTTTCATTATCATACTTTATTTAAATTGTCTTTCCAACAATTGTTTAGCTTCCATGCTATTGTTTTCAGCAGCTTGAACCAACCATATTTTTGCCAAAGCCTTATTTTTATCACAGCCTATTCCCGATATATAACAACGTCCCAAATTATAAAATCCATTCACGTCACCAGATTCTGCTGCTTTATGATACCAAGTAAAAGCAACAGCTTTATTATTTCTGATGCCCAACCCATACTCGTAACAGGATCCCATGGCGACATAAGCTGCAGGGCAACCTAATTCGGTAGCCTTTCTAAGCAATAAAAATCCTTTTGGATTATTTTTAGATACTCCATGCCCCTCGATATACCAAATTCCTAAAGTTGTCATAGCTAACGGTTCATTTTGATTTGCTGCTAGAGTGTACCATTTTAAAGCCTCATTCGTATCTGCATAAACACCATAACCATTTTGGTAGCAATAACCTAATTTGTATTGTGCTTTAGCATATCCCATTTCTGCACTCTTTTTAAACAGTAACAATGCTTGATAAAACTGTTTGTTTTCAAATAGATGTTCAGCTCTCAAATAGCTTAGTTTAAAATATAATGTATCAGTATCAGTTTCATCTTCAATAGCAACTTGGTCTTGGCTACCTGACTGCTCCTTCTCCTTATTCAACTGCAATCGAATATTAGTTGGCGCATGTTCCTGTACCTTTATTTTTCCCTCGGTACTATAATAGCCTGACTTTGCCGCTATATACGCATGTTCTCCCACTGGCAATTCTACTTCGGCATGACCATTGCCTGGAATGAGCCTAGAATCAACCAATATAGTAGCATCAGTTGGAAGATAATCAATCACTAACTTTTGCATCTTAACCTTATCATTTTCAACAATATCTAGTAGATAAACTCTTTTAGCTTGCACTCCTGTAATTCCAAAATTTGGGAATCGAACAAGTAAGGCTGAATTATTTGAAGAATGAATCTTTATCTCCTTTGTACCTGCTGTTATATACACCCACTTTTCAGAACCATTCTTTTGCACATTGCCAATGACATTCCCTTCCACATCAAGTACCTCTGTAGGGATATTAATCTTCACCAAGGCACAAGCATCCCCATTGAGGTCTTTTACCTCATTCACCGATGCCGATAGGTCATTACTTGCTAAAGAGAAAGACTTCACCTTCAGCTCTTGGGCAAATGTGCTTAGACATACCAACATGCTAAATATAAAAAATATTATGCGTTTCATTTTTTCTTTGATTTTATATGGCTACGCCGATGATGATTGATTCGATGTCTGTCGAGATGGTCTTTTTTTTGCAAAGATGCCGTTACTCGGAGAGCACCAAGCGAACCCCGAGGACCCTGCTACGGAGGTCGGGAGTAAGATTAAGGTTGAAACGGCACGACGAACGGCAGTTCCTCGCATTGCTGAGCCAACTACCACCACGGGCTACACGGTACGACCCACTTGTAGCTCCTGTAGGATTCATCTGAGAGGAGCTCACATAAGAGCCATACCAATCCTCACACCATTCCAAGACGTTACCTGCCATATCATAAATGCCCAACTCATTAGCTTGCTTAGTACCTACAGGATGAGTCTTGGTACCAAAATAACCATAATACCAAGCAACATCGGAAATATTAGAACTTCCGCTATACTGATTGCCTCTACTCTTCTTGCCACCACGAGCGGCATACTCCCATTCCGCCTCGGTTGGCAAGCGAAACTTTCTGCCTGTTATGCTGTTCAACTTACTGATGAACTCCTGGCAATCGTTCCAACTCACTTGCTCAACAGGAAGGTTATCACCCTTAAAATACGAAGGGTTACTCCCCATCACTGCTTGCCACAACGCCTGAGTAATCTCATACTTACCCATGTAGTAGTCATTGGTCAAGGTGACCTGATGAACAGGCTTCTCATGAGAATAAGGTTCCTCCATCTCTGAAGTCGCTCCCATCATGAAGGTTCCAGCCTCAACCTTCACCATCTCGATGCTAATGCCATCCTTTACAGGGATAGAAATCGTTTTGCTCACCGAAGCCATAGATGATGAAGTAGATAAATATCCCGATGTATTCGATGAGGAAAAGGATGAGGCTAAGGCATTGGATGCCAATGTTCCTACTATACTTGCAGTCTGACCTTCCGAAATCGAGACGGTCTTCCTATCGGTAACATATCCATCTTTTCTCACCTCCACTTGATGGCTACCCACCAGCAACCCATTGAACACACGAGGGCTTTGCCCCAACTTCTTGCCATCTACATAGACATCGGAACCAAAAGGCTTGTAGTTCACAGAGAGATAGCCTTGTATCGCCACCAACTCGCCAAAAGCCACGTCCAACTTCTGTTGTTGCGCCAACTGGATGGTTTTCTGCTGGCTGCGATAGCCACTCTTCCTTGCCTCCAACAAGTGCATGCCTTCCTTCAAGCTACCACTCCATGGCGCATTGCCCACAGACTTCTTATCGACATAAAGTGACACGGCTGGAGTCGGGCAAGTAATCGAGACTGTTGCCATCGCCGAGAGCAAGCTTACATTAATAGGTGTCATGTCGCCACTGCTCACCTCGAAAGTACCGCTCTTGCTGATATAACCACCAGCCTCCACCTTATAGGTATGCGTACCGTATGGGAGCATGGCCGAATATTCTCCGTCTGAAGAACTTGGTTGGAGAACACCATCAATCGTTACAACTGCATTCCTCGGCTGAACACTGAGCGCATAGAAGTTGCCACCTGCATCTATAGCTTCAGCACCACTTATCGGCTTGGTCAATACCAACACATAGGTCTTGTTCTTTTCCACCTGGTTGATACCAAGGCTGGAGAAATTCACCATAACAGGGAGATAATCCTTGGTCAACACCTTCATCTGCTGTGAGCCATGGGCCATGTAAGCCCAAGTCTCATTGCCTTTCTTCACCAATGGCTTGATGACATTTCCTTCCACATCAAGGATGTCACCAACGAATTGCACCTTTACCAAGGCGCAAGGTTCGTCGTTTAAGTCCTTGCGAGGTTGCGTCTGGGCACTTATGTCGGTTGCGGCAAGGGAGAAAGACTCTATTGCGAGTTTCTGGGCAGATGCTCCAAAACTTAGTGACAAGCTGTGTATAAGAAATAATATTCGTCTCTTCATTTGTTAGTATTCATAAAGGCACTATTCAACATATCCTTTTCCAAAGCAGGTTTGGCACTGATGGTGAACATGAGAGTGCGCTGGTCCTGTTGAACCACATTCTGCGCAATAAGTAGAATTGTCCTCTCCAGTATAATTTGGCGCATAAATAATTTCATTGTTTCCCTGACCAGTACCATTGCAGTAAGGACAAGTACGACGAGTGGATGTAGGCGTAGGATCCTCGTAAGTACTAGATGGAGAAGAAGGTACAGAGATAGGATTGATTTGTCCACCAGTAGGGTGAATATCGTCATCATCTTCTGTCTCATCACCATTTTCCTCTTCTGTATTTCCAAAGTTTGTACCATTCATCAACTTCTTATATCGCTCCGCAGTTAGCCATCCTAATCCAAAGCATTTGTCACACTTCTCACTAATCAATCCAAAGAGATGCCAGGAAGAATATCCTGTATGGTCACAATAAGGACATTTCTCACATTTATCCCACAAATCCGCGAATGGATGTAACTTAGAAGATGGTTCAGATACATATAACATATAGCAGAAGAAAGCTACTCCTGCATACAAAAGATACTTTATAAATTTGTTCATAATCATTATTTTGAATGTTACTATTAATAACCTGTTGGCGGAATTAATTTAGTGCATACTTAACTCTGCCAATGGGCTTATT
>ERZ808259.242-NODE-242-length-29151-cov-4.512648_pt1 | contig 29151 bp, 21 predicted proteins | sample MGYA00521279_ERZ808259 | MGnify/ENA primary metagenome ERZ808259 (study PRJEB31516, sample SAMN03275586) | gut metagenome | biome: mammalia-associated habitat; material: feces | host: Papio cynocephalus | place: Kenya | collected 2012-07-27 ... | reverse complement strand
CCGCAATCGACAGCATCACCTTCTACCCGGTCGTCTCCGGAGAAGTGGTTTCCGCGCGCATCGCCGATTGAGGTTTGATTACCGAGTGCAGCTGACGAGGTTCATGGGCGCAATCCGTCCATGAACCTCTTTTTTCGAGCGTCCGGAATATTCGCGAAAGCTGTCCGCATGGCGTGACAAGCCCATCATTAAAGTCATCACCGGCGTGCGCCGATGCGGCAAATCCACGCTGATGGATATGTGGAGCGCGAGCTGTCCTCCTTTCGGCCGCTGAGGGACAATTATCCCAAAACGCTTATCACGTTGGATGGCGAACGCGCCACGTTATATGACGGTATTCGGCGGGTATGCGCATTGGACTGGTTGGCAGAGCGGGAACCGAAGCGGTGATCCTGAGGATGAAAATGTCGCCGCGGTGTTTCACGTGAAACACCGCGGCGACACCCATTACATACGCCCCGTATTCCGCCTATGCGGATTCAGACGACGTCCGTTCAGAACAGCTCGAGGTCCACATCGAGGCTGAGTGGCCGGTCTGCCGGCAGCTGGTACTGCGCGTGCACCGGCGACATCCAGGAGTCGTCTCCGCCGACGCCCATCTGCGCGGCGAGCACGCGGAGGAACATGTGCTTCGGTTCGGGCAGTTCGTCCTGGTGCAGCGCCTCTTCGAGCATCGCGCTCGAATACGGCAACAGGCTCATCGCGAATGGCTTGCCGGTGCCGGCCTCGTCGCGACTCACGCGCAGACCATGCCCGGAATCGTCCGTGATCTCCGCCCAGCGCACGTCCTCATGGTTGCCGGTCTCCTGGGGAAGCAGGTACGGCGCATGGTCATCAAACGCCGTGGTCTGCCAGATGCCCAGCTTCGCATGTTTGCGGTCGGCATACGTCTCTTCGGGGCCCGCTCCATAGAACCGCAGATTCGCGTACTGCACCGGCAGCGCCCATTCGATGCCGAACGCCGGAATCGTCGGCAACTCGCCATCATGCTCGCCCGGGTATTCGACATGCAGGGCGATACGGCCATCCACGTCGGCGACATAGCGCACGGTCACCTTGGTGCGCTGCGCGATCGCCAGTTCATACGTGTACGTGACCGCCACGGCGTCGTCGCCAATCCGCTCGACCTGCGTATCCACGCAACGCGCGTACTTGCCCGCGACCGCCCACTGCGCACGTTCGAATGCGTGGCCTGCGCCGCGGTCGTTGTCGGTCAGCGCGCGGAACGTGGTCAACAGCGGCTTGCGCGGCACGAATTCGCGCTCGCCGAGCGTGTAGGAGACCATGCCGCCCTGCGCGCGGGAGAACAACGCCTCGCGTCCCGCTCCGCGCACACCGATGTTCCAGCGTCCGATGGTGATGGCGGCGTCGGACGGCGCGGTCGCGGAACCGCCGTCATGGTTCGCCGCAAAGCCTGCGACCACATGCTGTCCGAACGACAGCTCATAGCCTGCCGGCGCCCAGTCGGTCGCCTCGGCAAGCTGCTGCGATGCCTCCAGAACCAGTTCATGCGCGGAATCGCGGTAATCGTCGATCGGCCAATCCACGGCGAAGGAAACGGTTTCGCCTGCTGCCACGTCGAAGCGCCGCTCGGTGCGCCACACCGGAACGCCGTCGGCAAGCACGCGCAATGCGAAGACGTATGCGTCCGTCGACACGAAGAGGTTGTCGTTGCGGATGGTCAGGCCGTCCTCGGTAACGTCGATATGCACGTTCGCATACAGCTGCTTCACGTCCTGCGCCTTCGGCGACGGACGGCGGTCCGCGAATAGCAAACCATCGCCGGAGAACTCGTAATCGGTCGGACGGTCACCGAAATCGCCGCCGTAACGCAGATTGCCGGTGCCGTCATCGATCGCCTGGTCGATGAAATCCCAGATGAAACCGCCCTGATACTGCGGATAGCGTTCCAACGTCGTGTATTCGTCCATGTTGCCGCACGAATTGCCCATGGCATGCATGTATTCGCAGGAAAGATACGGCTTCTTCGGGGTCTTGCCGTCGGTCAGATACCGTTCGATCTCGTCGGCGTGCGCGTACATGCGGCTTTCGATGTCCGTCACGTCCTCGAAGTCGCGGTCGTGCACGCAGCCCTCGTAATGCACGGGACGGTTCGGATCGACCTCATGCACATGGCGGTACATCGCGCGGAACACCTCGCCCGCGAAGGATTCGTTGCCGAGCGACCAGATGAGCACGCTCGGATGGTTGTAATCGCGGCGCAGCATGCTGTTGACGCGGTCCACGCACGCGCCCTCCCATTCGGGCTTGCTGCCGGGAACGGCGTCCTCGGGCGTCTCCACGTTGTTCGCGACCCAGCTGCCGTGCGTCTCCAGATTGGTCTCGTCGATCAGATAGATGCCGTATTCGTCGCACAGGTCGTACCAGTATTCCTGGTTCGGATAATGCGAAGTGCGGATGGCGTTGATGTTGTGGCGCTTGCAGAACATGATGTCGTCGATCATGTCCTGCCGGGTGATCGCGCGTCCGCGCTTCGCGTCGAATTCGTGGCGGTCCGCGCCCTTGAACACCACGCGCCTGCCGTTAAGCGTCATGATGCCGTTCTCGATGCGGAACGTGCGGAAGCCGATCTTCTGCGTGATGGTTTCGATGGTGCCGCCATCAGGGCCGGTCACGCGGATCGTCAGCTCATACAGCGTCGGTTCCTCCGCGCTCCACGGCGAGACGGTCTCCAACGCATCCGATGCCAGCGTGGTTTCCGCGGCGGCGTCCTGCTCCGATTCCCAGATGACCGTGCCGTTCGCGTCGTGCAGTTGCGCGATGACCTTGCCTGCCTCGTCCGCGTCGCGCAGCTGAAGTTTCGCGTCGAGCGAGCCCGTGCGTGCGGCCGCATCCCAATCGGCCTCGATCTGCATGTTCTCGACATGCGTGCGGGGCTGTGCCACGAGCTCGACCGAACGGAACAGGCCGTGCAGACGCCAGAAGTCCTGGTCTTCCAGCCAGGACGCGCTGGAATATTCGAAGCATGCGACGACGAGCGTATGCTCCGCGCCCTTGTCGCGGTTCAGTATGCGCGTGACGTCGAATTCATTCGGCGTGAAACCGTCCTCGCCGTAGCCGACGAACACGCCGTCGAGCCATACGTAGATCGCGGTGGCCATGCCATGGAAGACGAGATTGACGGTGCCATTGTCCTGCAGGTTGCTCGCCAGCGGCTTGCCGAGCGCGAAACGGCGACGGTAGATCGCGACGTGGTTGTTGTCGGGAACGTTCGGCTCCTGCGGGTCCTCATGGCCATCCCATGGGTACTGCACGTTGACGTACTTGTTCTTGAGGTATCCAGCCATCTGCAGGTGCCCCGGCACGTCGATGCTGCCGAAATCGTCGGTCGCGTAGCCCGGCGCGGCGAACGGCGCGTTCTCCACATCGACCTGTGCGGCCTGCGCGATGCGCACGTTCCATTCGCCGTCGAGGCTCTGCGTCGGATTGGTGGATTCCCCGATGGCATACCGATGATTGGAATGCGCCGGTTTGCGGTTCACCGCGAAAACCGTCGGGTCGGTGAGCCAGTTCGCGCTGGCTTTGTCTGCCTGTTCGATTGTTGTTGTCATAGGATTGCCCCTTGCGTTACTGCGTCGTTGCCTGGTATGTCACTTGCGCGACATAAGTAATCAAATTTACCAACAATCACTAATATATCATACTTCCCAAGGGATTTTCTCCGTTTTCCGCGTGCTTCACCGGATGATGTCGATATGGTGAAGCCTGAAACGATGGATTATGCAAAATAGTCACGGTGTGTAATAATGACGGGACATGCATCGACGGCACACGCCCGATGCCCACAACCGCGCAATGCTGCTCCATGCGACGTGATCACGCCGCATGGAGGAACGTTGACTACTCCGCGGCGCTCCCAAGGAGATCACCATGGTTGATCGCAAGGAAGATCAATCCATCCAGCCCCAGCGCCAAACCAGTGCGGGCGATTCCAAGAACACAGCGCGAACGGCGAACGCCGAACATCCGGTCGGACGCCTATCCGATGATGCGACGTCCGATAAGCCGGCATCCGATAATCCGACGCAAGCCAATCCGTCAACGACCGTCGATTCGACAGTGAACGCCGAACGATCGACCGATCCGTCGCTCGCCGACGCCGCACAGGTGGCGCAGTCGCTCGGCGTCGACCCGAACACCGGACTCAGCCGCGCCGAAGCCAAACGACGGCTCGAACAATATGGCCCGAACGAACTCGCATCCGCGCCGCCCGTGCCGAAATGGAGAAAATTCCTCGCGCAATTCAAAGATCCGCTGGTCTACCTGCTGCTCGCCGCGACCGGCATCTCGCTGATCGCATGGTTCATCGAACGCGCCAACGCCGCGCCAGGTGCCCAGACCGAGGCATTGCCGTTCGACGCCATCGTCATCGTGCTCATCCTCATCGTCAACGCGGCGCTCGGCTACATCCAGGAATCGAAGGCGGAAGCGGCGGTCGAGGCGCTCTCCCAAATGACCGCGCCGCAGACCAACGTGGTGCGCGACGGCGCCATCGAACGCATCAACACCACCGACGTGGTGCCGGGCGACGTCATCGTGCTCGGCGAAGGCGACTCCATATCCGCCGACGGACGCCTGTTCGCCGCGGCAAGCCTGCGCGTCGCGGAAGCCAGCCTCACCGGCGAAAGCGTGCCGGTCGGCAAGAAAACCGATACGCTCACCCAGGCCAAAGCCCTCGGCGACCGCGCCAACATGGTGTTCAACGGCACGTCCGTCACCCAAGGCACCGGACGCGCCATCGTGACCAGCACCGGCATGGGCACCCAAGTCGGCAAGATCGCCGACCTGCTGCAGGCCACGGAAGACGACGACAGCCCGCTGCAGAAGGAAATGAACCACGTCTCCAAGATCCTCGGCATCGCCGTGTGCGCCATCGCGGTTATCGTGCTGGCGGCGCTCGCCATCACCGAAGGATTCCACGACGTGCACGACGTCATCGATTCGCTGCTGCTCGCCGTATCGCTCGCCGTCGCCGCCGTACCGGAAGGATTGGCCGCGATTCTGACGGTCGTGCTCGCCTTGGGCGTGCAACGCATGGCGATGCACCATGCGATCGTCAAAAAACTCCACTCCGTGGAGACGCTTGGTTCCGCATCGGTGATCTGCTCCGACAAAACCGGTACGTTGACCCGCAACGAGATGACCGTCGAACGTATCGTCACCCCCAGCGGCGAAGTACGGCTCACCGGCACCGGATACGCGCCCGAAGGCCGCATGGTGGCAGGGGAGCAGGCGCAGCCCGTGGCGGGATCCGCAGCCGAAGCGGAGGCCATCGCCACACTTGCGGTGGGCGCGCTCGCGAACGACGGCGAATTGCGCGAGAACACCACGGACTCCGGTGATGCCCGTTGGGAGGCCATCGGAGATCCGACCGAAGTCTCGTTGATCGTCGCCGCGCGAAAAATCAAGGCGGACCGCAAATACGCGAACTACACGCGCGTCGGCGAAATCCCCTTCACCTCCGAACGCAAGCGCATGTCCATCGTCGCGCAGAACAACACCGACGCGGGCCGGCTCACCCTATTCGCAAAAGGCGCTCCCGACGTGCTGCTCGGCTATTGCGATCGCATCGCCGTGGGCAACGCCGTCCGGCCGATGACGCAGGGCGACCGCCAGCGGATACTCGCGACCGTCGAACGATTGTCTTCCGAAGCGTACCGCACACTCGGCCAGGCATACCGTCCGCTCGGCACCGCATCGCTCGCCGACGTGCCGGGCATCACGCTCGATGCCGCCGGCCAAGTCGCCGACATCGCGGAACAAAGCGACGTGCTCGAACGCGATCTGATCTGGACCGGCATGGTCGGCATCATCGACCCGCCGCGCACGGAAGTACGCGATTCCATCGCCGAAGCGCACCGTGCCGGCATCCGCACCGTCATGATCACCGGCGACCATCCGCTCACCGCGGCGCGCATCGCCAGCGACCTCGGCATCATCACATCCGAAGCCGTGCGTCATGGCGAATCACTGCGCGATGACGTGCTTACCGGCAGCCAGCTCGACGAACTCGCCGACGACCGGGCGCTCGACAACGCCACCGGCACGGTGTCCGTATACGCGCGGGTCGCGCCGGAACACAAGCTGCGCATCGTCGAATCCCTGCAACGGCAGGGGAACATCGTGGCCATGACCGGTGACGGCGTGAACGACGCGCCCGCGGTCAAAACCGCCGACATCGGCGTCGCGATGGGCATCACCGGCACCGAAGTGACCAAGCAAAGCGCCAAGATGATCCTCGCCGACGACAATTTCAGCACCATCGTCGCGGCGGTGCGCGAAGGCCGCGGCATCTTCGACAACATCCGCAAATTCCTCCGATATCTGCTCAGTTCCAACGTCGGCGAGGTGTTCACCGTGTTCGGAGGCGTGATGCTCGCCGGATTCCTCGGCATCACCCAGCCGGGAACCCAAGGCGTCACCGTGCCGCTGCTCGCCACGCAACTGCTGTGGATCAATCTGCTCACCGACGCCGCGCCGGCGCTCGCCATGGGCGTCGACCCGTCCTCCGACGACGTGATGGCGCGTAGCCCGCGTCGCCTGACGGATCGCGTGATCGACGGCGAGATGTGGGGCGACATCATTTTCATCGGCCTCGTCATGGCTGCCGTCACGCTGATCGGCATGGACATGCATCTGGCCGGAGGCCTGTTCACCGACCGTTCCGTCGCCGCCGTCGGACATGAGGCCCAGATGACCGAAGCGCGCACGATGGGCTTCACCATCCTGGTGTTCGCGCAGATGCTCAACGCGCTCGCCTCGCGCTCGCACCTCCAGTCGGCGTTCGACGGATTGTTCTCCAACAAATGGCTGTGGGGCGCGATCGCATTGTCCGCGATGCTGCAGGTGGCGGTCATCTACGTGCCGTTCCTCAACACGGCATTCGGCACCGTACCGCTTTCCGCCGGAGCATGGCTGGAGTGCATCGGTCTCGCGCTGATCGTGCTTGTCGCCTCCGAACTGCGCAAATGCGTGCTGCGCGCGATGCGCCGATAGCTCGCGTCATTGCCGGTCGTGCCTTACATGCGACTTATAGCGCGGCCGCGTTAGACTGGGTGCAGTTTCGCGCGGCCGCGCATTTCGCGCGCCGATATTGATGATGACGATTTTTGGAGGATTTTCGATGCTGCTGTCCGATCGCGACATTCTTGCCGCACAGGCTGACGGTCATATCTCGCTCGACCCGTGGACGCCGGAAATGGTGCAGCCTGCGTCGGTCGACGTGCGGTTGGATCGATTCTTCCGTCTGTTCAACAACCATGCGTACACGTATGTCGATCCGGCCGAGAACCAAGGTGAGCTGACCGAACAGTTCGAGGTGAAGTCCGACGAACCGTGGATTCTGCATCCCGGAGAATTCGCGTTGGGCTCCACGTGGGAGTACGTGAAGCTCGACCCGACCATCGCGGCCCGTCTTGAAGGCAAGAGCTCGCTCGGGCGTCTGGGCATCCTCACCCATTCCACCGCGGGATTCATCGACCCTGGTTTCGAAGGCCACATCACGTTGGAACTGTCGAACGTGTCCACGTTGCCGGTGAAGCTCTGGCCCGGCATGAAGATCGGCCAGATGTGCTTCTTCCAGCTGAGCTCGCCGGCCGAACATCCGTATGGTTCGGCTACCACCGGCTCGCACTACCAGGGCCAGCGCGGTCCGACCCCGAGCCGCTCCTACATCAACTTCTACAAAGCCGACATCGACGACTGACATTGTCCGGCATAATTGTTGTCCGGCAATCCCATAGGGTTGCCGGACAACAATTTTTTATCATCCGTGGCCGGAGTCATGTTCCTAGTGGATGGCATGCGTTTATGCGATGGCGTCCGTCTTCGTCACAGAATCCCCGGCGCGATGTCGTGCCGGGCAAGCCAATCGCGCAGGTCGTTGAATTCGTTGAGGCTCACCGCATGGTCGAGGCCGCGGTAGCCCTTCGACGTCAGGAACGTATGTTCGTCCAGCCATGCGGTGGTGGCGAAGATCTCCGGTTTCGGAATCACCGTGTCGCTCTGGCCGTATCCGTAGAACACCGGAACGTTCAACTCCGCGACGCGGTCATCGGCGGGCGCGCTTCCCGCGACGACGCCCGGTGCGAGGAAGCCCGACAGCGAAATCGAAGCGCGGTAACGTTCCGGATGCACGCGCAGCAGATGAATGGCCAGCAAGCCGCCCTGCGAAAAGCCAATCGGCACCACGGCGCGGTCGGCCGGCACGTTCTCGGCCACCCAATCGTCGATGGCCATCGCCGCGGCATAGGCGTCGCGGTCCAGATCCTCCCCGGACGGCACGCAATCGTGGAACCATGAGTATGCGCCCTGACCATATCCGAATTCGCCGGAACCCGCCTCCTGCAACACCAGCGGCGCACGCAACGAAGCGAAATCGTTGTATGGGGCAACATAGCGCATCATGTCGGCAAGATCGGCCTCGTTCGAACCCCAACCATGCAGACACAGGAACATCGGCCGCTTCGGCGCAGCATTGCCGCCCCCGCGCGAATACTGCACATGACGCACCTGCAACGGTTCGCCGAACCGTCCCGCCACCACATTCGATTCACGTCCGATCAGATTGCCCGCGCCGCCATCGGCACCGTCGCCATTGCCGGCGACCTCGTTCTCAATTGCATCGCTCATGCTTCCTCAATATACCCGTATCAATGGGCATGGGGCGCTCACGGAATAAAAAAAGACCCCGGCGGGATTGCCGCCGGGGAGAGAAAGGAGAGAGAAGAAGAAAGGATTCAATTGTCGGGAACTTGTTTGGTTCCTGGCCAGCTCTCTTGCTGACAGTTCTTATATAAACACCGGAGTCTGAGCACACGTCTGGTGTTTTCTGGGAACTTTCTGAGAATTCGGCGGCACATGCTCGGACCGGTCCCGTTTGACCTTGGTCTGCCAATCAAAATTCCGATAAGCCATCTTCCTCTTCTGTACCAAAAGCTCACGCAGGATCACGAGTAATTGGTAACTTGAACAGCCATGACAGGAGCGTTCATATTGGCTTTGGTGTGAGGTCCGAACTTGGTGCCCCATCCAACAACGTCATAGCCGTGTTTGTACCAAGCCTTTGCCGTATGCGAACCAGTCTCCCATGAGATGCGGTAAGGCCAATTCCCGGTCTTTGTTCCGGTTCCGCTAAATCCGAAGTCCGCATAAGGAACACGACTATGAACAAGGCATGAGTCACGGCTATTGCAGATATTGTTGACTGCAATCCGAGGTTTTGCCGCGTCTTCGCTCACAGCGGTGATTTTTCCTGTTTCAGCATCAATGTCAACGGTTTTTTCTGCATCGGATTGAAGGAAGTCGTACAGATCTTCTGCGGTCATAACGCCGCGTGATTGTATTTGCACATCGATGACGGACATATCCAATGATTTGATGTCTTGCCGATCATCATCTGTAGACGCATGGGCGGTGGCAGGCAGCGCCACCATAAGCGCCAGACCAATGAAAAGAGTCGCTATTCTCTTGACTGATTTCATTTCGATCCTCTTTCTTTAAAAGACCGATGAAGTATGACTTCATAATAGGCTATGAGGGGGGGTATATGTCAATCATCCTTTGGAAGGAGCGTTTGCGTCTCAGCAGAACAGACGATTCTCATCTTTGCAGAGTTGGCTACATTGTTTCCCTCGGCTTATCCCGGCTGGACGGATGCATGGGAGTTGGCTGTTTGAAATGTCGGTACAGGCGCACGTCGTGGTTGTTAAGGGGGGCACATGTCCGAGTGTAATCCCGTTCAGATCTGCGCATCGGCATCCACGCTCATCACATACACGTTGCGTCGCAGTTGCTTGCTTTGCACGCGCGTGATGTCGCCGGCCTCATACATGTCCTGGATCACGCCCAGTTCGATGCCGTAGCTTTCGCGCTTGACTCCCTCGGCCTGTTCCTGCGCTTCGGCGCTGACGCCCACATTCGGCCGCGCCCGCAACGTGGCCTCGCCTCGCCGATAATCCAGCAGCAGTTTGGAACAATGCTCGGTGTTGTACGTGTCGCGTCCCATTTCCTCATACAACCGGTCGATCACATGCTCGATGGCGTCCACCTGCACGGCACGGGTGTGCGCGAACAGCTCATCGTCGCTGAACAGCGGCGTGGTGCGCCGGATACGGCTGTTCACACGCCTCACCAACGTGCCCGTGCGGCGCTGCAACGCACGGAAACGGCCCTTGAGACGCCAGATGGCGTGACCGGAATCATGCGCCGTTTCGATATGCCGCAGCGAATTCATGATTTGGTCGAGCAGGCGCTCGCATGCCTCGGCCTCCAGATCGTTCGCCGCCTTGCTGTCGCTCGGATGCGCCTTGACCTCGGCGAGACGCGCTTTCACATAATCCTTTTCCCAGTTGAGCGCGGCGATCTGCAATGCCATATATCCCTGCGGGTCGGTTTCGCCGATGCGCTGCTTGAGCCGGGTGATGCGCTTCGTGTATGAATCGATCACCATCATCACCGCCCGTCGATTGTCTTCCGTGACGCGTCCCGTCAGTTCCTCCACGGTACGGCGCAATATCTCGATGGTGATTTCGCTCATTTCCACCGAATCGTCGCGATTGCGGTTCGGCGCGAGCAATGGCAACAGGAAGTTCGCGAGCAGCAGCGTGACGACGATCACGCCACCGGCGATGAAAATGAGTTCGTCGCGCATGGGGAACGGCGTTCCCGCGACGATTTGATAGGGGATGGTGAACATCAGCGACAGCGTGATGGTGCCCTTTGGCCCGCCGAACGTCATCACCGCGGCGGAGCGCCAACGCTGTTTGGTCATTTTGCGCCGCTTGCCGGTAATGGTGTCGCGCGCGACGCGCAGCATCAGCGCGATCCACAGAAAACGCATCGCGATTACCACGATGGCGACGACGAAAATGGAGACGAGCAGCAGTTGATTGCTGACACCGGGATCATCCCAGCTGGTGCTCATCGCGTTGGGCAGCAGCATGCCGAGCAGAATGAACACCGTGCCGTTCAGCGTGAACGACAGCACGCCCCAAACGCTTGACGAGACGATGTTCGTGCGCGCCACGTTCGGACCGATGCCGGTGCGGTCGAATCGGATGATCAGACCGGCGGCCACCACCGACAGAATGCCGGACACATGCACCGCCTCCGCGCCCAAGTACAGGATGAACGGCAGGAACAGCTCCATCAGAATGCGGCTGGTGGTCGTCTCCCATCCCAAGGAGCGCAAGGTTTCGAACAGCATGTCGGCGACCGTGCCGACCACCAGGCCGAAGATCGCGCCGCCGATGAACGATACGACGAATTGGCATGCCGATTCGCGCACTTCGAACACGCCGCTGACCGCTGCCGCGATGGCGAACTGGAAGCCGACGATGCCGGAAGCGTCGTTGAACAGCGATTCGCCTTTCAACACGCTGGCCTGTCGCTGCGAAAGCGCGGCCTCCTTGCCGAGCGACGACACCGCGACCGCGTCGGTCGGACCGAGCGCCGCGCCCAGCGCCAGCGCGGCGGCCAGCGGAATCGCGGCCCATACGGAATGCAGGGCGAAACCGACCGCGGCCATCGTGGCGACGGCCAGTCCGATCGCCAAGGAAAGCGAAAGCTTCACAGATTTCAGCAATTCGCCCTTGTCGATGTCGTGCGCCTCCAAATACAGCAGCGGCGCGATGAACAGCACCATGAACAATTCAGGGCTCAACGTCACGTCGGGGAAGAACGGCAATTGCGTGGCCGCCGCGCCCAGCGCGATCTGCACCAGTGGCGTGGAGACCTTCGGAATGAACCGGCTGAGGAACGAAGACAGCACGACGGCGGCGATGATGCATAGAATCAATTCGAATACCGCCAAATGTCTCTCCCTCTCGTGAACTTCTCTGACCATTTCAGCCTAGCAAGAGGACTTCATGAATCCGTGGGCCCGTATGGGTTTCGCTACACTGAATTGCTATGCGGTGGAACGGTGAGATGGAACGCGCGCTGGCGTTGGCGCGCGAGGCTTTCGAAGACGGCGAGGTGCCTGTCGGCGCGGTCGTCGTCGATGCGGAAGGCCAGGTGATCGGCAAGGGCCGCAATCTGCGTGAGGCCCATGCCGATCCGCTCGCCCACGCGGAGGTGAAGGCGATGACCGAGGCCGCGGGGACTTTGGGTTCCTGGAATCTTGCCGACTGCACGCTGATCGTCACGCTTGAGCCTTGCCCGATGTGCGCGGGAGCGTGTCTGCAGACGCACATCGGACGTATCGTATTCGGCGCGTGGGACGCCAAATTGGGCGCATGCGGTTCGATTTGGGACATTCCGCGCGATCCGCACGTCGGCCACGTGCCGGAAGTGTTCGGTGGCGTGCGTGAGGAGGAGTGCGCGCGATTGCTCACCGATTTCTTCCAGCGGCGACGGTGACCGCGCGGCCACCGCGGCATCATGATGGGCATGGGAATCGCCAGAATTACTTTCCGAAGGAAAGAAACACGCTGGGAAACGTCAACAAATACCATTCGTCGTACCATCGGAATGACCAGCAATACCAAGCGCTCACACATCGCAAGCAAAGGATGGTGCAATGACGCTCATTCAAACCTTCCATGGAACCTCATCCAACGGCACCAGGCTCACCGCCGTCTACGCCGAACAACCGGCCGCGAACGTCGCCTTCGCGCTCGTCTTCCCCGGTGACGATTTGCCGCGACTCGTGCATTGGGGCCGGCCGCTCGCCGCGCCGGAAACCGTGATCGACATGTTCGACGCGCTCGCGCCGCAACGCGTCTCCGCCGAACTCGACTACACCGCATGGCCAAGCGTGCTGCCGACGCAATCCGAATCCTGGATCGGTGCCACGCGCTTCGACGTGCGCCGCGACGGCGTGGAGCTGTTCTGCAAATTCCAAGTCACCGACATCACTGCGGAAACCGTTGCAGCGGGCAACGCCTACGACATGACCGAAAAGAACGGCTACCCGAACTGGACCGTCGCGGCCGAACCCAAGCGCACCCCGACCGTCACCGTCACCGCGCAGGACGCGGAACAGGGGGTGAAGCTCGTCTGGACCTGCGAACTCGACGAAACCGGCCTGATCCGCCAGCATGCGGAAGTCGTCAACATCGGCGAAGGCCGACTGGACGTGAACAAGGTCGAACTCGCCTTCGCCGTGCCCGCCGACGCCAACGAGATCCTCACCACCACCGGCCACCATCTGCGCGAACGTTCGCCGCAGCGCCAGGACTTCACCATCGGCCGATTCGCCAAGGCATCCATGGCCGGCCGTCCCGATTTCGACGCCACGCTGCTGCTCAACGTGGGCGAAAAGGGATTCGGCTTCACCCACGGCAACGTCTACTCCGCGCACGTGGCATGGAGCGGCAACAGCGTGCTCTCCGCCGAACGCCTGCCGTACACCGCCGGCGTGATCGGCGGCGGCGAGGTGCTGTTCGGCGGCGAAATCAGCCTCGACAACGGCGAAAGCTACACCACCCCATGGCTTGTCGGTTCCTACGGCGAAGGACTCAACGAAGTCGCCGCGCGCTTCCACGGCTACATCCGCCGTGTGCACCGCGATTGGCTCGTGGCGCACAACATCGCGCCCAAGCCACGTCCGGTCATTCTCAACACGTGGGAAGCCGTCTACTTCGACCACGACTACGACACCCTCGTCCGCCTCGCCGACAAGGCCGTGGAAAGTGGCGTGGAACGCTTCGTCGTCGACGACGGCTGGTTCGGCGCCCGCCGCGACGACACCGCGGGACTCGGCGACTGGCAGATCTCGCAAGACGTCTGGCCGGATGGAGACAAGTCGCTCAAGGCACTCGCTGATTATGTGCACGGCAAGGGAATGGAATTCGGATTGTGGTTCGAACCGGAAATGGTCAACCCCGACTCCAACCTGTTCCGTGAGCATCCCGACTGGGTGCTCAAGCCCACCGCGAACCGTCTGCCGATGCAGGGCCGCAACCAGCAGGTCGTCGACCTGACCAACCCCGACGCCTTCGCCTACATCTACGAATCGATGAACAGGCTCGTCGGCGAACTCGGCATCGACTACATCAAATGGGACCACAACAAGCTCGTCACCGAAGCCGTCTCGCCGCGCACAGGGCGTCCGGCCGTGCACAACCAGACGCTTGCGGTCTACAAGATCTTCACCGACCTGAAGGCCGCGCATCCGGGATTGGAAATCGAAAGCTGTTCCTCCGGTGGCGGCCGCGTCGATCTGGGCATCCTCGAAGTGGCGGACCGCATCTGGGGCTCCGACTGCGTCGACCCGGTGGAGCGCGAGGACATCCAGCGTTACACCTCGCTGCTGGTCCCGCCGGAGATGATCGGCGAACATGTGGGCGCTTCCCCCGCGCATTCCACGCATCGCGCGACCACGCAGGAACTGCGCATGGCCATGGCGTTCTTCGGACATATGGGCATCGAATGGAACCTGCTCAAAGAGCCGCAGGCGGACATCGACAAGCTTGCCGAATGGGTGGCCGAATTCAAGAAGCACCGCGAATGGTTCGCCGTCGACACCGCCGTGCACTCCGATGCAGCCGATCCGGCCGTGCGCGTGGATGGCTGCGTCATGCCGAACAAGGCCGCCGCGATCTACCGCTTCACCCAGCTGGCCACCTCGCAGACCTATCCGGCCGCACCGGTACGATTGCCCGGACTCGACCCGGAAGCCACATATGTGGTCTCCCCGCTCGACGTGAGCCTCGACCTCATCAAGCAGGACATTGGCAACGGCCAGAGCACGCTCGGATGGTGGAACGCCGCCGGCGTGAAGATGACCGGCCGCGCGCTCGCCACCTACGGTATCCGTCCGCCGGCGCTGCATCCTGCACAGGCCGTCCTTTTCAAGGCCGTCCGTGCATGATGCCTTCGCGGCAGGCCGCTCACTTCGCCTACGGAGGCCCCACTGGGCCCTCCGTTTGACGGCTCAGCCTGCACAGGCCGTCCTTTTCAAGGCCGTCCGTGCATGATCTGAATTTCCCAGACTGCCGACGCTGAGTACTTTCTCAGCGTCGGCAGTCTGGGTGTGCGGTGGGCGCGTTGGTTGGGGCGGCACTTTGGTTTTTTGGAGAGGGGGATTACCCTACGTACTGGCGGATGGCCTGTGCGGCGGCGGCCTTGGCCCACAACGCCCAATCGTGTTCGGGAATTTCGAAGTCCACGGGCGACGCCTGGCTGTGCCGATACGTTTTGATGCCGTTGCGCAGGTCGTCGATGCCCAATCTCGCGATGAACGACGATTCGCCGGCGATCATGATCTTGTCGGGCATGGCGATGTTGGCGACCGTGGCGATCAGGGTGCCGAGACGGAAGCACGTGCGATTCACGAGATTCGTGGACTGGGGCTTGTTCGCGCGCGCATCGCGTGCGAAATCATCAAAGGACGCGGGCCGTCCGAGGATTTGCGAGTATTCGGCGGCGATGGAATTGTTCGACAGGCATTGCGCGCAACCCTTGTGCCCGGAAACGCAGCGTGGTCCGTCCGGATCGATCGGAATATGCCCGACCAATCCGTAGCTTTTGTCGGGACAGCTCACCAGCTCCCCGTTGAAGGTCAGCGAATAGCCCACGCCCGCGCCGATCGTCAGCACCGCGAAACTGTCGAGTCCCACGCCCGAGCCGAACCAGCAGGCGTCGATGACCAACGAGTCGATGTCGTTGTAGATGCCTGTCGACAGTCCGGTCGCGTCCTCCACCATGCGCGAAAGCTCCACCGGCTGCGCCCAATGCAGGAATGGCGCGAACGTCACCGTCGCATCGTTGACGATGTGCCCGCCAAGTGAAATGCCGACCGCGCATGGTTTCGGCCATCCCGACATCTCCGCCTCGGCGGCGCAATCAAGCGTCAGCTGTTTGATGATCGCCGTCACGCTTTCCGGCGCGCTGTCATCGATTTCCAGATCATGGCATCCGGTGACGATCCGCCCGAGCGCGTTCACCGCGACCGCCGAGATATGCGTCGCATTGATTTTCATGCCGACGAAGGTGCGCGCGCGTTCCACGACGCGCAGTCCGGTCTGTGGCCGGCCGCGTCTTTCGGTATTCTCCTTCAGTACGAAGTCCTTCGGCAGTTTTCCCGATTTTCCGGCGATCATCGGCATTTCCTCGATCACGCCGTCGTAAATCAAATCACTGGTGATGCGTGATACCGCGCCTTGGGAGAGTCCGAGGATCTGGGCGATGGTGATGCGTGACACGGGTCCGTATTTCATGATGCATGCCGCGACCTTGTGCGTGTATTCCGAGCCCGCGAACCATTGCGGTATAGGAGAATCTGCCATCCGCGCCATCCTTTGCGTATCGCGTATCGCACGCTCTGCGATGATTTACTTTCCTAGAATAACAAAATCTTGGTGTTTTGTTTCCGACAAACGCAGGGCGCGCAGAACTGGGAATGAAAAACACGAAAATCTATGCTGTGTACAGCGGCGATGCGGTAAGGACGCCACATCGCAGTGGAAGCGGAACACAAAGGAGTCGAGAATGAAACCTGATTCCATTCATGACAAGGGTCGATTCGGCAGAATCGTCTCCCGCGCGCTGACGGCGGCATGCGCGGTCGCGCTGACCGTGGGGCTCGCCGGTTGCGGCGACGGCACCGCGGGGACCGTCACCTTGGATTTCTTCCAGTACAAGGCGGAAGCGGCCGACTGGTTCACGGCCAAGGCGCGCGAATTCGAGAAAACCCATCCCAATATCACAATCAACGTCAACAATTCGTCTGACGCGACCACCGACCTGCGCACCAGGCTGGTGAAGAACCGGGAGCCGGACGTCATCACCATCAACGGCGACATCAACTACGGCATGCTTGCCGAAGCGGGCGTCTTCCACGATTTCACGGATGACGAGATCGTCGACGAACTCAACCCGGGCATGGTGAAAATCGCCAAGAGCCTCGTACAGACCACCGACAGGTCGAAGAAGCGGCTGTACGCGATTCCATACGCGGGCAACGCGAGCGGCTACATCATCAACGTCGACGTGTGGGAGCAGGCGGGCGAGGATCCCGACAATCCTCCGCAGACATGGAACGAATTCATCGCATTGCTCAAACGATTTAAGGCGAAGGGCATCACGCCGATCGAAGCGAGTACCGCCGACCCGTGGACGCTGCAGGCGCCGTTGTCGTCGCTCAACTCGACGCTGGTGCCGGAATCGGAGTACACGAACCTCAAGAACGGTTCCAAGAAATTCTCCGATTTATGGACGCCGGTCAGTGAGAAACTGGTCGAGATCTACCAGAACTACACGCAGAAGAACCCCGCGGTCACCTACCAGCAGGCCACGCAGGACCTCGCGGCAGGCAAAGCCGCCATTCTGCCGCTCGGCACCTATGCGATTCCCCAGGTGCGTCTGGTCAACAAGAACGCCAACCTGAGGTTCGCGCAGATGCCGGCCACCAACAACGCCAAGGAACAGCAGCTCACCGCCGGCGACGACGTGATGCTCACCATCGGCGCGCACACCAAGCATTACAACGAAGCCCGCCAATTCGTCGACTTCCTGATGAGCGAGAAGAACGTGAAGGACTACTCCAAGCAGCAGTCCGCGTTCACCCCGTACAAAGACACCTATGTGGGCGACGAGGCGCTGAACGGCGTGCTCGACTTCTACAAGGCCGGAAAGCTGACCGATTTCTGCGACCACTACGTGCCCGCCAGCATCAACATCGCAGGTTTCCTGCAGACGCTGGTGCAGTCCGGCAATACCGGCAAATTCCTGAACAGCATGCAATCCGAATACGACAAGATCGAAGCCAGGAACTTCAGGTGAGGGGAGGAACGAACATGACTGGCAATACGATGGCTCCGGCCACTGCCGCGGCAAAGATGCCGAGCGCGAAGAAATCCGATGATCCGAGGAGGACCGGCAACCCGAAGAAGGTTTCGCGCTTCTCCACGCGCAAGGTCGATCCGGCGTTCTATTGGATGACGGTTCCGGCCGCGATTCTGGTGGCGATCTTCCTGTACTGGCCGTTCCTGCAGGGCGCCGCGTACTCGTTCACCAATTCGCAGGGCTACGGCGATTTCAAATTCATCGGATTCAAGAACTACCTTGCGATGTTCCAGGATTCGCGCGTGGGGCATGCCTACCTGTTCACGATTTTCATCGCCGTGCTGATCACCATCGGCACGAATTTCCTCGGTATGTTCCTCGCGGTGCTGTTGAATTCCAAAATCGCGTTCAAGAACGGTTTCCGTGCGATTTTCTTCATCCCGTATACGCTGTCGGTGCTGGTCATCGGCTACGTGTTCAAGTACATTTTCATGACTCCGCTGCCGGCCATCGGCCAGGCGCTGCACATCGACTGGCTGTCCACGTCGATGATCTCCAACCCCGACCTGGCATGGTTCCCGATCGTGTTCCTGTCGATCTGGCAGGGCGTGGCGTACTCCACGCTGCTGTATCTGGCCGGCCTGCAGACCATCGACAACGAGATCTACGAGGCGGCGGCGATCGACGGCGTGAGCGCATGGCAGAACTTCTGGCAGATCACCTTCCCGCTGATCGGCCCGTTCTTCACCATCAACATGGTGCTGAGCCTGAAGAACTCGCTCGGCGCGTTTGACCAGATCATGGCGTTGACCAAGGGCGGTCCGGATTCCAAGACCGAAACCGTCTCCTACCTGATCTTCCAGAACGGCCTGGGCAACGGCGAATACTCCTACCAGATGGCGAACGCGGTCACGTTCTTCATCGTGCTGGCGATTCTGGCCTTCGTGCAGCTGAAGTTCTTCAGCGGCAAGGAAAAGGTCTGATCGGCAAGGTGTGAAGGCAAAGGAGAACAATCATGACTACCACAACTGTCGCAACGAAGCCGGTCGCCGAACCGTCCGCGAAACCGCAGGGCAGGCCGGAAAAGTTCCGCAAGGACCGCAACGTCAACTGGTGGCTCACCGCGGCCGTCGCGGTGCTGAGCCTTACCGTGCTCGTGCCGCTGTATTTCACCGTGGTGACCGCGTTGAAGACGCCGAGCGAGGCGGGCACGTTCGGTCTGCCGAGCACTTGGGAATGGCATAATTTCGTCGATGCGTGGAACAAGGTGAACTATCCGAAGGCCGCGCTGAATTCCGCGATCATCACCGTGTGCGCGGTGGTGCTCACGCTGCTGACGAACACGTTCGTCGCCTACGCCGTCGCCAGAAACATGGACAAGCGGTTCTTCCGCTTCCTGTACTACTTCTTCCTGGCGATGATGTTCGTGCCGTTCACCGTCATCATGCTGCCGATCGCCAAGCAGATGGGCACGCTGCACCTCGACAACCAGCTGGGCCTGATCGTGCTGTACACGATTCTCGGCATCGGCACGAACCTGTTCATCGCCATCGGTTTCATCCGTTCGATTCCGATTTCGCTGGAAGAGGCCGCCCGCATCGACGGCGCTTCGACCTGGCGCATCTTCTGGACGATCATTTTCCCGCTGATGGGGCCGATCAACGCCACCATCGCGATTCTGACCGCGTTGTGGGCATGGAACGACTTCCTGCTGCCGTTGATCACATTGACCGACCAAAGCAACCAGACGATTCCGCTGGCGCAGTACGTGTTCCAAAGCCAGTTCACCTCGAACTATCCGATGGCGTTCGCCTCCTACCTGATGGCGATGGCGCCGGTGCTCATCGTCTACGTCTTCGCCCAGAAGTGGGTCGTCGGCGGTGTGATGAGGGGCGCTGTGAAGTGAACAGCCCAGTGGGCTGTTCATAGGCTCCCCTTGAGCGAGACGATAGTTGAGCGAGGGCAGAAAAACGCGGCCGTAGGCCGTCCGCTTGCCAAATCAAGGAAAGCCCACTGGGCTTTCCTTTCACAGCGCCGAGCGGGGGATCCATTCATTTCCCGCTTCGCGCAACGCGCCGCACCCAGGAAAGAAAAAAGCGATTGCCTACCATGAAACGGTAGGCAATCGCGTTTCTGCAATGCGTGTCCGAGCACACCTGCCGCGCTTCGACTACGTATCCGCTATGCAAAGGAGCCCAATCGGAATGACTGATTTCAACCGTTCTCAATTGCCGGATTTCGCCCGTACCAACGGTGCCGTCCCAAACCCATGGTGGGCGAATGCGGTGGTCTACCAGATCTATCCGCGGTCCTTCCAGGATTCCAACGGCGACGGCATCGGCGATCTGAAGGGCATCACCAGCCGACTCGACTATCTCGCGGACCTTGGCGTGGACGTGCTGTGGTTGTCGCCGGTATACAAGTCCCCGCAGGACGACAACGGCTACGACATCGCCGACTATCAGGCCATCGATCCGCTGTTCGGCACGATGGAAGACATGGACGAACTGCTCGCCGAAGCGCACCGGCGTGGTCTGAGGGTCATCATGGATCTGGTCGTGAACCACACGTCCGACGAGCACGCCTGGTTCCAGGCTTCGCGCGACAAGAACGATCCGCACGCCGATTGGTATTGGTGGCGTCCGGCCAAACCCGGCCATGAACCGGGCACTCCGGGTGCCGAGCCGAACCAGTGGGGCTCCTACTTCGGCGGCTCCGCATGGCAGTACGATCCGAAACGCGGCGAATACTTCCTCCACCAGTATTCCAAGAAACAACCCGATCTCAACTGGGAGAATCCCGAAGTGCGCAAGGCCGTCTACCGGATGATGAACTGGTGGATGGACCGCGGCATCGACGGTTTCCGCATGGACGTGATCACCCAGATCTCCAAAACCATCGACGCCAACGGCAAACTGCCCGGCGAGGAAGGCTCGCGGATCGCCGACAATCCGGTCGGCGAGGAAGGCTATTCCAGCCCGTTCCCGTTCTGTTCCGACGGTCCGCGTCTTGACGGGTTTCTCGCCGAGATGCGCCGCGAGGTGTTTGAGGGGCGTGAAGGCTACATGAATGTGGGCGAGGCTCCGGGCATCACGCCGGAACGCAACGAGCACATCACCGATCCGACCGATAAGGAACTCGACATGCTGTTCCTTTTCGACCACGTCGGCATCGACCAGGAAGGCTCCAAGTGGAACACCGTGCCGTTCGCGGTGAAAAACCTGCGCACGCATCTCGCCGACCAGCAGCAGGCCGTGAGGAACGCGGGGTGGGCGAGCCTGTTCTTCTGCAACCATGACCAGCCGCGCGTCGTATCCCGCTGGGGGAACGACGCCGACCGCGAATCACGCGAACTCAGCGCCAAAGCGTTCGGCATGCTGCTGCACATGCATCGCGGAACCCCGTACATCTACCAAGGCGAGGAATTGGGCATGACCAACGCTCACTTCACCAAACTCAGCCAATACCGCGATCTGGAGGCCATCAACGCATACCATCAGCGCGTGGAGGAGGCCAAGTGCCAGTCATCCGAATCTATGATGGCCGCGCTCGCGCTGATCGGCCGCGACAACGCACGCACTCCGATGCAATGGGACGCGTCCAAATATGCCGGCTTCACCGCGCCGAACGCCGCGACGGAACCATGGATCGACGTGAACCCGAACCATGTGGAGATCAACGCCGCCGAGGAATTCGACGATCCCGACTCCGTCTACACGTTCTACAAGAAGCTCATCGCCATGCGCCACAACAACGCCACCGTCGCGGCCGGCGAATGGAATCTCGTCGCGCCGGACGACGAGCGGGTGTACGCATTCACCCGCAAGCACGGCGACGACGTCATGCTCGTCATCGTCAACCTCACCGACAAATCCGCCGACGTGCCAACGGAAGTCGCGCACATGCTCGCCGATGGAATCGACGAGTCGCAGGTGCTGCTCAGCACCTATGATGCGATTCACAGCACAAGGTCGATCGCACGCGGCGAACTCGCCCGTTGGGAAGGAATGGTGATTCAACTCTGATTGAGCCGCATTCGACATTGGTTTGATTCCGATTAAGCATCGTATGATTCATGACCAAAGCGTTCAGCCGCGCATAGCGGTCAAACGCTTTGGTCTTTTGGGCCGCGATATGTGTGGGAATATGAGGGGGAGCCATTTTTCCGTTATACTAGGCAACGGAGAGCTTTTGGGACAGGGGAGTCGCAAAATGGGGAAAAACGAAGGCATTTCTGCCATGACGGATGCGACGAAGGCGCACCGCTTTTCAATTCTTGATGATGATCCATTCGCGATTGACGGTTTGACGCGTATCATCAACTCGTCGGGCGCTGGTTCAGTGCTCTGGACGGCCACGGCTGCTCAAAAGGCATTGAGTTTGGCTATGGATACCGATCATGCTCCGGATATGATGCTCGTGGATATGGCATTGGGACCGGAATCAAGAGGATTATCCGGTGCCGATGTGTGTTATGCGATACGTCGACGTACCGGAAAGATCCGATTATTGATAGTGACGTCGTTTCCTACGCAGACATATCAGCGTGAGGCTATTTCTGCTGGAGCGCAAGGTATTGTCGGCAAGAGCGATTGGAATGTGTTGAGATCCGCAATCGTGAGTGTGGCATGCGGCGGTACGTGGGGAGGTGGTTTCGAGACCTCGTCGGTTGCGCATCTGCGCGTAAGGAAGAGCGTCCGAACGGCTAGACGTCTGTTGTCCATACGTGAGCAGGAAGCCCTTGCCTTTAAATCTCGGGGATTAACGAATAAACGGATTTCGCAGAGTATGGGATGTAAGGAATCCACGGTTAATTCGCTTCTGGCCCGTGCCAAGGCGAAGCTTCATGTGCGTACCGCGGCGGAGGCCGTAGCATTATGGACCGGTGAGCGTTCATAGTGGAATCGAGAATCGCGATGTAGTTGAAGGAACTACACCACCAAGAGTATCAAGCGTGTTGACGCATGGTTTTTCTTATATTCGTAAGTGTTTAAGGTCCCGGCAATGAGGCTGGAACCAAGTTAGAAGGAGAAGCACAATGTGGTGTGATGTTAGGAAAACGATATGCGGCGGTTTGTTGGTCTCTGGCATCGTGATGGGCGTTTCTGCCTTTCCCGCTGTGGCCATGGCTGATTCTTACTATGAACAGGGGAAAGGCGTTGTCGCGTGGAACTATTCGCGTTCGATGTATGACAATTACCAATCGCAGCATCTACGGTTTGGTTATAGCAGTAGCGGTTTCCAAGTCATGCGGTACGGTTCGTGGAAGGGCAATGGCGTGAATTCGGTCGCGCCCACAACAAATCTGTACTCGCAGTACAGCTATGGGGCGAACTGGAAAAAGCTATGGTAAGACGATTCCATGCGATACCGGTTTTCTGTCTTGCCGTATTGATTCTTGCATCATGTTCGAACGGTGCCGCATCGACGGATAAAACGACTAATCCTTGGCGTACCGAAATACAGCGGATGTATTCTCGTACCGATAGTGATTTAGTTCGTGAAATTCTTCGTGACGGCACGATCACAGATGCGGAAATCGAGGAATTCCAGGAATCCTACAATAAATGTCTGGCGCAGTATGATTTGTCATCCAGCTACTCTCGAGAGGATGGCAGCGAGTCGGTGTCGGACCAGTTCTCGCAATATACCCCCGACCAATTGAATGAGCATGTCGATCAATGCCGTACGAAAACGGGATACTACGAGCTCATTCCGTTGGATCAGGAGATTCACGCAAATCCAAACCATGTGAGCGAAGCCGATTCGAAGCGCAAGATATTTGATTGCCGTAAACGGCATGGACTTCTTGACGCTGATCTTTCCTATGAGGAGTACCAGAAGATAATGGAAGCCAAACCGGATTCCTCTGGCCGCGACCCATTGCTGGATACTCCTTTCGGCAAATATTATGAAGATACGGAGAGCGAAGAGGCTCAGCAATGGTTCGCCTGCGAGACGGAGACTTCTGAATAACGGAGTAGGGGGAGTTCGCCGATGAATGGCAAAAATACACAACCGGATCGCAGGATGCCAAGCACTCGGCAAATCGGAAAACGGTGGTTTCACCGCGCCGAACGCAAGTCCGCTCGTGGCATGGTCTCCGCATCGATTATCGTGCTGCTGGCATGCACGATGCTCGCTGTGGGATTAGGTTGCGGCTTCATACTTTCGCAGGCGAGAATTCCCCCATCTTTGGAATCCACGGTGGACGCCGATTCCATACATGTGAGCTCTGCGTCTTTTGACGATTCACAATCGGTGACGTTATCCGTGAGCGTCGGCTCGGCTCTCACGGTCACGTCGCCTGTATCCGGAACAGTGACCGCTTCGACATGCGTTCCCGGTATGACGATTTCCTCGGGTGGCACACTGGCATCGGTGGATGCGACGCCATTGGTCGCGCTGCACACGCAAACACCGATGTATCGAGCATTGACCAGCGGAATGAAAGGTGCTGACGCTTGGGCGCTGAATCAGGCGTTGCGCAATCTGGGGTATGCCGCGCCTGATTCCGACACGATGACATGGGATACCATCACCGCTTACAATGCGCTCGCCGACAGTGTCGGGGCGAAACGGCTCACAGTTGAATCACAATGGACGATTGGGCCTGGCACGTTCATGTGGTTGCCTGCTGACTCATTGACCGTCGATTCCTGCTCCATCGCAGTCGGACAGCAAACCACCATAGGGCAGGCGGTGTTTGTGTCTGCCGCCGTGCCCGTCAAAGCGACGCTGCCGGTCAACGATGCTCAGCGACTTGCGGGAGATCGTATTCTTACCATTGGCGACACCGCATTCGACGTGCCCGCCGATGCCGCCGAACTTACGGATTCCGCGCTGCTGGCAGCCGTCATGTCGAGTTCGGAATATCGCTTGGCTACGCTTTCCGGGAACGCCGTTACCTCATCGGCGAATGGCTCAGGAACATTATCGGAGGGCGGTGGCGGCACGGTGAATGTGTCGTATCGTTGGAAATTGAAACAGCCGATCGATGTGATTACCGTGCCTCCGTCATCGGTGGTGCGCGCATCGGGGAATGAAGGATGTGTGGTATCTTCCGGTAAATCCGTTCCGGTTGCCATCGTTTCCAGCCAGCTTGGGAAAACCATGGTGCGATTTGAGCAAAACGTCAGTATTGACAATGTCGAAATAAAGCCGACGAATCCAAATCCTTGCAGGTGATCGACATGGAACGAACCGGCCATTATGACGCACATCCGACTCGGGCGGTGTATTTGAACGATGTCGGACATGCCTTCGACTCCACTGGCGAAGACATGCTTTTCCGCCATCTCACCTTGACGTTGCGGCCACGCCGAGTGTATGCGCTGGTCGGACCTAGCGGCTCGGGGAAATCGACGCTGTTGTCCATCATCGCGGGGTGGACGAAGCCGTATGCCGGTGACGTGAGCCGCGTTGATTGCGGCCGTGTGACATGGGTGCTGCAAAATCCGCATGGAGCGGCTCGGCGTACGGCATTGGATCATGTGTCGCTGCCTTTTATCGCGCAAGGTGAGTGCCGGCGCGACGCTGATTTCCACGCGAGGGAATTGATGGATGCATTTGGTTTGGAAGAGGCGGCGGATAAGCCGTTCAAAGACCTTTCCGGTGGTGAAGCGCAGCGGTTGATGCTGGCGAGGGGCATCGCCTCAGGTGCAGGACTGATGCTGGTGGATGAGCCCACTGCCCAATTGGACCTGTCTACTGCGATTACGGTGAACGAAAGACTCAACAACCTTTCGATGTCCGGCGCGATCGTGGTCGTCGCCACGCATGATCCGCGCACCCGTGATGCCTGTACCGATCTTATCGACTTGCGCGATTATCAATCCGATGATTGCATGGATGCTTTCAAGTCGGATTCAGCGGAGAAGGTGCCGGCATGACCATCAAACGAACGCATCGCGATACCGGTAATCCGCATCCCGCCATGCAATTGACTGGCGTTCTATCGGAATGCTGGCGAAACCTCGTCACTGGCACGACACACGCCTGCGGTTTCGCAATGACGCTTATGGCCGTGATTGTGATGCTCTGCGGCGCCGATCTCATCACAATCACCCGCATCCAAAAGCAGGTGGATGATTTCGTATCGTCTGGAGGATCGACATACGTCATCGAATATGCGAAACGTATTAATCCGGTGGTATGCGAATCGTTATCGACGCTTGATGGGGTGAGGGAGGCAGGCGCTGTGCGACAGGCAAGCGGCAAAATCACTTTCGCGGCATTACCGTCCACTGGCGTTCCCGCATTTGAGGTTACGGAAGGAGCCATCGATTTTTTTACTGATTCCACCGGCGACGTAAGCTCCGCCAATGATGGTGCGGCCGACATGCATGCCACAAATACGGCAAACGATGCGAAACGGAACACGAGAAATACGCATACCGGAATCTGGCTTTCCGCCGAAGCCGCGTTGCCGTTGCAGGCGACGGCAGGCGAAAGCGTAGCGCTTAAGAATGGTGGCACGGCTGACATCGGCGGAATATACCAGTGGCCGGATGATGGCCGGAAAAGCGGATATTCATATGCCGTTTTGGAACCCGTTCCGGCAAACGACGCGGAACGATTCGATTCCTGTCTGGTCAAAGCGTGGCCGGTGCCGGACAACATTGAGAGCCTGCTACGGTTGGCCACCGTGGAGGATGCCGCCGACAGTGAAGAAAGACCGGTTGTTTCGCGACTCAACACCAGCCAAAGCACGGATTTTGACCCTGCCGCGCGTTATCGGCAACGTATCACAGCATGGGCTCCCGCAATCGCCGCCATGGCCGGATTGATGCTTGGCGCGACTGCGATTTGGTTACGGCGTCTGGAATTAGCATCCGCCTTGCATTGCGGAGTGCCGAAATATGCGGTGATTGCGCAAATCATGATGGAGACCGCTGCATGGGCGGTATGCGCAATCATCATGTCAAGTCCGATATTGGCTTGGATATGGTCGGACAACACTACTGACGACGCGGCGGTATTGGCGGATACGATGCTACGCGTGCCTATCGGAGCATTGCTTGCAACATTGGGCGGAACGTTCCTGGCATTGTTGACCGTCCAGGAACGGAAGCTGTTCCGATATTTCAAAAATCGTTGATTGACAAAACATATTGCGGGATATGTGCTGGCATGAATCGTCTTCCGGCTCGAAAAACGATTTTGTGCGCGGCCAACCTTACAATGGCGTTCATGGAACAAAACGAGGTTCTCAAAGCATTGCAGCGCGATCACGCAGCTGAACTGAAACTGGCCGCCGAACGACTGAACGGCACCGCACGCCACACGGAGATCATTCCGTCCCCGGTGCTGTCCGAAATGACCGGACACGAGATTCTGCTCAAGCCTGAGAATCTCCAAGTCACCGGATCGTTCAAGATCCGTGGCGCATACAACAAGATCGCCTCCCTGTCCGACGAACAGCTGGCGCATGGCATCGTCACCGCCTCCGCAGGCAACCACGCGCAGGGCGTCGCGTATGCCGCACGCGAACGCGGAGCGAAGGCCACCATCTGCATGCCTCAGATCACCCCGCCGCTGAAGGTGGACGCCACCAAGGCATACGGCGCCGACGTGGTCCTCTACGGTGAGGTGTTCGACGAATCCGCCGCGCACGCGCAGGAGCTCAGCGACAAGGAGGGCATGATCTACGTGCCGCCGTTCGACGATTACGAGGTGCTGTGCGGCCAAGGCACCATCGGCCTTGAAATCCTCGAAGACGTGCCGAACGTCACCGACGTGGTCGTGCCGCTGGGGGGTGGCGGCCTGGGCGCCGGCGTGGCGCTCGCCATCAAGACGTTCAAGCCGGAAGTGCGCGTGATCGGCGCGATTCCGGAAGGCAGCCCGGCATGGAAGAACTCGCTGTCCGCCGGCCGGGTCGTTCCCGCCGATGAAGTACGCACTTCCGCCGAAGGCGTGGCCGTGAAGCGTCCGGGCGACCTGACGTTCGCGCTGCTCAACGAATTCCTCGACGACCTCGTCACCGTCACCGAACGCGACATCAACGAGATGATTCTGCTGATGCTCGAGAAGCACAAGCTCGTGGTCGAGGCAGCCGGCGCGGTGTCTCTGGCCGCGTTGGAACATCTCAATCTGCGTTCGCGCAAGTTTGCCGAGGCGAAGGGCCCGCATGTGGTGGTGCCGATCCTTTCCGGCGGCAACGAAGACACCGTATCGATCGGCACGGTGATTCAGAAGGGCATGATCGCCCGTGGCCGCATCATGAATTTCGAAGTGGAGCTTCCGGACACCCCGGGTCAGCTCGTCAAGGTGGCCACCATCCTGGCTGAGCAGCGCGCCAACGTCATCGCGCTGGACCATGACCAGTTCAAGGCGTCCAGCCACTACACGAATTCCGTGTCGTTGGGCGTCACGGTGGAAACGAATGGTCCCGACCATATCGACCGCATCCTCGCGGCGATGCGCGAGGCCGGCTTCCAGCCCAAGCGCATCTACTGATTTCGGCGGGTACGGCCGAAAAACGTAAGGACCCGGTTCATTCGTGAGCCGGGTCCTTCCTGTTCTGCCGCATGTCATCGCCGGCATACGGCGATGGTCTTATTCGACTGTTTCAGTTGTTGGCGGCGATTGCTTCGTCAACCAGCTTGGGCAGCGCCACCGCGATGTCGTCGCGGATCAGACGCGTCGCAAGACGGTCGTACTGTGTGCGGCCCATGTTCATGATGGTGATCGGCACGCCCGCCTGCGCTGCGGCCGGCACGATGCTCGCGGCCGGCATCACTTCCAGCGTGGATCCGATGACCCACAGCTCGTCGGCCTGCGTGGCCAGCCGATACGACTTTTCGATTGCGCCATCCGGCAGCGCCTCGCCGAAGTAAACGACATCGGTTTTGATCAGGCCGTTGCACGGCATATTGCCGCTGTACGGCAACTTGCGATGGCAGTGCGGATCCGGCTCATTGTCGAGATTCGCCATGATGTCGGCGGTGTTGTATTTGGCGTGGCATTTCATGCAGTGCGATGTGCCGATGGTGCCATGCAGATTGACGATGATGTCGCTGCTGTTGCCGGCCTTCTCATGCAGCGCGTCGAAATTCTGCGTTGCCAGCAGCGTCAGCAGACCTGCCTTTTCCAATTTGACGAGTGCCTTGTGCGCGGTGCCTGGCTGCGCGTTCCATACCGGTGACTCCTTCTGCCAACGCCAGGAGTACTCGCGGTCCTCTTCGCTGGTGAGGAATGCGTCGATGTCATAGACGTTCGTCTGCTCGGGATGCTTGGTCCATACGCCGTCCGGTCCGCGGAAGTCGGGGATGCCTGCGGACGTGGAGATTCCCGCGCCCGTCAATACTGCGATTTTCTTGCTCATACCTCTCATACATACCACCGCGACACGCCCATGTTTTGGTTTGCGGATGTTTTTCCGTGGTTTTTTTGGAGGAC
>ERZ808259.241-NODE-241-length-29174-cov-9.556235_pt1 | contig 29174 bp, 28 predicted proteins | sample MGYA00521279_ERZ808259 | MGnify/ENA primary metagenome ERZ808259 (study PRJEB31516, sample SAMN03275586) | gut metagenome | biome: mammalia-associated habitat; material: feces | host: Papio cynocephalus | place: Kenya | collected 2012-07-27 ... | reverse complement strand
TCAAAAAGCACGGCTTTGGGAGAAAACTCCCCAAAGCCGTGGTCTTTTAAGTATTGTTGAATTGCTTTATTCATTCTTCAAGCGCTCCTGGATAGCCTTGCTCTCTGCCTCGTAACCTGGCTTGTTGAGCAATGCAAACATATTCTTCTTGTAAGCCTCTACACCTGGCTGGTTGAATGGGTTCACCTCTTCCAAGAGACCGCTGATGCCGCAAGCCTTCTCGAAGAAGTAGATCAACTGACCGAGGTAGTAAGCGTTCAACTCTGGTACGTTGACCAAGATGTTTGGCACGCCACCATCTACGTGAGCCAAGCGAGTACCAAGCTCTGCCATCTTGTTGACCTCATCCACACGCTTGCCCTCCAAGAAGTTCAAGCCATCGAGGTTCTCATCGTCGTGAGGGAAGAGCAACTTCTCGTTAGGAGTCTCTACGCTGATAACAGTCTCGAAGATAGAGCGCTCGCCTTGCTGGATCCACTGACCCATAGAGTGAAGGTCGGTAGTGAAGTCGCAAGCTGCAGGGAAGATACCCTTCTGGTCCTTACCCTCGCTCTCGCCGTAGAGCTGCTTCCACCACTCAGCGAAGTAGTGAAGTTTAGGCTGGAAGTTGCAAACAATCTCGATCTTCTTGCCAGCCTGTGTATAGAGAGCCTGACGTGTTGCTGCGTAGATAGCTGCAGGGTTCTCCTCGAAAGCTACGTCCTTGCCACAAGCCTTCTCCATCTCGGCAGCACCAGCTACGAGTTGTTTTACGTCGAAGCCTGCTACGGCGATAGGAAGGAGACCTACTGGAGTCAATACGGAGAAACGACCACCCACGTTGTCTGGGATGATGAAGCTCTTGTAACCTTCCTTGTCAGCGCAAGTGCGGGCAGCACCCTTCTTGGCATCAGTTACGGCTACGATTACATCCTTGGCCTCTGCCTTGCCACGCTGATCTTCGCACTGCTTCTTCAAGAGGCGGAAAGCAAGCGCAGTCTCGGTAGTGGTACCAGACTTTGAGATATTGATGACACCAAACTTCTTGTCCTTCAAGTAAGATGTCAACTCATAGAGATAATCCTCACCGATGTTGTTGCCAGCGAAGAGGATAGTAGGATTCTTCTTGTCATTGACGAGCCAAGCGAAAGAGTTGCCCAAGCCTTCGATGACGGCACGTGCACCGAGGTAGCTACCACCGATACCTGCCACAACGACAACCTCGCACTTCTCGCGCAATGTGTTGGCAACAGCCTGAATCTCGTCCAAGAACTCAGGAGTGATGGAAGATGGCAAATGCAACCATCCCAAGAAATCGTTACCTTCACAAGTGCCGTTCTCAAGAGCCTCCTGAGCGGCCTTTACCTTAGGCTCGTAAGCCTTGACTGCACCCTCTGCGAGGAATGATGCAGCCTTCGTAATGTTTAAGCTGATACTTTTCATTTTTCTTTTACTATCTAAATGAATCTGTTAAAAGTTTGATTTCTATTTGCGGACTGATGCGCTCGTACAATATATTATATACAGCATCGAGTATTGGCATGTTGACGTGCATATGGCGGTTGATTTCCTTCATGCACTTGGTGCCGAAATATCCCTCGGCTATCATCTCCATCTCTATCTGCGCACTTTTCACGCTATATCCCTTGCCTATCATAGTGCCGAAGGTTCGGTTGCGGGAGAAGTTGCTGTAGCCCGTCACGAGTAGGTCGCCTAAATATACCGAATCGTACATGCTTCGCTCTATGGGATGGACGGCAGTGAGGAATCGGCACATCTCCTGCACGGCGTTCGACATGAGTACCGCCTGGAAGTTGTCGCCGTATTTCAAACCGCCACAGATTCCTGCGGCAATGGCATATACGTTCTTCAAAACCGATGAGTATTCGATGCCGATGACATCGCTCGAAGTCTTGGTCTTGATATATTCGCTCGCCAAGCAGTCGTTGGCGAAGGCACGGGCCTTGTCGGTGTCGGAGCAACCCACGGTGAGGTAGCTCAGTCGCTCTAACGCTACTTCCTCTGCATGAGAAGGACCACCGATGCAAGCCAAGTTCTCGTAAGGCACGTCATATACTTGATGGAAATATTCTGAGCAAACAAGATTTTCATCAGGTACGATGCCCTTGATGGCGGTGATGATGAACTTGTCGCTGATGCGTGTCTTGAGCTTTTTGAGATGATTCTTTAGGTAAGGCGATGGGGTTACGAACACGAGGGTGTCGTAGTTTTGCACTATCTTGTTGATGTCGGAGGAGAAGAAAATCTCATCCACGTCGAATCTTGCCGACATCAGATAGGCTGGGTTGTGTCCCATGCGCTTGAAGTCCTCGATGCGGTCGTCGCGACGCATATACCAGCCTATGTGATGAGTATGGCTCACCACAATCTTGGCTATTGCCGTAGCCCAGCTACCGCCGCCAATTATCGCTATTTTACCGCAATTATACATATTTTATAATAATGAGTGAAGAGTGAAGAACGAAATTCTTCACTTATTTGTTGGCAGCGTCAATCCATGCCTGAATGTCGTTCACTGAAGGCTTCTCATAGCCCAGCTTGTACTTCTTGTTAATCTCACCTATTTTTTGTTGGAGACCTTGTGCCTTCTCGTCTTTGATGTCGGAGATGAGGTTGAAGCCAGCCTTGCGAAGCACGTAAGCCCAGTCCTCAGGTACGCCAATCTCAGCCCATTCCTTGATGCTGCTCTGAGGCATCTTCTTCTCAGGCTTCATCTGAGGGAAGAACAATACCTCCTGGATGAAGGTCTTGCCTGTCATGAGCATAACCAAACGGTCGATACCGATACCGATACCTGATGTAGGAGGCATACCATACTGCAATGCACGGAGGAAGTCTTGGTCGATGATCATAGCCTCGTCGTCACCCTTGTCGGCAAGCTTCATCTGGTCGATGAAACGCTCTTCTTGGTCGATAGGGTCGTTCAGCTCGGAGTAAGCGTTGGCAAGCTCCTTGCCGTTGACCATCAACTCGAAGCGCTCAGTCAAGCCTGGTTTAGAACGGTGCATCTTGGTCAGTGGAGACATCTCCACAGGATAGTCGGTGATGAAGGTAGGCTGGATGAAGGTACCCTCACAGAACTCGCCGAAGAGTTCGTCGATGAGCTTACCCTTGCCCATGGTCTCATCTACGTCCATGCCCTTCTCCTTGCAGAAGTTGCGAATCTCGTCCTCGCTCTTGCCGTTGCAGTCGAAGCCTGTCTTCTCCTTGATGGCATCGAGGATAGGGAGGCGGCGATATGGAGCCTTGAAGCTTACGATGTTGCCGTCGATTTCACGCTCAGGCTTGCCGTTTACGGCGATACAGATGGTCTCAAGTAACTTCTCGGTGAAAGACATCATCCAGTTGTAGTCCTTGTACTGCACGTAAAGTTCCATGCAGGTGAACTCAGGGTTGTGGTTGCGGTCCATACCCTCGTTGCGGAAGTTCTTGCCAATCTCATACACACCCTCGAAACCACCTACGATGAGGCGCTTCAAGTAAAGCTCTGTGGCGATGCGCATGTACATATCTTGGTCGAGCGCATTGAAGTGGGTGATGAATGGGCGAGCCGATGCACCACCTGCGATGCTCTGCAGGGTAGGGGTCTCTACCTCGGTATAGCCAGCCTCGTCGAGCACCTTGCGGAGGGTGCGGAGTACGGTGGCGCGCTGGAGGAAGGTATCCTTCACGCCATCGTTGACGATGAGGTCAACATAGCGCTGACGATAACGCAACTCAGGGTCGTCGAACTTATCGTAAGCCACGCCGTCCTTGTACTTTACTATAGGCAGTGGCTTCAAGCTCTTGGCGAGCAAGCACAACTCCTTGGCGTGAACGGAAATCTCGCCAGTCTGAGTGCGGAATACGAAACCCTTCACACCGATGAAGTCACCGATGTCGAGGAGCTTCTTGAAAACAGTATTATAAAGGTCTTTGTTCTCGTCAGGACAAATCTCGTCACGAGCAACATAAACCTGGATTCTTCCCTTAGAGTCCTGCAACTCAGCGAAGCTTGCCTTTCCCATCACACGGCGGCCCATCATACGGCCAGCGATGACTACTTGGCGTGGCTCGTCCTCGTCCTTGAACTCAGCCTTGATGTCAGTGCTGAATGCGTTGGTTGGAAACTCTGCTGCTGGGTATGGGTCGATGCCCATCTCGCGCAATGTCTGAAGACTCTGTCTGCGAACGATCTCCTGTTCGCTTAACTCTAAAATGTTCATATTATATCTAGATATATCTATTTTTATTATTTTCGCTGCAAAATTACGAATAATTTTCCGAACTTTGTTCGATTTTATATTTTTTATATATAATAAGGTGCTTTTTCCAACCACCTCGTCTCTCCTTCATAAGGATGGCTCCACCTCTTTCCCAAGCCCCTCTCTTCTCAGGAGAACGGAATGTGCTGGCAACGCTATAGTTTGATAAATATCTTCTTGTGATACATCCAAATACCCATGATGGCGTGGATGGCGACGAAGAGTAGGGCGTAAGAGAGGGAGACGAGATACTCGTCGCTGATGGCATTGCGGATGAGATTGATGATGTCTGCCTTGATGCCGTATGTGCCAAAGACGATGGCGAGAAATTCGCTCATCACATAGAGGAAGAGTGGATTCATGCCAAAAGCGAGAAAGAAGGTCGCTATTGGATTGTTTCCTTGCTTCTTGTTTTCACCTCCGTTGTCTTGCTCTTGTTTTTTGTTGCTGTTTCCGTTGTCTTGCTCTTTCTTATAGGTATTTCCGTCGATATATTGTACGAGCAAACTCAATATCCATGCGGCAAAGCCACAGGTTACGAATACGTAGCTTGGACTCCATATACGTTTATTGATTCCAAAACCGATGAAAGACAAAAATAAGCCGAGAACCAACATGACGAGGCCGCTGATTTTTAAAAACTTGACTTTGGAATAGATGTCTTGTCCTGGTTTGGAGATATACTTGCAACAGAGAAAACCTATCATCGTGTGCGCAATGGCAGGGATTGTGCTCAGAAGTCCTTCGGGATCGACTGGACTTTTGTGGTAGAGATGGTCGTAACCGAAGATGTGGAGGTCAGCTTGGGCGATGACGTTGATGGATGAGTCGTATGCATAGCCATTGCCAAAGGCGAGGATTCCCATGTAGATGATGATGAGCCCTAAGATGATGTGGACAAAGTATCGTTGGTTGATGTGGATGGCGAGGATAGAGACGATGCCGTAGCAAAGGGCGATGCGTTGTAATACTGCCCAGAAGCGAAGGTGGGCGAAGTCAAGTGCGTTGCCACTACATATCATGTCAAACCAGTTGATGCCCAAACCTATCAGAAAGAGTAGGAGGGTTCGCTTGATAATCTTTTTGTAGATGGAAGCAGAAGGCTTGAACTCCGTCTTACGCAACGAGAGATAAGTTGAAGCTCCCATCATGAAAAGGAAGAAGGGGAACACGAGGTCGCATGGAGTCAAGCCGTTCCATTTGCTGTGCTCCAAGAAACTATAGTTGTGCTCGCCACCATTGTTGACGAGTATCATGAGGGCTACCGTGAGCCCTCGCATGATATCGAGGGATTTTAAGCGTTTATTCATAAGTGTGATAAAATGAGTTACGCATTGATTGTTGATACTATTTGATAAAGTTGATGACTTCCTTGGCCACTTCCACGCTGTTGCCTTCAGGCTTTGCTGAATATGGATTCTTTTGGAGAGTCCATGGTTCTTCGATGCTATACCAGTCGATTTGCGGACCGCTTGGCAATGCCATTTGGAAAAGCTCGGAGGCTGTTTTGTTGGCGTTTTTGCCACCGCCCAATGCCTCATAGTCGGGTTGGGTGCTTGCTTCCATCTGGTCGGCGAGAGCTTTCATGTAGATGCTCCAACGCTTGTAATAGAAGTCTTTCAGGATGCCTTGCCATTCCTTGTGGGCATAGTCTCGAAGACCACCTTTGTCTGCACAGGTGCGATTGCCCCATGTAGTGATTTGCACTCTGGCGTTCCATTCATAGAGGTCTTTCTCCTGGGTTGTCTTTCCTAGGTTTCGAGCGGCTTCTATCCAATGTCCGAGACGAAATTCCGAGCGAGTTCCGAGGAGCTTGTCTTGGAGCAATATCATGTCGAGGAATCGCTTGGAGTCCTGATCGAATTCCTTGCGCGAGAAGGCGTTGTAGTCGGCGATAGTCTTCAGATATTGCTTTCTGCCTTGGTCATCGAGCGCTTGACGGCAGATGTCAACGAGGTCATACTCGAAGTTGTTGTTCCCCTTGTACTTATCTGCCACGCTAACCATGAGGATGGCGGCACGGCGTGTATCCTCGGGGTCGTAATAATTGTGCATCTTCGACCAACTCTTTACTTGGAAATTGTTGAGCGATGGACGACCGCAGAAAATAGGCTCGTGAGGTCCTTGCTGATTATTGCCCAATGGACAGTTGTAGATGCTCTTAGCCAATATCTCCCATGCCTCTTCGATGGTGCTGTCATGGATGCCATATCTGGCAAAGCAATAGTCTTTGATCCATTCTTCCTTGGTTGTCTTTTGGTCAATCCAAGGAAGTTCGCTCATCAACTCAAACATCACGGGATTATTTTCCGAACCTTCCATGGTGAAGCCCCATCCTTTGAGTGAAGAGTGAGGAGTGAAGAGTGAAGAATTCTCTTGCTTTTTCCCGGTGGCGAGATAGAAGTTGTTCAAGAGTTGGTCCATTCTGCCGTGCAGGCCGACGTTGGCACCGAAGTTCTCCAACATACAGAAGAGCCAGTTGTGCTTACCATATCCTCCCTCTCGCTTCCAGATACTTGGGATGCCGAACATCGGGCGACATTCAGAGAAGAGGTCGAGAATGAGCAGGTCGCCTGGTTTCATGTTCTCTATCATCTGTGGACGTGGATTCTCCGTCCATCCTTGTATGACCCAGGTAGCTTTCGGATTGGCACGTTTCATGGCATCCATCATTGCCTTGCCAGCCTTGGCATAGTCGATGGCAGCATCGTCGTTGCTCTCGTGGAATGGGTCCATGGAGTAATAGTCTGCCTTACCATACAACTTGGTCAACTCCTTGAAGTAGAGGTCGGCGATTTCAGAGAAGCGTGGGTCGGTAGGTAGGAGGTTGGCAGGACGTTGGTAACCGTTCCAAAGTCCACCATCGGTGACGTTCAATCCGAGTTTCTGTTTAGCATCATGTGGCATCATGCCGCAATAGCCAGGCAATACAGGTTTCATGCCGAGTGATTTCATTCGAGTCAATATCTTCTTTTGCAGAACTTCCTGTTGCTTGTACCAGTTGAGAGGCAGAGGCCCGCCCCAACCTTCGAGGTTGTTCATCTCCCACCAGGCGAGGAAGGCAGGACCGGCGATAAACTTGCCCACTTCTTCCTCAGAATAGCCGAGTTTGAGGAGCATGTTGCGCCAGACACATTCTTCGCCCACGATGGCAAGAGGCATGTTGATGCCATGCAGTGCCATCCAGTCGATTTCCTTTTGCCAGCGTTTCCAGTCCCAGAAAGCCATGGAATAAGAGAAAGTGCAGTAGTTGAAGTCGTAACGCAATTTGAGATCAGTCTCATGGCGTTCCTTTTTGCTGACACTAGGAAGGTTGTTAGGAATCTTTGTGGTCATGTTATTCCATGAAATATGGATGCCAGCATAGTGCTTCAGATACCAATTGACTCCCACGGCTATATTCACCCAGGAGTTTCCTCTTATAATAATAGGTGAAGAGTTGGCAGATAGCGTGTTGCTTTTGTAGGCATGGTTGCTGCCAGCTTGGTCAATCTCAAAGAAGTCTTTGTCGCTTTTGACCAGCACAGTTTGAAACTTACGTGAAGCACCCTTGTCGATTCTTTCCAGAATATCATCAACCGGATTAGCTTGAAGGCTCATAGGCGTGAGCATCAAAAGGAAAAATATATATTTTTTCATAAAAGGCTTAAGTTTTTAATTTCAGTGTTGAGTGTAAAGTATCGAGTGCAGAATATCGAGCATCGAGTGCAGAGTATCTTGCATGGAGTGCAGAATATCGAGCAAGCTCTCATCAAGGCGGTGTAACACCGCACAACAATCGCAACTCTGTTGCGTAAAACAACCATCGCCAGCCCCGTAGGGGCACAGGCTTCGCTGGCGATACCAAAACTCTGGCGAAGCTATAGCGTAGCCAGCTACATCCCCTCTACCCTGAGGGGAGAGGGGCTTGGGGAGAGCGGTGGAGCCCTCCTTATGAAGGAGGGACGGGGTGGTTGGAAAAAACTCCTTATGATGGAGAAACAGGGAGTTTGGAAAATCCCTCTGATAAAGCGATATCTCAAATCACCCTTCCCTGAAGAAATCGAGAGCTTCCTTGATTTCTTCAGTAGTAGCAGTCTGGTTGATACGGATATCCCCAATACCACCGAGCAAGGTGAAGTTGATGATTCCGTTCTGGTTCTTTTTGTCGTGAGTCATCAGTTCGATGAGTTCAGCATAGTCATCGCAGGTAATAGGCAAGTTGCCATAGTATTCCTTGATGAAACTGACCGTCTGTCGCATTTTCTCAGTAGGAAAACCGGTCTTCACGGCACTCAGATAGAGTTCGCAGATCAGACCGAAAGCTACGGCATAACCATGCAGGATAGGATTACGTTTCAGTGCCCAACTCTCGAAGGCATGACCGAAGGTATGTCCTAAGTTCAGAGCCTTGCGGATGCCATGCTCATGAGGGTCTTCTTCCACAATACGTTCCTTCACCTTCACGCTGTCGGCAACCATTTGCTGCAAGTGCTTCAAGTCAGGCTTGTCGAGGTCGAAAGTTACCAGTTCCCTCCACATATCCTCCGTCGAGATGAGCCCATGCTTGAGCATCTCTGCATATCCCGAACAGATGTTCTCGGCATCGAGCGTACGGAGAAATTCAGTGTCGAGGATGACATACTTAGAGTCGTTGAATACGCCAATCTCGTTTTTCAGTCCATTGAAGTTGATGCCCGTCTTGCCACCCACCGAGGCATCGACCATGGCGAGCAGGGTGGTAGGGATGTTGATGAAGTTGATGCCACGTTTGAAGGTGGATGCGGCGAAACCACCGAGGTCTGTCACCATGCCGCCGCCAAGGTTGATGAGGCAGGAGTGACGCGAACCGCCACCGTCGCCAAGCGACTTCCATACATGGGCGATAGTTTCCAAGTCCTTGTGGGTATCTGTAGCGCCGATGGTGATGACCTGGGCATTCTTCAGTGTGAAGTAATCCTTGATGACAGGCAAGCACTTCTCGACGGTCACCTCGTCGGTGAGGATGAAAATCTTGTCGTGCTCGCATTCCGTGAGAGCGTTTGCAATCTCGCTCTCCAAATGGGTAGATATGATAATTCTCTGATTCATAACAGTAACGTTTAAAGATGAATGTCGCTTACATGAAAGCGACTGATATAGATATTGCTTTTGCAAAGATACACTAAAAAACTGATTTGAACAATATTTTTGCTTAAATTGACTTATAATTATGAGAAAAAAGTAACTTTTGGTTTAAACCTTGCATAATTACACGCGTCTAACCAATTAAAATCAAAAAAATAACAACTTATTAGCAATGAAGAAATCAATCCTTATGATGCTGTTGCTTTTGGTCACGATGGCATCATACGCACAGGAACGGCTCATTAGCGGTGCAATCATCGACCGCGACACCAAGGATCCTGTGGAGCAAGTGACCGTTCAGTTGCTCAAAGCCGATAGTACTTATGTGACAGGCGGCATCAGCAACGAGAAAGGTCTTTTCCATTTCAATGCCCCGGAAAACGGCAAGTATCTCCTCAAAATCACCAGCGTGGGCTACAAACCTACCATCAAGCGCATCGTCATCGCCGACGACAAGAACTTGGCGATGGGCAATGTCGTGATAGGTGCCGATGCCATCATGCTGAAGGGTGCCGTAGTGACTGCGATGGCACAGAAAGTGACGATGAAGGAAGATACTTTCGTATATAACTCTGCAGCTTATCGTACACCGGAAGGTTCTGTCGTCGAGGAGTTGGTGAGACGCTTGCCAGGTGCTGAGGTATCAGACGATGGTACCATCAAGATCAATGGTAAGCAAGTGAAGAAAATTCTTGTCGATGGCAAGGAATTCATGAACGGCGATACCAAGACCGCCTTGAAGAACCTGCCTACCAGTATCATTGAGAAGATCAAGGCATACGACGAGAAGAGCGATCTCGCCAAGGTGACGGGTATCGATGATGGCGAGGAGCAGACCGTGCTCGATTTCGGTGTGAAGAAGGGCATGAACAAGGGTGTGATGTCCAACATCGATCTCGCCATAGGCAACAAGGATAGATATGCCGAACGTCTCTTCGGAGGTTACTTCAATAGTAACAACCGTTTCATGATATTCGGTAACGCCAACAACAACAACGACCAAGGATTCCGTGGCGGTGGTCCTGGCAGAGGCTTTGGAGGCGGAAATGGATTGAATGCCAACAAGATGTTGGGGGGCGTATATAACTATGAAATCAAGGATAAGTTCAGCTTTAATACTTCCCTTCGTTGGAATCATAGCGATGGCGATGCATGGAGCAGAATTTCAAGTGAGAACTTCATGGGAAGTTCCTCTTCTTTCAGTAACAGTGTTTCTCAGCGATTCTCTCGTAGCAATAGTTGGAATGGCGACATTCGATTGGAATGGAAACCAGACACCATGACAAACATTCTCTTCCGCCCATCCATTTCATGGAGCACGAGCGATGGACTTGACAGTGGTGTTTCTGCTTCCTTCAACCAAGACCCATATCAGTTTACTGACGAACCTCTGTCTGACGAGGGTGCTGAGGAATTGGCCAAGAACGAAGCCTTGGTCAATAGACAGCAGAGTCGTGGATTGAGCTATTCTAAGAGTAACAACGTCAATGGTATGTTGCAAATAAACAGAAGACTCAACTCCATGGGGCGTAATGTCACTCTCCAAATGAATGCGCGATATACCGATAGTGACAGCAAGAGCATCTCCCTACAGAACGCTCATCTCTATCTCATCAAGACGTTGGAGGGTACGGACTCAACCTATCAGACCAACCGTTATAACCTCACTCCTTCGAAAAAATATAGTTATAGTGCGCAGGCTACCTATAGCGAACCCCTTTGGAGGGCAACATTCTTGCAGTTCAGCTATAAGTTTACCTATAGTTATTCTAAGAGCGACCGCAGTACATACGATTTCAGTTCCTACAACTTCGAAGGCGTTGAGCCAGGATATCGTTCATGGGGAAACTATCTCGGCCGTTTTGATAGCAATCTCGAAGATTATAAGAGCGAGAACTTGAGCCGTTTCTCGGAATACAAGAATTATACCCATGAGATACAGGTGATGATGCGATTTATTCGCCAAAAGTATAACTTGAGTTTTGGAGCGATGATTCAGCCACAACAATCGAAGTACATTCAGGACTATCAAGGTGTACATGTTGACACGGTAAGAAATGTAGTGAATATAAGTCCTACTTTGGATTTCCGATACAACTTCACCAAGCAGAATCGTTTGCGCGTCAGATACCGTGGTACCACCTCGCAACCAAGCATCTCGCAGTTGCTCAATATCGTGGATGACAGCAATCCGCTCAGCATCTCGATGGGTAACCCTGGCTTGAAACCATCATTCACGCAGAGCTTCAACTTGTTCTACAACAACTCTGTGATGAACCATAATCGCAACTTCTTTACTTTTGCTAATTTCTCGACCACGAGCAATAGTATCAGTAATAAGGTGACCTATAACGAGCAGACCGGTGGAACCATCAATAGACCGGAGAATATTAATGGTAACTGGAATGCGAATGTCGGGGTCATGTTCAATTGCTCCATAGACTCAGCAGGCGTTTGGAATGTGAACACGAATACGGACTTAGGTTATGACAACATGGTAAATTACTTAAGTTTGGATAAGACGCAAGGCTCGCAGAAGAACAAGACAAGACGTCTTTCTTGGAACGAACGTCTCTCTTTGAGTTACCGTAACGAGTGGTTGGAAATCGGTGTTGACGGAACGCTTTCTTATCTTCATGCCAAGAACAAGCTCCAGCCAAACAGCAACCTCGACACTTGGCAATTCTCTTATGGTCCTAGCATGACCTTGACAGCGCCTTGGGGTACAAGCTTGAATACCAGTCTCTCTTGCAGCAGTCGCCGTGGTTATAGTGACAGCAACATGAATACCGATGAGTATGTATGGAACGCCCAACTCTCACAGGGCTTCTTGAAGGGCAAGCCTCTCACGGTAATGCTCCAGTTTTACGACATCTTGCATCAGCAGAGTACACTCTCCCGAGCTATTTCTTCTTTTTCTAGAAGTGATACGGAATACAATGCCATCAATAGCTATATGATGCTTCATGTGGCATATCGCATGAATCTCTTTGGAGGGAAGGAGGCACGTCGTGAAGGCAGACGTGGCGAAGGTCCTGATGGACGTCGCCCAGACTTTGGTGGTCGTCCATTCAATGGCGGTGGTCGTCCTATGGGACCTCCTCCTGGTCGATTCTAATGATTGCTTGTTTGATATAAAACTTGATGAAACGAAATGCAAAAGCTCGCTAGAACAGATATGATGGTTCTAGCGAGCTTTTGTATTTCCATTAATTTGTTATTCCCCGATAATCGTTGCGATGATTTTTCGACTGCCGCCTCCCTCTCTGAACTCACAGAGGTAGATGCCCTGCCAAGTACCGAGGTTCAGTCGGCCATTGGTGATGGGGATGGTGAGCGAAACACCTACCATCGACGACTTGGCATGGGCTGACATATCCGTAGGGCCTTCGTCTTGGTGTCGATATCGTGGGTCGCCGTCGGGAACCAATCTCTCGAAGATGCCCTTGAGGTCGTAGCGCACATCCGGGTCGAAGTTCTCGTTGAGCGACAAACCGCAACTGGTGTGGCGAACAAACAGGTTAATGATGCCAGTCTTAGGCAAGGCTGGCAGATGGCTTAATACCTCGGTAGTTACGAGATGGAAGCCACGAGGTAGTGGGCGCAATGCGAATTCTACTTGTTGTATCATCATAAACTAGTATTAATCTTATCCATAATTGTTCTCGCAATTTGTTGGCAAAGTTAAACAAAACTTGTCAAACTTGCAAATATTATGTGAGTATTTTGGTAAATGATGCTAAAAATATTCGGTTATGTCTGTGATTGTCATAACTAGGTTGTACTTTTGCCGCCAGTTACAACAACTATAATATAATAAGGTAAGAAAGGGATGAAATGATGTGGGATAGTACCTGAAAAGTGAAATTTAAGAGGAATCCGCAAGATTTCTTGCGAAAAGTTTGGTGGTTCGTCAGAATTTTACTAAATTTGAAGGCGAAATAGTGACAGGGCAGGTGAAAGTCCTCGCTTGAAGTCGCTACGATGCAGAAGCAAGATTATCTTGTGGACACGAGCAAACAATTCAGTTCTGTAGGTTGAAATCTGGTAAATTGAAACGTAGAAAGAACGAGAATTTGTTTGAGCGAGTCTGCACCATTTATATGGTGTGGATTCCTCTTTCATATTTTCTTTTCTACGGGTTTTACCAGAGCCTAACTTACAAGAAAGTGTTGAGAGAAGGGGTTCACACCATTCTTTTTTCACTTATGAACCATTATGGACTTGTTTGGTAAGCAGAATTTTCCTACCTTTGCAAAATGAAAGGTTGTCTAAAGGCAATCAATGATAAGAATAACTTAAAAACGTATAACTATGAGCAAGGTGTTTCAAGTTAAGCCGAAGCGTATCAAACGCTCGAACGGCACCGTTCTCACTCCCGAAATGGTAGTGACAGTTACGACCCAACAGCACACCGCCACCCCGTTCTACAATGGAGCCAAGGAAGTGCAGGAGGCATACATGCGCCTCTATGCTTTCGACTACAAGAAAGCATGTTGCAATCAGAATGATTTTGAATTTAAGAAGTTGGACTAAAATATATAAAGTATGATTAAAGCAAATAAACAAGTTCTTGACGTATTTGTCAAGCTTTTTGAGGAAGCTATTCCTGTAATATTGGAAGAGGGCAAAAAGGCAATGGATGACATCGTCAATAACACAAAAGAGCAGGTCGGTGATTTTATGAAGGAGCTGAATACTGAGACTGCAAAAAATGTAGAATTTAAAGAAGTTGAACTTTTGAATTCTTCAAAGTTGATAACATTCGCCAAAGAGAATATTGTTCCAGGAGCTAATGAAGTGTATGCTTGGAAAAAGCAATACAAAGACAGTGTCTACATCAATTTGGCATACGGAAATGACCAAAATCTGTTGGAAAATGATAAGAATAAATTCATCATCATAAAAGCTGAGGCTTTAACTGGTGATTTATTGAATATGTTTGAAGAATCAGAATTAGTAATTTTAAAATAGTTGTAGATATGTTTGACAGTATAATTGCTGCGATTAAAGCAGCATTTCGCTATATTGTGAATTTAGTACGTAAAGTTATTAATGGAATATTAAACTTTACTAAGCAGGTTGTTAACTGGTTTAAGAGTCTTCGACTAGATCCTCAAAAGGACACACCATTTATTGCTGATGCTAGTGAGTTTAAAGAAATGCTCAAGACTGCACCTAAAAAAAATGTGGGTATTTTTGAGGGTGTATATGATGAGGAGGCAGATGAGATAACTGCAAATAGATATCTTGATGCTGATGAGGTAGACCAAAAAACCAAGGACGTGTTAGGTAACGAATCTTTGGTTGTATTAAGTTAATAGTTTATAATATGGCACGTATGAGTACAATTCTGATTATTGGTGCAGTCACTGTAGCAGTGGGAGCAGGTGTGGTTTACTATAGTTACAAGAAAGGTCTTTTTAAGAAAAAAAAGATTGTAAAACCGATTTGTAACTTAAATGTTAAAAATGTACAAGGCACATTACCATTTACAGATGTTATTGGGTGGTTTAAAAGTCTTCGCTTAGATTCTCAAAAGGCTACTCCATTTGTGGCATTGGCAGATCAACTTGAAAATATGATTGGTGCATATTTCAAGTCTGATATTGTGTTTGTTTATCCTCCATTGCCAGATGATGTCTTTAAAGACCAGGGGAAAAAACGCATTCTTCTTGGAGTGTATGATGAGAACATTGACGAAGTTAGCCATGCATTGTTGATTGTTGCAGATGCCTTTGATCAAAAAACATTAGATGTGTTGGGTAATGAATCCTTAATTGTTTTAAGCTAATATGTGGTGGAGTGTTTTGGGCCTTTTAGGAGGTGGCTTATTAGGAGCCGCCCTTTTCTTGACGATAGACTATTTCTTGTCTCCAGAGACTTTGGGAGAGGCCGTAAAAAAAGAAGAGCCTGATGCTTTTAAGGTTCTTATCAAAGAGAAGAAGAAAAATGCCGTAAATGTTGGTATATTTGATGAAGATAATGAGTATATCAATGATATGGAAATAACTTCAAGTAAAGGAGTAAGCCGTTCCTTGCGTAAGGGACAAATATATTATGTATAATATATGTGGAGCGTCAAGAAGTTGTAAACTACTTGACGCACCCTTTTAATTTTTAACTCAATGAAATTTCAAATAGATAAGCAAAAACTTTCAAGTGACAAACTGCTCTTTCTTGCCAACTTTGAACTTTCGCTTAAGCAATATGTAGAAAAGCTATTAATGGATTATCCTAATTTAGGAGTAACCCCAAATTTGAGCGTAGAGGAAAGAAAAGACAAGTTTTTCTTTTTAGAAAACAATGCCGACTTTGACATAAAAGATAGTTTGTTTATAAATAGTAAGGTTGAAAGTTATGTAAAAAGCAAGTTGATTGTAGATTTTCCAGAATGTAGCTTGCTATTATGTATTAAATATCGTATGCTTTCACAAGAAACACAAAGTCAAAAAGAAAATAGTGAAACTCGTAAAGAAAACAACGGTGACGATTTGCCAACTTTTCTTCCTCAAACTCCTAGATATTCTTTTGAACAAATAATTTTGCCAGAGGAAATTAAAAAAAGAATTTTGAGTGATTTGAACTCTATCAAATGTCAGGATTTGATTTATAATCAATGGGGCTTTTCGGAAGTAGAGTCTAAGCCTAAGAGTATTCTCAATTTCTTTGGACCTCCAGGCACTGGTAAAACAATGTGTGCCCATGCCATCGCCAAAATGTTGGGTAAGCCTTTGTTAGCTCTTAACTACTCTGAAATAGAATCAAAGTATGTTGGTGATGCTGCCAAAAACTTGAAAAAAGCTTTTGATACGGCGACTGATCTTGGTGCAGTGATGTTTTTTGATGAAGCAGATTCTTTTTTAGGGAAAAGAATCGAAAATGTAAGTCATGGTTCTGACCAAGCCTTGAATTCTTTACGTAGCCAAATGTTGATATTATTGGAAGAGTTTGAGGGTGTTGTACTTTTTGCAACTAATCTTGTAACTAACTTTGACAAGGCATTTGAGTCAAGAATTTTGGATCATATTAAGCTTGAATTGCCAAATCGAGAAGCGAGAGCTGCTATCATAGACAAAATGCTTCCTTCAAAAATGCCATTAGAGCATCGCTTTACGCATGAGGAATTGTTGGAGGCAAGTGACTTGATTGACGGATTTGCTGGTCGAGAAATAAAAAATGCAATTTTAACAATGTTGTTGGATAAAGCAAGTTTAGGTTTAGAAAATCCTATATTTACATTAGAAGACTTGAAAACGGCATTATCCAAGAAAAAGGAACAAATAGACAAACTCAAAGCAGAAGAAAAAGAACGCCGTAAGGAAAAAATTGCAAAACGTCTTCAAGACAAGTTAGAAGAAGATGCTGCTTATGAAAATCAAAAGCACAATCTTCGTGATAAAAAGACAAGGAAAAGAAGATAAGTCTATAAAAAGTGTAATTTATGAAAGTCTCTTTTACATATATAGAGCTGCAAGATTATCTGTTGAGCCATTTCCATAAGACATTGAATGTGTCTTATGTTAATGACTCAATCATGGAAATCTCTGTGCCTGTTAAGGTCTTGGGCTTCACCAAGCTGATTGGTATCAATCTCAGCGTGATGAAAATAGAGGGTACTGACCTATTCTTGGCTTATGATGGTAAGATGGGGATAGACTTGTTGGTTACTCCAGCATTGACTTTTGTAAAAAGGCTTGTCCCAGAAAAGACTGATTGTGTGCAAATACTTTCAGGTAATGTCATCAAAATATCTCTTGGTGACATTGACAAGTTAGAAAAAGTTTTTGAAAAATTGGTATTGAAAAATATTACGTTTGCCCCATGTGGTATCGTGATAGAGACTACTCTTCTTTAAATATTCTGCCAGACTTTGAACTTCCTTTTCAACAGTTTCACTCGCATGGATTTAATGTTTGTGATTTACTGTATGAAGACAAGGTCTGGCAGTTTTTGTTAATTTAAATTTTAAACAATATGGAAAAGAAGGAAAGTAAAATATTGGAGGAGCTACGTCGTAGAGGCAAAATCTATGAAGACCCTGCTCCAAAAGTCGGAGGCTTGACAGGATGGTTGATAGACTTATTCTCCAAGAAAAAGTAAATCACGTACACATTTTTCTTGATGTTCTGCCATGAATTGTCGTATCTATATAGTTACTTTGTACCCGAAATCAAAAGTAAAACTATATAAGATAAAATGACAATGGAAAAGAATATCAAGAAAAGAGTGTGTGGGGTGGCAATGGCATTGATTGTCGTGCTGACAGTAGTGTTTGGTTATCGTTTCTTCTTGAGCCCTCAGGGCTATTGGCAAAAGCAGAAGAAAGCGGATAGGGAAGAGTATTCGGAAAGAAGGATGCTTTGGCGGAAGTCAGAAACGATGACCATGCAACGGATGCTGCAAGATTTGACTTTGTTGGCTAATGGCGATTCAGTCTTGGTCTGCGAAGCGTGTTATCTGGCGCTCCCTGCTTATCGTGATTTCATTCATGGAACTGCTCAACCGAAGAGAAGAACTTGGGTGGATTTGAGGTATAGATATGGTTTGTATCTCGCAAATGGCAGGGAAAAAATGCAGCAAGTGGCAAGGGAGAGAAACTGTAAGGCTTTCGTCTTTTTGTCTGAGCGTCGCCTTGAGGAGCAGAAGGATTCCACCAAGGATTACCGTAAGGAGAAACCTACTCATACGGAGGCTATATATAATAAGGTGTATCCTGTGCTTGGTAGGTCTGCGGATAAGGAATTCGACGAGTGGAGAAAAGATAATAGATGGGGATGGCGTAGATTTTGCATACTGATGTAGAAAAGTCTGTCAAGCGAGGACAACTAGCCTATCTAGGCTAGACAGGCAGCCTGTCTCACCGAGACAGCGAGACTGTCCTAGGCAGACAGTCTCCTCAACATCTCAATGGGTGACATGTCATGTCGAGGGCTTACGCTCGTTTTGACCGCACACCGCACAAGATGTGGCGTAACGCATTGTAATACAGTGGTTTTGCCCTTGTGTGGTGTTGCGATGACACCGCACAGAGACCGCACAACACAGCACGGCTTCATTTTTCGAAAATGGTCATTTGGAACTTAGTGTTGTCTGCGTGCGGTGTTCGTGCGGTCATTATGTGCCACCGCACTCTGTAAGTCGCTTATTGATAGTAAGTTATAATGAACCTGTGCGGTGTGCGGTCTATTTGCTAATTTAGAATGAAGAATATGGATAGAATTTTAGGAATTTTAATTGGGGCAGTTATGTTCTTGCCCTGGCGACCGATTGTTGCGTTATTGGTTGCAATATGGCTTGTCAACATCAATGGGGTTGAGTTGTATAACTGGCATGATGGTTTAGCGCATGGCATATTTTTCTTGCCAAATCTGGTGAGACATCTTTTCGATGGCGATGTCCTTTTCAAGGCGGTCAATCATACTGCTGGATATAATGTTGCATGGTGGATGGCTACGATTGGTTCGTGCATCGGCTGGACTATTGACGCATGCTTCTCTTGCATGAAAGCATGGGCGTTTTTGGCGAGTGATGAATAATAAACGTGAAAACTAAGAATTATGAATAGCAATGTTTTCTTTCAGCCCTTCGTAGGCAAGGATTATGCCAACGGAGGCATCTTCGGCAAGCGAATCATGATATTGGGCGAGAGCCATTATTGTGATGAGGAATGTGCGGATTGTGGCGATTGCCGTCTGCATCGGGAGTGCATGGGCTTTACGCAGCAAGTGCTTGGAGATTATCTCGATGAGAGTAAGGAACGGCAGAACTGGATGCGGACTTTCTTGAAGTTCGAGCGTTCGTTGGTGGGTGAGGAAACTGACCAAACGATGAGAATGAAGATTTGGAACTCGGTCATTTTCTTCAACTATCTGCAAGTGGCGATGGGTGGTCCTCGTGTGGCTGGTACTTCCGAGCAGTATCAGCAAGCTGGAAAGGCTTTCTTTGAGGTCGTCGAAAAGTATCAGCCAGAGTACATCATCGTATGGGGCAAGCGGCTTTGGAATAATTTGCCTGGTGATAACTGGCTACATGAGAATGCATCGGATGTTCATTGGGTGGATAGTAATGATATAGAGGTAGAAGGTACTTGGGTACCTAATGGTTTCTATGTGATGCCTGGCGGCAAACATGTGAAAGCTCTTGTGGTGAATCATCCTTCCGTGGGCTATTCTTGGGACTTTTGGCATCGGGTGATACAAAGATTTTTGAGATAAAATCTAAGATTATTCTAAGTTTTCTTGTGAGTCTCAAAAAGTTTGCTTACCTTTGCGGAATTATCATAAAAGAAGATAGTTATGGCAAAAAAAGTTGTAAACAAAGGGATGGATACAACTTTGGGTGATTTCATCAATGAGATAAAAGGCATTATCAATACTGCAAGAGCTAACGCTGTGCGCAGTGTTGATTTCTGCCGTGTGCAAATGTACTGGTCTATCGGAAAGCGTATTTTCGAGAAAGAACAGCAGGGGAAGGAGCGTGCCGAGTATGGCAAGTACTTGATTCGCAATCTTGCAAAGGGAATTGAACCAGAATATGAAAGTGGATTTTCTGTACGACAGTTAGAAATGTGTAGGCAGTTTTATCGTCTTTATCCAATTGCGAACGCACTGCGTTCGCAATTGAATTGGACTCAATATAGAATGCTGATTCAGATACCTGACCCGGATAAGCGTGAGTATTATGAGTTGGAGGCTGTAAATGAATGTTGGACAGGCCGTCAGCTTGAACGCCAAATCAACTCCATGCTTTATGAGCGTCTTTTACTGAGCAATGACAAGGAATCTGTTTTGGCTGTCGCTCGTAAGGAACGTGTTCCTGAGTCTCCACAAGAAATCATCAAAGACCCGATGGTGTTAGAATTTTTAGGTTTGGAGAAGAAGGCTTCTTATTACGAGAAGGACTTGGAGAGTGCCATTATTACGCATTTGGCTGATTTTCTCTTGGAGATGGGCAAGGGATTCTCATTCGTGGCTCGTCAGAAGAGATTGTTGGTGGAGGATGATGAGTATTTTGTCGATTTGGTATTTTACAATCGCCTGCTACGTTCATTTATCATCATAGAAATCAAGGATCATAAGCTGACCCATCAAGACTTGGGGCAACTTCAGATGTACGTCAACTATTATGATAGATGTGAGAAATTACCAGAGGAAAATCCTACCATTGGCATATTGTTATGTACTGCAAAGAATGATACAGCGGTGAAATTAGCCCTTCCAGAAGACAATAAGACGATTCTTGCAAGTCAATATCAGCTATATCTTCCTACTACAGAACAATTGCTCAAGGAAATAGAAGAAGTGAAGAAATTGGCGGAAAAGAAATAATTCTCTGTCCTGTGACAAGATTTGGCACACCCTACCTGTAATTTTGCCCCCGTAAAACATAAAAGCAAGGAATTATGGCACAGATTACAATGAATATCCAAACTTTGGACTGGAAGAAATGCTTGGATAGAACAGAGGCAAAGGGATATGACGACTATGAGGCTCACTCAGAGATTATTGATTATATCCGAGAGGTGGCTACTGTCGATGAGAAACGTGAGGTGCTGCAAAACGTGGAACTGCGATTGAAGAAAATCGTGAACTATGATTTGGCAAAATCATTTTTCTTACGTCACATGAGTGAAAGCGAACATGATGTCATCGAGTTGTTGCTTGGGGTGAGATATGTGGCATTGAATGAGATGATGCTTCATCCGACTCCTGCCGAGGTAGAGAGATTTCGCTATCAGAACGATAAGCTCTTCAAACTGACCCAGGAATGTTATGCCCAGTGCAGGAACATGTGGCGCACCTTGTTTCATACGCCTTATAAGGTAGATGACCGCTATCGTTATGAGGTGGAAGGAGTCTTGCGATTTGAGTATGGAGATGATGATGCCGTGGTGAAATTGGAGAACGATGATTATTATGGCTCGGATTTCCAATATATGATTCATTTGCAAGATGAGCTGATGAGTGCTGGGCGTTATAAGATGGATTCTATCTTGAATGGCGCTTTTGGCAATTTTGTTGGGGCTACAGAGAAAGGATATAAAACATTCAAAAACGAATTGGATGATGGTGATTCCTGGGATGAATGTTATCTTCATAAACCTGAGTTTGCTGATATTTGTGTTTGCTATGCCATGCATGCTTTGCATACGCATCAAGATTATTGTTTGCCCGACATTCTTCGCATGGATGATTTCGTGGTAAAGGTTCATTTGCAATATGAGAATGAAGTTTGCGATACAAGGGATGCTGAGATTGGTTCGCTCGATTATGAACCGTCTTGGTTTCAAAAGCTTGTTGAGGAAGATGTGAATGAGTTCGGAGGAAAACATACGCTGAACCCGACAAGGAAGAAATAGCATATAATAAAACTTGAAGTTTAACGTCATATATAAAAATAGGTAAGATTATGAAGTTAGCAGAAGCATTGAGTATCAGAGCCGACTTGCAGAAGAAAGTGGCTCAACTGAAAGAGCGTATCAAGGATAGTGCCAAGGTACAGGAGGGCGACGAACCTTGCGACAACGTGGAGGAACTGTGCAAGGAATTGGATGAGGCTCTCGTCCAGTTGGAAGGTATGATTTATCGTATCAACATGACCAACGTCCAGACTCTCCACGATGGTGTGTCCTTGACTCGATTGATTGCCAAGAGAGATGTCTTGTCGATGCGTGTCAAGGCACTGCAAGAGGTGGTTAGACACGTAGCTGCCAATGATACTCGCTTTGGTAGGAACGAACTGAAATATGTTCGAACCATCGACGTAAACGCTCTTCGCAAGGAGGCGGACACCTACGCCAAGCAGTATCGAGAGCTCGACTTGAAGATTCAGAGTTTGAACTGGACGGTCGATTTGGTGGAGTGATATCCTTAACCCGATAAAGGGTTATGGATATTTTTTCCCATCAATATTAGAGAAGGATTTTCGGAGAAAAGATAGAGGCAGCAAGAAAGCTGACATAGACAATAAGGTCTGTGTGAGTATTATTAAAAATTCATGTGTTTCATGCAGAGAAACGAGTTCGTTCACAGTGCATCTCAAGCATCGGGCACAAGCGTATTGGGCATCGGTATATGACAGAAGTTAGTAAACCGGCATTTAGCATTACCATTTTGTTGGCTATCTTTTCTCCCTTTCTTTTTTAGACATTTCTAGTAAATGGTCGTTACGACTATTCTTGTGAACAGTTATTGTAGATTATGGACAATCGTGTAAAATTCTATTGTTGGCTGATTGCTCGGTTGGAACAGCGACACCTTACATTCGAGGAGATTGCGAACGAGTGGCGGGATGCCAATGCCAATCCTTTTGGCGAGGAATTGCAGCTGCGCACCTTTCATCGTTATCGTGCAGCGATATTGTCGCAGTTTGGAATCAATGTGGAGTGTGACAAGAGCGATGGGTATCGGTATTATGTGAAACGAGACCCAGTGGAGGACGATGAGGTGACGGAGTGGTTGCTTAGTAGTATGCGTCTTTCTTCGTTGGGCGATATGCTGAAGTATCACAACAAGGTAATGCTCGACACGCCTCCCTATAATACGGAGTATCTGGATGATATTTTGGCAGCGATAGATAAGCAATATCTGCTGAAATTCAAATACGTCAGTGCGTTTGGGGCGGAGAGCGACATGGTGATTCAGCCTGCTTTCGTGAGATATTTCAAGCAGAGGTGGTACGTGATTGGAGTGAATGAAAAGCAACTCGTACGCTGTCTTCCTTTCGACCGTATCAGTTTCTTGAAGGTGATTTGCGAGAAGCATCCTTTGTCGAAGGAGATGAAGAAGTTCTTGACTCCAGAGAAGTATTACGAGTATTGCTATGGTATCTATCGCATGGAGGACGTGCCTGTGGAGAACATCCGCATCCGTGCTTTCTATCCCGAATACAATCTCATCGAGGAAGTGCCCTTGCATGAGAGTCAACAGAAAGTGAAAGAGTCGAAGGATGGGATGTATCGGGAATATACTTTGACCGTTCGTCCCAGCCGTGATTTCCTGCAAGAGTTGCTGTGGCACGGCAGAAACATTGTTGTGCTGAAGCCTGAGTGCCTAAGACAAGAAATGATTGGGATATTGAAGGATATGATGGAAAGTTATGAAGATGGTGAGTGTAGGAATGGGGAGGAGTAAGATGAGATTGTAGTTTTGTAAGGTCTTCCATCCTTGTTCATAAGTGCAAGAAACTATATTCTGCGGTTACAAGAAGATAGATTCGGAAAGGTTGCCACTAGGCTCGGCAGACTTGCTGACTGTAGTCGGCAAATCTGCCGAGCCTAGTCAGCAGATCTGCTGACTAGGCTCAACAGACTCATAAGTAGTACACTTCTATCTTGTCGATGTATGATTGACGAATGATAGTTGCCATACTTTTATCTTTTATAAATGAAATTTTCTGCAAATATACAACTTTTATCTTTTATAATGGATAAAATATGCGTAAAATTTGTTTTTATCTTCTATAAAAGATAAAAAATGGTGTTAGTGTTGCCTCTAATATTGCTGTTTGCTGACTTTTTTAGTATATGAACCATTATGGACTTGTTTTGTTTTATATTTTTTGCTAACTTTGTGCCGATTAAGAAGACTACTTGTCTGAAACAATAATTTAAAACAAAAAAATAATGGAAGAATTAAAAAGAAAAGGTTGGGTCAATTACTTTTTTGTAGAGACCCTTTTCAAGCACTATCTGGATTTTTCAGGTAAGGTTAGTAACAAGCAGTTTTGGCTTGCTTATGTTTGGTATTTGTTTATCGGGGGGGGTATCAGTGTCTCTTGCTTGGACATCCTTCCTTAGTGATGGATTACATCATGCTTCTGTAGAAAATCATGTCTTTACTTACTTGTTTTTGATTCCTCTTGCTTATTTTGTAGTGACGGCAATTCCACTGATTGCTGTGTGGAGACGCAGACTGAATGATATAGGTAAGGGGAAAGTATGGACGTTTGCAATAATAGCTCCTGTATTATGTCCTATTTCTTTGTTTATCCCTGGTATAGGAGCTAATGGCGTAAGGGAATTGTGTGCCAACATTTTTGCGTTGCTTTTTGTTCTGTCAATACCTTCTATTGTTGCCATGATTATCATCGGAAAACGTAAAGGAACAGAGGCCTGTCCTAAGGTTTCATGCAGTATCATTGATGTTGTTGTGATTGTTCTTTGTATCATTTTGTCTTGTGTTGTTGGAACCAAACGTGGAACTATCTTGGATCAGGAAGAAATTGCGAAAGAATGGACTCTTAAGGAGGATGCTGCTAATGGTTGGCATTATTACACAGATATGACTTTGATATCGAAGAATAATTCTGTCATCAAATTAGATGATAACAGAGCCCATATCATCTGTTTGGCCTCCAAGGTTATTACTGCCAAAGATGGGCAGGAGTATAAAATCACGATTTCTAAGGATATGGGAAAGGGCGTTTGGCATATTAAAGGTGATAAACTCGTCTTGGAAAATAAAGATGATGCGATTCAGTATTTCTGTACAAAAGTATCGAGTAATGTAGATGTTCCTATCAAGCAAGTTGTGGATGATGCAGAATTAAAAAAGATGAAGGAGCTAGTTTGCGCTCGTTTTGTTAATGTTGGCGAACAGCAAGAACTTGACGTTCTTTCAGCTTCTTCAGATAAGTTTGTCCTCAAGATGGGGGAAGTTGAATTAAATTTGGTGTCTAATAATTGATTCTATGGCAGTCGGACAAAAACTAAAAGACAGCTTTTGTCCGATTGTTTTTTTATCTCATATATTTCTTCAGCCATAGGTCGAAGAACTTGTCATATACTACGTACGCATCATCTTCTTGGGTGATGAAGTCTTTTTCCAACAATCCCTTCAAGGCAGAGTTGACAGAACTTGGTGATGGAAGGTGGTATTTCTTGGCGAAAGCTCCACTCTTGACACTTCTAGCTTCACCTTCTGCTGAGATAGCGAAGAAGACATTGCGTTGCTTCTCTGGCATTTGGCGCAGAAGAGTCTCGTAGGTGTCAGCTGCCATGCTAAGATTATAGTTGATGGCATCATCTACCATAGAGAGGGTACAGGTTCCCTGTTCTGGAGTCTTGAGAAAAAGCACGTTCATCACTCGTTGGATGTATGAAGTGACTCCATTGAAGCGAGTGAAGAGCTCATCTACCACATTTGCGTCTAGATGCTTATTTCGTTCTTCAAATTTTTCGATGGCGAATTCCTTGTATTTTTCTACATCCAACGGCTTTAGGTTCATCAATGTTACACTCTGATAGAAAGGACGGGCAGGGGAGACAAACATCTCTGCCATGAGATGACGATGGGAGCCGGAAAAGATGAAATGGGCATTGGTGCATCGCTGGATATAGGTACGCAACAAGGCTTCTATGCGATTGTCGGCATAGTTGGTGATTTGTTGGAACTCGTCGATGGCAACAAGGCATGGTTTGTCCGCTTGGTTGAGATACGTGAAAATCTCATCGAGGGTTATCTCTGGATTTACGAGGTTGCCGATGCCGACTCCCCAAACGGGTAGTCCATTCATGTCAAATGATATTTCCGAACGAAGAGAGGATAATACCATCAAGAATTTCTCCCATGCCGTTTTGCCTTTTGGACGAAGGGCATCAATGATGGCTTTGCCAAACATATTGACCAAGTCACTGACCGAATTGGTGGAGTAAATATCTATGATGAAAGTATAGTAATCCTTTTGGATTTCGGGTTGAGCAAAACAATGATGTATCAGCTCTGTCTTCCCGATACGACGTGGGGAAATCAGAGCCATGTTGTTTTCATTTGTCAGCATCTCTGTGATATGCTGTGTTTCTTCTACTCGGTCGCAGAAATACTCTGGACCAGCATATCCGTTTGTAACAAAAGGATTCTTCATGACCATATCTTTGCCTGTTAATTGATTATCTGTGGTGCAAAGATACAACTTTTATTTCAATTATCATAAAATGATTATCATAAAATGATAATAAAAAAGGAATTAACCAAAGATGGTGTATTGCAGTACCCTCTTTGGTTAATGTATTCTTTAATGAAAAAGTCCTCCTTGCTTTTGAAAATCAATTAATTTCTTCAAATCTTTTGGATTGAAAAATTTGATGAAATCACTGAACTCCTTATCGTTTTTGAAGGCAAGTTTGATAATGCTCGTATCATCGTTTAGTCCTTTCCATTCATCATTGCATCCGATGGCAATTGAATGGGATGCACTTTTGTAGAAGAACGTAAATTTCTTGTTGTTCCATTTTCCTGCATGAATATCTTTTCCTCTGTAGAATGTTATTGCTGCAATAGGGAGTGGAATATCTATTTCTTTTGAAAAATCACCAACATTATTAGTTTCTGCAGTCTTAGCCCATTCTTTATATTTAGTAAGTAATTTTTGTAAATCACTATATAAAGTGGATGTGTTCTCTATTTTTATTAAAGCATTATTACCTCCCCAAAAATCAATAAAAACTACAGGCTCAATGAGAAATGCATGGGCTTTTGTGGAATTAGCTTCTGTTAGGGCGTAGATTTTTTTCATTTTGTCAAAAGCCTTATATTCTCCTAATAGCTCCTTTTTGTAGATAGTGTCATTTATATAGAATTGTTTTTCGTATTCTGTTTGTTGTTGAACAGCTAACGCTATTCTTTGTCCTGGTAGCAATTTACCTCCCAGTTTGTTTATGCTAGTTGATTTTGTGTTGTTTGTTTGGCTATTTTTTTGAGCGGCAATTTTGGCTGCGTTGTTCCAACGGTTTAATGCTCCTTCTGCAATATTCTTTTTGCTTGAACCATCTAAAGAGTCTGTTGTTTGTGCAGAATCAGGTTGCTTATATATTTTCATTGTGCGAGTTGTTGTCTCGCTTGATGGTTGGGTTACTTGCTCTATTGTATTTGCTGCTTTTTGAATGGCTTTTCCTAACTTTTTGAAAAATTGGGCGTTAGCATTAGTCGTGACACTTATAAATACTAACATTAATCCTATGCGAAAGGATGGGCGTGTAAATAATCTCATGTTATTATTTTTTATTTTTAATTGACTGTTTTTTTATTAAAGACAAAGTAGCATAATGCTTAGCTACTTTGTCTTTATACATTGTTTATATATATATTACAATTACAACTGAGCCAACTCGACAACCTTGTCGACTGCTGCGCTCAAGCCGTCCTTGTTCTTACCACCAGCCTGTGCATAGTGAGGCTGACCGCCACCGCCACCTTGAATCAACTTGGCAGCCTCGCGAATCATCTTGCCTGCGTTCAAGCCGTGATCCTTCACCATGTCGTCGCTGAACATCACGCTGAGCATTGGCTTGTCGTTATGGATGGAACCGATGACGCAAATCATGTTCTCTGGCAATGCCTCACGAACCTTGAACACCAAGTCCTTGGCTGCGGCTGGCTCCATAGGCAATACTGCCTTCACTACCTTCACGCCGTTTACATCCTTGGCATTCTCCACGAGCTTCTCCTTGGTGCGCTCCACAGCCTGAGCCTGGAACTTCTCCACGTCCTTCTTCAAGGCATCGTGCTCGTCGATGTACTTCTTGATGACACCTTCGAGATCCTTGGCGTTGTTGAACAAGCCCTTCAAGGCAACGATGGTATCCTGCAAGTTGTAGATGGCTTCCTCGCAAGCCTTGCCGGTCAAAGCCTCAATACGGCGGATACCTGCTGCAACACTGCTCTCGGAAATAATCTTGAAGAAACCAATCTTACCGGTGCTCTTGGCGTGGATACCACCACAGAACTCGGCTGATGGACCGAAGCGAACCACACGTACCTTGTCGCCATACTTCTCGCCGAAGAGAGCGATGGCACCGAGTTGCTTAGCCTCCTCGATAGGAGTATCACGATGCTCGTCGAGAGGATAGTCGGCACGAATCATCTCGTTGACCATGCGCTCTACCTTGCGAAGCTCCTCGTCGGTTACCTTCTGGAAGTGAGAGAAGTCGAAGCGGAGAGTGTCCTTGTCAACGTAAGAACCCTTCTGCTCCACGTGGTCGCCGAGTACCTGCTTCAAGGCATAGTCGAGGAGGTGAGTGGCTGTATGGTTGGCAGCGCTACCCTCACGACTCTCGATATCTACGCAAGCCATGAAGTCGGCTGTAACGTCCTTAGGCAATTCCTTCACGATGTGGATGCTCTGGTTGTTCTCACGCTTGGTGTCGATGACCTGGATGGTCTCGTTTTCGCTCACGAGCACACCCTTGTCGCCTACCTGACCACCCATCTCGCCATAGAAAGGAGTGTTGTCGAGTACCAACTCATAGAAGCTGCTCTTCTTCTGGGTTACCTTGCGGTAGCGAAGAATGTGGCATTCATATTCTGTATAGTCGTAACCAACGAAGTTCTGGTCGCCTTCCTTCAATACCTCCCAGTCGCCGTTCTCTACGGCAGCTGCGTTGCGGGCACGAGCCTTCTGCTTCTCCATCTCCTCATTGAAACCCTTCTCATCTACAGTGTAACCGTTCTCACGGCAAATCAACTCTGTCAAGTCGAGAGGGAAACCGTAGGTATCGAAGAGGCGGAATGCGCTCACACCGTCGAGCTGAGTCTCGCCATGAGCCTTGAGCTCGTCCATGTCGCCGTTGAGGAGGTTGATACCCTTCTCCAAGGTACGGAGGAATGAATCCTCTTCCTCTTTCATCACACGGGTGATGAGTTCCTGCTGAGCTGGCAACTCAGGGAAGGCTGCACCCATCTGCTCTACCAAGGTATTGACGAGCTTGTACATGAATGCTTGCTTCTGGTCGAGGAAGGTATAAGCGTAACGTACGGCACGGCGCAAGATACGACGGATCACATAACCAGCCTTGGCATTGCTTGGCAACTGACCATCGGCGAT
>ERZ808259.240-NODE-240-length-29230-cov-9.821937_pt1 | contig 29230 bp, 38 predicted proteins | sample MGYA00521279_ERZ808259 | MGnify/ENA primary metagenome ERZ808259 (study PRJEB31516, sample SAMN03275586) | gut metagenome | biome: mammalia-associated habitat; material: feces | host: Papio cynocephalus | place: Kenya | collected 2012-07-27 ... | reverse complement strand
CTTGGAGCAGATTGCCCTTTCAGGGCGCATTGGATGTGATTTATGACACACCCTCCTCATATCTTAAATCAGATAAACTCGAATTAGTCGAGGTTAGCCAACTTGTTGTCTGAACCAAGAACGTCTGTGATCTTGTGCTTGTAGAGGTCAACCATGTACTCACGAGCCTTACCGCAGTACTGACGTGGGTCGAAGTACTCTGGGTGCTCAGCCAATGTCTCACGAACACCTGCTGTGAAGGCAAGACGAGAGTCAGAGTCGATGTTGATCTTGCAAACAGCGCTCTTAGAAGCCTTGCGAAGCTGATCCTCAGGGATACCAACAGCGTTAGGCAACTTGCCACCGAACTTGTTGATGATGTCAACATACTCCTGTGGAACTGAAGAAGAACCGTGGAGAACGATTGGGAAGCCAGGGAGCTGCTCCTCAACTGCTGCCAATACGTCGAATGCCAATGGAGGAGGAACCAAACGACCAGTCTTAGGGTCACGTGTGCACTGCTCTGGCTTGAACTTGTAAGCACCGTGAGAAGTACCGATAGAAATTGCCAATGAATCAACACCTGTACGAGTTGCGAAATCTACAACCTCCTCAGGCTTTGTATAGTGAGACTCCTCAGCTACTACGTCATCCTCTACACCAGCGAGGACACCGAGCTCACCCTCTACAGTTACACCGAACTGATGAGCGTAATCTACTACCTTCTTTGTCAAAGCGATGTTCTCCTCGTATGGAAGAGCAGAACCATCGATCATTACAGAAGAGAAGCCGAAGTCAACACAGCTCTTACATGTCTCGAAGCTATCACCGTGATCGAGGTGAAGCACGATCTCTGGGTGGTTGCAACCCAACTCCTTAGCGTACTCTACTGCACCCTCTGCCAAGTAACGAAGCAAAGTAGGGTTAGCATACTTACGAGCACCCTTAGAAACCTGAAGAATAACAGGTGACTTCAACTCAGAAGAAGCCTGGATGATAGCCTGGAGCTGCTCCAAGTTGTTGAAGTTGAAAGCAGGAACGGCCCAACCGCCCTTGATAGCTCTTGCGAACATATCCTTAGTGTTCACAAGACCGATTTTCTTGTAATCTACTGCCATAATAGTTTTATTTATTATTTTAATGAAACATTCGTTATCTTTTAAACGAGTGCAAATTTACTTTTTTCTTTTGACACAACAAAATGTAACGTTGGTTTTTCGTATTTCAAACGAGTTAAAAAAGTTAATTCACACATCTTTGCCACATACGCTTTTATATTTTGTAAAACACAGATAGCAATTTTAAGCCTTATGAGCAATTTTGTACTCACGAAACGCAAAAGCTAACACTATGACAAAACTCACAAATGGTACGAGGAATGGCAAGGTGACGTGCGTGCTGTCGGCAATGAGCCCCATGAGCAAGAAGCCACATCCGCCTATCGGGGTCATCATCAAGAGCGAAGAAGCCGACTTGGTGAGATTTCCCAAACCTGTCAAAGCGATGGAGAATATCGTAGGGAACATGATGGCCTCGAAAAGATAGTTGCCTATCAACGCCACGAGAGACACCATGCCCAAGTCGCAAAGCACCAAGCCGATACATACTACGCTGCCTATCGCACAGATGAGCAGCATCGTGGTAGCCGTCACTCTGCGCATAATCCAACTGCCCAGGAATCGGCCCACCATGAAGAAAGCCAACGCCACCGTCAAGACCAGCGAAGCCGTGCGGTCGCTCATCCAGTGCATACCCGTAACGAAGTTGATGAAATAAGAGTTGATGGAAATCTCGGCTATCTCATAACATAAAAGTGCCATCAAGCCAAACACAAACATACCATGATGCGCAAAGAGCTTACCGATATTGGAGCCTTCCGCCTGGTCTTCCTCCGTCACTTCATGTTTGATTTCCGGGAGATTGACACGGGAGAACACCAAGGCTATCAACAGCACGAGGATTCCCAAGATGGTATAAGGCACCACCACATTGCCACCCTCCTCTGTATTATTGAACAAGAACTGTCCGATGCAGAAAGTAGCGAAAAGGCTTCCCAAGCCATTGAAAGACTGAGATAGGTTCAAACGGCTCGTCGCCGTCTCCTTCGCACCGAGTTCCGTGACATAAGGATTGGCTGCCGTCTCCAAGAATACGAGTCCACAACCGATGATGAACAAGCACAAGAGGAAAGCCGAGAAACTACCCATTGCCGCACCAGGAATAAAGAGCAGAGAACCTGCGCCGAAGAGGACCAATCCGAAGACCACTCCTCGACGATAGCCATACCTATTGATAAAGATACCAGCAGGTATCGCCATCAAGAAGTAGCCCAAGTAAGTGGTTACCTGAATGAGGGAAGAATGGGTGATACTAATATGCAAAGCATTCTGGAAATGCTTGTTGAGCACATCCAGAATGGCACGAGCGAAGCCCCACAAAAAGAAGAGCGACGTAATTAATACAAAAGGTACAAGATATTTTCTATCTGTAATCTTGTTCTGTTTTGATGACATGATTATTTGTTTTTATCTTCTGGTTCGATAACCTTCCATACTCCGGCTGCCAAAGCACCGCCTACCAATGGACCTACAATGAATATCCACAGGTTAGCCAATGCAGAACCTCCCTGGAACAAAGCTGGACCGAGGCTACGGGCAGGATTGACCGATGTGCCTGTATAACGGATGCAAGCCAAGTGAACCAAGATGAGAGAAAGACCGATGGCAAGACCAGCGAAGTTGTTGGTTGCGCCATTGGTCTTGGCTGTCGCACCCAAAACGACCAATACAAAGACAAAGGTAAAGAACACCTCTGCCAACAAGCCACCCAAAGGAGTAATGGTAGAAGCACCACATGCCTGCAAGTCATTGGCACCTGTACCGACAAGGCCTGCCGTGGAAGTAAGTAAATAGAGAATGGCAGCACCCAAGATACCACCGATGCACTGATAGATGACATAGTTGAGGGCATCCTTGCCACTCATACGTCCACTCAGGAAACACCCGAGCGTAATAGCAGGGTTGATATGGCAACCCGAGATACCACCGATGGTATAAGCCATCGCTACCACTGCGAGACCGAAAGCCATCGCTGTACCAACCACTGTTGCAGGAGCGCCATTGTCGCATCCCAAGCTAACGGCTGCACCACAGCCCATCAGCACGAGCACCATCGTGCCCACCATTTCAGCTAAATACTTTTTCATAACTGTAATTTAATTAGGGTTATTTTTTATAATTCTCTTAATCTAGACCAATCAATCATATCTTTTTATTTATACCAATATATTAGATATTCTTATATAGAAGAACGTTTAACTGCAGAAAATATTTTATCCGAGCGAGTTTTCTTCGCAACTATTTTTCAAAAGTGCTCATTTCTCGTCATAATGAAAATAGTTAAAGTCGGCAGAGCCACTGTTTTCCTTACCATCCACATACATGCCCAAGGTCACACCTGTAAATCCGCCTGCCACCTCGGTACTCATCAGACTGCAATTCATAGAAGCGAGCTCCTTGAAGTTCTTGCCGTCTGTGGAATAGTCAAAATAATACATGGTTCCATCACTGCGAACACGAAGTTTAACCGATTTCTTACGAACATTCGGCACGCTCTTCACAATATAATCTATACTCTTCAACTTGCAGCGCAAAGCTATCTGTTGCTGTGAAACAAAGAAATCCAAGTGTCCATCATTGATTTGATAGACAGAGAGTCCAGCCTCAACATTTCCCTTGACAGTCACTTCTGTTTCCAAAGTCATATTGGCACTTTCCTGCCTACGCCCCCAGAACGAAGGATAATCATTCTCCGTCAAGGTACCATGAGGATAAAGACGGAAGAGACAATCTTGCGGATATTCACTCGAAAGCGACTCTTCTATATTGGGTTCTCCCTGAATACCTACCCACTCATGAACGCCGGTTGTAGGCGCAAAATACCTGTCGTTCTCCAGATGCTTCTCCAATGGAACAGCTGGCAAGGTATTTGCCTTCACCAAAGTATCTATAGGCAGTCCCCCATTCACCACAGGCCACTCGCCTTCTTTCCACTCCACAGGTGCCAAGTAGGTTTCACGACCAAGATGGTGATAAGAACCTCCATAGTTGCGATAAGCCAAGAAGACCATCCACCATGAGCCATTCTCTGCTTGCACGAAATCGCCATGTCCCGTGCCTTGTATCTGCAAGGACTGTCCAAGACGGCTGCAATTGGTAAGGATAGGGTTATCGGGATTGCTCTCGTAAGGTCCCTCGATGTTCTTGCTTCGAGCGATGGTGAGATGATGAGCCAATTCGGTGCCACCCTCGGAGATGAGCAGGTAGTAATAGCCATCCTTCTTGTAGATATGCGGCCCCTCAGGAAAACGACCGCCATCTCCCTGCCAGAGTTTCTTGCTCTCGGTGAGTTGCTCACCCGTCTCGGGATTGATTTCGCAAAGCCAGATGGCATCACCAGGATTGCTGACCATATAGCACTTGCCATCCTCGAAATAGAGCGAAGGGTCGATACCTTGCTGCTTGAGCCAGATAGGTTCACTCCAAGGTCCACGAGGGTCTTTGGCTGTTACCATGAAATTGCCACCATTGCCCACATTGGTGGTTATCATATAGTAAGTTCCTTCATGATAACGAATGGTTGGGGCATAGATACCCAACCAAGAACTTGCGCCCTTCAAAGGGAGTTGGCTCTCCCGGTCGAGCACATTTCCTATCTGCTGCCAATGCACCAAGTCCTTGCTTTGGAAGATAGGTACGCCTGGGAAATACTGAAAGGACGAGTTGACGAGATAGAAGGTATCTCCTACCCTGCAAACAGAAGGGTCTGGATGATAACCAGGAATCACAGGATTACGATACTCCTGTGCGGAGGCTGGCAATACTTGCAGCATCAACGCCACCAAAAGAACAATCACTCTAAGTTTCTTCTTCATAAGTTTTATATTTATTAGGTTTATACCAACTGCCTTGTCTTTATCTCCAAATACTTGTTGATGACATCGACGGACAGCTTATCAGGTGTCGTCAACAAAGCCAAGATACCACGCCGCTTAAGCGTGGAGACGATCAAGCGCTGTTCACTGGCAAACTTCTCGGCTATGACATGGCGATAGTATTCCTCATCGCTATCAGGACGAGTGGCTATATACTCTTTCACCTCACTATCCTCGAAAAAGACAACCAGCAAACGATGGCGGCGATTCAGCTGGACGAGGAAAGGAAGCTGACGTTCCATGCTCACCTTGTTGGCAAAGTTAGTATATAACACGAGCAAGGAGCGTTTGCCGATATGCTTATCGACATGGGCGACCAAAGCTGAGAAATCAGACTCACCAAACTGTGACTCTTGACGATAAAGCGTCTCCAAGATGTTCTGCATGTGTCCTGTACGACGAGAAGCAGGCACAAAATCCTCAAACTGGTCACTGAAAGTAACGACACCCGCCTTATCTTCTTTGCGCATGGCGATATACGAAAGCACCAACGAGGCATTGATGGCATAATCAAGATAGGTCATATCACGGAAAGCTTGCTGCATCACCCTTCCCTTGTCAATGACATTGAAAACCTGTTGGGATCGTTCGTCTTGATACACATTGATCATCAGGCGAGAGGTGCGTGCCGTAGCTCGCCAGTTGATGCGGCGGAAATCATCGCCCGAGACATAATCCTTGATTTGCTCAAACTCGGTATTGTTGCCCACTTTCCTTATCTTCTTGATGCCCATTTCGGTAAGGTTATTGCTAATGGCGAGCAATTCGTACTGCGTCAGCATCAAATAAGAAGGATAAACCTTGACATCACAAGGTTGCCCCAAGGTAAAGCGCCGCTGCACCAATCCGATCGGCGAAGTGGCAAACACTCGAATATATCCAAAGGAATAGACACCACGTTCTGTAGGTCTCAGCTTATATTTTACATTCTTTCCCTCCCCCATTGAGAGCCTCAATCGGAAAAGAATGTCACGGCGTTGGAAGACAAAGGGTATCTCATCGATGATTTCGAGATGGACAGGAAAGGAGTAGATGCTTTCCACCCGGATATTCACCTCATTGTCATCGCCATTGGAAAAACGCTCCGACAACATACGACTTGCCATGATTCCTCGTTCGTGATACAGCAAGAATATTTCCACAAGAAGGACCAGCAACAAGGCAAGAGCCAGCCATCTCCCTACCTCAAACAGCAGGGGGATGCTATACCCCAATCCCATCACCAAGACAAGAAGGGTCAGAACTATATAAAATCTCTTCGTTAAATACACCTTAAAACATTTGAATTCTTCACTCTTCGTTCTTCACTCTTCACTCAAAACTCTTCACTTACTTCGGAACTTCCACCTTATCTATCAAGCGTTGCGCCACCTTGTAAGCCGTATAACCTTCCATCTCCGCTTCCGCCGTGAGTACAAGCCTATGCTGCAAGATGGATGGAGTCACAGTCTTGACATCTTCTGGAGTCACGAAGTCACGCCCCTGCAAGAGAGCGAACGCCTTGCTTGCCTGGAGCATGGCTACAGAGGCACGAGGCGAAGCACCCAAGAAGACTGCACGAGTAGAACGAGTTTGCTGGATGATTTGGGTGATATAACGCAAAAGGCTTTCATCGACAACCACGTGCTGCATATAAGAACGCAACTGAAGCAATTCCTCCTTCGTCAATATCGGCTGAATATCGGCAAGTTGGGTCAAATTTTCCTTTTGCTCATGACGTTTCAGGATCTCCAGTTCTTCATCCTCGGTAGGATAACCCATCGTGATTTTCATGAGGAATCGGTCAAGTTGAGCCTCAGGCAAGCGATAGGTTCCTTCTTGCTCCACAGGGTTCTGCGTAGCAAGGATGGTATAGAGGTCTCCCATCTTGTAGGCACGTCCGTCTATGCTGACCTGTCTTTCTTCCATCACCTCGAAAAGAGCCGCCTGTGTCTTGGCAGGCGCACGATTGATTTCATCCACCAATACGACATCGGCAAACACAGGTCCCTCATGGAACTCAAAATCCTGGGTCTTGACATTGAAAATATTGGTTCCCAACACATCACTCGGCATCAAGTCGGGCGTAAACTGTATGCGGCTAAACTTGGCATCCACCAATCGAGCGACCAACCGAGCCAAGAGTGTCTTTGCCACGCCTGGCACACCCTCTATGAGGACATGGCCATTCGCCAAGATACAAGTTAGCACAAGTTCCACCGCCTTGTCTTGTCCTACTATCACCTTCGAAATCTCCGTACGAAGGCGTTCTATCTTTTCCGAAAAAAGAGTTAAATCTAATCTTTGTTCTTCCATTGTTTCCTATGATTTTAAATAAAAGACTTACTTTTTATCCTTTGCTAACCATTCTTAGCGTGGTTGGCTATAGTGTTCATAGCCTCTATCAAGCTACGCATTTCTTCAACTGAGATATTGACTTCCGAATGCAGGACAAAGCGAATTTGTCGAATCACCTTCTTCAACTTTTCTTTGTCCATCCCTGTTTTCTCGGCAAGGAGGAGGTACTCACTGTCATCTGCATTCACATCAGAAATATCCACACCTGCTGTCTTTCTCAGTTCCTCTGCGAAGAGTTTAAACTTCTTTCTGACCAAATCCACATGATCTTTACGTTGGTAGTAGAGTGTGCCTATGAGCTGGATAAACTCCAAAGACCGATTGGCAGGCTTCGATATGACAGGGATGACCCGTTGCCTACGGCGAGCCGTAAATATCATGAAGAGGATGACACCCAACATAGCCAAATAAAGAGCCCAACGCAATGGTGGACGCTTGATGAACTCGCGAAGTGGAGATTGCTCCGCCACAACCATGGCATCTGTCTTGGCATAAGCCTCCGTTCTATACACAGGCAAATCCGCCAGATAAGACATCAATCGGTATATATAGACAGAGGTGTTGCCTTCCAACATTCCATAGTTGGTGAAAAGCAATGGCGAAGAAACGAAAATGACCTCGCCCTTGCCATACGGAACAGATACCGCCGTGGGTACTTTTTTGACGGCAAAAGTATCGATTCGCTCTATCTCATACTTTTTATTCCAAATGGTATCAAAGCTACAAAGCTCACCAACGTACAAGGAGTCTTGCAAAGGGGCATAATCAGCTACCTGCAAGATATAAGCCAGTCTTTTGACCTTTGGAACGGAATCCACGAAAAGGGTACCACCAACCATGTTGTAAAACATTCGGTAAGACTGAGCGCCATACATCGTCTCCCGGTCATTCCAACAAATGGTATCATACATATCATTGTCATGCGCTTTGAGACCGCCTAAGATACCGCGTAATGAAAAATAGGAATGATTCTCTATTTTCACTTTGAAAGTTCGCTCCAATTCATCCACAAATGGATTTTCGGGAGAATCGTCGGATACCGATACCTTTTCCACTTCTCCCCCACCGACAGTATCCACCGCTATTGTGTCAGCATTCCGTCCATCATCAAAACTACTAGATGCTACCACCATGACCTTGCCTCCACGACGAGCGATATTACAAAGGTACTTGACATCCAACTGCTTCAAATCTTGCTGATCCACGACCATCAACACAGAGATTTTCTCCTGGGTATGTTCCTGGTCAAGTTGGAAAAACGTCTTTTTCGTCACTTGATAGCCATTGGGCAAAGATTGGGTCAAGACACTGTCAAAGACAAAACAACCAAAAGGTTGCTTATCTATATGGCTAAAGGTAGGAGACCAGACGAACTTCTTGGGCAGATTGACTTGCAAAAGACAGAACAACACAAAGAGAGCCAGCATGGCAAGAAAGAAATTACGACTACTTTTCATCACGACCTCCTTCCTTCTTGAAAGCTTCTCTATTTTGTATAGCAGAACTATCTCTGCCTAAGTTCATTACAAAGTTATCCACACTTATCTGTAGATTGTGCATATCTCGAATCATATCCTTATCAGCGCCAAAACCACCATAGCGAACTCGCAAAAACAGATGGGTCATCCTCTTGAAATCAGCCTGTCTGAACTCAAGCGTGTATTGGGTCGGAGTCTTGAAAGGTTGCCACTCTATCTGATGATAGTCACTCAAATACTTCAATGTCTGAAGATACATCAAGCGCAATGCCTCACGGAAATTCTCATTCGCCAAGGCTTTTTCTATTTCACTTGGGAAATCGACGCCATATATCGTGTCTTCCGTAACCTCGTATTCCATCGGTTTTCTTCGTCCAGAACGAGAGAACAACTCAGGATGCTTCCAGAATAGAAACAGCAAGACAGCTACCAATGCTGCCACTCCGATACATATCCACAAGGTGTCATGATGGTCCTGATAGAAATTGCTGCCAAAGATATTCTCGAAAAATTCGTCCAGCCTTTTCTCTATCCAGTCCATCAAGCTATCTTGGGATGGCACTAATTCTCGACCATAAGCGTAATCGCCATCCTGCCGCCAAACTTGCAGTCGGGCGGTATCAATAACCAAGGTATCGGAAGGATTGGAAAACATATCTCTATAATAATTATAAATAAGGTATAAAAGGGTTAGACTTTGAATAAATCGTCATCGTCCTGATTCTTGTCTGCCATTTCCTCAAAGTCATCAATACCTTGACCAACGGACATATCGTCGAGTTTCTCAGCGGCATGGCTATAGAGATAACTCGTACTGATAAAGAACAAGTCGTAAATCAAATAAGTACCTATCCACATGATAACGCCAAAGACATATTGGAAAATGGTAAAGGCAGCACTACCAACAAATGTTTCCTCGCCAGCATAAGCCTGAACAAATATCGCCTTGACAAAGAAACACACCTCCCATGGCATGACAAAGACAAACGAAACAACATTAGACAATAGACTCAAGACAAATCCCAAGCCAAAGATTCCTCCCCATGTACTCCATCCCAAGCGAAAACCACGAACGTAAGCTCGCCATACAGAGATATCCTCAAATACATAGGTAGGTGTCACCAATATCAAAGGTACGAAACAAACAAAGAACGCAACAACCAACAAGAAGCAAAAGAAGGCTATCATCGCTCCTGAGTTTATCGCTGCCCCTATAGCTATCACGGCAAAAAAGACAGCCAAGAACACTATGGCAATCAAAGTACCAACCAGTCCACATTTGAACAAACGCCAAGCATTTCGCTTGAAATAAGGTTTCAAGTCCTGGAAAGCAACATCTTGCAGCCCTTCGTCATGAGCATTATAGAACTGCATCATGGAAAACACGACCGTTCCTATCCAAATGTAAGCTATCAAAGAAGTTGGCATCAAGAGGGCGTAGGAAAAAAGCATACTATAGTTGAGTTTATCATCGAGCATGGTGTTACCTGAACTTGCATCTAACATCGTCTGCATCAAACTGTTCAGCGACAATGCGCCAACGAATGCCAACGGCAATACACCATATAGGGCATAACGAAGCAAGATTTTCCAATTTTGCTTGACAAACTCGAAAGTTACATTAAACTTCTCTCCGAAATCTCTTTCTTTGTAAAATACGATTTTATCCATGAGCTATCTTTATTGATTGATTCAAAACTGATTGGTTCTATATTTATTGATTTGTAATCCAAAGGACATTCCTTTCAGCCTATCAATTTACTTTTTCTTCTGCCGATGCCTAATCTGCGGTAAAACCACAAAATAACCTATGACAAAGACGAAAGAGACGATGATAATCGACAAGCGAAAGTAATTAGGAATTTCCGTATGCCTCGTAACAAATCCTTCTATAAAACCTGCTAATATAAAAATAGGTACAGTACCTACAATGATTTTCATTCCCCTTTTCGCACCATGACGAAAAGATACGATGCGTGAATATGTGCCTGGGAACAACCAACTGTTGCCCATCGCCAATCCTGCCGCACCTGCAATAATCAATGCCGAAATCTCAAGCGTTCCATGAAGGAATACGGCGAGGAAAGATTCATACAAGAGCCCATGCTGAGCGAAGAATGTCTCAAAGCATCCCAACATCACACTGTTCTGGAATATCAAGAACCCCGTAGCGATACTGGTAAATATGCCTGACACAAACTCCAAAAATGACACCCTAATGTTATTGAGGGTAATGCCCAAGAACATATTCAGTTCATCTCCCCCGTCATAAACTGCCATCGGTTTTCCCTCCTTGATATTCTCCAATGTCATATCCACATAGTAATCCCCCAATATAACACGACAAAAATCTGTATCAAAACATTGGGACAGCACACCGATGAATACACTGACAAGAAAAATGATGAAAGAAGCCAAAAGCAACTTTCGAGCTTCAAACATGGTCAAAGGGACTTCCTGCGTCCAAAACGTAATCAAGCGAGACCATTTCTCTCGTTTGTTACGATAAATAGAATTATGAAGGGTTGAAGACAGGTTGTTGAGATAAAGAGTAATACGAGAATCCGGATAATGTGTTTGCGCAAAAGCCAAGTCAGATGTAAGGTCGGTATAAGTATCGGCCAAGACATCTGGCGACTGGGAGACGGCATCATCAATGATGATTTCAGCACGCTGCCATTTATCTATGTTATTTCGTATAAAGGTAAATTCTTTCACAATTCTTACTTCATAAAGATAAAATCTAATACTATTCTTTCATCTTAAAGTTAATTTTCAACTCTCTTCTTACATTTTTCTGAGAATATTGATGCAAATTTAGGTAATTATTCTTATATTTGCAAACAATTTTAGCATTATCTTCTAAAAACTAGGAAAAAATGACAAATTCAAACATCATAACCAATCAATTTGTAAAAATCAACCAAACACCAGCGAGTATCGGCGAACGAGTGTTGGCTCGCATCCTTGACACCATATTCATATCCTTTGGGTTCACTGGCATCTATTTATTGTTTGACGGTCTCATGGGGGCCATGGACGAAACCCGTTGGCTCATTTTCTTATTCTTTATGCTTGTCATATTTGTCTGGATGTACGATTTCTGGTGGGAAACATTCAACAACGGACAAACCCCAGGGAAATATATCATGAAGATAAGAGTCATCAACAAGAATGGGTCACGACCAACCATGGGCTCGTTTTTCATGAGATGGCTTCTCAGCACAATAGACGTAGGATGCGGGGGCATTGGCATGCTCTTCATCTTGCTCACTAAGAATTCACAACGGTTGGGAGACTTGGCAGCTGGCACCATGGTCATCAAACTCACCGACATCCGTAAGATTCACATCTCCCTGGACGAGTTCTATTATGCCAAGAAAGATTACCATCCCGTCTATGAAGAAGCCAAGAATCTCTCACAAGCACAAGTTGCAGTCATAGAGAAAGCCTTATATTCCTCCAATGACAATCACGAAAGCCAAATAGAGACCTTGGCAGATAAAGTCGCAAAGTTCCTCAAAGTGCAGCCGAAAGAAAATAGCAAGGAAAAATTCCTTGCTACCATTCTTCATGACTATAATTATTATCTCATGGAATTAGTCTAAACTCACCATGCATCCATCATTTCTGCTGTGTTGTTGCAACTTCAGAACCTGGCAGAAGTACTGCGCCCTCCTGCTTCTTGCCATCCATCAAAATTCTCAGTGGATGCTCAAAACGGACATGACGCACATATTTCGTCTCCTCCACGGCAGGCATGGCATCCAGCAACTCCTTATTAACAAAGCCGCCATCCTCAACATTCGTATCTACAGTAAAGTAACCGACACCGAAAGAGGTGAGGTTCTGGAAAAAATGTGTACCTTGGCTCGGGTCTATATTATAGTTTTTCAAAGCTACTTCCACGATGACACGAGCGGCACTAATATGGGGCCATTTCACAGGCACTCCGAGGTAATGGTCGCTTGAGCCCCAACGTCCTGGACCTATCAGCACATAGTTTTTCCCTTCTGCGAGGAACTGACGATTGAGGCGTTCGATGTCATCCGCCACATAATAGTTGTTCATCGCCGAGAAGTTGTCGTCATATTTCACATAGACCACATCCACTACATCCTCGCTAATACCATGTCCCAAGGAATTGTGGGAACGCAACAAGCACTCTCCATCGGGTATAGCTTTCACGTCTTCATCCAGCATTTCCTTGGCATCCACTATCGGACGAATCTGTAAAAGATAGAACTCACACGTCTTATCTTCGTTGATATTACAGGCAAACTCGATTTCAACAGGACGACGCATCGCCTCTGTTCCATATTTCATCGACATCTGAAGAATCTCCGGCAATGGAACCACCCCATGTTGAAGCACGCCATTAAAGGTAATTACTTTTCGACCGTTCTCATACACTCCATCGTTCAAAACCTGATCGTAAGGATCGAATGTAGAGGCGATAAAGTTCAACGACTGGTCTTCGACAGCATCTTTTACCTTTAGCTTGAGGATATTAAAACCATCATCCACCTTGAAGTCATCACCCACATGCTTCATATCGAGAGCATAGAACTGGGTCTGGGTCTCACTCAAAGCCTTCTCTAATTCTGAGGTCTGGAGCACTTGGTTAGGATGATAAGGGCATACACGCAGGGTCTGTCCACCATCTACAATATATTTCCCCAGTCCGAGTGCCAGGCTAGCGATGCCTTCCTCCGCCGTCTCGTCACCTATCGGGTAATAGTTGAGCGAACGGAGCACACCACTCATGTTAGGATAGAAATGGTCGCCGTATGTCTTGCCAACTACTTGTTGCAAGATAACCGCCATTTTCTCCTGGTCGATGACATTGCTTGTAGCTGTCATATAGGCCTTCGAATCGCGATAGAACACCGAGGCATAGACACCCTTGATGGCACAAGCCAGCATCTGGAGCATTTGATACTTGTCCTCCAAATAAGGTATCATATAGGTGGAATAGATGCCGGCGAAAGGCTGATAGTGGGCATCCTCCAAGAGCGAGCTGGAACGAATGGCAATAGGACTCTTCGTTGCCTCGAAGAAGGTGAAGAAATCGGCTATCAACGAATCCGGCAACTGGGCACGGAGGAAGTGGCTCAATATCTCGTCATCGCTTGCATCGCTCAGAGCTATCGGATAGAGATTGTTCTCTTGCATAAAGGCATCAAAGATGTCGGTGCAAAGCACCACGGTCTTCGGAATCTGCACGGTCGCATTCTCATACTGGTTGAACTCCGGATGTCGCTTAATGACATTGTCGAGGAAAGCTAGACCTCTACCTTTTCCACCCAAAGAGCCTTCACCAATGCGAGCGAAGTGAGCATACTTATCAAACTTCATACGGTCGAAGACCGCAACGACGCCCAAGTTCTTCATGTGCCGATACTGCACGATGGCATCGAAGATAATTTGTCGATGAGCATCCACATCCTGCAACTTCTGCCAAGTCACGTTCCTCAAAAATGCTGACACAGGAAAGATGGCTCGGGCGCAAAGCCAACGGCTCATGTGGTTGCGACTGATGTGATAGAGCATCGAATCATTAGGAATCGTGAAAATGTTGTCTTGCAACTCCTTCAAGCTATGAATGCGCATAATCTCCGCATGAGTCTTCGGGTCGCGGAAAATGAAGTCACCGAAACCCATGTGCTCCTCCATCAACAATCGAAGGTCCACGCTCATCTTCTTCGAATTTTTATCGACGAATCGAAAACCTTCCGCCTCCGCTTTGGCTCGATTCTCGCTCTCGGAGCTCTCCAAGATAAGAGGAACGAAAGGATCGTTACGACGGATATAACGGAAGAGGCGCAAACCTGCATCCGCACACTTCTCCCTACCGAAAGTATCTGTCCTGCCCTTCAGGAAAGTTTGTTTGTCTTGTTCCTCTGCCTCCTGTGCCAAGTCAAGTTCCCGAACAATGTCAGCCTGTTGCCTGGCATCAAGGTTTACGGAATTTTCATCATCAAAGCGATTGCCAAAAGCCTTGGCTGCATTCTTTATTGGAAAACGTGCATCACTGATAACCCCGAGCGTATTGTCCGAATACTTGGCATAAAGATTCAACGCCTCCTCGTAAGTACGAGCCAGGACAACCTTCGGGCGACCACGCATTCTCATCGTAGCGGCATGGCGGTTCAAGGCCTCCTTGGAAAAGTTCTTGCTCTGTTCCAATATATAGTTGTAAAGATTTGGCAATATCGAACTATAGAATCGAATGGAATCTTCCACCAAAAGTATCATCTGTACACCGGCCTCTTGAATGTCATGCTCCAAGTTCATTTTATCCTCTATCAACTTGATAATGGAAAGAATTAAATTGGTGTTTCCCAACCAACAGAACACGTAATCAAATATACTCAAGTCCTCATTCTCCATACGCTTGGTAATACCATGCGAAAATGGAGTTAGCACAACACAATGGATATTCGGGAATTTGCCTTTGATGTCACGAGCCACATCAAAGGCATCATTGTCAGCATTACCAGGCATACAAATCACCAGGTCGATGACGGTGGAACGCAATACTGCAGCAGCCTCTTCTGTCGTCGAAACCTGAGTAAAGGTAGGAGGGTATCGAAGCCCCAGTTCCATATACTCGTTATAGATTTTCTCTTCTATTCGTCCATCATCTTCTAGCATGAAAGCATCATAAGGATTAGCTACAATGAGTACATTGTAGATACGACGCATCATCAGATTGACAAAGGAGACATCCTTCAAATAGAATTTATTCCACTCTTGAGGTACATTATTTTCCATGATTGTTGTTTTTAGTGATGCAAAGATACAGTTTTTATGGTATTTACTTGTATTTTTCAACATTATTTATTATTTTTGCGCCAAGAAAAAGAATAGTTCATGTTATACCAACAAGAATGTTGGTCAGAATAAAATAACAAAATCAATTTTATGAGCTTAAAATCAATAGTCATACTTATATTGGGTACAATATGTCTGATTCCATGCGCGGCACAAAAGCAACATGGTAAAGCTTCCTATTATTCGAAGAAAATTACAGGTGCTAAAACGGCAAGTGGTCAAAGGCTTCATCATGATAGCCTAGTTTGCGCTCATCGATCATATCCATTTGGGACACACCTAAAAGTCACCAATCTAAGTAACAACAAAACTGTAATCGTGAAAGTCATTGACAGAGGACCTTTCGGAAAAGGAAGAATCATAGACCTGTCTTGGGCTGCTGCAAAAAAAATCGGCATGCTCAACCAAGGTGTGGCTTCTGTGAAAGTTGAACTTCTGGAAAATCCTGTTCCATATAGACCAGAGGAAGCCAAACTTCCGCGTATAGAATTCGATGTTGCTGAATCTGATTTCAAATGGTATCCCAAAGAACACTCCAAAAAGGAAACAATAAACTATATCACTTCCAAAAAGAAAGAAGGAGAAATTGAAAGCGAAAAAACAAAAGAAGCCCATCAACACAACCAACACAATCAACACAAAAAGGAACACAAACTAAATGAAAAGGGAAAAGAGCATAGCAACAAAGGAATAGACAAAAAGGAGACTACAAATAATCATAATTCTGAAATGAAGAAGCCGAAGGCATAAACCTTCGGCTTCTTCATTATTGACTTACCACTAATGACATGGAGGAACAAATATCCTCTATAAATTAATTTTAACCAAATCTACCTACTTGTAGGAATTGTAAACTCATTAACCTTAGAAATAGCCTTATCACCATGAAGCACAGAAACACAGAATTTAGCATATCCATCCTTCAAACGAGAATCAGCCTTAACCATCGCAGTATAACGAATTCCTTTGCCTGCGTCAATCTTCTCAACATGAATATTGGGAGAAATATAAATATGTTTATTACCAGTAACTTCTACGACAGTTGGAACAACATCATATACCGGACACGTTCCTCTATTCATAATCGAAAATATAACTTTACAGGTCTCATTGCGATTCAGCTTATTGTCTTGATTGGCATCTACGAAGCGAGCATTAACTATTTCCAAAGAAGAACTATATTCCAAACCTGACTCACTAATCTCGTCAACATTACTACTAACACTAGGGTAAGAAGTAGTTGGAGATTGAGCACTATAATTACCTGTATAATCAGAACCAGAGAAATCATAGAGACGATCATCTCCACTATTAGAAGAGTCAAAGCCACCATATTCATAAGTATCGGTAGGAGAATAAGTGTGGTTTGAATTGCCATTTGGACGGGAAACTACCGAGTCATGATAAATCCTTTCTCTTCTCTCCTGACGTTTCGTCTCCTGCTGTTGATCTGCTTGACTTCCAATAGCAGCACCCACCGCAGCACCGCCAGCCATACCAATAATCGTTCCTATATCTGAACCACGTGGTCCACCAGCCAAGCCACCTATAGCAGAACCTAAAATAGATCCAAAAGATCCACCAACATAAGCTCCACTTCCAGTATAAGTTCCACAGCTACTAAGCAGTAAAACTGTACTAAGCAATAATACAATTGACTTTTTCATATCAAATTACTTTAGAAAACTGTGCAAAGATAATATTTTTCCCTGAATGGGACAACAAATAATCCCTAAAGAATGTAGGGAAATCCCTAAAAAAGGGATTTAAAAGAGAAAGAAAAGAAAAAGCGCTCTCATTATGAAATGAAAGCGCTTTATATTGAGATATTGAAAATTATTCAGCCTTAGGAGCCTCTTCTGCAACAGCCTCTTCTGCCTTAGGAGCTTCAGCAACTGGTGCTTCTTCAGCCTTTGCCTTACGACTACGACGAGTCTTCTTTGCAGCAGCCTTTGGAGTCTTAGCCATGTTCTCATCAAAATCAACAAGCTCGATGAAAGCAATTTCTGCAGCATCACCTTGACGTGTACCTAACTTAATAATACGGGTATAACCACCAGGACGATTAGCTACCTTTTCTGCAACCTCACCAAAGAGAGCCTTCACTGCATACTTGTTCTGAAGATAACGGAATACGACACGACGTGAAGTAGTAGTATCATTCTTAGAACGGGTAATCAGAGGCTCGACATACTTCTTAAGAGCCTTTGCCTTTGCGAGGGTCGTAGTGATTCTTTTGTGCTCACTCATGATAAGGGAAGTAGCCATGTTAGCCAACATCGCATTACGATGAGAAGCAGTACGACCTAAATGGTTGAATTTCTTGTTATGTCTCATTTTTAATTTAATTCTTTATAGACAAGGAAGCTTACCCCTCCTTGTCCAATTTATACTTTGAAATATCAGTTCCAAAAGATAGATTCAGACTCTCGAGCAAATCATCAAGCTCGGAGAGCGATTTCTTTCCAAAGTTGCGGAACTTCAAGAGATCTGTCTTATTATATTGTACCAAATCACCAAGAGTCTCAACATCAGCTGCCTTGAGACAGTTGAGAGCACGAACACTAAGGTTCATATCTACGAGACGAGTCTTAAGCAATTGGCGCATATGAAGAACCTCCTCATCAAACTCCTGATTACTCTCTTGGTCTGGACTTTCAAGAGTAATTTTCTCATCAGAGAATAGCATGAAGTGATAAATAAGAATCTTCGCAGCCTCTTTAAGTGCATCCTTAGGACTAATGGAACCATCTGTTGTAACTTCAAGAGTCAGCTTGTCATAGTCGGTTTTCTGTTCAACACGATATGGCTCAACCGCATACTTAACGTTACGTATAGGGGTGTAGATGGAATCGATTGGGAGAACGTTGACGTCAGTGCAGAATTGACGATTCTCATCAGCAGGAACATATCCACGTCCCTTGTTAATTGTCAAATCAATCTGCATCGAAGCTTTGGCATCTAAATGACAAATCACCAAATCAGGGTTTAACACTTCAAATCCAGTCAGATACTTACCAATATCACCAGCCTTGAATTCTGTAGAATTCTCAACGGTGATACTAACTTTCTCATTCTCGAATTCTTCTACTACTTGCTTGAATCGAACTTGTTTGAGATTCAAGATAATGTTGGTAACATCTTCCTTTACACCAGGTACAGAGGAAAATTCATGCTCAACACCACTTATACGGATAGTATTGATAGCATAACCCTCCAAAGATGAAAGGAGAATGCGGCGCAAAGCGTTACCAATGGTAACACCAAAGCCAGGCTCCAAAGGACGGAACTCAAACTTTCCGAACTTATCATCAGCCTCCAGCATTACTACTTTATCAGGTTTTTGAAATGCTAATATCGCCATTAATTTAATGATTTATTTAGAGTACAACTCAACGATTAACTGCTCCTTAATGTTCTCAGGGATATCTGCACGCTCAGGCTTGTGCAAGAACTTGCCACTCTTAGAATTATCATCCCACTCAATCCAAGGATATTTGCTATGGTTGAAACCAGCGAGTGCAGCCTCAATAACCTCAAGTGACTTAGACTTCTCACGGACACCAATAACCATACCTGGCTTAACAGCGAAAGAAGGAATATTTACTACCTTGCCATCAACAACGATGTGCTTGTGACCAACCAACTGACGAGCTGCTGCACGAGTTGGAGCGATACCCAAACGGAACACAACATTATCCAAACGGCTTTCGAGATTCTGAAGAAGAACCTCACCAGTAATACCATCAGCCTTAGCTGCCTTCTCAAACATATTACGGAACTGACGCTCTAATACACCATAGGTATATTTAGCCTTTTGCTTCTCTGCCAACATGACACCATACTCAGACATCTTTCTACGACGACTATTGCCATGCTGTCCAGGAGGGAAGTTTCTCTTGGACAAAACTTTGTCTGCGCCGAAGATTGGCTCACCAAAACGACGCGCAATTTTAGATTTCGGACCTATATATCTAGCCATAATATAAAATAAATGCTAAAAATTTGTATCTAATTTAATGCTAACTAAGCGTTATACACGACGACGCTTAGGAGGACGACAACCATTATGTGGCAATGGAGTTACATCAACGATCTCGGTAACTTCGATACCAGCACCATGTACGGCACGAATAGCAGACTCACGACCATTACCTGGACCCTTAACATAAGCCTTAACCTTACGAAGACCAAGATCAAAAGCGACCTTTGCACAATCCTCAGCAGCCATCTGTGCAGCATAAGGAGTGTTCTTCTTAGAACCACGGAAACCCATCTTACCAGCAGAAGACCATGAAATAATCTGACCTTCATTGTTAGCAAGAGATACTATAATGTTATTGAATGAGCTATGTACATGAAGTTGACCAATAGCGTCAACACGAACATTTCTCTTCTTAGATGTTGCTTTTTGCTTTGCCATAATTAAATTCCTCCTTAGAATTACTTAGTAGCCTTCTTCTTATTAGCAACAGTCTTCTTCTTACCCTTACGTGTACGAGCATTATTCTTAGTGCTCTGACCGCGAACAGGAAGACCATTACGATGTCTAACTCCACGATAGCAACCAATATCCATCAGTCGCTTAATGTTCATTTGGATCTCTGAACGAAGATCACCTTCAACTTTGAACTCAGCGCCGATAATTTCACGGATCTTAGCTGCTTGATCATCAGACCACTCGCTGACTTTCAAGTCACGGTTTACACCAGCCTTATCCAATATCTTTGCTGAACTACTTCGACCAATACCATAGATATAGGTCAATGCGATTTCGCCACGCTTATTCTGGGGCAAATCTACTCCAACAATTCTTATTGCCATTGTTAATTAAAAATTTAAAAATTAATACCTTTCGTTAAAAGCGGTGCAAAAGTACAACATTTTTTTGAAATATCGTCACTTTTACAATACTTTAACATTAGCCCTGACGCAATTTCATCTTAGGGTTTTTCTTGTTAATAACAAACAAACGACCCTTACGACGAACAATCTTGCAATCAGCTGAACGCTTCTTTAATGATGCTCTTGTCTTCATAACCTTATATATGATAAATTATTTATATCTAAACACTATTCTACCTTTGGTAAGATCATAAGGGCTCATCTCAACCTTAACCTTATCACCAGGTAAAATCTTAATGTAATGCATTCTCATTTTACCAGAGATATGAGCAGTTATATCAACCCCATTCTCCAATTCAACTCGGAACATTGCATTAGACAACGCCTCAACAATTGTTCCGTCTTGCTCTATAGCGGCTTGTTTTGCCATAATTAAAAATTCAGTCCTTCTAAATGTTCAACTTCTACGAATGAAGATAAAAGTAAATTTACCCTTTCGATGAAAAACTCAAATCAATGACTTAATAAGTCACAAGAAAAAATGGTATATACTAGCGAGAAATGCCCTCCAAGTGGATTCGATATTCTCATCCAATTGGAGAGCTTCTCACATTCTATATTAACTCCAATATTTCAATTATAAGTTTTAACCCTTATTATTGAAAAAGGATAATTTCATCTTCTGTCTTCAGAAATATCTCATTTCAAAAGATAAAGATTAATATGCAGTAACCCCACCCTGACGCGTATGGCCTGAATTAAGAAGACCATCATAGTGGCGCATAAGCAAGTGACTCTCGATTTGTTGTAATGTATCAATAACAACACCTACCAAAATCAAAAGAGAGGTACCTCCAAAGAATTGAGAGAATGCTTGTTGAACATCGAGAAGCCCTGCGAGTGCAGGCATAATCGCAATAAATGCAATAAATAATGAACCTGGTAAAGTAATACGAGACATTACGGTATCAATGTACTCAGCAGTATCCTTTCCTGGTTTAACACCAGGAATGAAACCATTGTTACGCTTCATATCCTCAGCCATCTGAGTCGGGTTCAATGTGATTGCAGTATAGAAGTAAGTAAATGCAATAACCAAGATTACATAAACAACATTATAAAGCAAACTGCGATTATCCATCAGCTGCTGAACAACACTACTGGCATTTTCAGACTGATAGCGAACTATTGCTAATGGAATAAACATCAAAGCCTGAGCAAAGATAATAGGCATAACGTTAGCGGCAAATAACTTCAAAGGGATGTACTGACGTGCACCACCATATTGTTTGTTACCAACAAGACGCTTAGCATACTGAACTGGAATCTTACGAGTACCTTGTACCAACAAGATTGAGGCACAAACAACTGCATAAAGAATGAGTATCTCTACAATGAACATAATTAAGCCACCACCAGAAATCGCCTGCAAACGAGAAGTAACTTCCTGAACGAATGCCTGCGGCAAACGAGCGATGATACCAATCATAATTATCAAAGAAATACCATTACCAACACCCTTATCAGTAATACGTTCACCCAACCAGAGGATAAACATACTTCCAGCTGCTAAAATGATAGTCGCAGGAATCATAAATACAGTCCAACTTATGCCTGTAGCCAAAGCATTAGCAGCTTGCATTTTAAGATTCAAAAGGTAACTAGGAGCCTGAAAGACTAAGATAGCGACAGTCAGGACTCTAGTGTACCATTGTATTTTTTTGCGACCACTTTCACCTTCACGCTGCATCTTTTGGAAATAAGGTACAGCGACAGCAAGAAGTTGCATAACAATTGAAGCTGAGATATAAGGCATTATTCCTAATGCAAATATAGAAGCATTAGAAAATGCACCACCAGAGAACATGTCCAAAAGCGACATAAGGCCACCAGAGGTCTGCGACTGCAATTTTTCCAACATACTCGGGTTGATACCAGGAAGTACAACAAACGAGCCAAAACGGTAAATAGCCGTAAATAGAAGAGTAATCAGGAGCCTCTGACGAAGATCCTCTATCTTCCAACAGTTCTTTAGTGTCTCAATAAACTTTTTCATTTACTTAGATTATAGTTGCGTTACCACCTACTGCCTTAATTGCTTCTTCAGCAGTTTTTGAGAAAGCATTAGCTTCAACTTCCAATTTTGCTTTAAGTTCACCGTTACCGAGAACCTTAACGAGCTCCTTGCCATTTGTAAGACCAGCAGCCTTAAGTTCTTCAATACCGATCTTTGCAAGGTTCTTAGCTTCAGCAAGAGCCTGAAGAGTTGAAAGGTTTACAGCAAAGTATTCCTTATGGTTGATATTCTTAAAACCAGCCTTAGGTACACGACGCTGCAATGGCATCTGACCACCTTCAAAACCAATCTTTCTCTTATAACCAGAACGAGCCTTAGCACCCTTATGACCACGAGTAGAAGTACCACCGAGACCAGAACCTGGACCACGACCAATACGACGACGTGAATGGGTTGAACCTACAGCAGGTTTCAAATTATTTAATTTCATAATCGTTCCTATATTTAAAAGATTAATTAATCTACTACATTAACGAGGTGATGAACCTTACGAATCATACCACGGTTGCTAGGAGTATCTTCAACCTCAACAACCTGAGAAATCTTGTGGAGACCTAAGCAAGCGAGAGTACGCTTCTGGTCAACTGGAGCACCGATTTTACTCTTAATCTGTTTGATTTTAATTGTTGCCATATTGATAATCCAAATTAACCGTTAAATACTTTATCCATACTGATACCACGCTCACCTGCTACTGTATATGCATCACGCATCTGAGCAAGAGCAGCGATAGTAGCCTTGACAAGGTTATGTGCATTTGAAGAGCCCTTAGACTTAGCAATCACATCCTTGATGCCTACACTCTCAAGTACAGCACGCATAGCACCACCTGCTTTCAAACCAGTACCAGCAGCAGCAGGCTTAATAAGAACCTTAGCACCACCAAAAGCTACTTCAACCTCATGAGGAACGGTACCCTTCAATACAGGAACCTTTACCAAATTCTTCTTTGCAGCCTCAGTTCCTTTAGCAATTGCCGCAGTAACTTCACCAGCCTTACCAAGACCATATCCGATAACGCCATTACCGTCACCAACAACGACAATAGCAGCGAATGTGAAAGTACGACCACCCTTAGTAACTTTTGTTACACGGTTGATAGCAACCAAGCGATCTTTGAGTTCTACTTCGTTATTAACTTTAACTTTATTCATTGCCATAATCGTTTAAAATTTAAGACCACCCTTACGAGCACCATCAGCCAACTCCTTTACTCGACCATGGTAAAGATAACCATTACGGTCGAAAACCACTGAATCAATGCCAGCAGCCTTAGCCTTCTCAGCTACAAGTTCGCCAACTTTAGCAGCTTGCTCCTGCTTAGGCATTTTCTCCAAACCTAGAGAAGAAGCAGACGCAAGTGTAGTGCCTGTCAAATCATTAATAACCTGAGCGTAAATCTGCTTATTAGAGCGGAAAACACTAAGACGTGGACGCTCAGCTGTTCCATTAACATTCTTGCGAATACGGAACTTTATCTTAATTCGTCTTTCTACTTTCTTTGTTGTCATAATCGTAAATCTTTAAAATTACTTAGCTGAAGCACTCTTACCAGACTTTCTGCGAATAACTTCACCCTTGAACAAGATACCCTTACCCTTATAAGGCTCAGGCTTACGGAAAGAACGAATTTTAGCACAAACGAGTCCTAACAACTGCTTGTCACAAGACTCCAATGTGAGGATTGGGTTCTGATTTCTTTCAGACTTAGTCTCAACCTTAATCTCCTTAGGCAATTGAATGAAGATAGGGTGTGTATAGCCCAAAGCAAATTCAATGAGATTACCCTGGTTAGAAACACGATAACCTACACCGACCAATTCCAAAACTTTTGTATAACCTGCACTAACGCCAACAACCATATTGTTAACAAGTGAACGATACAAACCATGGAAAGCCTGCTTTTGCTTAGGATTAACAGGACTATTTTCATCAATCTCAAATACAATGTGACCATCTGCAACATTCATCTTGATAGATGGGTCAATCCACTGAGAAAGTTCACCCTTAGGACCTTTTACAGATACTACATGAGAGTTAGCATCGAAATTAACGGTAACACCAGCAGGGATACTAATTGGCAATTTTCCTATTCTAGACATATTCAATCCTCCAATTAATAAATATAGCAAAGAACCTCGCCACCGATCTTCAAATCAGAAGCTTCTTTGTCTGTCATTACACCTTTGGATGTAGATAAGATAGCAATACCTAATCCGTTAATAACTCTTGGCATGTCTTTGTAACCAGTGTACTTACGCAAACCTGGAGTTGACACACGCTTCAAACACTTGATAGCGTTTTGTTTTGTAGTAGGGTTGTACTTCAAAGCAACTTTGATAGTACCCTGAGGACCATCCTCTATGAACTTATAGTTGAGGATGTAACCTTTCTCGAAGAGGATCTTAGTGATCTCTTTCTTCAAGTTAGACGCAGGAACTTCAACAACACGGTGATGAGCCATGATTGCATTTCTGAGTCTTGTCAGATAATCTGCTATTGGATCTGTCATAAAAATAAATGTTTAATTAATCGGGACAACCCCGACAATATTAAATATAAAAAATTCTCTAACCTAAAAGGGATTACCAGCTAGCCTTCTTAACGCCAGGAATCAAACCTGCAGAAGCCATCTCACGGAACTGGATACGAGAAAGACCAAACTGGCGAATATATCCCTTTGGACGACCAGTGATCTTACAACGATTGTGAAGACGGATAGGGTTTGCATTCTTTGGGATAGCCTGAAGCTTACGAGCTGCCTCGTATGCTTCGGCTGGATCATTAGAAGTTGCAATAATCTTTTTCAGCGCTGCGCGCTTTTCAGCGTAACGAGCTACAAGCTTTGCACGCTTAACTTCGCGAGCTTTCATTGATTCTTTTGCCATATCTCTTAATCTTTATTTGCGTTCTTGAATGGAAGACCGAAAGCCTTCAAAAGAGCAAAACCTTCCTCGTCAGTCTTAGCTGTTGTAACGAAGGTGATATTCATACCCTGAATGCGGTCAATCTCATCGATATTGATCTCAGGGAAGATAATCTGCTCAGTGATACCCAATGTATAGTTACCACGGCCATCAAACTTGCTCTCAATACCCTTGAAGTCGCGGATACGAGGAAGAGAAACACGAACGAGTTTCTCCAAGAACTCATACATACGCTCACGACGCAAGGTCACCATAACACCGATAGGCATCTTCTTACGAAGCTTAAAGTTTGCGATATCCTTCTTAGAATATGTAGCAACAGCCTTCTGACCGGTGATAGCAGTAATCTCATTGATAGCTACATCAACAATCTTCTTGTCCTGTGTAGCATCACCAAGACCCTGGTTGATGACAATCTTCTTCAAAACTGGAATCTCCATAGCAGAAGAATAGTTGAACTGCTTCTGAAGAGCAGGAGCGATTGTCTCCTTATATACTTTCTTTAACTGTGCTGTATCCATTACTTGATTTCCTCCCCTGACTTTTTAGCGATGCGAACAACGTTCTTACCCTCATGCTTGATAGAAACACGAGTAGCCTTGCCACTCTTAGGATCGATCAAACTCAAATTAGAGATATGAATAGGAGCTTCCTGCTTAACGATGCCTCCCTGAGGATTCTTAGCAGATGGCTTAGTGCTCTTAGAAACCATGTGCACACCCTCTACGATGGCACGGTTCTCGTCAACGAGGACCTTGAGCACCTTACCTGTCTTGCCCTTATCAGCACCGGCAATAACGATAACGGTATCGTCTTTCTTAATATGTAACTTACTCATTACTTCAAAATTTTAAATATTAAAGAACCTCAGGTGCCAAAGAAACGACTTTCATATTAACTGCACGAAGCTCACGAGCAACTGGGCCGAAAATACGGCTACCACGAAGTTCACCTGCGTTGTTTAGCAATACACAAGCATTATCATCGAAACGGATGTAAGAACCATCAGCACGACGAATCTCTTTCTTTGTGCGAACAATCAAAGCCTTAGATACTGCACCCTTCTTCAAATCACTTGATGGGATAACGTTCTTGACTGCAACGACAATAACGTCACCAACGCTAGCGTAACGACGGCCTGTACCACCGAGGACTCGAATGCAAAGAGCCTCACGAGCACCGCTGTTATCACATACTGTAAGTCTTGATTCAGTCTGTATCATAATTACTTAGCTTTTTCTACAATTTGTACTAATCTCCATCTCTTAGTCTTGGACAGAGGACGAGTCTCCATGATCATTACGGTATCACCTAAATTTGCCTCATTGTTCTCGTCATGTGCATGGTATTTCTTTGTCTTCTGGACAAATTTACCATAAATAGGGTGCATCTCCTTGAACTTAGCTGCAATAACAATGGTTTTATCCATCTTGTTGCTGATAACAACACCCTGTCTTACTTTTCTTAAATTTCTTGTTTCCATCTGGACCATTATTATTTATTAAGTTCTCTCTGACGAAGTTCAGTTTTCATACGTGCAATATCACGACGAGCTGCCTTAATCTCTGATGGATTCTCAAGTGGGGTAACATTGTGATTGAACTTCTTCTTGTTCAAAGCATCAACAGCTGACTCCAACTTCTCAACCAATTCCTTGGTCTCGATATTTTTAATTTCTGCAATCTTCATAATTAAGCGTTTTTATCGTAATCACGTCTAACAATAAACTTAGTCTTAACAGGAAGCTTCTGTGCTGCAAGGCGAAGTCCCTCCTTCGCAACATCAAAGCTTACACCCTCTACTTCAAAGAGGATACGACCTGGTGTAACAGGTGCAACCCATCCTGCAGGATCACCCTTACCTTTACCCATTCGGACATCAGCAGGTTTACGAGTGATAGGTTTGTCAGGGAAAATTCGAATCCAGACCTGACCTTGACGGTTCATGTAACGATTCAATGCTACACGAGCTGCCTCAATCTGACGGCTATCGATCCACTTAGGCTCAAGAGTCTTGATACCGAAAGAACCGAATGCCAATTGTGTACCTCTGTGAGCGTTGCCTTTATTGCCACGACCATCTTGAGGTCTTCTATATTTTACTCTTTTTGGCTGTAACATGATAGCTTTCTAATTTAACGGTTATTGTTCTTCTTACGATTACCACCACGATTAGAGCGACCGTTTCCACGGTTATTACTCTTGTTATCTTGAGTAAAGTTAGGGGTAAGATCAGCCTTACCATAAACCTCACCACGACAAATCCATACCTTGATGCCAAGCAAACCTACCTTTGTAAGAGCCTCGCACTGGCAGTAGTCGATGTCTGCACGGAAAGTATGAAGAGGAGTACGTCCCTCTTTGTACATTTCTTTACGTGCCATTTCTGCACCATTCAGACGACCTGTGATCTGAACCTTGATACCCTCAGCGCCTGCACGCATAGTATTGGCAACAGCCATTTTGATAGCTCGGCGATAAGCAATCATATGCTCGATCTGACTAGCGATGTTTTTGCCAACAATAGTAGCATCAAGCTCAGGCTTCTTAACCTCGAAGATGTTGATTTGAATATCCTTCTTATAAAGTTTCTTCAACTCTTCTTTCAACTTATCTACATCCTGACCACCTTTACCAATGACAATACCTGGACGGGCTGTACAAATAGTAATGGTAACAAGCTTCAATGTACGTTCGATAACGATACGAGAAACACTTGCCTTAGCAAGACGCTCGTTAAGATACTTACGGATTTTCTGATCCTCTACGAGGTTATCACCGAAGTTCTTACCACCGAACCAATTTGAATCCCAACCACGGATAATTCCAAGTCGGTTACTAATCGGATTTACTTTCTGTCCCATTCTACTTATTATTTTTCGTCATTAGTTTTTGCATCAACAAAAAGAGTTACATGGTTAGAACGCTTACGAATTCTATAACCACGCCCCTGTGGTGCAGGTCTCATACGTTTCATTGTAACGCCTTCATCAACGAAGACCTTGCTAATATAAAGCTCACCGTCTTCAGCCTTACGTTCATTTTTAGCTTCCCAGTTAGCAATAGCCGAACGAAGAAGTTTCTCAACATCAGCAGATGCTTGCTTCTTAGAGAAGCGAAGTACTCCGAGTGCGCGATTTACCTCCATACCACGAATCATATCTACAACGTAGCGCATCTTACGTGGAGAAGAAGGAACGCCTACCAATTTAGCGAAGTACAAGTTTTTACGGGCTTCTTTCAATTTTTCAGCCGCAATATGTTTTCTTGCTCCCATTATTTACTTATTTTTAAATGGTTTAACCCCGCTATTACTTTCTGTTACCAGAGTGACCGCCAAAACGACGTGTAGGAGCGAATTCTCCCAACTTGTGGCCAACCATATTCTCTGTAACGTAAACAGGGATAAATTTATTACCGTTATGAACTGCAACAGTATGTCCTACAAAATCAGGAGATATCATTGAAGCTCTAGCCCATGTCTTAACAACATTCTTCTTTCCACTCTCGTTCATAGCGAGAATTTTCTTCTCGAGAGATACGTTGATATATGGACCTTTCTTAAGTGAACGACTCATAATTTACTCTTTATTTTTTGTTAGCTCTTTCAATAATATACTTGTTAGAAAGCTTCTTAGGTGCGCGAGTCTTAAGACCCTTAGCATACAAGCCCTTACGTGAACGTGGATGACCACCACTCTGGCGACCTTCACCACCACCCATTGGGTGATCAACAGGGTTCATAACAACACCACGGT
>ERZ808259.238-NODE-238-length-29631-cov-3.758081_pt1 | contig 29631 bp, 21 predicted proteins | sample MGYA00521279_ERZ808259 | MGnify/ENA primary metagenome ERZ808259 (study PRJEB31516, sample SAMN03275586) | gut metagenome | biome: mammalia-associated habitat; material: feces | host: Papio cynocephalus | place: Kenya | collected 2012-07-27 ... | reverse complement strand
TGTCTCTTTTCCCAAAAGAGTGGAAAACGTGCGTGGAAGGAATTTTCCACTGATTTCCGCCACTTCCATGGCGCACTCAATGGAAAAGCGAATTCGCTTAGGAAGGATGAGTGGAAAAGGAACCTAACCGCTTATCTCCCCTTGGATTTTTTCCATATTCGATCTTTTCAGGCTCTATCACCCTTAAAGATAAATTCCATTCAATGCGAAGAAATCGGCCTGAAAAAGAGGCTTGGCCAGACACGTCATCTCTTAATCCCCCAGTGCCCTGCTTTGTCGGAACCCACTCTCTCAACCAGCCCTTTTTCTCTCGATTGGCCAAGTGCGCGAAGGATTGTTGTCCTATGCTTCCCGATCTTTTCCGAAAGGCCTTCGATGGCGATAGCGTTGTCTTGGGAATCAAGCGGAGGATGGCTTTTTTCCGTTTCACTCAACTTTACAGTAACGTTTACAGTAGCGTTTTCCCGTTTGCCCTCGAACCCGCTCCTGTCGAAAGGGATCGTCGCGGTTATCGCGGACGTGCCGAAACCATAGGCCTTCGCGCCGTATTCCCTGACGGCCTTGGGAACGCCGTGCTCCGTCTGCTCGATGAGCCCGAGTTTGACAAAGGTCTTGACCAGGGATTCGTCCACCGGCTTGTTCACCCCTCCGAAGAAATCCTCTTCAGTCATGTCGTTTCCCTTGAATTTCACTACGGGGTAAAATTTTTAAAGCTAGTTTTCTAATCTGTGCACTCCTATTAGGCACAAGTCAGGAAACGCGTCCTCTAAAACGCGATATTATTCATAGTTTCAAGAATCTTTGAAACGCTGAAGAGACGCCATTGCATGAATACATTTAGAAAAATGCCGACGTGTGTTTGGCTTCATTCCAATGTTTGCACCCATGCCTGCCATTAAAGGGTGTTCTTCTTTCTTGAAGTGGTTGTTTAAAAAAACCTTCCGTTAATCTTTTAAACACCCAATAGGAATAACAAATACGCCATCCTCCCTTCGATAGCCATACTCCGTTCCGGTGATGACAATTTTCAGATCAGGAAGCCTCAGAGGCATTTGCTTTTCCTCTTTGTTATATTCTTTGACCAATCGTTCTATTTCGCAAAGATGCTTTGCGCCTTCGTCGATTTCGCTTGAGCCCAGCTTAAATTCGAGCAAAGCGTATCTTCCATCTTTTAAATGCAATACGCCGTCGGCTTCCAAGCCATATCTGTCGTGATAATAAGACATTTCTCCTCGTATCTTCGAAGAATAGATTTTCAAATCCCTTATGCATAACGATTCAAACAGGAAACCTAGCGTTTTGAAATCGGTATTAAAATATTCCGGCGAGATTCCGAGCGACGCTATGGCAATCGACGGATCTATCAAATTCCTCTTTTTCCCGGATCTTATTGCCGTTTTGGATCTGATCGCAGGACACCATGGATCGATGTCCTCTATGATATAAAGCCTTTCTAGCGCCTCGATGTAATCGCGAATGCTTTTGTCAGATACATCATTCGTTGATTCGACATCCCGATAGATGGTTTTATACTCGCAAAGCGTGCATATGTTCCTTGCATAAGATTTTAAAATGGCGTTCGCCAATTTTGGGTTCCTTTTTACATCGTCAATCGAGGTGATATCTTTGTTGCAAATTTGGTACACCAAATCTTCTGCAACATCTAGTTTGTTGTGCTCATTGCTGATTTTAAAGCAAGTTGGCCATCCTCCTCTGCAGATGGCAAAAATAAGCTCTTTTATCGTTAAATTGGAAATGCACCCTTTGAAAGAGCCCGGATTATCGAATAGCTCCGTGAGCGAAACGGATCCATTGGATTCTCCTGATTCATATAAGCTCAGGGGATACATCTTCATTGTGCTAATGCGCATCGTGCCAGTGTGGGCCACTTGAACGTTTTTCGATGTTGAGCCAGTCAGAATATATAATCCCGTTTTTTGCTCGTCATCAATCGACTTGCGGATCGCCCCCCATATTTTAGGCGCGTCTTGCCACTCGTCGAACAGCCGAGGATTGCCACCAATCAATAGCATGTTTGGCGCATCTCTTGCCGTGCTTAAATATTGATCCCTTTTTTCTTCGTCTTGGAATTCGATGACGCTTTTCGATTGTTGCTTTGCTGTTGTCGTTTTCCCACAACCCTTAGGACCGATAATCAGCACCGCTCCGAAAGTGCACAACTTGTCTTTTAAAATGCCGTCCGCGATTCTTGCTTTGTATTCCATATTCACAGCCTCGTTAATATTATAGCAATCTCACTATGCGTTTCCAATATTTGCTACATTTTGTTTCAATTATTTGTTGCATTTTATTTCCATTATTTGTGCTAAACAAGGATACCTAAAAGCACACGATATGGAAAACATCGAATAGTTCGCATTTAAGCCTATCGCAGAATCGTTTGACACTAGGCAATTCACTTTCGCAGATATTTCCAGATGTTTTCTAGGCAATGATTAATTTGAATCGTCAGCTCATTCCGGTATGCCTGAGCATCGTCGTTCAGGTGTGCCGTAAGTCATGGAGTCTGATCACTCTGAGGTCGTTCTTCTTGAGGAACTCCTTGAACGCCCTCGCGACCCAGTCAACCCTGTACCTCGCCTCGTCCTCTCGGACGTAGACGTAGTCGTCGAACTCGTGGTTGTGAATCCTCCCAAAGGTTTTCTTCCGCTCCTCCTGCTTCGCCTTCATGTCGAGAAGTATGTTCTCGATGGTGCCCATCGGATCGAAAGGCAATGTCAGGAACGATTTCTTCGTCTGGGCGGTGTCGTCCGCTATCTCGACCCTTTTGCCGTTCGCGATTGTTTCGGTTGCCGTGTGCTTAATCTTGTTCATCGTCTCAAATAAGCCGATGAAAAAACCTCCTAGCAATAAAGCTAAGAGGCCGAAATTTATGATGGTGCCTGGCGCGAGAGTCGAACTCGCATGGATTTCTCCGAACGATTTTGAGTCGTTTGCGTCTACCATTCCGCCAGCTAGGCACGGGAAGTATTATATATAATCATGAGGCTTTTTTCAAAGCAAAATTCAAAGCGATGCGCTTAGTGAAAATTTTTTTCTGAAAGCGGCATCCTTTCATCCTTTAATGATTCTTTATATCCTTGTAAAAACGTAGAGCCCGACGTTTTCTTTACGCCGGGCTCCATTTTATTATGCAGCAAGGAAAACCTTGTAGGCTAGATAGGCTTCAAAGACATCCGCTTTCGAGACGATTTCCATTGGAGAGTGCATCGAAAGAACAGGCACCCCCGCATCAAGAACATACATGTTATAGTTTCCTAAGATGTAGGCGATGGTTCCTCCGCCTCCTTGATCAACCTTGCCGATTTCAGAAGTTTGAAAATGGATATTGTTATCATCCATAGCCTTTCTAATGAAGGAAAGGAATTCTGGCATGGCATCGTTGCAGCCACTTTTCCCTCTTGCCCCAGTGTATTTATTGAAGACCACGCCTTTAGAGAAATAGCAGGAATTGTTTGGCTCATTAGCCCCCGAGTAAAGAGGGTCGACGGCACAAGAGACGTCACTGGATAGCATCTTGCTTGCGCTCATGGCATGGCAAAGGGATAAATAGGAATCCTTTCCTTCTTTCGCAAGCATTTCCATAACGACGTCTTCAAACCATAAGGATTGAGCGCCTGTGGCGCCAATGGAGCCCACTTCTTCTTTATCGACCAAAACAACAACGGAGGTGTATTTTTCTTTCTTTCCGTCAAGCACAGCGCGAAGAGAGGTATAAGCGCATACTTTATCATCATGCCCATATCCAGCAATCATGCTGCGGTCAAGACCATAATCTCTTGCCTTTCCGGCTGGAACGGCGTGAAGCTCGCTAGAGAGGAAATCCTCTTCTTCCATGCCGTATTTTTCCTTTAAAAGATGAAGGATATAATCTTTGACCTTTCCGTTTTCATCCTTCTCAAGAGGAATGTTTCCAATGCTGATATCCAGTTTCTCTCCTTCAATGACCTCGGAGGCTTTTTTTGACATTTGCTCCCCCGAAAGATGAATAAGCAAATCCGTTATCCCAAGGACAGGATCAGAAGGGTCTTCACCAATAGACACCTCAAAAGAAGTTCCGTCTTTCCTAAAGACGATTCCATGCAAAGCGAGAGGAATGGTGACGTATTGATATTTCTTTATCCCACCATAGTAATGCGTTTCAAAGAAAGCGAACCCGTCTTTTTCATACAAAGGGTTCTGCTTGATATCTAGGCGTGGGGAATCAATATGCGCTCCTAAGATTCTCATCCCTTTTTCAAGAGATTCCTCGCCGATTACGGCTGCTAGGAAATTCTTATTCTTGTTGGTCGTGTAGATTTTATCCCCTGGATGAAGCTCTTGGCATTCTTCCAATGGACGGAAGCCTTTTTCCTTAGCGAGGCGGATCGCTTCCTTTGTGGCCATTCTCTCCGTTTTTGCATTATCAAGAAAATCCATATAATCCTTAGAAAAAGAAAAGATTTTCGTTTTTTTCTCTTCATTAGCGTCTACCCAGATATTTTTAGCGTACATACTGTCCTCCTTGATCTATAAATAGCACCCCATAAGCATATCCTTAATTCTTGCTATAGACCAGTTTTCGCTTGTTTAGTGAAACAAAGAGAGTTTCTAGGTGTGGCAAAGAATTACCCTATTGTCGATTTGTCTACCATTAGTCTACTTTTTAGTCTACTTTTTAGTCTACTTCGCTCACTAAAAAAGAGTTTTTTCCTAAATTGTTCACGCAAAAACATTCGATATGTTCGTATGTTTTTGTCATAAGTAGACAAAAACGGTCTTTTAGGACGATTAGTCTACTTTTTAAGCCCATCAAGACTCTAATTTGTACCAAACAAGAACGAAAACGAGACCAAGAAGCAAAAAGGCCCCGCCAATAAGCAAAAGCTCATAATGGAACGGTTTCCTTTTCGCTTTCTTTATCGCAACATAATCCGCATATGTCGGAGGAAGGTTGCTTTTCTCAGGGTGGATGCGGAAGGTGAAAGAGAAAAGTTTGCGAACGCTATAGACGATTAAGTCGAAAGCGCCTTTTTCCGACACCCAAACCAAAAGCCAAAAAAGGATGGGGAGCAATCCTCCTAAGGAGAAGGAATCCGATAGCATCCTGTACTTGTTTTTCTCCCAAGTAAGTTCAAAAGGGCCATAAAGCTCCAAAAAGAAAACCGTCAAAAAGATAGCTAAGGCAAAAGCAAAAGAGAGGGAAGATCTGGCGATGATCCCTTTAAGATTTTTCTTTTGCTCTTTTGTTCCTTTTGCGTTTTCTTCCATACTTATTTATTATTCACCATTTCCTTATATTTGGCCAATTCTTTGCTGTCGCATAAGACGAAATGGCCTTTTTCCACTTCTTGAAGAGTGGGTTTCTCTTCTCCATATTGGTGGTCTCTTTCAGGGACGTAATTGATTCTCTTGCGATGTTTCTCATAATGTGGATCAGGAAGAGGGATCGCACTTAAAAGAGACTTCGTGTAAGGGTGAAGGGGATGAAGGAAAAGAGCGTCGCTTGGAGCGATTTCCACCAATTTCCCAAAATACATCACGGCGATTCTATCGCAGAAATACTTCACGACGCTTAAATCGTGAGCGACGAAAAGAATCGAAAGATGCAATTCGTTTTTCAAGTCGTTAAGAAGGTTGATGACCTGCGCTTGAATAGAAACATCCAGAGCGCTCACTGGCTCATCGCATATAAGCAAGTCCGGTTCCATGATGAGAGCCCTTGCAATGCCGATACGCTGTCTTTGCCCGCCAGAGAATTCATGAGGGTAACGTTCCATCATTTCCGGCTGAAGCCCGACGCGGATTAAAGCATTCGACACTTTTTCATCAATAATCTTTTTATCGTAAACCCCTTGGATACGTAACCCTTCCGCGATAATGTCGCGGACCGTCATGCGTGGATCAAGCGAGGCAATCGGATCTTGGAAAATCATCTGCATTTTGCTCGTGATTTTTGTGTTTTTGGCAATAAGCAGGCTTTCAAGATATTTCAGATATTCCTTGGAATAAGCAAGGAATTTCGCTTTTTCTTCTTTTAGTTTGGCAAGTCTTTCTTGATGTTCTTTCTTTGCTTTGATCGTCGCTTCTTTTGCAAAAGGCCTATTGCAATGCCTATTGTCATAATGAGCCTTCCTAATTTCTGCTCGCTGAGCTTTGCAGATAGAGGAAAGCTCTTCTTTTAAGGATTTTATCTGGTCATCGTATTTCTTGGAAATTCTCTCCTTCTCGCTTTCAAAAGTGCTATCTTCAGGAACGTTGATGAATTGCAAAGCGTCTTTCTTTTCCTCGCGAAGTTTTTTCATCTTCTCTTTGTATCGGATGCTTTTCCATTTGATTTCTTTTTCATTCCACCTTGTTCCAGCGGAGATTCTCGTTCCTTCAAACCAAATCGAGCCACTCGTTATGTCATAGAGCTTGATGATGCTTCTTCCGGTCGTCGTTTTGCCGCATCCGGATTCGCCAACAAGGCCCAAAACCTCCCCTTTATGAATATCGAAGGAGACATCATGAACGGCTTTGTTGTATTTGAATTCGCCTGAGCCGAATTTGAAATATTGTTTCAGATGCCTAACGGACAAAATCACAGGGGCATCCTGAGAAACTTGCTCTTTTTCCCGCAGTTTGACGATATTCTCATTCTCATCGACGGCAACGATATCAGAGCTGATCTTCTTTTTCTTTGCCATTTTTCTCTTCCTCCTTTTCTCTTTGAGCGTTTAATTTCGCAAAACGTTTGATGCGGTCTGTCACAGCCTTAGGTGGCTTCACCTTCGGGGCGCGTGGATCAAGAAGCCAGGTTGCCGCTTTATGCGTTGGGCTTATATCGAAGAAAGGCGGCTCTTCTTCAAAATCGATTTGCATCGCATATTTGTTTCTTGCCGCGAAAGCGTCTCCTTTTGGCGGGAGAATCATATTTGGCGGGGTTCCCGGAATCGAATCGAGGCGGTCTTTGGTTTCCAAATCAGGCATTGAGGAAAGCAAAGCCCACGTATATGGATGGGCCGGGTGGTAGAAAATATCATCCGCGGTGCCTTTTTCAACGATTTTGCCAGCATACATGATGGCGATATCATCCGCCATGTTGGCTACGACCCCGAGGTTATGCGTAATAAAGATAACCGAAAGATGCCTTTTTTCTTTTAGTTCGTTGATCATATCAAGGATTTGGGCTTGAATGGTCACGTCAAGGGCCGTTGTTGGCTCATCGCAAATAAGGATCTCAGGGTCGCTGGAAAGAGCGATGGCAATGACGATACGCTGTCTCATGCCTCCGGAGAATTCGAACGGATACTGCTTGATTCTCTTTTCAGGGTCTTTGATGCCGACTTCGCCTAGAAGGGCGATGGCTTTTTCCTTCAATTCTTTCTTGGAGATTCTCAATAAGGCCTCTTTCGAAGAAAAAGCATAGGATTCCAAAAGCTTTTTCGCTTTTTCATTCACGTCCGCTTCTTTGGAAATGTAATCTTTCTCCAGATGCTCGAGGAAGGATTTCACATAGGCTTTCGCTCTTTCTTGAACCGCTTCTTTGGAGACATCGATTTCTGAGGCCCAAGCCCTTTCTTTCACGGAATTCGCATCCAGATGTTTCTCTTTCTTTTTCGCCTCTTCTTTTTCTCTTGCCAATGATTTTTTGTATTCGCTCAAATAGTATTCAAGGGCAATGACGAAAGTGAAAACCAAGTCGTCTTTTTTGTCATCGAGGTGGTTTTCAACCGGCTTGACTAGCAATTCGATTGCATGCAGTTCCTTTTGAAGGGAAGGGAAAGAGGAAGCCTCTTTGAAAATATCGGTGTCTTCTAATAAAGACGATAGTTTCTCTTTTAGTTTGATGGCCGCTTCTTTGATAGAAGATTCATTATGGGCTACCGCTTGCTTTGCCACATCAAGAAGAAGAGAAGAATCCACTTCTTCCCCTTTCCTGACTTTGAGAACGCTTTCTTTGGCGCTAGGATCGTACTTCAGAAGAGTTTTCTCAAGGAAAGCTGCGCGTTTCTTGTTTTCCCTAATCGTGCTTTTCTTTTTTAGCATCATCGCTTCGGTGATTTGCTTTCCGACTTTCATGATCGGATTCAAAGAAGACATAGGGTCTTGGAAAATCATCGCGATCTTAGAGCCTCTGATTTTTGTCAGCTCTTCCTCTTTCAAACGGAGGATATCTCTGCCATCGTAAAGGATTTCGCCTTCTTCGACGATCTTATTCGGGGCGAGAATTCCCATGATCGCTCTGGATGTTTGGCTCTTTCCCGAACCCGATTCGCCAACAATCGCCAAGGTTCTTCCACGGTATAAATCGAAGGAAACGCCGCGAACGGCTTTTACGGTGCCATTGTTCGTCCAAAAACTAACGCGAAGGTTTTTGACTGATAGAATTTTGTTTTCTTCATTGATATTAGACATTGTCGGAACCTCTCAATTGTGGGTTAAAGGCATCCCTTAAGCCATTGCCGAACATATTGAAGCAAATCATCAAAAGAGAGATGAATAAGGCTGGCCAAAAGATGTTATTTGGATAGGTCGTGTAGGAATTTTGACCTTGCGAAAGCATCGTGCCAATCGAAGTGGATCCGACGGCATCGAAATTGATGATGCCTAAGTAAGATAAGCTTGATTCGCTAAAGATAACGGCAGGAATCATCAAAACGGATGAGGTAACGATCGTTCCGATGGAATTCGGAAGAATGTGTTTGAAAATCAGTCTTGCATCGGAAGCGCCCAATGTTCTACTCGCCAAGACGTATTCTTGTTTCTTATAACGGTAGAACTGCATACGCACCGTCGATGCCGTTCCAAGCCACCCCGTGAGAATAAAGGCAACGAAGAGCATCCCCACGATGGATATGGAGAAATAGACGCCGTTATAGTTCTTTAAAAGAGCGATGACGACCATAAACGGGACTTCAGATAGGATTTCGGCAATTCTTTCCATGATGATATCCGTCGTTCCGCCATAGAATCCTTCGATTGCCCCGTAAATTAAGCCAATAATCAAATTAATAGCCGAAACGCCGAAGGCAAAAAGAAGAGAGAAACGCCCGCCAACAGATAATCTTGTTAGGATATCTCTTCCCGCCGAGTCGCTTCCTAAAACGAACTTCGCATAATGGCCGTTCAGGAAATAATAGTAATTGTCGTAATTCATTCTAACGTTGTAAACGTTATTAGAAAGGCCGGTTACTTCATAATAAACATATTCCCCTGCCGCATTCTTCTTCCAAGTGTATTGAAGTTCGCCGTCTTTTAAGATCGGAAGTTTGTTGCGGCCATAGAATCGATAGTCATAATTCGCATTGTTTCTGATGACGTTTTCGACAATCGTTTCGTTTTGCCCTTCTTCTTCAATCCATGATGTGTCGATTAACGGCATGAGGATTTTATGGCCTTCGTCCATTTTGGCATCATATTCAAGGACTTCATCCAATTTGTCTTTCGTTAACGTATGATTGACCGCGCCAATGACGTAGGTGTCATAACGGATGTCGTATTTGTTGGCAAAACCGGAAAAATCATCGCCGGTTTGATATGCCGAATAGACCTCTTTGATGCGTCCTGCGCGCTTAAAGAGATAATATTCCGCTTCCGAGACCGTCCTTTTCTCAGAGCCATCCCAAAAGCCGCCGGCATCAGAGAAAGCTTTCGGAAGGCAATTGGTATAGTAAGAATCGGCTTCCGTGGCGGTATAGCCAGTGCAAAAAGGCGTGATGATGGAGAAAAGGATCATGAACATCAAGATTGCGGCTGCGACAATCGAGCCTTTATTTCTTGAAAAACGGTACATCGCATCGGCGAAGAAGCCAATGCGCTTCGTCTCCATTTTGCTATCAACGAGTTTTTTATCTTGCTGAACAAAGCTAAAGCGTGGGTCTTGTATTTTCTTTTCCATAATTATTTCGCCCCCATTCTGATACGTGGGTCAACCCATCCGTAGGAAAGATCGATGATCAAAGCTGCGGCAAGTCCGATCCCAACATAGAACATGCTCAAGAACATAAAGAAGTTGTAATCTTGGTTATTGATCGAAGAAAGATAAAGCGAGCCGACACCAGGAACGGCAAAGAAGTTTTCAATGATGAGCGAACCGCTTAAACAAGAGATGAATTCGCCAAGAATCATCGGGAAGATTGGAACCATGGCGTTTCTTAAGGCGTGTCGCCAAGTGGCTTGCCCTCTGGTTAAGCCTTTTGCTCTTGCCAAAACCATGAATTCGCTTGTCAAGACCTCCGTAAGCTCAGCACGGGTATAACGAGTTAAACCCGCGACCGTTCCGATAATCAAGCAAAGCATTGCCGGAAAATACGAATGGAAGAAAACGGGGTTCCAAAAATCATATCCGGAGTTGACAACAAGCGGGAACCATTTTAATTTGGCGCAAAAAATATATTGAATAAGGAAACAGTAAACGTAGCTTGGAACCGAAATGAAAAGCATGACCAGAATAGAGATGAGCTGATCCTGCCACTTATTCTTTTTCAAAGCAGCCACAACGCCTAAAAGAATGCCGATAGGAATGGCGATGAATGAGCTCCAGATATTCAGATAGATCGTGCTAGGAAGCTTTTCATTAAGGACGGAAAGGACATCTTTTCCGCCATAGATGGTAAAGCCAATTCCGAAATCACCTTGGAATACATGTTTTATATAAAGCATATATTGCACGATGATTGGTTTGTTATATCCAAGCGCTTCACGCCAAGCGTTGATGGAAATGCAAGTCTGATCGTTTGATTTACATGGCGTCACTGGCAATAAGCGTATCAAGACGAAACACATCGTCATGATGATTAGGAACGTCAATAACATCAAGCCGATTCTTTTAAGAACGTAACGTAACATAAAGGAACCCCCGCGTTATCTAATTTAAGATGTTTTAAGTTGTTTTCGAAGCCTCCTCTATAAAGCCAGGAAAAGGGTGGAAAACCACCCTTCCCCCATTTACAGAAGACGACTGTTTTATTTGTTGTAGTCGATGAAGCCGTCTTTACCAAGGTTGGCTTTCACCCAATTGGACCAATCCGCATCTGTCTTTGTGAGTTTGAGCTTTCTAATGCCGCCAAAGCCAACGATTTGAACGTATTCGTCGGTTCCTTCGCTAACACGGTAGCTATCCAAGCTAACAGATTGACGGGCGCCCCAAGAGATGAAGTTATAAGTTCCAACGATATAGGATTCGCAAGCACTTAAGATATTCAAACGTGTCGTCGCATCGCATAAAGCGGAAGAATATTCACCTGTTGTAAGCTCATAGGTCCAGTTGCCTTCTTGGGTTCCCGAACCATCTCCGCCAAGAGTCATTCCGACAACGTCATTGCTCTTTGCAAGGCCGCCTTTCTTATCTGACCACTCGCCTGTCTTGAGATTGATTTCAAGATAGTCTTGATAGATGTTATAAGTTTCATACATCTTAGAGCTGATGGTATAGCATTCCAAGATACCGAATGGATCAAATTGCGCACCGCCCCAAGTGGAAATGCCGAAATCGCAAGTGCCATTCCTAATATGGTCGGCATAATCGGATCCGGTAATCTTCACTTCAATATCCAACTTGCCTTCAAGCTTCGTTCCTTTGACAAGTTCTTTGTAGGCATTGATAACCCAGTTGACCATGTCATCCCAACCACTGTTATAGCTTTCCCAAACGAGATGGACAGTCTGGCCTTCTTCGTAGTGGCCTTCTTTGGTGGATGCCGCCTCTTCCGCTACGGCTTCATCGATCAGCTTTCTCGCTTCGGCTAAATCATATCCGTAATAGTTAGGTTCGCCATCGGAATCTGTCCCAAAGTTATCCGTAACGACTTTCTTTCCTTGTTCGGTATCACGATAGGCAACGCCTGTTTCAGGGTCGGAAACGTACATGAAGTTAATCGGTACGTCGAATCCACGCCAGCCAGCTGTTTGCGTTTGGCAAAGCGTCTTCCTGTCAAGTCCTAAAGAGAGGGCCTTACGGAATTTTTGGTTAGAAAGGATGGTATGATTGCCCTTTGTGTCGTTCTTTTGAGCCTCCAACAAGCTTTCATAGACGGAGTTGACGCTTAATTTTGTGGTATAGGATTGAGGGGTATATAGCAATCTGGAAGAAGATCCTAAAATATCTAGGTCTTTGCTTCTTAAATTGTAAGAATCGATTTCCCCTGTGCGGAAAAGAGAAAGCATCGTGTCTTCATTTTGGACGACTTTGACTTCTATCTTGTCGACTTGGAATTCATCTTCATGCTTGCCATCGCTATAGCCGTACCATTTTTCATTTCTCTCGAAATCGATTTGCTTATCCGCTTGGAATGCCGAAAGCTTGTAAGGGCCAAAGGCAGCATAGGTGTCTTTCGAAGTCCCGTATGTCGTGGTATATAAGCCGGAATCGGCGACAGGTTTCCTTAAGCTATCCCATAAATCTTGCTTCACAATCCAGTTGGAAGAGAAGAACAATTTCGCATCAAAGCTGCTAACGGGCGATTTAAAGAAGAGATTGAAAGTGAAATCATCCACTTTTTGAATGCCGACATTCGCGAAATCGTATTTCGGATATTGGTAATAGCGGAAACACCATGTTGCCATGGAATAGGGTCCGGTTTCACCGACATTCCCCTCAACGAAATTATTCGTCAACGCTCCTTCAGAGAGTCCGAAGGCGCTTTTTTGGATATTGTTTGCAACCTCATAGACTTTCTTGCAAAGCTCCGCGTTGTTATCCAATCTCACTGCTTTAGGCTCTGAGCTTGTTCCGAAGGTATCCGTATCCGCAAGAAGAGCTTGAGCAGCCGTTAAGGCGTCCCCTTCAAGGTAGCCGCATAAACTAGCAAAGCTCATTGATGCCCACCAACTATTGGCGGCATACGCATTGAAATACCATCCCTCTTTAACCGGTGTGCCTGTATGAGCAATACCATCCGCATCAATATATCCTTCGAGAAGAGTTTGGCCGCTTTGAAGATAGTGAAGGCCTCCCGCGATTGCCGTGGTTCCATTTGCGAAATCACCAGCACGGAAGTTTTGCATCTCCGGATCGAGAATGTCTCTCAAAGAGTTGATATACGTGTCAGCGTTAATTTGGGTGCCGTCTTCGAATTTCGCCGCTTGGTTCAATTTGATTTGCCATTTTTGACCAGTGGTGAAAAGTTTATCCCCATTCAAGTTCATGTCATACTTGGTTGTTTCTTCTTTTGTCAAAGTCGAGGTGATATCGGTTGGAATCTCGGCAGCCATCTCTGGCACTGCTTCATAACCGTTTTTCTCATCATTCAATACATAATCGATCAATCCGAGTTCCGTGTATCCCGTGACAAGAGTGTCTTCAGTGGACTTCCAAGTGGCCGGAGACCATTTTTCCGGAGAGCCGGAAGTGGCCTCGTGCAGAGTGTAGGTCCCCTCAAGCGTTGGATCAAGGGACGAAGAACCGTCTGGCGTCCTGTTACAGGCAGTTAAGCCAACGATGCCGACGATCGCCGCTAAGCTGAGCGTAAAGGTAAGTTTTCTGTTTTTCATAAAAATCCTCCTAGTTCTTTTTCGAACTTGGGCATATTTTTAAATAAAAAGGGAAACTGTCAACAATTATTTTCATTTTTTGCTGTTTTTTTAAAATGAAGCATTCATCGAGATTTTAAAGAATTGCATTCCATTTTATTGTTCGTTTTTTTCAGAAAATTAGTGCTGATAATCAAGCCTTTTCATTGAAAATCAATCTTCTTTTTTCAGTCATTTTTCAATGAGAACTGCATCTTGTAGCAAAAACGGCGGCGCTTCATTTTTGGAACTAGGTTCTTAATGTTGAAAAGGCAAGGCCGTGATTTAAAAATGAAATATTTACGGGTTTTCTTTGCAATAATTCTCCGAGTCTAGGAAATTGGCGCTTCAAAAACTCGTTTATCGGAAATCAAAATATCATTTTCTGATAGATGTCCGTGGGACACTTCTTGTCGAGAGGATTTATTTTTATGAATAAAGAAAAATATATTGTTCCAAAAAGTCTGTTTTTGTTCTCCTTCATCATGGCGATTGTCGCTTATGCGATATGTTTGATTCTCAACATCATTTCGTTCGTCGTTACCGCGAAATCGCTTTACTTCAGCTCTTATTGGTATGTATACGTCGACATCGTTGTGAGCATCTTTCTTTCACTGGGGATTATCTTATGCTCCATCTTGATGATGACTCTTACAAAAGAAAAGGATAAAGGCGGCAAGGCCGTAATAAATTTCATCAGTTATTATCTTTTGGTCTTAGCGGTTTATTCCTTCATCACAGCCGTTTTTTATTCAATTTACGATTATTCCGTCACACGAATTATTGTTGTGATTTTAGCTATCCTTCAAATTTCCATTGCTGTGACATGCGTCATTCTGGCCAGATTGTCACCTAAAGTCGCGAGAATCATTTTAATCGTGGAATGCATTCTTTTTTCTATCTCGAACTTCATCAACTTCATCAATTACATTATTTATCTTTCTTTCATCAACATGACCTTGTATTTAGTTCTCCTTGCTTTTGATATCGTCCTTGTTGTTTTATTGTTCATGATGAAAGTCAAAAAGGAAGAAGACGCGCCTATCATAAAAAAGGAATCGGCTCCGGCTCCGATTGCCTTAGAAGAAAAGAGCGAAGAAGAAAAGCTTACCATTCTTCTGAAATACAAAGAGCTCTTGGATAAAGGCATCCTCACCAAAGAAGAATTCGACATGAAGAAAAAAGAGCTTTTATAGCCTGCTCTCTTTCTGGTTTCGTTTTCCTAACACGTCCTCGAGGCGTGTTTTCTTTTTCTCTAGGCACTGGGAAAATACAGAGCGGATAAGGGAAATGAATAGAAAGAAAAGCATATGATAATCGAAAGGAATTGACTTCATAGCGTAAAAAATTTCATTAAATCAGCCTAGTTCATTCGAATAACGCCGTGAGCATCGAATTCACCTTATCCAGCGATGGGAGTAAGCTCGTTTTCGATAATGAGCCTTCTAACGAAAAAGTAAAAGGCAAAGCATTAACAAAAGTAAAGTAAGTTCTTTCTCTACTTTTTAAGTCTCCCTTAATGAGAGGCTTTTTCTTCGGGAAGCAAAAAGAAAGAAAACCCATACACGAATCAATTAAATGGCGTTACAAAATAAGATGAAAAGCCAATTCTCATTTCTAGACCATCATTTAGGTAACGTTTTATTACGTTTTTACCTATGTTTTTATATTTTAATTGCCTTTATTAAAAACTCTTGAAATAAGAGGAAACGCATATACGTCCCCCTTATTTTTAAATTCCATTAGATGGCTTCAAAGGTATACGTTTTATTCGTATAGGTAGAAGAGCCGGTTTGAAGTTTGCCAGACAAATAGAGGCCACTGGCATCCAATGTCAGATTGCCAAGGGAATGAAGCGATGATTGATTTATGATCGTGATATCCGAAAGAGCGATGGCAAAGCCTTTTACCTCATAAGTGAAGGTGGCATACGATGAAGGGTAATCTTCTAAGCGGTCTATCAGGCTTCCTTTTCCTTTTTCTTTAAACTCATAGATGTAGTCTTTGGAATTTTGAGCTGTCGTCTTATATTTATGGGAAAGCAAGGTAGAAAGAACGTTCTCTTCCGTGATTTCGTTATACACATGGAATGTTTTTTGAACCTTCAAGGTTGGCGAAGCCTTCGATTTGGCTTCTAGAATGACATCTCCCGCGGAAAGGCCGTTCAACGAATAGCTCTTGCTCGTCTCGTCGTAGGAAAGGGTCGCATATTCTTCCCCGGAGACGATTTCCAGGCTATAGGAAGGATTGGCTGAAGAGGGGAGAATCTCCGCCTGAATGTCTTTCAAGCTATCCCCTACTTTCACGCTGTTCTTAGTGGAAGAGAAAGCAATCGAAGAAGCTTCTTGATAAGAAACGCTGACATGGGTGGAAGAGGTTACGCCATTGGAAGAGACGAAGGTGAGATTCGCTTCGCCCTCTTTTAAAGCTCTTAGCCCTCCTTGAGAAGAATATTTCACGACGTTTTCGTTATCGCTTGATTGGAAAGAGATGGCATCAATCTTATTCGTTGCCGTATTCGGCAAAGAATTGGAAATGCCAAATGAAAGATAGTCGCCGACATACACGGAGTTATTCGTTTTGGAATTGGCGCTAGTAACGTCAACTTGGTAGCTTGTGAAATAGCATTGGCTTGGATAAAGAGGGAAAGACGAGCATTCCTTTCTATCACCCGCTTCTTGCTTCATTTCGTGTTGAAGGGTTTCAACAGGGGAAGCCCCTTCTTTTAAGACATGGTTGGTGAAATCGTATCCATTCGTATCATAGTCGTTGGATTCAAACGCATAGGAAGTCAGCATGCCTTCCTCGTTTCTCGTTAAGGAAAGGCTCATTTTCCTAAAATAGGAAGGAACATAGTAGTACGTGCTTTCTTTTTCATAAGAAGCATTGATTGTGATTGTGTTGTCTTTCTCTTGGAAAGAGTATTCCGACCAATCCCCCGTATAGCCGAAATAATTGGAGGATTCCACATATTCGTTACGGATGATATCCGCCAATCCGTAATGATCGCGATAATAAATCAAAGAAGAACGAGCTTGCGCTTCATCAAGAGGGATCTCATTGGAGTTTGTTCCTATTCCTGTTACGGAAGAGGAATCATACTCGAGGCCACTTCTATTCAATTGATAGAACTTGTTGTTATAAATGCCATAATAGCCGTCATACGTTTTCGTCTTATTTAACGAATAATTCGTTTCGGTATAGGAACGCTTGACGCCGTTTGTATAGATCTCAAACATCTCTTCCGTTTTCTCGTTGATTTCAGTTTTCGGTTTTTTACGGACGATTTTTTTCGTTCCACGGACGACTTTTTCTTTCTCAAGAGAGGTTGAGGAAGAGAGTTCTTGCGTTAGGAATTCTTGGGAATAGATGGAATCTTTCACAACAGAAAAAATAGCCGAATCCGTAAGAAAATTATCCGTTGTGACGGAAACGGTGATTCTTGCTTTTAGCTTCAAGGCCTTTAACGTCCCGCCTTTCGAAACAGAAAGATAGGCGGAAGCATTATCGCTAGAAGAGGTAGTCGTTGAAAAAGTCACGGAATTAACGGAATGAAGAGGATCCATTTGATAAGAAAGCTGGATGGATTGGCCTATTTTTAATAGATAGACGCCGTTTTCATCCTTCAAGGTATCCTCTGGAACGATTAGATGAATGCCTGTGGCTTGCCTTCCAAGAACATGAATGGCAGCGGTATCTTGAAACGCGCCTTCTTCCGTTATGATAGTCACCGTCGTTTCTCCTTCTTTTAAGCCATGCACAAGGCCTGTGGCGGAAACGGTGGCGATTGTCGAATCCGCTATTTCGAAACGAACGTTCGTATTCAAAGCCTCTTTTGGATAAACCTTCCATTGAAGTTGGCTATCTCCATTTAAGTCGACATTCAGGGTTTTGACGATGAATTTCACGCCTGTGACTTTAGACGGGTCTTCTTTGGATGAAGAACTCTCTTTAGAGGAGGATTCTTCCACACTTTCATTTTCCGATGAAACGTCGGATTTCTCACTATTCTTAAAGGAAGAATCCGGGGAAGACGCCTCGGAAGAAGGTGCTGGGGCGATATCCGTATTCGCGCAAGATATACTGCCTAGTAACGATAAGATTGAGACAAGCAATATTTGTTTTTTCTTCATAGGTGTTCCTCTCGAATGCCTTAAATAAAATAGAACAAAAACGTTATACATTCACGAATTAATATAATAAAATCACAAAGAACGAGGCATCCAACTATGAAATTTAAGAAATCATCACTCTTGCTAATTTGCACCTTTTTCCTTATCGGCTGCAATGGAGGAGCCACCGAATCCTCTAAAAAGAGCGATTTCGAAGTTGTTTCTAGTGAGGGCGTCTCAGAGGAGGAAAGCTCTTCTGAATCTTCATCCTCAGAGAAATGGAGCGAAAACGAAATCACTTTGAAAGAAGCGGAGAAGTTGCTTATCAAGGCAAAAGCTTTTTCCAACCAGACGAATCATCTCAAATTTTATTCCAAAAACGGAAGTCGTCATGACGAGGTCGAATACAAACGTTATCCCTATTTCTATACGATTGAGGGGATTGCCGATTCTTATGCCGATGCATGGGAGGAATCCACTGCTATCGGATATTGTGGTTTCCCTTCCGATGGCTCCATCAATGTTTTCTACGATGTTTTGAAAGCGGATGTGGGGACGCAACACGCAAGAGTTTTCACCATTAATGATGATAAAAATCCCGATAGCGAAACAGAATACACGGAAGAAGAAGCGAACGCTCTTTTGAATAATTATGAAAATAGCATCGAAAATTTCATCAATGAAACGTATTGGGTGTTACGGAACGATTGGCAACAGGAATATATCGACAGGGGCACCCTTAAAGCGGAAAGAAACCTTATAGATGGGAAAGATACCCTTCACATTGTCGGCTCAAAAGATTATACCTACCTTAATAAGCAATACCATACGGATATCAGCCTCACTTTTGTTTTAAATGGAGATGGCTCTTGCTCTTATGCTTCTTTAGAGATGAATGATGGCGGAATTAAGACTGGCAGCAATTTGGAATTGACCTATGGGGATTTTTATGACCCTGCCACTTTAGATGAAGACAAATTCAATCCAGAAATGTATTTCGTCCGTAAAATCACCCCGAATTTCACCGATATTTACGCTCAGACAGAAGGGAAAAACACAAATACGATTTGCGTGGGATCGGCCGCTAAGCTGATTCCTGAGCAAAAAAACATGATTGGCACGTCTATGTTTAGCTATTTGCCTCAAACGGCCGTAGACGCATGGGACATCAATGTTCTTTCCAGCAGCGATCCTTCCGTTATTGGCTATAGTGAGGAAGAGAAATGCTTCATCGCCCTAAAAGAGGGCAAATCCACCTTAACGGTTGGAGCTAAGAATAACCCATATTGCACGACAGAAGTCGAAGTAACCGTCATTCATGCACATCCTTCCACTATCTTAGCTCATGCCCCATATAACCAAGAAAGCTATGTTGGCGAAGCCTTCACAAACACCGAGGTTCTCTTAGACGTGGAAATTGGTCCGACAGCGGCAAAACAAGACAAGATCGTCTCTTCTTCCGATGAAGAAATCGCTACCGCCTATATCAATGAAAAAGGACAGATAATGGTCCAAGGCAAAAAAGAGGGGTACGTGAATATTACCGTTACCTCCGCCATCGATGAAAAGATCACTAGGTCCTTCCGATTCCACGTTGTCGGAGAAATGAATGTCTCCAGAGTGGTCGGAAGCTGGGAAGATAATCGTTACTACTCCACCTATGGGATGAAGTTCAAATACGTCCTTAAAGAAGATGGAAGCGGAACGTTGTTCTTCACGGCAAAAAATTACAACAATGAGGAAGTAACCAATGAGGTCCCTGTGACCTACCTCTTAGATACCAAGACGCTCGATATCAGCATCACGCCGATTGGATGGACGGTGCAAAAGGATTTATTGACTGTGCATTATTACACCTCAGAATTTATGCAAACCCATTTCACATATGGTGAGTATTATTTCACCATCAATCTCACGCCTGTCTCCGAATGAAGCGGGAAATGACGTTAAAGAGTGGCTCAAAATGACCACTCTTTTTCAATAATTTGGAAATATGTAAAATTTTTATTGAAATTTCACCAATAGGCAATATTGTAAGTTCATTGTTGCTTAGGAAGCCTATCGTTTGCATGGCCCCAAGCAGAGAAAGGGAGAATACATATTCTATGAAAAAGGCGTATTTATCAATTGCCTCGTTACTAGCATGCATTACGCTTGCTTCTTGTAATGGAGATGAGATTGTTTCTAGCGATTCCACTGCATCTAAGGAAAGCGAAACCGCATCCAGCATAGCCAACATTTTCACTTACAGACTGGAACTCGAAACTCCAAGCGTCACAACCTATGAAGTGGGAGACGTTTTTGATTTCGCAAGCATCGTCGTCAAAGAAAAGACATTCAAAAACGGCACGATCGAAGGAGGAGCCAAAACCCTTGCCAGAAACGAATTCGTTGTGAAGGTGAACGGGCATGTTATCGAGGGGAATTTCACCTTCGCTAACGCAGGCGATGTGGAATTCTTTCTCTCTAGCGCCGCTCATCCTGAAGCGACGGCCAATTTCAAGCTTACCGCCGTCCAGCATTATTCCCTTACCAATGGCTCTGCTGACAAAGTCGTTTTGACCGATTTGCCAGAAAAAGCCTTGCCGGGAGAAAGCGTTACTTTTGGCGTCACTCTTTTGCCTGGCTATTATCTTGAGAATGGCGTTAAGGTTTTAAATGACGCCGGTGAGGAAATCGAGACCCACGACAATCTCGATTTCACTTACACCTTCACGATGCCAGCAAGCAACATCGTCATCCATATCGATACCGGGATCACCGATTTCACCATTTCAAAAGATCAAGAGCTGATTGGTGACATACTGGTGGAAGATAGCGAGGATACGGCCGATACTTTCTCTGCCACTCCTGGCACAAAGCTAAAATTCCAAGCCCATGAAACCGTTGACACCTCTTTTACGGCTATTTATGTCGATGGGGTGGAAGTCGCAAAGGGAGAAGATGAATATTATCATTTCGTCATGCCTCATCACCCTGTCGTGATTTCCGCCGAAAGATCTCCTAAAGAATACGGCATCGAAACAAATGCGGCCTCTCTTACCTTAAGCACGCTAAAGATGTATACCGATGCCGAAAGCAAAACGGAAATCACGAATGCGCACAAAGGGCAAACGGTTTACCTTGAGCTTGTTACCGAGAATGCATACGTCAAATACATCGTTACCGTAAAGACAAGCGCGGGCAATTCTTTGGAAGTCACCCCGGATAATTCCGGAAAGCTCTTTACGTTCGTGATGGTTTCTTCGAAAATAACCGTTGAAATCAAGGAAGACGATTATTCCAAATACCATGGTTATCACGTAACAGACAAAGCCTGGAAATTTACGGATTTTGGCTCATATAGTGGTTCATCAACAAACACTTTTAGCTATGGCAATTTAACAAAGTCTCTTGCTTTCGAAAGCAATGGAACCGGTACATTTGATGGCACTCCTTTCACTTGGTCGCAAGAAAAGGACGCGAATAGCGGAAGTGTAGTCGCTTCGTTTGAAACTTCCTTTAGCAGTTACGAAAAAACCTTCTACTACACAGAAAACCTCGTGGTCATGAATCCAAATACCTACAATAATTCTAGCTGGTATCGAGTTGGAATTGGAAGTTGGAATGAAAATAGCACAATCCACGCTCTTGGCTTGGATGATGGAGAAACGCGCCTTTTCTACACAGTGGATGAAAACGACGCGATAAAGGAAAGCATTATCGTCAACGATGGAACCGTGACTGTGAATCCAACGCTTTACACCGATGAAGGCAAAGCAACCTTAGCAAAGGGAAGCGAAGTCAGCTTGACATCCGATTTCTATGTCTCTCTTTCTGAAGATGCTGGCTTTAGTATCGCGAAAGGCAAGGTGAAAAGATCCTATTCTTTAGGAATTGGCGAAGGGTCTTCTGAGCAAATCACAATCGTTTACAAGAATGCAAACGGTGAGACTATCACCAAAGCCAAAAATGGCGATACCGTCACTGTTTCCCTTGCCTTAAGCGAAGAAGCGACAGCTGCTGGCTTATCCATTGATACGCCAAGCATTGCTGTTGATGATCGTTACTCTTCCGCAGCCCTCACTCCAGTCGAAGGCAAAGAGAACACTTATACATTCGTTATGCCATCTGCTAACGTCACCGTTAAAGCGCTGACCTTTAATCCTAAAATATATGAAGGTTATGCCGCATTAGGAAAATATGTTGGCTTCGAACTTTATTCTTATACCGCAAAAGACATGGCTGACTATTCCAAATCCTATGGCAAATTCACAAGGGAAATTACTAAGGCTGGGAAATTCGTTGACCCATCAGCAACAGCAACCAAAAAACCCGGAGACGTTACGGAATTGACCAATTCCACTAACGGAACATTCCTCGTGAGCAATGACTCAGGCGAATCTCGTTTTAACAAAAAATGGTTCTTCGACAACGGAACGATGGCAACTTCCTGGGGAGATGAAGGCGTGGGGGGTGCCTATGTCGCCGTTCGTGTTGCTGGCGATTTCGATTCAAGCACTTTAACCACAAAAATCCACTGGATGAATAGCGGAGAATCTTGGGCATTGGAATTCTATATATCGAATGTTTTAGCCGGTGGCATTTTCGCTACGAATGAGACCTTCTATTGCGGCGTGACATTTGAAATGACTGGCGATTCCACACGTATTGAAAAGAACGCCACTTATACCGTTAAGCTCGATGGTCAAGCGATTTTCACTGTTGCAAACGAGACTGTCACGGCTGCTAAATAAGGAGGGAACGGAAATGAAAAAATCTTCTAAATTATTATTAGTCTTAAGTCTTCTTGGCTTAGGAAGCGGTATTTTAGCATCTTGCGGGACAAATGCAAACAACGCCATCGTTCCTGCTAAAGTGAATGAAGGAGCGGAAACTAACCTATCATATAGCATCATCAACGCTTCTAGTGAGGCCGCCTATTTAGACGGTCTTCCGGAAAAAGGAGTTGCCCATCAAAGCTACTCTTTCCGCGTCTCTTTGAAACCTGGTTATCACTTTAACGATAAAATCACTATCACTTCTGGTGAGACAAACGTCTCTTATACCTTTAAGGATGCTTATTATACTTTCGAGATGCCAGAAGCGGATGTGGCTATTGCCGTTGATGTCGGCAAAACCGATTTCACGATCAAGAGCACTTCTTATTTCGTTTCTAATGTTTATCTCGATCAAGAAGGTGAAAACGACGTCATCGCTCGCTCCGCTCTTCCTGGAACGGCTTTGAAATTCGAAGCCCATCCGGACGAGGATTTCGAATTCACCGCCATTACGATGAATGGAAAGACCCTCGAAGAAGGCGATGACGGTTTCTATCATTTCAACATGCCAACGCGTCCTGTCATCATTTCATCAGACAAGATTGCCGTTAAGTACGATGTCACCATGACAAGCGAGTTAGCTTTATCCACTGCCACAATCTACACAAACACGGAAACAAAAGCCCCTATCACTCAAGCTGTGAAGGGCGAAAAGGTCTATCTCGCCTTCACCCCGAAAGAAGAAGATGCGAGCGTTAAATACGAAATCACCGTCAAAACGCTCGTCGATGAAGGGGAATATTCTCAAAAACTCACCGTTAACAAAGAAGAAAACGTCGAAAACACATACTCTTTTGAGATGGTTTCAAAGAACATCGAAATCACCGTCAAAGAAATCGATTTGTCTCTTTATAATAAGAGCGTTCTTGTTAACAAAGAATGGAGAGGCGTCAACTTATCAAGAGAAGATATGTACGGAACCATTTCCTATAGTGCGGTTAGCTATCCTCTTGTCTCTTTTGAGGAAGACGGAAGCGGGAGCATGCAGAACACCAGTTATAATGAATACGATACGACCTGGGAACCGATAAGTACGCATGAAGCGCGCGTAACCGCTAATATATACAGCAAAACACGCGTCGCAGAAGCGGTCGCGACTGAGCATATCTTGGCTATGCAATTCATTTCTTATAGCACCCCATCCTGGAAAGACGCCAATTTTTACATTGCCGACGATACTTATGTTCTCCACTATTACACCTTCAATTCCAATGACAATGATCGTTTGGTTTGGATTGAAGATGCGAATCATAACATCGTTGAAAATATCTTTGTTCACGATAACGCCTATAAAACAAATCTCACCATCAAAAAAGAAGACGGAAGCCTTGCTTTGGGAACGGATATCACCAAGAGCTCCCATTTCATTATTTATGATGGCGAAAACAAGCTTATCGAGATTGCAAACGGCAAGGTTGTGGTGGAAAACACCATCAGCGTGGAACCAGCTCAATACGTAAACTACGAGCTGAAAAACGCTGCTGGAAATATTATTTCTTCCAGTATCAATGGCGTAACCGTCACCATTCATGTCTCTTTGGCGGAGAATGCCCCTGACAATCTCGGAATCAAAAGGCCTCTCGTCAAAGATTCAAGCGGATCTAGCGTCTCTGTTACTAAAGTAGACGATGAGACTTACACTTTCGTGATGCCAGAAAAAGCTGTTACCATCACCATTTTAACGATGGATTTCAATACTTATAAGGACTATGCCGCTTTAGGAAGCTACATTTCTTATAATTTCTATTATAACTATAACGGCAAAGAGGATGCAGATTTCTCCTCTAACAGTAAGCCTACTATCGTCAAATGGGATTTCAATTCTGCTGGCGAAGCGACAATGGGTTCTCAAACGTATACCATCACTTCTCTGGAAAACACTCCAGAAGGCGATATGGTGATTAGCGATGCCGACGAAACAGAATCCACGACCATTAAATATAGCAACGGCCTTATGGTTACGCCTTTTTCCTTTGGTTATGAATATTGGAGTGACGTTTACATCGGAATCCGTCTCCCTGAAGGAAAAACGGAAGCGGACGTTAAGGTTCAAACTCATTATGTTAAGAGCGCTGGCACCGAAAGCATATGGGCGGCCTCCTTCTTGGTTAGCGATGAGGTGTTTGGCTCTATTTTCTGTTACAAAAAGGAAGTCTTTATGGGCGTTACCTTCACTTATGAAGAAGGCAGCACACGTATTGGAAAAGATTCCTCTTACCACGTCGTTAAGGATGGTAAAACCCTTTTCGATGTCATCAAAGGAGTGACTACCGACAAAAGAGAAACGAAATAAGCGTCTACCCAATTAAACCAGCTTGCCTCATGACGAATGGGGCAAGCTTTTTTCTTTGGTTTTATGGATTCTAATGGGGATGGGAAACACCCCTTCACCCCCCATTCAATTTTGGATAGTCTAAAGAAAACCCCATTCGCAGGGAATGGGGTGCAAAGAAATGACAGCTTGATTTCTTTAGAAATCGACTTCCGTATCGTAATAGCAGCACTTAAGAAGTTTTTCCATTTCTTCTTGAGATGGCTGACGTGGATTTGAGCCAGTGCAGGCATCACCAATAGCGTTTTTGGCGATTTCTGGGAGTCTCTCTAAGAAGACTTTCTCAGGAACAAATCCTTGTTCGGTTGGATAGGAATCAGGGCCGTAATTCTTGATGCAATGAGGAATATGAAGTTCATCATTCATATGGCGAAGCAAGGCGATCAAATTAGCGATCTTTTCGTCATCCGTTTTTCCGCCAAGGTGGATAAAGTCGGCGATATACGCATATCTCTTCTTCGCGGTTGGATCTTTGGCGTTAAAGGCAATGACTTTCGGCAAGTACATAGCATTCGCAGCCCCGTGGATAATGTGTGCGCCGTAATCAGCAAATGCAGCTCCTGTTTTATGAGCCATAGAGTGAACGATGCCGAGTAAAGCGTTGGAGAAAGCCATACCAGCCAAACATTGGGCATTATGCATATTATCGCGTGCATTCATGTCATCGTTATAGGATGGGATTAAATTCGCTTTGATCATTTCGATGGCATGAAGGGCTAAAGGATCGGTGTAATCGCAATGAGCGGTCGAAACATAAGCTTCAATAGCGTGGGTCAATGCGTCCATACCAGTATGAGCGACAAGCTTATGTGGCATCGTGTGCGCCAATTCAGGATCGACAATGGCAACATCAGGGGTGATTTCAAAATCAGCAATTGGGTATTTGATGCCATTCTTATAATCGGTGATGATGGAGAAGGCAGTGACTTCAGTAGCAGTTCCGGAAGTAGAAGAAACAGCGCAGAAATGAGCTTTTCTCCTTAATTTTGGAAGGCCAAACACCTTACACATATCAGCAAATGTGGTTTCAGGATATTCATATTTAATCCACATAGCTTTAGCAGCGTCAATTGGAGAACCACCACCAATGGCAACGATCCAATCTGGTTTAAATTCAAGCATCTTTTGAGCGCCGTTCATAACGGTTTCGACTGATGGATCGGACTCAATTCCTTCAATCAAGCCGACTTCCATGCCTGCTTCTTTTAAATAATTAATGGCACGGTCAAGGAAGCCAAATCGTTTCATGCTTCCACCACCAACACAAATGATGGCACGTTTTCCTTCTAATTTTTTAAGGGCTTCTAAGGAACCTGCGCCATGATAAACGTCTCTAGGCAAAGTAAATCTAAACATTATTAAACCTCCATTTACTTCGCAAAAATTATGAAATATTCGTTTATCGGTTTCAAGATACCGGTAGTGTTTTATCGTTTTATCGATTCTAGAAAAGAAAAACTATTAAAAAATTTAGGTTGGTTAGTTAGATATATCTATCTATTAAATCTTTGTACAAAGGAGACGCGCAGAGGCCAATAAGATCAGAAATACATTTTTCGCTTTCAAAACGACAAGAATCAAAAATCCAAATACGAAGATACGCAACAACACTTTGAATTAGCGAGCATTCCAAAAATTCGACATTTGAAACTAAATGATTTCTTTTCTTTGCTGGAGGAGGGATTAAAAAATCTTTACCGAAATCTTCTATCTTTTGATTAAAACGAAGCGTGGAAGCATTGAGCACCGCTTTTGCCAACTTCTTATTGTCTTTCAAAAAGGATAAACAAGCTTCAAAAAAGGCAAAGCGCGAATGATTTATTTCTAACTCGTTGATTTTTACCGTTAAACCGGAAAGTAATTCGTCTTCCAAGGCTGATACTAAAAGATCTAAAGATTGATAATGCAGATAGAAGGTGGATTTGTTTATATCCGCTTCCATGACAAGATCTTCAATTTGCAGCTCCTCAAAATTGTGTTCATTCAAAAGTGAAATCATAGTTTTTTGAATAATCGCTTCCGTTTTAACGAATCTTCTATCTTTTGTTCTCATATCGACAAAAGTATAGTTTATTTCGCAAGATTTTCCTAGACATTATTCTATTAATAGATTTTTGTCTATGACATTCTTTAGATAAAATCGCCTTTTCTCTAAGTTTTTCTAAGTTTTTAATTTCAACATCCAGACCCACGCTATGTTTCAAAGAAAACCAGATAGGTTTGGATCGTATCCGCGTTTTTAAAAAATTCATAGCTCCTATTTATTATTGGGTTTAACATGTTTTTAAAACGTTATCTGAATAGTCAATTTATTATTTGCTTTTTTAAATAAAAAATGCCGTCAATTTGTTGACGGCATATGTTTCTAATTTGGCGCGGTCGAGGGGATTTGAACTCCTAACCCCAAGCTTCGGGGGCTTGTGCTCTATCCAATTGAGCTACGACCGCACGATGATTATGTTGGTGCACTGGATGGGACTTGAACCCACACCTGTTTCCAGACTGGCTTCTGAGACCAGAGCGTATACCATTTCGCCACCAGTGCACGTTTAATAAATATACTATCGTTTCTGGCTGTTGTCGACGTTTGTTTCAGATAGGAAAGTAAAGATTCTATCCCATATTTCTTTATTGGGTTCAGTTGCCCTTTTAAGATCCATCTCGATATCTTTTGTTGCGCTTAGCGAGGTAATTCCTTGCTTCATTATTTTTTGCACGTATTCTTCCGCATCCTCGCTTTTATAAACCGAATGCCCACGATTGGGGATATATAGGAATTGAAAACGCTTGTTGCGCTTAAATAAATCGTATAAGGCCTCATAGCCTTCTCTAGGCGTGACGTCTTTGTCTTTGTCGCCTTGAATATAAAGAACTTTGGCAGAGGAATTTTGTAGGGTTTCGTAAGTCTTCTTAGCGCCTTGATTGCCAGTAAAGCATTTCAGATTCAGCCAAATAGACGGTTTGAAAAAATGACACCATTTCGGAAGTTTTTCTAAAACAAGGCGGGTTGGGTCGTTGAAGCCAGCGATGTCTACTATCTTTTCGATTTTATATGCAGGATTTGCAGACATAGCCGCCCCATAACCTCCCCAAGAATGGCCCATACTAAACCTTTTTAGGCCCTTAGAATCAGGATCCTTTTCTAAATATCGGAAGAAATATTTCTGATCGATGATGGTATGTTCTAAAGAGATGATTTTATTTCCTTCGCTCTCCATACAACCGGTATTGTCATAGGCGTAGACCAAATAACCCTCCTTAGCCAATTGGCATATGCTTCTAACATAGGAAGCTCTCCCATCTCCAAGGCCATGAAAAAAGACCACCAAAGCCTTGGGCATCAAACCTTTCTGAAAATATTTTGAGCCATAAAGAATCCGCTTTTTATCGCTTTGGAAAGAGAACCTTGTTTCTTCAATGCCATAGTCTTTTGCTCTAGCATAAGGCAAAGAAGGAGCGCCATCGAAACGACGGCCATAAATCGCTTTTAATGCATGATGAAAAAAGAGAAAAAGAATCATTTCCTGCGTCCTTTAACGAACTCAGCCAACGCTTTGAGATATTTATGGTTGGCAAGAGCGACAATCCCTAAGGCCATCTTATCGTTAAAACCACCCATGCACCCGCAGCGAATCGGCATGTGCAAGAAGCTATTAAGCTGTTTTTCCTTTTCGATTTCATCACGGAAGGATGAAAAGAATTGCCTCTTATACATCTTGATGCATTTTTTGCCTATTTTTGTGTCAGAAATGTCTCCGAAAGTTGAATTGATTGTCCTTTTTTCTGTCTTGTTAGGAAGATCGTTCACATAATCTCTCCCAAGGAGGTAAGTAAATTCATCGTCTACCAAAGAGAAAGGGCGCTTCGTCGAAACGGCATAATAGTTCGGGAGTTCAAAGGTTTCGGAAATGCCTTTATAAGAACTGCTCACATGAATTTTCATGGAACATCTTATATCTTCTGAAGAAGCCCCGATTTCAATCAAATAATCACCCTCTTCGACAATGAATTGCTTTTTTTCTCTAGACCAAATGGCAAAATCATCATAAGAAAGGCTCATCTTAATGGTTTTAAAAGACCAGGCTTTGATAAAAGTCTTGCTAAAGGCCTTAAGAACACGTTTCTCACGATACAAAGCGGAATTCAAGGCAGAAACGTAAACTTGCACGATTTCCTCGCCATTTCTTCCGCCTATGTTCATAACATTTAAAGAAATGGAAACTTTTTTTCCTTGGACTAACTCCGTTGTCGATAAAGCCATATCCGAATATTTATAACTCGTATAAGAAATGCCATAGCCAAAAGGAAATTGAACCTTTTTCCCAGCTGTCAAGTAATAGCGATAGCCAACGAAAATGCTTTCCTTATACAAAGAAAAGTCATTATTGCCCGGATAAAAAGTACTGGAGGGCACGTCTAAATAACGAATCGGCCAGCTTTCAGCTAGCTTTCCAGAAGGATTTATCACTCCAAGAAGGATATTTGAAAGTGCTTCTGATCCGCCTTCTCCATAAAGATAAGTAATCAGCAAAGCCCTTGCTTTGGAAATAGAAGAAAGCTCTACGGGGGAGCCAGAGCAAAGAATGACGATCACATTGTCATTTAAAGCAGTGATTTTCTCAAACAAACGATATTGTTCATTCGGAAGGCGCATGGTTTCCTTATCGTATCCTTCGCCTTCATAGGACTCCGGCACGCCGAGAAAAAGAATGACTTTCTTATGGGTCGAAGCTAAATCACAGGCATCAAAATTCATGGCCGTTTCCGCATCTTCGCTAACTCTATTAAGGGCATATCCAGGCTCATAAGGAACGGGGTTTGCTCTCCCTTTATTAATGACGTCAAGAAAGGAAAGCAAATGCATTTCTTCAAC
>ERZ808259.237-NODE-237-length-29696-cov-3.551904_pt1 | contig 29696 bp, 25 predicted proteins | sample MGYA00521279_ERZ808259 | MGnify/ENA primary metagenome ERZ808259 (study PRJEB31516, sample SAMN03275586) | gut metagenome | biome: mammalia-associated habitat; material: feces | host: Papio cynocephalus | place: Kenya | collected 2012-07-27 ... | reverse complement strand
CGCATCCGAATTCAGTCGCCCATCGCCGCATTCGAACCACGGAAACGGAAGGCGAGTGCCAGTCCGGCTCCCGCCATCAGGAGCGCCACGATGGTGAACAGCGCGGTTCCCGCGGCGCCGGTGAGCGGCAGCTGCGTGATGCTCTTCACGTTCTTGACCTGGATGACGTTGTTGTCGGAAACGGACGCCAGAGCAAGGTTGTTGCCGCTCAGGGTGAAGGTCGATTCGCCGGCCAGCCGGTTGTCGTCGTCCTTCTGCGCAACGACCAGATGCACCGTGAAGGTCGGCACGAAGTTCTCCGCATAGCCGTCCACGAAGCCGGTCTCCTTCAAGGTGTACGCACCGGATTTCAGACCGGCGATGCGCACGTTTCCGGTGGTGGTGACCACGTCTGCGGACGCGCCTTCCTCATCCGCTTCGGCCAGACGGTACTCGCCGTCGGCGGTCTTGACGAAGAGCATCGGCTCGCCCGAAGCCGATTCGCCCTCGTACACGTTGAACGTCGCCCCGGCCAGACCGGTGGCATCGGCGCCCACACCATACTTGTGCAGCGAGAAGCCGCCGGTGTAGACCTTGGCTTCGATCTCCGGTCCCCAATTCGTGCCGTCGCGAGAGACATCGGCGGTGTTGCCGGCCGCTCCGGTATCGATGATGTCTTTGTTAACGACGGCGGTGTAGGTGATGACCAGCTGGCCGCTCTTGCCGCCAAGGTCGAATTTCAGCACGGTGGTGGTCCTGCCATCGGCACCGACGGTCGGTTCGGTCGCATATTCGAACGATTCGGCCGCGCCGCCGATTTTCGCGGCGAAGTCCTTGTTCACGGTCAGCCCTTTGGAAGCGATATCCCGCACGAAGTAGGGGTATTCTTTGTAGCCGGCCGCGGTTTCGGGAATATCCACCGTGATGGTGTAGGTGACGGCCTGTCCGATGGCCACGCCGTCCGCGGTGGTGGTTTCGTCGGCGGTCTTCTGCGGCTTCTCCTCCGGCTTGTTCTCGTTCTTGGCGACGAATGCGCCGACCGCTTCGATCCGTCCTTGGCCGGTGGCGGTGTCACCCTTCACCTTAAAGGTGCCGGATATGCCGTTGATGGTGGTGGCGACGATGGCGTTCGCGCCGAAGTTGCCGTCCTTGTCGGTGTCGGTGACCAGATACCATCCTTCGGCGAGCGAACCGATGGTCGCGGTGTCGCCGTCGCCTTCAGTGCTTCCATCCGAAGCGGCCTGTCCCGCCGACATCGCGGCCGCGAACGCGCGGAACCACGCTTCGTCGCCCTCGTCGGTTTTGGTGGCCGCGTATGCGGCTGGATTGTCGTTGTATTCAGTGGGGGTGGTGGCCGGCGGGGTCATCGTCGCGTTGGCCGTTTCCACGGCTTTGTTCACGGCCGTGATCCATTCTTCGTCGGTGTCTACCTGCACCGCGTCGCCGGCTACCGTCAGCGTGGCGAACTTGTACGCGGAGTAGGTGTGCCCCTTCTGCGAGTGCTGTATCGTAATCGACGCGCTGCCGTCGGCTTGCGCTCCGACCGCGCCGAATGCCATACCGCCCAGCATTGTCGCCGCGGCGGCGATTGTCGCGAAAAGCTTTCTCGTCTTCATGATGAGAAACCTCTCTTCCTTGCTCTTCAGGCGTGTTTCCACGACCTGTTTGTTGGTTGTTGATTTTGGATTGTTGGTTATTGGTTGTTGCGATCGGCCGGTCTGTCGGCAAGCCGCGCGACCGGCCGCAAGTTTGTATATGGTGACGTCGTGCGATCGGCACCGAGGTTCACCACGGTTTCTTTCACGTCATGGTTTTCTTTCGCACCACGGTTTTCTCCGCATCACGGTTTCCTTCGTCCCGCGATGGCGAATCCGACGATTCCCGCCGCCAGCAGAACCGCCACCACGGCACCGACCACGGCCAATCGCGTCCGTCCGCTTGTGGCTCCGGACAACGGCAGTACGCTTACCACCTGGTAACGGTTGGTGAACGCCATCGGTGAGGCTGTCGGAACATCGACCTCGACACCATGTCCGTTCTCGTCTTTGACCTGCACGATTCTCACGATGTCGGCCTTGTATTCTCCGCCGGCTTTCTTCACCGTGACGGTCGCGCGGTATTCGGACCGGTCGAATTTCCAACCGAGCCGTTCCTGCGGCCGTATTTCCTTCACCGCGAAGATGTACGTGTCGGTGACGCCGTCCAATGGCACGGAGAACGTCAACGGATCACCGTTGGAATCCTTGGCGAACGTCGCTTCCTTGGTTTTTCCCTTCGTCAGTTCGCCGATCGACACGGTCTGCCTGCCACCGGTCATGCCTTTGACGACCGCACCGGAATTCGCCCGCTTCTGTGCGTCGTCGGTGACGTCGGTCAGCTCGAATTCGAAAGCTCCCGCATAATCCGCGCCCTGCACGGTTTTGCTGACTTTCATGGCCTCGCTAAGGGTCACGGTGTCGCGCTTGTTGGTGAATTCCACGGTGCGTTCCAAAGACGGACCCGACGTCGCGCCCGACGCCTCATGCGCGTCGAATGCGTTCCACATCTCCGTTTTGCTGATTTCCAGGCCGACCGGCGCCGCGGCGTCGTGCACGGTCTTTCCGTCCACCTTGATTTCCGCGACACCATATCCGTCCACGTCGGATTCCGTGACGGTATATGTGCCCGGCAATACGCCGACGAAGGTCCTTTTCCACCCATTCGTAGCGGTGAGGTCGCCCTCGTATTTCGCGGTTTCGCCTTGGGCAAGCGTGATGTGCAGAGCCGTCTGACCGTCCGGCGCTCCGCCTTCCCAATGTTTCGTCACGGTCACGTTCGCGGATGGCACCTGCAGCACGGGATGCGGGTAATCGGCGCATCCGGACTGGTTGTCGAACGTGTAGCATACCTGCGCTTTGGCGTTCGACCGGAAACCCGGTTTGCCTGCCGAGGTGACGCCGGTGTCGGGATCTCCCGTGCTGTCATACGCGATGCCGCCGGCGTCCTTGCTGCCGGAATCGTCGTTGCCCGCGCCGCCATCATTGCCGTCCGACCCGTTACCGGTTACATCAGTATTACCACCCGATCCACCGCCGATCGCGTCATCCTCTCCGTCACCCGTAACGGCCCGCGCATACGCCGCGTCACTTGGCACGACGCCATACGAAAGCGTGTATTTCGCGCCGTCCGCCAGCTCGTAATCCGCCGCGAATTCAATGCGGACGGTGTCGTTGCCGCCGGCCGCGTCGCCGCCGTCACCTTCGCTGTACCACATCGTGTAATCGCGTCCTTCGACCGGCGGGGAAGCGCCAGCCGGCAGATTCGTGACGTTCAGCGAAACGCCATCGATCACCCTGCCATAGGTTCTTCCGTCGACGGTTTTCGTTTCGTCGTCCGAGGCCATGATGCCGTCGGCTTTCGCGTATTCGGAAAGTTCGTCGGTGATGCTCACGGCGCTGTATGCGCTTCCGGTGGTGATCTCCTGCTGGATATCGTCGAAGATCTTCTTGAGGTCGTCGGCGCTATTGGTGGCCTTGTAGTAGCCGAGGTTGCCGCCCGTTCCCCAATTGCCTCTGTCGTATGCGGTGGCGTTCGGATAGTTGCTGGACACGGCATGCATGAACTGGTTGGCTTTGTCGGTCGTATTGTTGCCGAACCACGTCTGTTCCGGATTCGCGCCGTTGAAGATGCCGATGCTGTAGACGAGCGTGCCGGTGGTTTTCATCGACTTCGCGGACGCTATGGCCCTGTTCGCAACGTTCTCGTTGAAATCCTGGTAATCGGTCGGCACGCCGTCCGTGAAGAAGATGATGACTTTCTTCGCGTCTTGTCTGGATCGTTCCATTGCCTTTTGCGCGGCTTTCATGCCCTCGTCGGCAGGGGTCGCGCCAACCGCGCGCAATCCGGCCACCGACGATTTCAAGCTGCCGGCATCACTGGTCAGATTCTGCACGACACCGGAATTCTGTCCGAACCGCGCTATGGCGACCTGTACCTTGTCGCTATCGTCGGCAATGGTCGCATTGACGGACGCGGTGGCGTCGATGAAACTGTTGACCGCGGTTTTCAGGGCTTCCATGCGCCTCGGATTCGACGTACTGCAGGGATTCCACTGGTCTCCGTCCATGCAGAAATCCATCGATCCGGAGGTATCCAGTACCAGCACGATGTCGAGTTTGGTGGTGGTCTCATGCGTTTCGCGGGTGCTTTTGCCGACCACGTCGAGGTTCAGCGTGTATTTGCCGTTTTTGTTGTAGACGATTCTTTTCGCATGTTCAGGCGCCGAGACAGTCGCGTTTGAACTCGCTCGCATCACGGTTTTGCGGTTGTAGGTGAACCGCTGACGCATGATTTGCTCAATTTCGTCGCTGTCATGCGCATTGGCGTTTCCCTTCACTCCGGAAACGCCCGCTTCACCGTTCGCCGCACTGGGAACACCAGCGCCATCATCTTCCGCGCCGTTGGCGCCACTGCCGATATCCGCACTGTTGCCTTCTGCACTGCCGACATCCGCGGCATCGCCTTCCGTACTACCGGATTCCATGCCACCGCCTTCAGCACCGCCGGATTCCGCGCCGTCACTTTCCGCGCTGCCGACCTCCGCACTGCCGTCTTCCGCATCATCGCCGTCCGCACCGCCGACATCCACGCTGTCGCCTTCAGTACCGTCGCCGTCCATACCGTCGGCATCCGCGGTATCGGACGCCACATCATCCGTTCCCACATTGCCGGCCACCGTGTCATGCGCATCCGCACCACCAATCGCCATGCCGGTCGTCTTCATACCGCCAGCCGCCGCACTGCCGCCTTCCGCGGCAGACGCGCCTGACGCTTCCACGTCCGCCGTCGATTGTTCCGCGCCCGATCGCAGCGCATCCGTTCGGCTGGCATCCGACAATCGTCTTTCACCGACGACACGATTCACGTCGTCCTTGATTGCTCCTGCGTTTTCGACGGACGCCACGGATTCCTCCATTGTCAACCGGCCGGCATGCGATCGTTCGGCGGCCTTGCCATCATCTGTCTGCAAATCCGCGGGTTTCTGTTCCAAATACGCGTCATCCAGATGTTTCACGGATTGTTCCACAGAAATTTCGTCACCGGCGGCCGCCATATCGTCGGCGAGCGCGATGGACGGCATTCCCGCGACACCGCCCAGCATCGCGACCGAAGCAAGCACGGCCAAGAATCGTCGTATCCGTCTGCCCCGCAGGGCAGCGAGCAAATCCTTCATCCATTCCATGGCATGACCCATCTCCCGTGGCACCTTGGCGAACCGCCATCGCGCCTCCATGCCTCGAACTCTATGAATGAAGCCCGGCGCGCCATTGCCCCCGATACGGGTGCTCCCCTTGCCGTAAAAAACGGCACCTACCCCCTTGCAGGCCATGCCGCCGCATGCCGCATCGCACGCCGCCGAGGGCCGGTCATTCGCGATACTGTGAAAACAGCCAACACACCGATGCCCATGCATGCGGCGAAAGCGCATAATCCAATCGTCCGCGCATCATGCACGTTTTCAGGCATAGGCGCCGGAACCGGCATGGAGACCCTATGGCCGGAAACCAGCAGGCGATGCGTGTTCACGCCGTACGGCGTGCAGGTCATCAACGTCAGCCGGTCCTCGCCCGGCACGATCTTCAACAAGGAGACATCGTTCGGCTCGATCACGTCCACGCGATCCACCTGGTATCCCAACGTCTTTCCCATCACTGTGACGTACATGAAATCGCCTTCGCCCAGCTCGTCGAGGCGCGTGAACATCAGCGCGTCCGCCAAGCCACGGTGTCCGGTGATCACCGCATGGGTGCTTTTGCCGCCAACGGGCAGACTCGTGCCATACAAATGACCGGCACCGATGGCAAGCACCTGTTCGGAAGTACCATGCCGTATCGGCAGTTCGACGCCGATACGGGGAACAAGAACCGTGCCCATGATGCCCGCGCCCGCATCAAGCAATCCTTGGTATTCCTCGTCGCCGGAAGCGATGGATTCCGCGGAACGACTTGCTTCCGTGGAGAACGGATCCACCGCCTCTCCCAAAACCGGTTGCCCATGGATATACAGACCGCGATTGTACGCATGCGCGCGGCGCAGCATCTCCGATGCCGTCGAGTACGGCCATCCTTCGATCGTGCGCGACACCGAATCGGATATCGTCCGCATCCGATGCGACGAGCGCGCCTGCATCGTCGCCGGAAGCAACGCGACGGCAATGGCGCCGATGATCAGCAACGTCGAAATGCAACGGACGACGATATATTTCGTGTGGCCGCGTCTCTTTCGGCGAACCACGTCGGAGACATCAATCACTTTCCAAAATGGCCGTATAACGAATTCCCGCGATAATGCCTCGGGACGGCAGACCAGTCTGCGCACCGGCTCACGGAATGATCTGTTTCGAGACCAGAACCCGCCGCATTGCGAGAGCCTGTCACGGCACCAAAATCCGAATTGGCGCAAAAATCGGCTGCGACATCGGAACTTTTTGCCATGCAGGAATCCGGAGTAGTTCCGGAGCTCGCGGTACTGCTGGAATCCGGAGCGATGTCCGAATCCGGAATGGCACCTAGATTCATGACAATGCTGGAATCCAGAGCGATACCGAAATCCAGAGTGACACTGCTGAAATCCGGAATGACGCCGGAGCTCGTAGTGCCGACAGAATTCGGAATGCCGCCCGGATTCATGGCGATGATGGAATTTGCCGCGACGTGGAAACAGCATGGGCATCTCCTTCGAACACACCCATGCTGGCATTCGCGAGCGCGAAGCCCCTACCCCCTACTGGTGGAATCCCCCGAAGATATCAATGGCATGAGGCACAAAACCTCGCATTTCGGCACGAAACCGATGACTACCCCACCATCGCGAGATCAATCGCTCAAACATCACCCCGCCATCCGTCCCATTCACCATCCGAACCGTCCGAATCATCCAGTGGCCGGAGAAAACAACCGTCACGCAACCATCCAACCGACCAAACCCTCCAGCGGCTGGAGAAAAACGACCGCTCACACATCACTCACGCGACCAAAACATCCAATGACTGGAGAAAAACACCCACCTAGCAACCAACTACACGACCAAAACATCCAGCCACTGGAAGAATCAGAATGCTGGAACACCGCCAAGAGGACCAGCTCATCCAGTCAATGGAGAAAAACACCCACCCAGCGGCCATCTATGCGACCAAATCACCCAGTCACTGGCAGAAACGGACGCCAAGCACCGCCCAGCGAACCAAATCATCCAGTCACCGGAGAAAAACACCCGCCTAGGCGAACCAGATGATGGCACCCGGCGATGCCCAGACAAAACCCAGACAAAGCCAGACAAAGCCAGACAAAGCCCAGACAAACTCAGATGAAGGCGCGCTCGCCGAAAATGGCGGTTCCGACGCGCACGATGGTGGAACCTTCGGCAATCGCCAATTCCATGTCGCCGGTCATACCCATCGACAGTTCCTTGCAGGACTCCGTGCCGGGCTCACCTGACTCAAGAATGAGGTCGCGGGTCTTGCGCAGATGCGCGAAGCCCCTGCGAATCGTCTTCTCATCGTCCACATGCGCGCCGATGGTCATCAGTCCCCGCAGTTCGACGCCGTCCAGCGTGCCGATCTTCTGCGCGGTGCGAATCGCATACGCCGGATCGCATCCCGACTTCGATTCCTCGCCGGATTCGTTGACCTCCAGCAGCACGCCGACGGTGATGCCGCGGGCCACGGCCCTGCGTGCGATCTTTTCGGCCAGTTCGATCGAATCCACCGATTCGATGGTGTTCACCACCGGAAGGACCTTGCCGATCTTGTTGCTCTGCAGCTGTCCGATGAGATGGAACGGAATGCGCACGGCGCCAGCGGCCCCACCGACCGTGGACAACGCATTGGCGGCGTCAGCTGTACCGGCCGCTCCAATAACGCCAGCGCCCGCACCGCCAGCGACGACGGGACCACCGGCATTATCAGTACCGGCAGCAACCAAGCCCCCAGCGACACCAGCACCGGAACCCCCAGCAACACCGCCATTCGCACCGTCCGTTCCCAAAACGAAACCACGTTCCGCACAGCGCCTCATCAGCCCTTCGGTCTTCGCCACGACTTCCTGGGGACGATTCTCCCCGATCATGCGCACGCCGGCATCGATCGCGGCCATGATCTCACCGACGTCACGGGTTTTGGTCGCGGCAAGCAGTCTGACGGAACCGGCGTCACGACCGGAGGCCGCTTCGGCCGCCGCGATGCGGTCCAGCACGCGATGCACACCGTCCGCGATCTCCGTGGCGCGCGCGTCATCGATCACTTCATTGGCAAGATTCTTATGGTCCATATAAGCGGTCATCTCATCGCCTCTTCAATTCCGTTCGATTTCGATTCATTCCGAATCCCGGCACTGGTTCCAAAGATAGAAAGAAGCCCGTACGACAGGCCGGAAGTGAAGCGATAAAGCGGCCAAAACGCGTACGGGCTGTAATGACAAGACGGCAGGCGATCGAAGGGGGAACTTCAACCATGCCGTCTCTGCTGGATATTGTATGAGCGTTGTCACGCGCCGATAGCCATTCCCGCGCTTAGGAAATTTTTCAGCATTCGTCCAGCACCCTATCAGCCTTCACAAAACCGATGAAACGAACACAATATATGTTCGATATTCGTTATTTTTCCAATGCGCCGATACGTCGTTCAAGCTCGTCCATGCGTTCCTTCAACGCGAACATCTGGCAGGTCAGCGATTGGATCTTACCCATCTGCAATGTGACCATATGGTCGAATTCCGTGTTCGATTCCGGCTGGGCGACATCGACGCGCTTCGCGGCTTTGACGATTTCGTCGTCGTGCTTCCACCGCGCGATATTGCGTTCGACGCGCTTATGCCCCACAATGCTTGGGCTCAGACCCGCCGAGGTGAAGATCACGCTCGGCCGCTCGCCGTTCAGATAGCGATGCATGCACATGATTTGGAAATCGCGCGCATAGGTGATGCGGTTCTCCGTCACCGCGGAAACCGCGGGCAAGGAACGGAGATATTCGATTTCCATCTGGCTGAATCGTCTTTTCGTCATATTCGTTTCACTTCCTATATGATCATTACGACCATGCACGCTTCGTGTAAACCCCAACACATGTAGTAAACCATAAATGGGGGGTCAAAAGCTGACATATAGCCGAACGCTGAAACATAATGTGACGAAAATCACCAAAAAAATCTCAAAGAATGCGGTTCCATGGGTAAAGTTGCATACGCCGTTGATTTTCGTCGCTTTTGGTTCGATGAGGTTCATTGAAGTCCAGGTCCATGAGGAGGCAAGCATGCCCGGCCGTTTTGCTCCGACGCCATCCGGACGTATGCATATCGGCAATATCTATGCGATGTTGGGCGCTTGGCTGTCCGCGCGCAGCCGCGATGACGGCATGATTCTGCGCATCGAGGACATCGACGGGCCGCGCGTCGTTCCCGGTGCCGCCGACGCGATGATGGATGACCTTCGTTGGCTTGGCTTGGATTGGGATGGCGATCCGGTTTTCCAATCCGCCCGGCATGACATGTACGAGGACGCCTTGCGCCACCTGCGCGGGCTTGACGTGTCCGACGTGTTGGATTCCCTCGGGCCAGCGGATGCCGGCACTGCGTCACGACCTGGCAAACGACCGGATGCGGCGGCCCCTATCCTTGTGGATTCCTCGGCGCCGCTGGTGTATCCCTGTTTCTGCTCGCGCGCGGATATCCGGGCGGCGTCGGCGCCACAGGAGGGCGACCGGTTCATGGTGTATCCGGGCACGTGCCGACGCCTCGCCGCGACCGATCCGGCGCAAACGCGGGAACGCGTCCTGCGCGGAGATCGTCATTCGCTGCGCATCGCCATGCCGGAACCGGTTGCGGACGGCACCGATGCGGTGATTTCCTTCGAGGACGAGGTGTTCGGCATGCAGCGATTCGATTTGCCCCGCGACATCGGCGACACCATCATCCGCCGTGCCGATGGATTGTTCTCCTACCAGCTGGTCGTGGTGGTCGACGATCTGACCATGCGGGTCGATGACATCGTGCGGGGACGGGATCTGCTGCGTTCCAACGCCTTGCAGATATACATCCGGCGGGCTTTGATCGCCAGCGGCTTCGTTGACCGCCCGGCGTCCGATTCCTCGGCCTGCGATTCCGCAACGTCCGGCCAAACCGCATCCGCCGAGCATCCGCATTACGCGCATCTGCCACTCATCGACAATGCTGGCGGACGGCGTCTTGCCAAACGCGAGCGATCACTGGACATGGGCGTGCTTCGCGCGCACGGCGTCACCGCCGAACGCGTCATCGGCTATTGCGCTTGGCTGTTGGGATTGCAGGGATCGCCGTCAAAGACGGTTCCCCAGCCGATGAGCGCATCCGAGGCGCTGTCCGAATTCGATTGGGCCAAGGTCCGCGCCGACACCACCGACCGGCGTATCGACCAGCGTGCGTTCGACGAATATTTCGGGTTGTAAGTACGCACGATTCTGGTTGTGGATACGCGCGATGCGGAGGAACCTGGCGCGGCACGCACTGCGGCCGCACTAGCGACCGGCTTACAGCCAATCCGAGCGCGGCGGCTCCGAATATGGTAGGTCCGAACGGCAAATCGGGGCACCACAAGTGGCGGCGAGACGCGGATCACCGCCATCGCAACAGTATGTCCAAGCCACCACACGCCACCGCAAACACCGCGAGCACGGCGCTACTGAATCCACAGTTCCGAATCGAGCGGATATTCGTTCACCGAGCAGCCGTCGAGATGCATGGACTGCTCCTGCATCAGGGGCGCGGCCTGGCCCGCTCCGGCGCATGTCGTCTCATTGTCCTTGTGCCCGAGTCGATGGCCGACCTCATGGTTGATCACCATCACCCGGTACCGTGCCAGATCGCCGCCCGCCGACAGCCATGACTCCGTGCCGGAGGTCCACCGATTGTCGTTGATGATCACGTCCTGGCCCACCCTGCAGCTGTATTCCTCCGAGCAGCCGGACGAGAACGATTTCATGTATTGCGCCTCCGAAAGCACCAGGTTGAAGTCGCATGTGTTCTGATCGGTGGATTGTTCGAACACCGCGCCAGCGCGTGGCCAGCCTTTTGCATCGTTGAGGATACGGTAGGCGGCGTTCGCGAATTCCTCGGCATCGCCGACATTGCCTTTTGTGGTGACGCAGTACCGGTATCGGACCACGTCGTGCCCGCTGTTCTGTGCCACTTGTTCCGCATTGCTGAGGATCTTGGCCTTTTCCTCATCACTCAATGAGGCGGATTGCGCGTCCAACGCCTCCTCCACCGCGGTGTTCCGTCCGGTCTTCTGCTCAGTGTCCTGTTTTTGTCCGGATTGGCCCTTCGCTGCTTTCCGGGCGTTCGCGCTTGTACCATTTGAGGATCGTTGGCCGCGTGATTTCCTTGTTTTCGCATCGCCATCCGCTGTGGAATTCCGCGATTGCGCGGATGATGACGCGACGCCCGCACCGTTCGTTTTCCCCCGAATATCCAACGCATGCACACTGCAGAACGTAAGCGTCGCGACCACAAGCAACGTAACGGTTGCGAACAATGCGATGCGCCGGATACGAAACGCCCGGCAACGCTCCCGTTCGTTCATGCCCGTCAGTCCGGCTGGTTGAAGCGCTCGCAGAATGAACCGAATCCTATCCAATTCCGTCTCCTCCCGAAGCGCCAAGGGTGATACGCGCCACTCACCATGTAACACTACCAGCGGTTCAGGGCATGCAAAAAGGCCCGTTCCCCCGAACCGTACCGAAGCATCAGCATGGCTTCCGTACAGGCGAATCGGAAACGGACCCTATCGATCAAATGGCCGGACGCGCGGCCATGTTCACACGCGAATCAGAAGAATCAAAAAGAATCAGGCGAACAGCACGTTGAACAGAAATGCGCCGAGAATCGCGCCGAGAATCGGGGCGACGACCGGAATCCAGGCTTCGCTCCAACGGGAGGAGCCCTTGTTCGGAATCGGCAGGATGGAGTGCAGCAGACGCGGCATGAGGTCGCGGGCCGGGTTCAGACCCGGGCCGGTCGGACCGCCCATGGAGGTCACGAGGCCCCACACGATGAAGCCGACGACGATGGACGCGGCGGCGAGGTCGGCCTTGCCCCACGGCAGGGACAGGCAGCACAGCGCGCCGAGCACCAGCATGAAGGTGCCGAAGAACTCGTTGAGGAAGTAGTTCAGGCGGTCGTTGTGGGCGTCGGTGGTGCAGAAGGTGCCGAGGATGGCTTCCGCATCGTCGGTGTCCTTGTAATGCGGGTAGTAGGTGACATACACGATCAGCTGGCCGACGAGCGCGCCGAGCAGCTGGGCGATGATGTACGGCAGCACTTCGTTCCAGGGGAACATGCCGTTGACGGCCTGCGCGATGGTCATGGCCGGGTTGATGTGCGCACCGGAGATGCCGCCGAACATCAGCACTGGGAACATGACGCCGAAGCCGTAGCCCATGGCGATGTTCAGCCAGCCGGCGTGGTAGCCCTTGGTGTTCTTCAGTTCCGCGTTGGCGACCGAGCCGTTGCCGAAGACCATCAGCACGGCGGTGCCGACGAATTCCGCGGCAAGCTTGGTAAAGAGTGAGTATTCCACTGCTGTTTCCTCTATTGCTTCTTCTCTTGATTGCTTTCGATTCGAAGATTGTTGCGATTCCGCTCTAAGCGGACAACAGCGTTATATCTTACTCCGCACGCTCGAAGTCCTGCGATTTATTTCGTTTGTTTTGCCAAGCGGGTGTTTCAGGCCAGATTCTCCATGCGCGGTTTCTATGCGCATGGCTGGATGCGTCGGGATGAATCGAACGATTAGCGCATAACATCCGCGTCAACGGCGGCACTGCAACGATGTTGAGAAAAACAAAAAATCCTTAGAATCGTAACGATTCCAAGGATTTGTCTGTGCCCCCTCAGGGATTCGAACCCTGGACACGCTGATTAAGAGTCAGCTGCTCTAACCAACTGAGCTAAAGGGGCGTTGGTCTTGGCGAGGTTTTTTTGTTCTCGCTGAGCACATGGAGTAAATATACTCAGATTCGAAAGGAACGCAACCTTCGGCGTGTCGCGATTGAAAAACCGCCATTTTCCAACGTTTTTCAGCAATTCGCCATTTCGCGCAAAAACCTCGGTTTTTGCCATTACGAACGCCAAAGCCACCAGAAATCCGTAATCCGTCACAATTCCTTCACAAAAGTGGCGGATAGCACGCCGAATACGCCGCGTGGGCATCGCACCTTCAATCCAATGCGACGCCCACGCAACCGGCCATGATTCCCCGAGGAACCATTGAAGCAATCCGAAACCCCGCGAGACGAATCGCTACAATGTCAATCCAAAGCGATGGCCATGCAGTCGTTTGAGCCGAAACCGTTCTCCGAGCACCACGCGCGGCCCTCCTCCTTCGAGCCGAACGTCTCGCCGGAGAGAATCACGTAATAATCGGAAGCGTAACCGTTGCGCGTGTAGTAGTCGTAATCGGAGGCCCACGCCAGCACCGTCCGCGGCCATTTGGCGCGCAGCTCAAGGTATTGCGCGTAGATATCGTTGTATTTCCAGGTCTTGCCATCCACTTCCATGTCGTATTTCTTGCTGGAAAGCTGCGTCGTCGGCGTATCGTACAACGCGGAGACCGCGGAACGGTCATGGTCGAGCTGCCAGCTCAACGCCTGCTGCGCATACCGTTCCACATCGGATTCGGCGATTTTCGCACCGCCTTTCGCTCCGTTCACATCGCCGGCCGCGAAACCCGTAGTCGGCGAATTGCCCTGCACCACCATCGTGGTCGTGGAAGTCCTGATCTGGTCGGACGCGCGCCAGTATTGGCCAGTCGTGTATGCCAGTTTGCGAGTCGCCTCGCCGTTCTCGAACCGTACCGGATCGTTCGTGAAATCATATACGGCGGAGGCAATCACCTCGTTGTCGGAATCCTTGACGGAGATTTTGACGTTCTTGCCTTTCCATGCGGTGTCGCCACATGCGCGCGCCGAGAAATCGACGGTCGCAATCAACACGCTGCCGCTCGCGGACACGCCGCTCAGGCTCGCATCCGGAGTGGCCGCGCAATCCTTGGATTGCTTTTCCTCGGTTTTCGCATTCGATTTCGCGCGCTTTTCGGTTTTGCTCGGATTGGAGACGGTCGTAGTCGCAGTGGTTTCGACGGATTGCCCATGATGGCCGACGAGCATCACGATCCCCACGGCCACCAACGCCACGACGACCAGAGCCGCGATGACCGCGATGACGATATTGCGGTTGCGCTTGCCGCCGGCATCGGCATCAGCGGATTCGCTCCATTCGTCCATCGCGCTGGAAAGCTCCGGCGAATCAGGCATCGGTTGCGCCGGATACGTCGCGGTGGGGGACTTCTTCCCATCGTCGGCGGAGTCCACGCCCCAGGATTCCGCCGCCATGGACTCCGTGGTCACGGAATCGACGGATTCCGTGACCACGGAACCATTGTTCGCGGAAGACGCCGACTTCGCGGCTTCCCGCAATGGCGAACCGCACTGCTGGCAGAAACGCATTTCCGGCGTGATCGGCGCACCGCAAGACGGACATGCCGTCGGAATCGAATCCTTCACCGTCTGATCAGCCTCTTGTTTGGCTCCGCATTCCGGACAGAACCGGTCGCCCTCCATAAGCTCCGTGCCGCAACGAACGCACCGCATAACCTTCTCCTCTGAAAGGGTGTTCTCTTATTCCATACAGTATAAGGAGTTCCATGCCACAAGTCGCATCCTGCTATAGGCCCCTAACTACAATGGACCATAAAGTGCTATGAGGCACGAATCCACATATGAGGAAGGCCAGTCCATGACATGTCCGAACTGCGGCAGACCTACCGTGCAAGGAGCGAAATTCTGCGGCTTCTGCGGTACTCGGCTCACACAGCCAGCCCAAACGCCACCGAACGTCAACGCCGATGATTCCCCAGATGCCCCGACGTCTTCCGATGAACCACGCCAGTCCCCGTCCATAGCCCCCGAGGAACGTCCGACAAGCGAAGAGGCGCCAATCTCCGCGCCGCAGACCGATGCGGAACCGATGGCGAGCGCTCCGCAGGTCCAGCAGCCCGCGCAAACACAACCTGCACAACCTGCGCAGCTCATTCTACAACCACTTGCACAGGCACAGCCCACACCACAGCCTGCGCAATCCATTCCGCAGGTCCAGCAGCCCGCACAGCAACCTCAACCGCAGCCCGCGCAGGCACAACCCGCACAGCCCACTCCGCAGACTCCGCCGGCCCAGCAGCCCTCGCCGTTCCAACAGCCCAACCAAATCCGCCCCACGGCCAATCCCACCGTCGCCGCGCTGACCACGCCCAATGCCATGCGGACCATGGGCATCAGCCTCGGCATCGGTCTGGCCGCGGCCGCGGTGATGGCGCTGCTCGGATCCGTCATCTTCCTCGCCGCGGGAAGCACCCTGAGCAGCGACCTGAGCGACACTCCGCTTTCCGACTTCACCAGTTTGATGGATGGCTCCGGCGCGAGCTACACCACCCCGAACATCTTCCAGGTGTTCGTCTCCATCCTCGTGCTGGGCATTTCCGGATCGTTCAGCCTGAAAACCAGTTCCTCCGGATTCTCCCTGAGCGATTTGGGCGTCAACGTGTCCACGCATACGGGCATGTCCATCCCCGTCGCGCTTCCCGGCATCGCGTTGATGCTCGGCGCGGCGTTCGGCGCGTACATGCTCGCCCGCAGATTCGCGCTGCGGTTCAAGTGGACCGGCGCGATCAGCGCCGGCCTCGTGGGTGTGCTTTCCGGATTGATCATGGTGGTTCTCGCGTCCGTCTTCCCGCTGACCGTCGGTGGATCCTACGGGTCCTACTCCGCGTCCGCCTCGCTTTCCGGCGCGTCGTTCCGCACGTTCTTCATGGCGTTCCTGCTGACCGGCGCCGGAGCGCTTGCCGGCTACGCGCTTGCGCAGTACGCCTGCGATGCCGACAATGTGTTCTCCGCCGCCTGGCGCTGGGCGCACCGCACGCGCGGCTTCGTGCGCACGCTGGTCGAAGCCATCACGGTCTACCTCGCGCTGTTCTCCGTGATCGGTCTGATTCTTTTGGCGATTCTCTCCGTCGGCGAGGAAAACGGCATCGTCGGCTTTCTGTTGCTGCCGTTGCTGTTCCCGGTGTTGCCGTTCATGCTTTGTTCCTTGGCTTCGTTCGGCGGACTTTCCATGTTCATGACCGGCGGAACACACGCCACGTTCACGCTGTTCAGTTCTTCCAGTGACGCAGATGCCAATGGTCCGCTATGGTTCTGCTTCGCGTTGTTCCTGATCGCGACCTGCTATCTCGCGTTCCGCGAGACCGCACGCAACATGTACGACCCGTACTACGCCAAGTGGGAGCACACATGGAAGGCTCCCGTGGCGATGATGGCGTTCTGGCTGGTCGCCGAGGCCGTTTTCACCCCGTTCACGGCCGAATACGGAACTTACCGCGTTTCCATCACCGTGCCGACGTGGTATTTCCTCGTTGCCGGCATATGGATGTTCCTCATCGAAGTGATCGCGATGACGTTCGGTCCGACGCTGGTTTCCGCCGTGCCGGGCTTGTGGAAGCTGTTCGTCGGCGGCACCGTCCGACCGACACCGCAGAACGTGGTCGAATACGTGAGGGCGTGTGAGCCGAAGACCAATGTCAGGGTTCCATTCGGAGCGGGACGGACCGCGCCCGGTGGCGCGTCCGCGGCAGGAGCCGCCATGCCGCAAGCCGAGCAGGGTTTTGCGGCCGGCACGAACGCAGCCGCGCAATCCGCCGGAAACGCCCCGCAATACGCGCAGCCTCATGGAGGCGTTCCGCAACCTCAATCCAACAACACATGGCCGCAATCCGATGCGTCCGCAACCGACGCGCTTGCACGTGATTCGCAGCCCACACAGGCCATACCGACGCATGATGCGCCCGTAGCTGCGCAGTCCGTGCAGCCCGCATCCCAGCAGCCGACCGAGCAGCCTGCGCAGGACCCGCCGGAGCAACAGGCGGTTGAGCAGTCCACGCAGATTATGTCGATACAACAGCCGACACAGACCATGCCGACACAGACCATGCCGACACAGGTTATGCCAGCGCCGCAGGTTCAGCCGGTCGCGCCGCTCACGCAACCGACTACGCCGATCGCACGTCCAGCGACGCCAGCGGCGTCAGCGGCACCGGACGCGCAGCCCGCTCCGTTCATTCCGCCGACACCGGCTCCGGGGGAAGGCAAGTCGCTTGACCCGAAGACCAAAAAGACGATTCTGATCGGCGGCATCGTGATTGGCGCGCTGATCGTGCTGGGCATCGTATACGGCGCGCTCAATGCGACCGTCTTCAGCGCGAAATCCGTGGCCCAGAACTATCTGACGGCGATCTCGGACGGCGACTATGCCAAGGCCGGCGAAATCGCCGACCCGCAGGTCAACACGCAACAGCGCAAGCTGCTGTCGAATGCCATCGCCAAGGCCGACAACGCGACGATCTCCAATCCGCAGGTCACCGACGTGCGATCCGCAGGCGGTCAGTCCACCGTCACGGTGAGCTACTCCATCAACGGCAAAACCGTCGAGGATTCACTGACCATCAGCAAAAGCGGCTCGCAATTCGTGATCTTCCCCAATTGGAAGATCATGACGCCTCTGCTCAAGTCGATCACCATTTCGACATCCGACACGATCGACTCGTTGAACGTCAACGGTGTGGACGTGAGCGCGAAGAACGCCGAGAAGGTGAGCGACGGCACATGGACCCTGCGCGTGTATCCGGGCACGTATGCGATTTCCACCGGCAAATCGGAGTACATGACCAGCAACACCGTTTCGGTGCATACCAATGAGGATGCGACGGCCCTGGTCAAGGTCAAGGCGACCAGCAAGCTGCAGGAGGCGTTGAGCAACGCGGTGAACGCCAAGCTCGACGAATGCGCGAAATCCACCGATTACGCGCCCGAGAACTGCCCGTTCGGCCTGTACGTGTACGACGAGGAGGATTACCGCAACTTCGCATGGTCGATCAGCGTCTATCCGAAGATCACCGACATCGATCTCAATACGGGTACGTTCTATTCCAGGCAGGGCAAGACGAAAGTCACCTATGAGGAGAAGAACTACGACGATTCCTGGGAGCCGGAGGACGACACCACGACGTTCCACGCCAGTGGTTCCTTCACCATCAGGAATGGCAAGGTGAGCGTCACGCTCGACGATGGCGGATACTACTGATCGTTTCCGCGGGGCATCCGAATCGCCCGTACGAAAGGCCGGTCGAATCCGCATGGCGAAATTCAGCCGGCCTTTCGTATGCATCGCCTTGCGATACGGCGATGCGCACGACCGTTCTACGCGATAGTCATGGCGCTCCGGCGAGAGAACAAATTCCAGCCGGAACAGGAAAATCCCCCGCATCATTCCGATACGGGGGATTTTCCTTGCTTAAGCTCAGACGTGTTTCAGCCTGAAATCATCCATCATCGCGTTGACCACGCGACGGCGGACGGAGCCGAAATCACTCAGCGACAACCTTCACGAAGAAGTTGGCGGTGATTTCCGGGTGCAGGGCGACGGAAGCCGGGAAGTCACCGGTGGTCTTGATCGGCTCAACGGTGATGTTCTTCGGGTTGACCTCGACCTTGGAGGACAGCGCGATGGCGATCTTCTCAGCGGAGATGCCACCGAACAGCTTGCCGGACTCGGAGACCTTGGCGGCGATTTCGACGGTGGTGCCCTCAACCAGTGCCTTGGCGGCAACGGCCTCTTCACGGGTGGCGACGGCCTTGGCCAGACGAGCGCGCTTCATGGACTCGATCTGAGCGGCGGCGCCCTTGGACCAGGCGAAGCCCAGGCCCTGCGGGAACAGGTAGTTGCGAGCGTAGCCGGACTTGACGGTCACGACGTCGCCCGGGTGGCCCAGGTGGTTGACGGACTTGGTAAGAATAACCTTAGTTTCAGCCATTTTTCAAACCTCTCTAAGATCAGCGACCGGAAGTGGCGTACGGCAGCAGAGCCATCTCGCGGGCGTTCTTGATGGCCTTGGAGATCTTGCGCTGCTCCTGCACGGTGACACCGGTGATACGACGGGAACGAATCTTGCCGCGATCGGAGATGAACTTGCGCAGCAGGGCGACGTCCTTGTAATCGATCTCGGTGACCTTGGCGGCCCTCAGCGGATTCGGCTTCTTCTTAAACGGCTTGACCGGCGGCTGCGGCCTCTTGCGTGACATCTTTGATGTTCTCCTTAAAATCTGGAAATTGCTTGTCTCAGCTGCTGTGCGCATCGTGCACAGGCGCGTTCACTGCGCCCGCACGATGCGGTCGGCATGACGGATCAGAATTCCGGTTCGTCGCCGGTTCCGCCGAATTCGGAGGAACCGAAGGAACCGAAGGACGAGGAGCCGGAGTTGTCCGAGCTGCCCCATGGATCCGCGGCCGGAGCCTGCGGCGCGGCAGGCGCGGCGTTGACCGGGGCGGACGCGCCGCCCTGGTATCCCGCGCCACCGGAGTATCCGGCACCGCCCTGGTAGCCGCCGGCGTTGCCGCCGAAGCCACCGTTGTTGGCGTAACCGCCCTGGTTGCCACCGAAACCGCCGTTGCCGGCATTGCCGGACGCGGTCTGGCGGGTGACCTGCGCGGTCGCACGGCTCAGAGCCGGACCGATCTCATCGACACGGAGTTCGACGACCGTGCGCTGGGATCCGTCCTGTGCCTGATAGGAGCGCTGCGTAAGGCGTCCCTGCGCGATGACGCGCATGCCTTTCGCCAGGCTGCTCGCGATGTTGCTGGCCATCGAATTGCTGCGGCCATCCCATGCGGAGCAGTTCATGAACAGCGTGTCGCCATCTTCCCACTGGCCGGAATTGCGGTTGTACGTGCGGGTGGACGACGCGATCGTGAAATTCACGACGGTCGATCCGCTCGCGATGGTGCGCAGCTCCGGATCTCGGGTGAGGTTGCCCACCACGGTGATTACGGTTTCACCTGCCATGATTACCTACTTACCTATGCAGCTTGAAAAGCTTGAAATTACTTACTTGCGAAGAATCTTCGTGCGGATGACGGATTCGTTCAGGTTCAGCAGACGATCGAGTTCGTCGCTGGTGGCCGGTTCGGCGGAGTAGTTGACCACAACGTAGTTGCCTTCGGTCTTGCCGGCGATTTCGTAGGCAAGCTTGCGACGGCCCCAGATGTCGATGTTCTCGACGGCACCGCCTTCCTTGGTGACAGTTTCCAGATACTGCTCGGTCAGCTTCTTCAGACCGCGCTCATCCAGCTCAGGATCGGCAATGAACATCAGTTCGTACTTATGCGCAGACATCACCCACCTCCTTCGGACTATCGGCCATGGACTTTCCATGGCAGGAGTGTGTATGCGTACTGCCTTCGGGCATCATTATGTTCGTATGAATGATAAAGATTCCTTTACGGCAACCTGTTCAGGTTAGCGCGACGTGCCGACGTCGGCATGGCGCCGCGCGACGACGAAGCCCCGCGCGCCGGCGGGGCCTCGTCACGATAGAAACGGAGACGGCCGATTGGCGTCCGGACGGACGATCGGACACGTCGGGAGATGCGTCAGGCGTAGATGTTGCGCGGACGCATGTCTTCCGGCAGTCCGTTGAGCAGCGTCGAAACGGAGCCGGATTCGAACACGGAACGGATGCCCGCCGCGAGCAGCGGGGCCACCGACAGCACGGTCATGTTCGGCAAGCGCTTCGCCTCCGGAACCGGCACCGTGTCGGTGAGCACGATCTCCTTGGCGCCGCAGTCCCTCAGACGCTCAACGGCCGGGCCGGACAGCAGACCATGGGTGGCGACGAGCGTCACGGACTTCGCGCCCGCGTTGTTCAGGGTGCGCACGGCCTCGCAGATGGTGCCGGCGGTGTCGATCATGTCGTCGACGACCACGCAGTCACGGCCCTTCACCTGGCCGATGATGCCATGCGCAACGGCGTGGTTCGGACGGGTGATGTCGCGCGTCTTGTGGATGAACGCGAGCGGCAGACCGCCGAGCTTCGCGGCCCACTGCTCGGAAACCTTGATGCGGCCGGCATCTGGAGAGACGATGGTGGTGTTCTCCAGCGGCATGTGGCCCCGCACGTAGTCGATCAGGATCGGCATGGCGGTCAGATGGTCGACCGGGCCGTTGAAGAATCCCTGCTCCTGCGCGGCATGCAGGTCGACCGTCATGATGCGGTCCGCGCCGGCGGAGCGGAACAGGTCGAACATCAGGCGGGCGGTGATGGGCTCGCGCCCCTGGTGCTTCTTGTCCTGACGGGAATAGCCAAGGAACGGGGCGACCACGGTGATGGAACGCGCGGAGGCGCGCTTCATGGCGTCCACCATGATGAGCTGTTCCATGATCCACTTGTTGATCGGCTCGGTGTGGGCCTGCATGATGAAGGCGTCGGCGCCACGCACCGGCTCGGTGTAGCGCACGTACATCTCACCGTTGGCGAAATCGTAGGCGGTGGTCTCCAGAACGTCGGTGCCGAGATATTTCGCGGTTTCCACGGCCTGTTCGGGGTATGCACGACCCGTCACCAACGCCAGTTTCTTATCCGGAGTGCCTTCGAGAATCGCCGACATGCTTCGCCTTCCAAATGTTCGGTGCGTGAAATTAAGCCAAACTCCAATATAACAATGCGGGTGCCCATAGCGTGCTCTTCGCACGATTCCACTTTTGCCGCAAAATATTGAATCGTGCGATGCGCAACCTCGTTTTTCATCTCCGACACGGCTGGAAACAACGGTACGGGGGTATTTATAGAGCCTCTATAGGGCCTTGCGCAGTCTTGGGTATCGCACAATCCATTTTTCACGCATTTTTTCCAAATCGTGCGAAACCGCAGCGCATAGAAAGGACCGCACTCCCGATTCCGTGGATGTGAATTTTCTCAATCCACCAATCGGAGTGCGGTCCATACGCCCATTTGGGCCCGAGCGTCACAACCAGCCGAGGGGCGGCGCCTTGGAACGCGCCACGCCCATCCAAGCTAGGCCAAGCGTTCCGCGAACGCCTCGCGGATCTGCTCGGCGCTGCCATAGGATGCCTGGGCGCCGTATCCGGTGGCCGCGTATGCCGACACGTACGAGGCGAGTTCGGCGGCTTCGGGAAGCGTCATCTCGGAGGCGAGGCCGGCCAGCACGGTTCCCATGAAGGAATCGCCGCAGCCGGTGGTGTCCACCGCGTCGACCCGCACCGGGGCGATGCGGTGGACAGGCTCGTCGGCGGTCGCGTCGAGCACCACGGAGCCGTCGCCGCCCAGCGTCACGATCGCCTGTTCGAAGCCGAACGCCCGCATTTCGTCGAGCACGTGACGCCAATCGAAACCGTCCCAATCGTCGTCCTCCGGCTCGTCGATGCCCAGCAGCTGCGCCATCTCATGCTCGTTGACGAGCAGGATGTCGGCGGCTTGCACGAGTTCGGCCGGCAGCGACGGGACGAACGGGGAGTCGTTCAGCAGCACCTTCACGCCCGCTTCGTGGCACATGCGCGCGGCTGCGGTGACGGTTTCCATCGGACTTTCCAGACACAGGCCGAGCACGGTGGATCCCACAAGGGCGTCGCGCACGGATTCCACGTATTCGACGGTAACCTGCGCGTTGGAGCCGGGCGAGTACACGATGGTGTTCTCGCCATTGGCGTCGACGGTGATGACGGTGGTGCCGGATGGCCCGTCCGCGCGGCGCACATGCGCGGTGTCCACGCCGGCGTCGGCAAGCGCGCCAAGCAGGAGGTCGGCGTTGCCGTCGGTGCCGACGGCGCCGAACATCCGCACGGTGGCGCCGATGCGTGCGGCGGCCGCCGCCTGGTTGCCGGATTTGCCGCCGGGCAGCAGCCGCAGCGGACCGCCGGTGATGGTCTCCCCCGGTCCCGGCAGCCGTTGTGCGGTGACGGTGTAATCCACGTTCATGGATCCGATCACGGATACGGTTCCGTGGATGCGGTCCAGTGCGGAGAGGATTTCGGTCGCGCTCATCTTGTGCCTTCCTTTGTTTGTCACACTTGCCTTATGCGAATGCGCAACGGCGCGTTCGCTTGATTGTCATCGGGTCATCGGTCGACGGCGGTCTTCCGACCCGTCACTTGGCCGCCTTCTCGGTTTCGACCGCGTGGTTGCCTTCGTAGATCTTCTTCCTGAAGCAGAAGAACACGATCAGGCCCAGCAGCGCGGTGGCGCCTGCGATCAGCATCAGGTTGGAGTAGTTCGCGGCCGTGCCGGTGGCTCCGGTGATGGAGCCGCCGCCGAGGGCGTTGGATCCGAGCAGGCTGCCGATGATGGCGATGCCGATGGACGGGGACACGTTCATGGCCAGGTCGTTCATGCCGACGCCACGGCCGGATTCGTCCTTTTCGATGGTTCCCAGCACGGTGGAGACGATCGGGGAGTACATCATGCCGCAGCCGGCGTAGAACACGCACGCCCACAAGGTCAGCACCACGAAGCCCGCGTTGATGCAGAACGCGGCGCCGGTCCATCCGACGAACATGAGGGTGCCTGCGGTCACCAGACCGGCTTTGATGCCGATCCTGCGGATGATCATGCCGGAGCAGGTGCCCACTACGGCCGCGACCACGAAGGCCCACACGATGTGCAGGGAGACCTGGGTGGTGGTCATGTGGTAGAGGTTCGTGCCGATGGCGTTGAAGATCGGGCTCAGGGCGTAGTTCACGAAGTAGAACACGAGGATCAGGCTGATGGCCCGCAACCAGCGGGTGTTCCTGAAGAACGCCGGCGTGATGAACGGGTTGGCGGCCTTGTTGATGTAGACGCCGAACGCCACGTACAGCACGACGGACACGACGAGCATCCACCAGGCCATGTAGGAGAAGAACAGCGTCAGGAACGCGGTGGCGAAGCCGAAGATCACGAAGCCGAGGGCGTCGACCTTCTGGCCGTTGCCGCTCTTGGACGGCAAGGTCTTGAGCAGGATCGGCAGGAACAGGATGGTGACGGACGGAATCAGGAACAGGAACTGCCACGCGATGGAGCTGAGTATGCCTGCGGCGAACACGCCGATAGACGCGGAAAGCTGGTACGCGGCGGTGAACAGGCCGAAGAAAATCACCTTCAGATCGTTGCGCAGGTACTTGGTGGCCACCACCAGGAAGGCGGAGCCGGCCACCTGCTCGCCCGCGGTCTGCAGCACGCGCGCGATGATGACGGTCCACAGGTTCGCGGCGAAGAAGTAGTTGGCCACGAAACCGAAGATGGATCCGACGAACAGGGTGACGAGGCCGACGGTGACGAGTCTGCGCAGGGAGACGAAGTCGCCGAGGGAACCGTAGATGAAGCACACGATGCCGAGGACGATGCTCGGGAACGCGGTGATGAGCGAGGCCTGGTTCGGCGCGCCGACATCGGTGCCGACCTGCTGGAACACGAGGTTGAAGCCTTGCAGACACAGGGTGCCGAGCACGAAGGTGATGAGCAGCGGAATCAGGGCGCGGATGGCCATCTTGTTGCTGGTCACCGGGTCGTCGAACGGGTCGACGGCCTCCGTGGTGCCGTTGGTTTTGCTGGTAGTCATGGAAATCTCCTCTTGCCTTTGCTTTCGGGTCACTCGGCCTTGGCCGCGAGACCGGAGATGCGGGTCATGAATTCGTTGAGGAAGCGGGGCACGTCGACGCCGACGGCCACCTTCATGGTCTTGTTCGGATCGTTCAGACGGGTTTCGTCGCCGATGGTGCGGCCGCGGGTCGGTCCTTCCACATCAACTTTCATGTTGATGTCGAGTGTGGCGACCAGTGTCGGATCGACCGCCACGCCGACGGCGAGCGGATCGTGCAGGCCGCATCCGCCCAGATGCGGGGATGTGGTCTCGTATGCCTTGATGTAGAAGTCGGTCATGTCGGCGAGGAACCCGCCGGCCTTGGTGCCGAGGTCGCGCCACTGCCGGGTCTCCTTGTAGGTGAGCAGGGTCTGCAGGGTGACGTCGAGGCCGACCATGGTGGTCGGGGTTCCGGAGCGGAACAGGTAGTCGGCGGCTTCCGGGTCCTGGGAGATGTTGGCTTCCATGCAGGCGTTGACGTTGCCGGGCACGGTGAGCGCGCCGCCCATGAGCACGATGCGGCCGATCTCGTCCTTGATCTCCGGAGCCTTCTTGAGCGCGGCTTCGATGTTGGTCATCGGGCCGGTGGGCACGTAGATGAGGTCCTTGCCGTAGGTTTTGACGGCGTCGATGATGAAATCGACGGCGGATTCGGTTTCGACGGAGCGGTTGGAGTCCGGAATCTCGACGTCGCCGATGCCGTTCTTGCCGTGGATGAACGCGGAGACGGGCAGCACTTCGAAGTGGTCGGTGGTGCTGGAGTGCGGAAGTCCTTGGTAGACCTTGACTTCGGGGTGCCCGAGCAGGTCGGTGATGGCCAACGAGTTGCGCACGCCCTGTTCGACGAGCACATTGCCGTAGGTGCCGGTGATGCCGATGAGTTCGACTTCCGGGCTGCCCAGGGCATAGGAGATGGCGAGGGCGTCGTCGACGCCGGTATCCAGATCGAGAATCAGCTTCTTCATGAGTGTTGCCTTTCGTCATTGACGGGCCCGACAACGGCCCGCCTCCACACGTTCCATTGTCGCCAGTTTTTTCCGCGATTATCGAGCACATCCTCGTTTTCGCTGTCAACATTCATGATAAAACGCTTTATCAAAGAAAGCAAAACCGCCATTACAGCGTGTTGCAAGAATTTTCCGCCATCCGCTATGCGAGGGACGCTCGCACCAATTTCGGCACAAGCACCTCGACCTGCGGATCGGCGAGCCACGGCCGTCCGTTCCCCGATTCCACCCGCACAGTCGAGCCCATCCGCCCCTGGAGCGTTCTCCAGCAGGCCGAAGCGAGGTCGGTCACGCTCTGCTCGATCGTGGTCATCTGCCAATCCAGCCCGAACCGTTTCAGAATGTTGTCGTACCCGATCACCCTCACATCCCCGGGCACATGCAGACCGCGCTCGGCCATACGGTGGCGGAAACCCAACGCCATCACGTCGTTGCAGCAGAACACCGCGGTCGCGCCGGAATCGATGATCCGGTCCGCGGCGCGGTACCCGCCGTCGAAACGATAATCGCCCTCGATGCAAAGCGAGGGATCGAACGTCTCCCCCGCCCGCTCGACGGCGTCCACGAAGCCGCGAAGCCGATCGTCCGCCCCCGTTTCCGCGGTGCCGCCGGTGACGACGCCGATGCGTTCATGCCCCTCGTCCAGCAGATAGCGCGCGGCCAGACGCCCGCCCAGATAATTGTCGAAACCGACCGCATCGCACCATCCGCATCGCACCAGGCGGTCGATGAGCACCACCGGGCAGGGCGTGCGGCGCACATCCTTTTCCAGTTCGGCGCCGGAACCGTCCGCGCAGGACTCCCGCGCGGGAATCAGCATCACGCCGTCCACGCCGCGCGACGCCAGCCGCTGCATCAAATCATGTTCGGCGGCACGCGAATCGTCGGAATTGGCGACGATCAGCGAATACCCCTGCGCCGCGCATTCGTCCTCCACGCATTTCGCCAACGCCGCGAAGAACAGGTTCTCGATGTCCGGCACGATAAGCGCGACGAGTTTGGATTGCCTGGTGACCAGGCTCCGCGCGTTCTGGTTCGGCACATAGTTCAACCGCCGCGCGGCCTTCGCGATGGCCTCGCGCTTCGCCGCCGACACCCTCGCGGGGCGCCTGTTCAGCACCAGGGAAACGGTCGTCACGGACACGCCCGCCTCCGCGGCAACATCCTTCAGCGTCGCCCTATGAGCCATCGAACCCCCTTAAAACGTTTCACCTACCAGCATAAAGGTCGCGCGACCGCAACGCACACAACGTCATGCATACGGATAATTTTCTTTCGCAGCGGAAAATCATCGTCTCTTTTACCCACCAACAACGGTTTGTAGAAATATTTTTTATATACTCGCGGAGTCTTATTGATATCCAAGGAAAGCCGAAGAGAAGAAGTTGCAGAAGAACGACGCCAAGCAAAGACGCTCCATCGCGGCGATCGCCGTAGGCGCGGTGACCGCGATCATTCTGGCTGCGGTGGCCATCATCGCCGTGGAAAGCAGAAAGGAGCTGACGCAGGCGGCCCGCGACACCTGCGCATTGAACGCCAAAGCGCTCGCCGTGCATCGCAGAAGCCTCGACAAGGCGCGCGAAGAGGCACGCGAAGCCGCGCGATACACCATCGACGATGTGGCGAACGGGTCCACGTTGGAAACATTGAAGGACGCGATGCGGCTCGCGGAGGATCTGGACGACGCGCCCACCTGCCCGTCCGGCGGCAGAGTCGGCGATTTCACCAAGGCCACGAACGACATCGAAGCCTATGCCGACGATCTGCGCAACATCACCAACGAATTGGACGCCGCGGCCAAATCGGTGGTCGACAGCCACGAGCTTAAAATCAGTTCGGGAAAGTAGCGCAGACGCACATGGACGGCGCACCGGCAACGAAGGCTACATGCCCTGCGCCCGGTAGCGCGCTTCGGTGGCGGCCTTGGAAGCCACCCACCATTCGCGGTGGTTCGTATACCAGTCGATAGTGGCGCGCAGACCCGATTCGAAATTCGTGTGCATAGGCTTCCAACCAAGCTCCGCATGCAGTTTGGATGCGTCGATGGCGTAGCGCCGATCGTGCCCCGGCCGGTCGCGCGTCCAATCAAAGGCGTCCTCCGGCTGGCCCATGAGCCGCAGGATCATGCGCAGCACCGCGATGTTGCTCATTTCGCCGTTCGCGCCAATCAGATACGTCTCGCCGATGCGCCCGCGCGTCAGGATCTCCCATACGGCGGACGAATGGTCCTCCGTATGAATCCAGTCGCGCACGTTCTCCCCCGTGCCGTACAATTTCGGCCGGATGCCTTCGAGGATGGACGTGATCTGCCGGGGAATGAACTTCTCCACATGCTGGTAAGGCCCGTAGTTGTTGGAGCAGTTGGAGATGGTGGCACGCAGGCCGTACGTGCGCACCCACGCGCGCACCAAGTGGTCGGACGCCGCCTTCGACGCGCTGTACGGACTCGACGGCCGGTATGGCGAGCGCTCGCTGAAGCGCGCCGGATCGTCCAACGCGAGGTCGCCGTACACCTCGTCGGTGCTGATGTGGTGGAACCGCACATCGTGTTTCCGCGCGGCCTCCAGCAGCCGCATGGTGCCTTCCACGTTCGTGCGGATGAACGGTTCCGGATCGGCGATGGAATTGTCGTTGTGCGATTCGGCGGCGAAATGCACGATGGCATCATGTCCGGGCACGACGCGTTCCAGCAACGCGGCGTCGCAGATGTCGCCCACGACCAGTTCGACCCGGGATTCCGGCAATCCGGCGATGTTCTCGGGATTGCCCGCATAGGTGAGCTTGTCCAGCACCGTGACATGCACGTCCGGATGGTTCCGCGCCACATACCGCACGAAATTCGCGCCGATGAACCCACATCCGCCAGTCACCAGAATATTTCGCGGCTCGAAAACGCCGCTGTTCGCCGCCATATTGCTCACCCCTTCAGCATAGCGTCCGGCACCCGACACACACCCAGCGCATGCCCAGCATAGGTATGCATAGACATATAGCATTTACGCTATACTCAAGTATATGAGCATCATCGAAGAACTAAGACAGCAACGGAGCCGACTTGGACTCAGCCAAACCCAAGTGGCGGCAACGATGGGCACCACCCAATCGGCCCTCTCGCGTGCGGAGCGCGGCGGCAATCCCACACAGGATTTCCTGCAACGCTACAGCGATGCGCTGCAAGCGCTCGCCAGTGCGACAGATGGCGCCGCGAAAAATTCCACCGACACCACCAACACCGACACCACCAACGCCACCGCCGCCACTGATAAAACCGACAATCATCGCACCAACGCCAGCATGGTGGAAATCGCCACCATGAAGTTCATCATCGGCAGTATCGCACGGAAATACGGACTCAGTGAAGTGTACGTATATGGTTCCACGGCACGAGGCGACGCCGACGCTGATTCGGATATCGACCTGCTTTACCGAGCCGAGTCGGGCAATCATCTCAGCATGATGCGGCGAGAAGCGCTGCAGCACGAATTGGAAGGCGCTTTCAACCGCGCGGTATCGCTCACTTCACTGGATTCGCTGCAGCGCAACGCGCAGCGCAGCCGAGCAAGCCGACGCTTCTACCTGCACATCCAGCCGGATATGATCAGGGTGGCATGATGGCACGCAGGACACACGCCGACCAACGGTTCCGCGACGAGACGAATCTCATTCGACTCGTCGAACATGTGCAACGAGCACACGACGACGCCTCGGCCGCCGGTTCAGCCGAGGCGCTCGAATCCGATTACATGCGATTCAACTCCGTGGCGATGGACATGGTGCAGGCGCAGGAATCCGCAAGACGACTTTCCGACGAATTCCGTGAAACGGTTCCGCAACTCCCATGGAACGAGCTGCGTGCGTTACGCAATGTCATCGTGCACGAATACGACGGCATCGACTCCTACGCGCTCTACGAATCGGCCACGATCGACGCCGAAGCGCTTCTCGCCAAACTGCTCCCCTACGTCAACGCCATAAAGGATTGACAGCCCATCCTGCCACCCGCCGAAATGATTTTGCCAAATAGCCACATGACTAAATTGATTTTCCGTTAAAAGCCGCCACTGCCTCTCTTTTTGATGCACACCAAGGCGGCATTCCTTATTTAAGTACTTTCAAATACCCATTCGCGATATGGGATTTCGATGATTGGCAATCACTTTCGCTATGGCGCAAACACCGCCCAGCT